>Ga0190269_10000611_pt1 | contig 18048 bp, 14 predicted proteins | sample Popmic249IS_FD_133749 | JGI IMG/M metagenome (GOLD analysis project Ga0190269, IMG submission 133749) | Populus adjacent soil microbial communities from riparian zone of Blue River, Arizona, USA - 249 IS | ecosystem: Environmental > Terrestrial > Soil > Riparian zone | place: USA: Arizona... | reverse complement strand
GCTGCCAACACGTCGGGCGAGTGCTCGATGGCAGCGGTCTTGTCCGGCTCGCTGACCTGAGGACGTAACACGGTGACGTTGGACTCGGGATTGCGTGAACGCTGCATCTCCACCTCGGCTCCCCGCGTTGTTTGCGGCGGCTCGATCCGCGAAAACGGGGGTGCATTGGGTACACCGGGGCAGAGAAAATGTCGAACCCTGTCCGGTGGCCCCCTCAGGATGTTGTGCGCGTCGAGGGGGTAGGCAAATCAGGGGCAGCTGGTGTAGACGGCTTCGCGGTGCCCCGCGAGACGTTCAAAGTCAAATCGCTGCCGTTCATCACCCGCCCTGGCGCTCGCTTCGCCTGCTCCCTGTCTGGGGTGTGCTGCGGTGACATTCATGGCCTCGGCCTGGTCACGCAGTCCGAAGTGCGAACCTTGCGCAAGCGGGACAAGCTGGCGGTCGTCTACAACGAAGAGCTCGAAGGCTACTGCATGCGCCCGGTCGAAGGCCGCTGCATGTTCGTGCTCGAGGATCAGAAGTGCGGGATTCATGCGGTCTCGGGCTCGTACGCCAAGCCTGCTGGCTGCCGGCGTTTCCCGTACGGCCTGATCCGCACGCCGTTTGGCGGCAGGATCACGACCGAGCACCGCTGCGCGTGCCGCACGCTCGGTGATCGACCGCCGGTCAACGTGGCCGATGCCGAGTTCTCGCTGCGCGATCAGCGCGGCCGGCTCGAAGCGGACTCCGATGCGCCCAAGAAGGTTCACCTCAAGAAGGGGCTGAAGGTGCCGTTCGAGAAGTACCTCGTGGTCGAGGCGCACATCATCGAACGCCTGAACGCGGGCGAGCGCGCAGAGACGGTGCTCGCTGCCAAGGCGCTGCCCGAGCTGGAGGCGAGCAGCTGGGCGGCTGTGGCGGCCGAGCACATCGCGCTGAGTGATCAGACCTCGGGCAGCTATGCCTACGCGTGGTTCGGCGATGCGCTGCTGAACCTGGCAGAAGGTCACGTCCCGCCAGCGCGGCCGCGACCTTGGGCGGAAGGCTTCGAGCGCGCCCGGCGCTCGGGCAGCGAGGAGCCGGATCCCGAGGCGATCTACAACGATTGGATCGCGGACGAGATCTGGATGTTCCGCTGGCTCGGTTGGGGGCCATTCGACGTGGCACGCTCTGAGCTTGTCACGCGGCTTACGATCGCGCGGCGTGTGCAGAGCTGGATGGAGCAGCAAGGTGTCCATCCGGGCCAGGCTGCCGCCGAAGCAGTCATGATGTGTGAGCTCGCCGCCGAGGGCAGCGAATGGCCGTCTGCGGTCGCGACGATCGTGCGTGATCCCTCACCGGCCGAGCCGCTCCCGCTCGAGCTCCTCGGTAGCCGTCGGCAGCTGGAAGCTGCGCGGGGGCTCCCGCAGCTCCAAGCGGCGAACGCGCATGCGGATGTCCTGAAGGAGCAGGCGATTCGCGCGCACAAGTGAGCCGAGCATTCCGAACACCAGGATCTGCACGCCGACCACAATCGCGATCGAGGCCAAGATCAGCGATTGGATGTGGCCGCTGTAGTCGGGGTCGCGGATGAAGAAGTAGAGAAAGCGCAGCCCGAGCAGCACGCCGAGCACCAGGAACGGCAGGCTGAGCCAGCCGAACGCGCGCAGCGGGTTGTGCATCGAGTAGCCCTGCACGATGATGTTCGCAGAGCGCTGCATGTACACGCCGATGTTGGTGAACAGGCGGCTCTTGCGCGTGACGGGGTTACTTCGGATGTCGACTTCGCGGATCGGGTAGCGCTGCTCGGCGGCGGCGAAGATGGTCTCGAGCGTGTAAGAGAACGGGTTCGTGAGGTAGATGCTCATCGCGAACTCGCGCGACATGGCGCGAAAGCCGCTCGGAGCGTCATGGACATCGACGCCGCTCGTGCTGCGCACCACGAAGCTGCCGAGCCGGTAAAAGAGCTTCTTCGTGAGCGCGACGCGCGCGTCGTGCATTGGCTTCCGATCACCGATCACCAGGTCTGCGTTCTGCGCGACGATGGGCTCGACGAGCGGGCCAATCATCGAGCCCGGGTACTGGTGATCACCGTCCGTGTTGACGATCACGTCCGCGCCCATCTCGAGCGCAACCTCGAGGCCCGTGAGGAAGGTGCGCGCGAGACCGCGATTGCCGCGATGACGCACCACGCGCGTTACGCCGTGCCGGCGCGCCACGCCCGCGGTGTCGTCCGAGCTGCCGTCGTCGATCACCAGCGTCTCGATGCTTTCGATGCCAGGCAGCTCGCGCGGCAAGTCGGCGAGCACGGCTGGCAGCGTCTGCTCTTCATTGAAGCATGGGATCTGGATGACGAGCTTCATCGTGGGTGTGCACTCTACCCTAGATCTATGTTCGCTGGCGTGCGCGCCAGACTGAGCCCGCGAAGCCGAGCACGATCGCCATGCCGGACATCACGCCGAGGTGCAAGAGCGAGAGGGCGGCGGCAGACTCCGCGGGCACGCCGCGTCGCTGCAGGACTTCGATGTAGATCAGCTCGCGCGCACCGAGGCCCGAGATCGTGATGGGCAAGAGCGAGGAAAGCGCGGCAAAAGCCGCAGTCGCGGTGAGGAGAACGCGCGAGACGGCGATCGTCAAGCCGTCAGCGAGCGCGAACAGCGCGGCGAAATAGCCGCACCATGCGAGCACTGTCCAAAATGATGCTTCGAGGAGCGCGCGCGGTCGCAGCATGGGCAATACACCTTGCGCGAGCTCGCGTGCGAAGCGGAGCGCACGCGCGCCGAAGCGCGAGCGCGTGAGCGGTGCGAGGAGGCGCGCAGGCTCCGCGCGGCCGAGCACCGTGAGCGCCCACAGGCCGCACAGCGAGAGCGCGATCATGCCGGCGGCTGCCGCGATCGCGATGCGTCGATCAGCCATACCGAACGCGGCCAAGCACACGCCGAGCGACAACACCACGAACACATCGAGCAGGCGATCGAACACGCAGGCTGCGAGCGCAGTGCCTGGTCGCACGCCGCGCTCGAGCAGCGCCTCGATGCGCATGAACTCGCCGACGCGGCCTACGGTGACTTGCGCGTAGAACTGCGAGCTGAGAAAGGCGGCGAGCGCGACGCGATGCGGCAGGGCGATGCCTTGCGAATGCAAGAGGCGCTGCCAGCGCAGGACCTTGAGCCAGGCATTGCCGCCGAACCACGCGCAGGAGAGCGCGAGCGCACCGCTGCTGATCTGACTGAACGCGCCTGCGAGCGCGCCGCGATCGAGGCGCGAGAGCACCCATGCGAGCAGGACGAGGCCGAGCAGCGGCAACCACTTGCGAACGCGCCCCGGCTTCGGTCGCGCGCGGTTCGCCTCCGCCGTTGGCGGCATGTCCGGGGTGCTCGAGCTGTCCATGCAAAGGCTGCCTGCTGGTCGCATACGGGTGCGCTTCGCGCAAGCCTCTCGCAGTGTGATGTTTGACGGTCCTGGGGAAGTCGGCTAGAGCCGGCTGCACGTGGGTCAGGTCCGAAGCAGGCTGGTGCAGGGATGGCTGTTCGCTTGCGTGAGCGCGGCGTTGATCCTGTGGCAGGTGGGGTATGGGTTCGAGGTGGGCGACCAGCTGCAGTACCTGCTGCTGCCTTATCGCGAGATCTACCCTGACTTTCTGCCTGGCGATTGGATCACCTGGCACACGTCGCATTACCACGCGACGTTCGCTTGGATCGTGCGCGGGCTCGCAGCCGTATTTGGCGTGGAGCAGCTGCCACAGAGCGTGTTTGCTCTGCATACGGCGAGCCTCGTGCTGCTCTCGTACGCCCTCTTGCAGCTGTCTTTTGCGCTCGGCTTTGGGATGTTCGAGGCCGCGTTCGCAGTGTGCGGTTTCGCGCTGGTGCGGCAGATGGGGCTCGCCGGCTCGGTGCTGAATCATGGCGCGCTCGTGCCGGCGGATCTCGCGCTGCCGTTTTTTCTCCTGGCGTGTGCCGCGCACGCGCGTGGAGCACGCATCGCGCTCGGCGTGTGGCTCGGTGTCGCCGGGTTCATGCACGCCAACTACGCAGTGCTCGGGCCGGCTGTGCTCTTTCCGTTGGAGCTCTGGCGCAGCCGCTCGCAGCGCGATCGGCGTGGGCTCGTGCAGCTGGCAGCTGCGATCACGATCTTCGCGCTGCTCGCTTCACCGAACCTCCAGGTTGTGCTTGGGTCGTTTTTGATCCGCGATGCCGCGCCCGAAGCAGTGGCGGTGACACTGTTCACGCGCTCGCCGCATCACTACGACCTGCGCTCGATGCGGCCGGACGAGTTTTATTACGCGTTCGGCCTGTTTCTCCTGACCTTACCGCGCAGCCTCGGCCGCGTCGGTGCGCCCGAGCTGCGTGCGCTGTATCTGCGGCTCTCGGCTGCGCTGGTGCTGTGGATCGCGGTCAGCGGGTTTGGGTCGCTCATGCACATCGTCGCGCTTTCGCGGCTCTTTACCTGGCGCCTGTCGATTCCGCTGTTTGCGCTGTGGCTGCTGGCCGCGGGGGCCGCGCTGCGCGAGCTCGCAGCACAGCGCAACTGGTGGCAGCTGTTGTGGCTGCTCGCGCTCGGGGCCGGCTTGACGGCGTTCGCGCAGACCGATCCCCTCGAGCACAGCCCTTGGAACACGGTGACGCGTGCTCCTGCGATCTGCGGCGCGCTCGCGCTGGTCGCGACGCTGCTCGCGTTCGGGCGATGGCCGCGAATGGCTGCGACGCTGCAGGGACTGGGTGTGCTCTTGGCTATCGCAGCGGCCGTGGTCGCGCTGAGCGTGACCCACTCGCCGGTCTGGCAGGGCGCGCAGTGGAAGCCGCCCCGTGGGCTGCACTTTCTCGACGGCCGCGTCCAGCTCGCAGCGCCAGCGCGCGCGCTCTACCAAGCGGTGCGTGCCCAAACACCTATCCATGCGCGCATCCTCATCCCGCCCGGGATGAACCAGTTTCGCATGAGCGCGCGACGGAGCGTGTTCGTCGACTGGAAATGCGCCCCCATGCGCGGCGATGAAGCGCTGGAGTGGCAGCGGCGCATGCTCGCGGCGATGGGCACGGCGAGCTTTCCCGCGCAAGGCTATGCGCTGGTGCGCGCCGCAGACGCAGCGTACTTCGCGCGTCCCCTACCCGAGCTGATCGCGCTCGCACGGCGCGAGCAGCTCACACACGTGCTGGCCCAGCGCACCGGCGGCCCGCTGCCACCAGGCACGAGACGAATCTTGCAAAGCGGTCGCTTCGCGCTCTACGAAGTCGTCCCCTAACGCGTGCAGACGACGAACAAGCGGGGAAAGCTGAACAGGCGGCGACCGTCGACACGCGCCGGGTAAGCGCGATCGAGCGCGCGTTCGTACGCACGCACAAAGGCGCTGCGCTGCTCAGGCTCGATCGCTTCGAGGTACGGGCGCAGGCCGGTGCCCTTGAACCATTCGACGATCGCGGCTGCGTCGGGCACGACTTGCTCGTAGCGCGTCTGCCAGATGTCGATGTGCTTCGCGCGCGGCGCGAGCAGATCGTAGTAGAACTGAACAGTCTCGATCGGCGGGTGCGTGTGCACCGCGGAGAGATCGGGCACGTACTCTAAGATCAGCTCACGCATCAAGCGGTGGCTGGGCTCTTGATAGTTGTCAGGCATTTGGAACGCCAATGTCCCCCCGCCCGGCGCGAGCGAATCGAGCAGCGCGGGCAAGACCTGAGCGTGATCAGGGACCCAATGCAGCGAGGCGTTTGCAAACAGCACGGAAGCCGGCTGCTCCGCACGAAACGTTCGCAGATCAGACAGCACGAAGCGCTGCTTCGGCAGCGTCTCGCGTGCGCGCGAGAGCATAGCCTCGGAGTTGTCGACGCCGATGACGTGTGCGTTCGGCCAGCGCGCTACGAGCAGCTCGGTCGAGTTACCCGGGCCGCAGCCTAGGTCCACCACGCGCTCGGGCGCCTGCGCAGGCACGCGGGCCAAGAGCTCTGCGGCCGGGCGTGTGCGCGCGTCCGCGAACTTTAAGTATTGGGCGTCGTCCCAGGTCGGCATTCGTCACTCGCCTGTCTGTTAGACACATAGTCCTACAGCGTTCCATGTCACGGGTCAAAGGCCGACACGGGAGCGCACCTGAGGCCGCGAAACAATGCTGTTTTTCGCGAGCGTAACGGCGTGCTCACCCGAGCGCTGTATGCACCACAGACACCTGACTCATCTCACGATAAGAGATGACACATCTCACAGCTATAAACTTTCCGGCACAGGAAACTATTTGTGCTGTGAAAAACGGAGTAGAACTTTAACTGATGACCTGACGCTCAGCGTTGGGTCTGAACCCGGGGAAGGCTGTAGCAACTGCGCTCGGCTTCGGCGACAGGAGGCACACGTGCATCCAAACGATATGCACCATCGCGGTGATCCGCATTCACTCGCACCGATCCAGCTCGAACCAGCGAGCGTTCAAGAAGAAGCGGCGCAGCTCAAACGCGGCCGCGGCTTGCGTCTCGCGCTCAACATGGCTTTGCTCGTCGCGCTAGCAACCGTGGCAGGCCAGTGGTTGAACGGCGTGGACGCGAGGAACTCGTACAACCACGCCGCTGCGCAGCTCGATCGCAGCGAGACTACGCAAGCCGAAGGCTTCATGCGTTGCGTGCTCCCCGACCTGCAAGCCTCACAGCTGACCTCGATGGTCACGCTCTACGGCACGATCGAGAATCTGACTGAGCAGCTCGGCAAAGCATACGGCGACCAAGTCGCTGCGTGCGCGCCGCTGCTCGAGGACTTCGAGAAGAGCGTGCACAGCGTCAAGGCTCCATCCGAGATGACGCGCCGGCTCCAAGAGGTCGGACTGGCTGCGTCGGCGGTGAAGCAGAGCTGGCAGTCGTACCAAGAGTACCTGCAGCAGCCCAACCAACCGTACGACTACGTCAAGGCAGCCCCGCTGATCGACCGCATCACGGTGGCCTGGCAGACCTATCACAAGGTCAACGGCGAGACGAAACAGGCGCTCGTCCAGGCGCGCTGACACCTTACGCGGGGCCATGAGCCTCACTCCGCACAGGGCGACCCGGCGACGGGCTCGCCCTGTTTGCGTCTCGAAAACCCTATGCGCCGCAGCACTTAGCTGCCTGTGCTGCGCAGCCGGCCGGCGCGTCGTCCCCCGATCACTTGGCGGAAACGGTCAGCGGCGGTCGGGTCCCGACCCCGGCTCCAGAAAGGGAGCTGCTTCTAGCCTGCGATTTGGCATACTCTGCCGCGATGCTCGGCAGGTCGTGGGTTTTCGCCTCTATTTTCGCGCTGTGTGTTGCGTCCCTGTTGTCGCCCCGCAGTACGTTCGCGCAAGCATCGACCGCCGTCGGCAACATCACAGCCGAAGACGATTCCTCGAAGCTTCCGTGGCGCGGCACGTCGCTCGCGTTCTCGCAGTCGCTCAGCGTCAACGCTTTTTCGAAGAGCGCGCAGACGTCTTACAACCCGACCTATTCGTGGACGTTCATCCTCTTGCCTCGCTGGTACTTCAACAAGACGACGTTCCTGAACATCGATCAGCGCCTGTTCTTGGAGCTCACCAACTCTGACAGCACGCTGTACGCGCAGCGCGCGATGCTGTCCGACACGATCGTGGGCGTGGACACTGTGTTTTACGACGAGGAGATGCCGGGGAACACCGAGCTCACGCTGGCCGGGGGTCTGCATTTGATCGCGCCCACCTCGCTCGCGAGTCGCGCTGACACGATGGTGGTCGGCGGTCGTGCGCGCGCCAGCGCGACGATGCTCTGGAAGAAAGCGCTGAAAGGCGCGTCGATCACCGTGCAGGGCCGCTATGGGCATCGCTTCCTGCGTCACAACACCACCCAAGCGGAGCAGCCGTATCCGTGCTTGGCCGGTGGTGCCGCCGTCAGCAACTGCGAGTTTCTCGGCGGCGCGTCTGGTGTGCGCAATACACTCAGCACGATCATCTCGGGGTCGCTGCAGCTGACAGACACCATCTCCGTCGCTCTGCTCGTGTGGCTAAGTTGGGCACGCGGCGCCGATCTTGCCCCGTACGTACGCGAGATCGAGTCAGGGATGGTCAGCTTGGCAGATACCAGCACTACGCACTGGCGCAACGAACGCTATCTCGTGCTGGGTGTCGACTGGCTGGCGACCGATTGGTTGTCGGTCGGTCTGTCGCTGATCAACTATTTCCCGGAAAAAGCGCCAGACGGCACGAATCGCGGGCTCGTGAATCCACTCGACATGATGGTGGGTCTCACCACGTCCGTGGCGTTCGATCGCTTGTATTTGACTGCGCTCGGACCGCGAAAGCAGCCACCAGCGACGGCTCAGCTACGTAGGTGAGCGGGTTGTCGCACATCCGCGCAGCGCGGCGACTACAATCTTAGGGACACGCAGACACACCGTTGTTGCGAGTTGTTGCAACCCTCGCCAGCGGTGCGTCGGGGCGGTATGGTTACGCGCTTTGGAGGTGACGAGGTGACGGTTGTCCATAGCTTCACGAGAGCGGTTTCGTTGGCATCGGTTGCGATCACACTGAGCGTCGGTGCTGCAGCCTGCGTAGGCGGCGACGCGCCACCGGACGACCCGGTTCCCGCGGGCGGCAAGGGCGGCTCCGGTGGAAGAGGTGGAAGCAGCGCGAATGGCGGCAACGGCGGATCCAGCGCGATCAAGGCCGGCGCAAAAGACAGTCACTTCCCTCTGATCGACGGCGCGACGTGGACATACAAGCACGAATACCCGCAGGACCCAGGCAAGATGCCGTGGGACGAGATCGCGACCATGCGCTCGGCGACGTTCGAGGACGCGCCTGCGTTCATTCTCGAGGATGAGGAAGACGCGCAAGGCGAGCGCAGCTCGAGCACGATGGTGATCGACGGCACGCGCATCTTCCGCGTGTACAAAGAGGTCAACGTCGCCGATCAGCTCGCGTTCAAGACCTCGTACGATCCAGGCTTTCTCCGCTACGACGAAGCGTGGGCGGGTGCCGAGGGCGAGACCGAGCAGCTGACGTACGACTCGCTGCAAATCTGCGTGATGGCCAGCTCCGCCTCGAAGTGTGCCCCAGGCGCCATGCGCATGGAGACGACGACGCACACGTACAAGGTGCTGTCAGAGAACGTGTCGATCACTGTCCCCGCTGGGACCTTCGACACAGTGCAGATCGAACGCACCAACCTCGACGATCCGGCGATCCCGAGTGACGATGAGGTCAAACACTTCTGGTACGCGCGCGGCGTGGGTAAGGTGCGCGAGCTGGACGTACAAAACGGCGCGACCGAAGAGCTCGCTTCGTACAACGTTCCGTGAGCTCAGGTCTGTGCTCCGAACAGTGCCCCGAACAGTGCCCAAGGACTCGTGAAATGAAGTGTGCTTCCGGCGCGTTGCCAAGCGTGTTCGCGTTGAGTGTCGTGCTGACTGTGCTGGGTGCTGCTGCCGCGGGGGCGCAGGAACAAGCTCCTCTTGTGTCGCCGACTCCGATCGCGCCGTCCGCAGCAGCGGGCGCTGCGGAGCCGCCAGCAGCAGCAGCGCCGCCAGCAGCAGCGCCGCCGCCAACACCAGCGCAGCAGCCAACAGCGCCGCCACCAGCGGCAACGGCCGAGGCCTCGAGGACCGAGGACGCGACGGCTGCTGGGGATGACGATGACGCAGACAGCGAGAACGGCGACACTGCAGCTGCCGGGCCGCGGCGAGACGAAGTGGGTGTGAGCCCCCAAGCCTCGGGCTTCGATGGCGACGCCTGGGGCGATGAAGGCTCTCAGATGGCTGCCGGGCCGCTGACCTTTCGCCTGGCGCTGCAGACGCGCTACCGCGAGACCTTTCCTGTCGCGAGCGGTAATCCGCAGGCGAGCATCGCGCTCCGCGAAGATGTGCTGGCTCAAGACGACGACGGCTTCAAGCTGCAGCGCTTTCTCATGCGGTTGGCGGTGACGCCCAAGCCGTGGCTGTCGTTCAAGGGCACACTCGACTTCGCCAAGCTGCGCGGCTCGAACGTCAGCGACGTGATCAAGCAGGCACTCGCCACGCTGCGCCCGATCGAAAAGCGGCTCGAGATCTACGCGGGCGTGTTCAAGATCGCCTACTCGATCCTCGAGCTCGATCCGGTCGCGCGCTACGAGCTCACCGATCTCGGCGACTCGAATGAGCTGATCAACAACATGGGGTTCGCTGGTCGCGATGTCGGCGTGGCTGTCATGTTTGCACCGTTGCCGAAGCCCAAGTGGGCGCGCATCGTGCTCGGCACGTTCCGCGGTCGCGCCGAGAACGAGAACTCTTCACCGTTTGGCGTGATGGCTGCGCGCATCGAGTCGAAGCCGTGGGTCAAGGGTTTCCGTATCGGGGCGTCGGTCGTCGGCATGCCGTTCGCAGTGAGCTACAAGCAGCCATTCGAGACGTCGAGCCGAGACGTGCTGCCGAGCCCACCCGACCCGCTGTATCCGCGCGAGCTGCGTTGGGACAACGGTGTCGCTTATGGCGCTGACATCAGCTACACGCGCAAGCGCTTCAGCATCCGCATGGAAGGCTTGCTCGGCGATCGCGTCGATGTCGACCAGCGCTACAACGCGCGCTCGTACCAGGCGATCTGGGCCTTGATCGCGTACCGCTTCAAGGTTGGCCCGATCGGCTTGATGCCTGCTGCGCGCATCGAGTTCATGGATGCCGACCGGGAGCACGACAGGGGCGGCCGGCGCATCCTGAGCTTCGGCGTGAACGTATTGTACAAGCGCAGCGTGCGCTTCGTGCTCGACGTGTCGCGCACGGACGTGCAGGACAACACCGCGGTGATCGAGCAGCCGACGCCGCTGCCGTACATCCAATACGTCGCGCTCGATAGCACGCGCGTGACGGGCCAGCTGCAGCTCGAGCTGTGAGTCAGCGGGTCACGTAGCGCGTGCGGACCGTATAGACGGTGTCGCCGCTCAGGATACCTCCACGGCCGAACAGCCGGCCGTATTGCCAGTTCGACAAGCCCAGCTCGGGCTTGCGCAAGGCATACTGACCGTCGACCCAGCGCGTGAAGTTGTCCGAGACGAACGGCGCATCGACTTGCTCGTAAAATGCAGCGTGCTCGCCGGGCTCGCTCGAAATCAGCGCTGCGACGAAGTGCGGGCTGTACTGATTGAACAAGGCGGTGGCTTCGGCGACGTCGCGCACGACCACCAGGCTGACCTCAGGTGTTTGCTCCCACTCCCACTCTTCGCCGAGCGCTGCCACTGGCAGCGCCGCTGCCAGCGGCTCCGTCACTGCGCCAGTCGCACGCTGCACGCTCACACGCTGCTCGAACAACGCCGGCGGGACGTGCTGCTCACTGCCAGCGGCGACGTGCAGCTTGAACGCGCCGGTGCTCGGATTCGTGCGCTTGCCCGCGCGCTCCAGGCCGCGCAGGAAAGCGGGCACGAGCTCTGCCGCGCGCGAGGCCACGATGCAGCAGGTGTTGAGGGTGTTGCAGACCTTGCGATCGAGCGACGCAAACACCGCCGCTTCGAACGCGTCTTCCCGCGCATGTTCCGAAGCCACGATCCACGCGCCTCCGGTGCCGTGCAGGCTGACTGGCACACCCGCTTGCTGCGCGAGCGCGCCCAAGGTCGCGACAGCGGGACCGGAACCCCGCGCGACGGCCAGCGCCAAGCGCGAATCCGAGAACAGGCCCCAGCCCGAGGCATGCGAAGCGCTCGGCACCAGCACGACCGAGCCTTCTGGCAAACCCGCTTCTTTCAGCGCGGGCGTGAGCGCGAGCTGCATCAACGCACGCGCGGTCCCGAGCGCGTCGCTGCCGATGCGAAAGACCACGGCGTTGCCGCCGCGCAGCACGCCGGTCGCATCTGCGAGCACATTCGGGCGGCCCTCGAAGACAAAGCCTACGACGCCGAGAGCAGCGCCCATCAGCTCGACCCGAAACGCATCGTGCTCCACGGTCTCGATCCGCTCTCCGCGGCGGCTCGGCGCGTCGATCCAACCGCGCAGGCCTGCGATCATGTCCGCGCGCATCTTCGCCGAGGTGACGAGCCGCGTGGTCGAGCGCCCGCGCGCGCTGGCAGCCGCCACATCCTCGCGATTGACGGCTTCGATCTGCTGCCAGAGCCCGTCATCCGCGAGCCGCTCTGCGAACGCCGAGAAAAACTGGGTGATGGCTGCATCCGGGACCGAGCCGAGCCCAGCGAACGCTGCCGTCGCTCGATCCACACACTGCTCGACCAGCGCGCGCTCCGCGGCCGGCACGTGGAGCAGCTCGCCCGTGCTCTGCACGACCAGGAGTGAATCACCCGGGGCAAAGGCCGCTGCGAGCGCTGCGGACACGCGGGCGACGCGGTTGCCACCGAAGACGATCGGCATGCCCTCTTGCAGGGCGGTGAGGCTCTCATGGCTGGCCATGCCGCGAGTGATAGGTGCCGCGGCCCGGCTTGTCAAAGCGGCGAGAGGCCTACTGGCCGCGGTGGATCGCGAGCCCTGCGCGGGTTGCCACGAGCAGCTCGTTGCTTGGGAGGCCGATCAGGCCCAGCACGGTGTTGTCAGGCAAGCCGTCGACTTTCGAGTAGGTAGTGAACGAGTTGATCGCTGGATCAAAGCGGCTGAGGCCGGCGCTCGTGCCGATCCAGATCACGTCGTGGGCGACCCCATCGATCACAGGGTGAGTGATCGCGATGCTGCGAACGTCGTCAGAGACGAGCCGGCCGAACAGCGCGCCCATCGTGCTGGTGGTCCAGGTCGTCCATTCTTCATCACCTGCGTCGTAGCGCCCGAAGCCCTTGCCCAGCACGGCCCAGCTCTGGTCAGTGCTCGCGACAAGTCCGTGCAGGGCACCCGTGGCACCTGCGAGCTTTTGCGGGGCGCCGGACAAGGCACCACCGCCGAGCGCATATCCTAACAGACCACTCGATCCGGCGATCCAGAGCTTGCCGCCGCTCTCGGCGAGTGCGTGGAACGCGCCGCCTGGCTCGCGCAGCGTGCCGCTCCCGAGCATGCCGTCAGCGCCCACCCACAAGCCTGCGTCTGTTCCGACTACGATGTAGTCGGTGCCTTCGTCGCTCAGCCGGCGCACACAGATCGGCTTGGCGGTGCCGAGATTTCCGAGCTCGAGCTTCGCGCAGTTCTTCACGGTCGCGTTCGTGATGTCGCAGGACTGCACATCCGCGATGGTCGCGATGTAGAGCGCGTTCAGGCTGCCCTCGACGAACAAGCCGCGAACGATGGGGCGCGGCATGGTCGTTCCAGTCGGAGTCACGCTCGGAGACATCGTCTCCGAGGGATCAGCGGCCACCTGGTACACGTAGCCCGCGTCGGTGCCCACGTAGTGGAAGCTGCCGTTGTTTACGACTGCCGTGATCTCGCCAGAAAGCACCGAGTTAGCAAACTCGTACGCTTCGAAGAGCTCGGTGCGATCGGGCGCGTGCACAACAAAGCTGCGCTCCACTGTTTTGACTCGGTCGCGCCCGTCCTTGACGCGCAAGCGCAGCATGTGCTTTCCGGGCGCAATGGGCGCGTTGAAAGCGTGCTGCTCGCCGGTGCCCACCTGGCCCGCAAACGAGTCGATCCAGGTGAGCTCGATCGGCGGCACGCCAGTGCCCTTTCCAGTGGCGACCAGCTCCGCGTCAGATCGGAAGACGTTGCCGCTCGAACCTGTTTGAGCGAGCGCGCTGATCACCGCAGTCAGCGGGGGCAGCGCATCCACCACGACCAGACGCGTCGGAGCACAAACGTCGCTGCCCATCGCGCACAGCCTGATCTCGTGCGTTCCGACGGCGAGCTTGTTGTTCGTGAAGGTGCCGGCGGGGCCAAGCTTCGGAGGCAGTGTGCTGTGCCATTGAAGCGCGACGGGCTCACCGTTCGGGCCAACGCAGCTGCCATCGAACTCCACCGGATCGCCAGCGTAGATCCGCGTGCCGTCCTCTGGTGCGTTGATCGTACAGACTGGGCCAGGAGGTCCACTGTCGCCACCTGCATCCGCGCCGCCATCAGCTTCAATCGGTGTGCTGCTGTCGGCTGCACCCGCTTCAGAAGACCATGGACCTGCGTCCCCAAACAGCGGTCCGTCGTTGCCATCGAACGTGGGCAGATTCATTGCCGCCGGAACGCAGTTGCCCTGATCGCACGTCTCGTCAGCGGACTCGCACTCATATTTGTCGACACACGAACGCGTGAGCGGCAACGCCAGCTTGAGCGTGCGATCTTTTTTGAAGCTCACCTCGGCCACGCGCTCCACGACCGTTTCGTTCCCGAGCTGACCGCGCGCGACGACACGCACCGGACCGAGCGGACCACCCGAGTAGACGAGGCCCAAGCTCTGCGGGAGCTTGCGCCGTTCTGCATCGAGCGCTTCGTCGAACATGACTGGTTTCTTCGTGCCGGTGACCTCGATCTGCAGGCGATCGAGGTCATCGGGCACAGGCAGATCGCTGTCGACGACCACCACGATCTGCGTGAGCTTCTCTGCGTCTTCAGCGCACCCTGTGATCGAGCACATCCCGGCGATCAGCCAGTACGAAAGACCGATGCGTGTGCTCACTGCGCGACCTCCACAGACACAGATCCCAAGCTACCTTGGTATACTGTCTGCGCTTGCCCACCGCCGCTAGCAGCTGCAACGCCGACAAATGTCCCTACCCCGATAACTGCGACCACGCCAGTCCAAAACCACCACCGCGTGAGCAGTCCAGGTTTTTGCGCGCGTGGTCTCGGTCGATCGTTTTGCGCGCGTGGCTGCTCTGACTCGGCGAGATCTGTGTCGATGTCGAGCGCCGTCGCAGCGAGCGGGGGTGCGACCAAGCGAATATCTTGCCGACCGCCTGGTTCGAGCTCGAAGGTCTGCAGATCGATGGTCTTGCCGGCGCGCTCCAGCCGCAGCTGATGGCTGCCAGGGTCGACAGGGATCTCGACGTTCAGCTGGGCGCTATGCAGCACACGATTGTCGAGCAGCACGCTGTCATCGCGATCTTGGCCCTGGAGCTCCACCTGGATGCGCCCGATACGCGGTGCGACCGTCGCATGCAGCTGCTGAGCAGTTTGACGCAGCGCCGACTCGGTCCTGTCGTCTGCGAGCACGCGCCGAAGCATCTCGGAGGCTTCGATCAGTTTGCCGAGCTCACTCAGCGCACTGGCCAGATTGTAGGCTATGACCGGCGAGTTGCGCAGCGCGAGCGCGCGCCGATAGCGATCCTCCGCGGCTGCCCAGTCGCCCTGCTCTGCCAAGGCCACACCTTGCTCGAACAGCTCGCGCGCAGAAGCGTCGCGCGCCAGGTCCGCGCTTTCTTGCGCCTCCGTCACTGTGGGCTGACTCAACCACATCAGACACATCAGCACAAAGCCACAAAGTCTGGCTCCGAGGCGGAGCCATCTGTCGAGCCGCACACTCATCATTCAGAAGTCGAGTTTCTTATAGATCCGTTGCAGGCGTTCGGGCGACGCAGTGCGCGCTTTCGTTTCGCGAGAGCGCACACGTTCACGTGCGGGTTTGGCAGCGGCAGCAGCGTCTTCGCCCGCGCGCACCTTGGTGGGTTCATGGCTGTACTGAGCGACGCTCTCCACCAACGGCGGGGCGTCGATGGGATGCTCTTCTGCGCTCGCTTCGGCTGGCGTGTCCGTGCGCGTTTCCGTCTGTGGCCTGACGTCGACCACTTCCAGCGGCGCGAGCGTGATCTGTGCGCGTTGTTCGCCGGCGCGCGCGCGCGACGTCGTCAGCTGCCGAACTGCCAGCCAACCGAGAAGCAAGAGACATGCGCTCACAGCCACCACGACGGATGCGCGGATCCTCGGGATGTACCAGGCGTAGCGGGTCACCGAGAGCGCGTGCAGCTCGAGCGGTGCGTTGTTGAGGTCGGCGAGGTCGGGTTGCTGCCACTCGATAGGTCCCGTGCGACCGGGATGCGTATCGACGGAGTTTTGGATCACGCACATCGCTTGCAGCGGCAGCTCGGGCAGGAGCTCGAGGAGCGCTTTGCGCAGCTCGCGCGCGTCTGCGTAGCGGTGCTCGGGTGCAGGCGCCATCGCGCGCGCGACCACGTCCGAGAGGCGCTCGCCGAGCTCGGGCCTGAGCAGCGCGAGCGAAGGTGCACCCGTGACAGTGATCGCGACCATCAGGTCACCGATGTTGTCTTGGCGGAACGGCAAGTGTCCGGCGAGCAGCTCGTACAGGATCACCCCGAAGCTGTAGATGTCGGAGCGCGCGTCGACGCTCTGCTTGCCGCGCAGCTGCTCCGGAGACATGTAATAGGGCGTTCCCAACACGACGCCGGGCTGCGTGAGCCGACTGCTGCGAGCCTCGCTCAGCTTGAGGTTCGGCGGGTCGGTGCGGCGCGAGATGCCGAAGTCGATCAGCTTCGGATAGACGCCATCAGAATCTTCGATCACGAAGATGTTGTCAGGCTTGAGGTCGCGGTGAATGATGCCCGCTTCGTGCACCACGTGCAGGCCGCGCAAGCAGTCGGCCATGAGCTTAACTGCCGTGCGCACGGGCATCGCTGGGCCGTGATCCATGCGATCGGCTAGCGAACGACCGTGCAGCAGCTCGAGCACCATGTAGTGCAGGCCGTCGTCGGTCATGCCGTAGTCGAACACGTCGACCACGAAGCGGTTTTTGATCGAGGCGCACATCCGCGCCTCGGACTCGAAGCGATCCTCGAGCACCTGACTGTTCGCCGCTTGTGGCTGCAGGAACTTGACTGCCACCTCGCGCCCGAGGCTCAAATGCAGCGCCGCCCACACGGAGCCCATGCCGCCCTGTCCGAGCTGACGGGTCAGGCGCAGCTTGCCAGCGATCACGCGCCCCGCTTGAATATCGGGAACCGCAGTGGTTTGCGTCGGCTCAGCGCCCGTGAGGCTTGGTCGCTTGTGCGCGCTGTGTGCTTCCGGTTCTATGGCCCGTCTCCACAAAGCGAGGCCGGCGTGGCTACATCGCAATCGATCATGCTCTTTTCGAAGTTAAGCGCCGCGCCGCAAGCAGCGCCCGACTCACGGAGACAGTGGCCTCTCGCTTACAGTCTGCCGCCTACGCTCAGGGTTTAATGGTTCCGCTTTCAGCGTGCACCGGCAAGGAGGTACGTGTGTGCGCGGACACTTGCGTGTCGATCCTTCTGGCCTGGAACTTGCGCAGCTGTAAGCGGCGGGCGCACACCCTACGCGCAGATCTCTCGGTACGCTTCGGCGAGTCGCTCGACTTTGCCACGCCGTGCTAGCTGAACGAGCACATAACGGTCGAGCGCGCTGAGCCCACGCCAGCGCTCGCTGCTCAGGTCGCGACCTTCCGGCAAAGCCTGCAGCAGCGCTGCGTTCGGGCCGGCTGCGAGGTCCGCCTCTATCAGCTGCGGAATGGCGCGAACATCGGCAGCATGCGCAGCGAGCAACTCTGCCACACGCGCGTCGTCGACGCGCTCGCGCCCGCCGAGCCGCACCAGCTCCTCGCGCTGCTCGAGCGGCAGCGCCTGCCAACCTGCGAGCGACAGGTGCAGTCCGGCACAGTCCAAGGCGCGGCGTGCAGCCATCGGCAGCAACGTCAGCGCGGCGTCGGCTCGATCGAACCGGTAGACAGGGAGCTTTGTTGGATTGTGCATGGCGCGCAGGGATATTTTTAGTCTTTTTGCGAGGAAAACACGCGTGCGACGTGCCCAAGTCTGTGACCCTCACGAGAGATCGTGGCCGCCGACTGCAACACGGCACGCGCAGAAATGCGACCGATCCTAAACAATCTTGAAAACACCATTCCCGACACAGCCTACTCCAACCCAAAGCACTTTGTTTAGGCCACACTGTAGTCGGTCCGAAAGCTCCTATCCGGTGCCTTGTGCTCCGCGAACCCCGCCTCGGAGCTTTCGGACCTATTTTCTAGCCCAGCGTGCTCGCGAGCGGTGGATCGGCCTGCAGCTGTTGGCGGCGCGCCTGACGCACCACGTTGTCGATCAGGGCGAGGCCATAGCCGGCGTCTGCGCTGAGGATCGACTCGGGATGGAACTGCACCGCGCTCCACGGGAGGCTGCGATGGACGAGCGCCATGCACGAGCCGTCCTCCTCGGCGACTGCAAGCGGAACGAGCTCGCTCGGCAAGGCTGCCGCGCGCGCGTACAGCGAATGGTAGCGCCCGACGCGCAACCGTCCCGGTAGGCCGTGAAACAGGCTCGCCTCGCTGCAATCGATGGTCGAGGCTTTGCCGTGCAT
>Ga0190269_10000610_pt1 | contig 18053 bp, 13 predicted proteins | sample Popmic249IS_FD_133749 | JGI IMG/M metagenome (GOLD analysis project Ga0190269, IMG submission 133749) | Populus adjacent soil microbial communities from riparian zone of Blue River, Arizona, USA - 249 IS | ecosystem: Environmental > Terrestrial > Soil > Riparian zone | place: USA: Arizona... | reverse complement strand
GTGCTTAGATGTGACATGCGTGTCTTCGCCTTCCATTTGCAGACCGGCCGCCAAGTTGGTAAGCAGACCGATGCGTCTGTCCAGTGTCGTGGCCGACCTGTTGTGGAGCCGCAGACCCGGATACGCTGACGGAATCTCTGGCAGGACCGGGCGCCACGCCATTAAACGGGGCGCACGGGCCCCTGTCCCAAATGTAGGGCGCTGTGGCCGCTGACCACCGTGCCACCTCAAAGCTGCCCCGGCAAAATATCCCATATCACTTTCGCAGCTCAGCGCGCTCAGCTCGCATGGAATCCTCCCCTTCAAGAGAACTCGAACCTTCTGAGCCCAGCACCCTGGCCCTGGCCGCGCCCCCGAACCTGGCAACGGAGCAAGTCCCAACGCCCGATGTGTACCGCGGACTCATCGTTGCAGAGCGCATTGATCCTGACGCGGTGAAGGTTCTCAAGAGACTTACCCGTCATGGGCATACCGCATATCTCGTCGGAGGCGGTGTCCGCGACCTGCTGTTGGGACGCGCCCCCAAGGACTTCGACATCGCGACCAGCGCACGTCCTAGCGAAGTGCGGAGACTGTTTCGCAACTGCCGCGTGATCGGCCGGCGCTTCCGGCTTGCGCACATCCTGTTCGCGGGCGGCAAGATCATCGAGGTCGCCACGTTCCGGCGCGACCCACGCGAGACGCAAGGCGAGGTCGAAGAGGTCGAGGGCGAGGTCGAAGAGATCGACGCGCGACCGAGCATGTCTGCGTTGCGCGGCGATGATGCAGACTTGTTGATCCGTCACGACAACACTTTCGGTGATCCGCACGAAGACGCGATCCGACGCGACTTCACCATCAACGGCCTATTCTACGATCTCGAGCGCGACGAGGTCATCGATTACGTGGGTGGCGTCAGCGATCTGCGTACCGGTGTGGTGCGCACGATCGGTGAGCCCGACGTACGCTTCCGCGAAGATCCAGTTCGCATCTTGCGCGCGATCAAGTTTGGTGCGCGGCTCGACCTCGGGATCGCGCCCGAAGTCTACGACGCGATGGTGGATCTGCGCGAGGAGCTCTCGCGCTGTGCGCCGCCGCGCGTGCTCGAAGAAGTCCTGCGCCTCCTGCGCGGTGGTGCCGCACAACGCTCGGTCGGGCTGATGTGGGACGTGGGTGTGCTCGGCGTGGTGTTGCCAGAGCTCGCGGCGCACATCGAAGATCAGGCGCGCGGCGCAGACTTGATGTGGGGCCGGCTCGCGGCGATCGACGAAGCCAAATCGGATGGTCGCGTGTTGAGCGACACGGTGCTGATGGCAGCGCTCCTGTACGGCCCGCTCGAAGAGATCGTCGTCGGCTCGCAAGATCCGCAGGGCGCATTCGAGGAGTTCTTCCAGGAGATCAACCCGAGGCTGTCTGTGCCACGGCGTATGCGCGATCGGATCAGGATGATCTTCGCAGCGCAACGCAGGCTGGATCGCAAGCATGCTGGAGGGCTGCGCGGTCGCGAGTTCTACGCCGACGCATGCGACCTGTTCGAGCTGCGCTTGCGCTCGGAAGGCAAGCCGGTCCCGCAGGGTCTACGCGAGGAAGCTCAAGTCAAGCCCAGGGTGATCCACCACCTGCCAGGCTCAGACAGCGCCGCCCTCCGCCGCCGTCGGCTGCGACGCTAACTCCCTCTCTCTCTCTCTCAGTTCGCAACCGTAACCGTAACCGTAATCGTGAACGATCACAGGCACGTCCACGTCCACGTCCACGACTCGCAGCGCGCGACCACGCGAAGCGCATCAAATCGCTTCGCCGTGACCCTTTCCCCCCGGGTCGCGCCACAAACTCAGCATGCAGGGTGTCCACACACGCCTTCGTGTTGCAGGCAAAAACCAGAAGGCACGCAGCGAGTTTCAGAGCCCAATCGCGGCTTTCGCGCTCTTCGTATCGCTGAGCTCGCTCTCTATGGCTGCATGCCGCGGCCAGGTAGAGGCTCCCGAGGAGGGAGCAGCCCGCGCAACCTCGGGTAGCGCTGGCAACGCCGCCCCCCTCGGCGGCGGTGCTGCAGGCAAAGGCGTCAGCGTTCCAGGCAGCACGGGTGCGGCCGGCTCGGGCAGCGCCAACACGCCCGGCGCAGCGCCGGGTGGCACTGTACCGCCCGGCACCAGCGCTGTCACCGGTGACGTCCTGCCTGCACGCATCCGCAGGCTCAGCAACCGTGAGCTCGACGCCAGCGTGAGCGTGCTCCTCGGCGTGGAGTCGAAGTTTGCCGCGAGCTTCACGCCGGACACGCGCCAGGACTACTTCACGCGCAACGATGCACAGCGCGTCGACCCTGTGTACATGACACAGCTCGATGATGCGGCCAGGCAGCTCGCTGAGATGGCCAAGGGCAAGATCGATCAGCTCGCGCCCTGTCCGAATGCAGCCAGTGGCGGCGAGGCATGCGCGACCGAGTTCGTCACCAAGTTTGCGACGCGCGCGTACCGCAGACCGGCGACAACGGCGGAGACCGACGCGCTGATGACGCTGTACCGCGTAGGTGCGGAGGGCGGGACCTACGCCGATGGCATCGGGTTGGTCGTGCAAGGCGTGCTGATGTCGCCGGGTTTTCTCTACCTCACGGAGCTGGGCGAAACCCTCACCGACTACGAGATCGCGAGCCAGATCTCCTACTTGTTCGTCGGCGGGCCGCCGGACGACGCGCTGCTGCAATCTGCAGCCGCGGGCACGCTTCAAGATCCCATGGTGCGCGAAGAGCACGCGCGCAGGCTGCTGATGGAGCAGCGCGCCTCCTTGCAGATCGCGCGCATGATCGAAGAGTGGCTGGGCATCGACCGCATCGCCGACACCGCGAAAGACTCGAACGTGTACCCGGAGTTCGCTGGGCTGCGCGACGCGATGCAGAAAGAAGCGGATGCGTTCATCACTGAAGCGCTCTGGAAGCGCGGCGGCAGCGTGAGCGATCTGCTGACCGCGGACTGGACCCCGGCCGAGGACTCGCTCGCGCGCATGTACCTGAACAAGCAAGGTGGCGAACAGATCACGCGCACGGACGGCATGGTCTCGCTCGCAGGCGTGCGACGTCGCGGCATCCTCGGGCAAGGCGCGTTTCTCTCGGTCTACGCGCACGCTCACGAGAGCGCACCGGTCTTGCGTGGCGTAGCCGTGCTGAGGCGCATCCTGTGCTTGAACGTGCCGGCGCCTACCGCGCTCAACGTGAACATCGTGCCGCCCGTGCAAGACGCGTCAAAGACGACGCGCGAGCGCTTTGCCGTGCACTCACAAGACGCCGCGTGCAACGCGTGCCACAAGACGATCGATCCGATCGGCTTCAGCTTCGAGTGGCTCGACGGCATGGGCCGCGAGCGTTCGATGGAAAACGGTCGGCCGATCGACAGCAGTGCGCAGCTCATGGCTGGGCTCTCGGTGGACGGCAACTACACGGACAGCGCTGCATTGTCCGCCAAGATCGCACAGAGCCCGGAGCTGCAGGGCTGCTTCTCGCGTCGCTTGTTCCACAGCGCCGCGGCTGCCAACACCGAAGGCTCCAAAGTGGAAGACGCTTTCGTCGCGGAGATCGAGGCACTGCCCCCCGCAAGCCGAGGCAATTTGCAAGAGCTGCTCGTCGCCTACGCAGGCAGCGAGCTGTTCATTCAGCGAGGTGTACAATGAATAACCTGCGTCTTACGCGCCGTCGCCTGATGCACGGAGTGCTCGCTGGCGCAGCCAGCCTGCCGCTCGTGCGCTTACTCGGTGAAAGCTCGGTGCGCGCCCAAGATGCTGCGCTGACCAACTTCATCTGCGTCTACCATCCGCACGGTGTCGCCGCGGAGTTCTGGGCGATGAAGCCGAGCGACACCGAGACCGCGTTCGATATCAGCTACGAGAACTGCTCGCTCCAACCGTTCGACGATGCTGCGACCTACGGCAAGAGCTTCAAAGACAAGCTCCTGATCATCGAAGGCATCGATCACCTCTCGAACGCGAATGGTCACGACTCGGCAGGCACCATCCTCACGGGCAGCCGCATCGACGGTAAAAAGCCGCAGAACGCTTCACTCGATCAGGTGCTCGCGGTCGAGAAGGGCCTCGGCGCGATGACGCCCGTCAGCAGCGTTTCGCTCGGCGTAGGGAACGACACCAACGACTCGAGCTGGACGCTCTCGTACGGGCAGGGCGGGGCGGCGCTGCCCAAGATCATCGATCCGTTGCAGGCGTTCGACCTTTTGTTCGCGAACTTCGCCGTGTCGGATGATCCCGCTGCGCGCATGCTCGCGGAGCGCAAGCGCAAGATGGGGCAGAGCATCCTGGACTTCGTGCGCGGCGACATCGCCGCGCTGCAGCCCAAGCTCGGTGCGAACGAGAAGCTCAAGCTCGATCAGCACCTCACCTCGCTGCGCGAGCTGGAGAAGCGCTTGCAAAGTCCAGGCGCCTCCGCTGGTAGCTGCAAAGCTCCGACGCGTCCGGATGCAGCACGCTTTCCGCAGCTCAAACAGTACAACGGCGGCGAGCCGTACTTCGATGCCATCACCGACGCGCAGGTCGACGTGCTCGCGAACGCGATCGCGTGCGGCATCACCCGCTTCGGCACGTTGTTCATGAACGACCTGAGCTACATGGGCAATCCGCTGGATCTCCCTGCCGACAATCACGCGAACGTCGCGCACACCTACAACGCCTCGCCGCTCGGCAACAACGGTCGTCCCGGTGACGGCGATCCGGCGACCTGGCTGCCGCTCGCGAAGTTCAATCGCTACAGCTACACCAAGATCGCAAAGCTCATGCAAAAGCTCGATGAGCTCGGCGCGCTCGAGAACACGCTGATCTACGCGGCGAGCGACATGGGCAATCCCTCGCTGCACAGCACGCAGAACGTGCCGACCCTGCTCGCGGGTGGCGCGGGCGGCAAGTTCCGCATGGGCCGGCGTCTACGCATGGGTGCGGACTGCAACAACATGACGCCCTGGTGTGCACCGGGCGAAATGACGTACGTCGGCACGTCGAACAATCACTTGCTGATCTCGATCGCGCAGGCGTTCGGGGTGGAGATGCCGATGTTCGGCGGGCAGATCGAGATGAAGCATATGGCAGGTCCGCTCGACGGGCTCGTCTGAGCTGCGCTACAAGGCCGGGCATGTCCTCTTTTTCGTTTCGACAAGCCACGGTCGCTGACATCCCACGCCTTTACACGCACGTGCAGCATGCCTACCGCGGCGCCGAGGCGCAGAAGGGCTGGACGTCTGAGACGCACTTGCTCGACGGCCAGCGCACCGACAAGCGCGAGCTGCAAGCGCTGATCGAAGCGGACGACGCGCAGCTGTGGCTGTTGGAGCGCGGCGAGGAGCTGCTCGCATCGATGGTCGTGAAGCGCGAAACAGCTGAAGTCGCGCACGTCGGCATGATCGCGGTCCGCCCCGATCTGCAACAGCAGGGCGCGGGGCGCGCGCTGCTGGAGAAAGCAGAACAGGTCGCTGCCGCTCAGGGCTGCAAGCGCCTCGAGATGACAGTGATCGGACAGCGCGAAGAGCTGATCGCCTGGTACGAGCGCCGCGGCTATACCCGCACTGACGAACAACGCCCATTCCCGTACGGTGACCCGCGCTTCGGTCTTCCGAAGCGCCGCGACCTCTACTTCGTCGTGCTCCAGAAGAGCGTTTCATAGCGCTGCGCCATCGCCCCGAGCTCAGTTCAGAGAGACCTCAGCGATCAGCTCATAACCATGGCTCGTATCGACACGCAGGTCGGCGTCGGGAGTCTTCAGTGGCAGTTGTGTCACCACCAGCAGCACTTCTGCTGTCTCCGCATCGAGCGTCACGGGCAGGTATGCGTTGGGTACGGTGCGCGCGGGTGCAGACGTGCGGCCGAGCTCGCGCCCATCCTCGCCGAGCCTGACTGCTGTCAGTGACCAGCGCGCGCCGAGCTCACCGCGCAGCCACACTTGCATGCGGCCGTGCGCGCGATCATCGAGCTGCACGCGCACATACGCGCTACCCAGGTCGTGCAGCGGTGCGTGCTCGGTCAACTTCATCGGCAGCTGCGAGCTGCGGACGTCGCGCATCAGCGGAACCGCAGCATCGCTCGGCAGCGCAGCCAAGATGCGATACGGCGCCTGCGCCTTGCGCGCGCTCGGCCCCGCGAAGTAGCGCGCGACGCCGAACTCGACGAGCTCGTCGTCTAGCTTGATGTGCTGCGTCTCCAACATCACTCGCAGCACTTCCCAAAGGTCGGGCGAGCTGCGCAGCCGCTCCGCCGGAACGAGCCCGCTCGAACGCTGGCGCGTCGTCTCCCACAAGCTACGCACGAACGCTCCGGGCTCGCGCTCTACGCGCTCACTCAGCATCGCCAAGAACAAAGCACCTGCGTACGCCGAGCTGCGCTCCGCGTTCAAGAGCCCGAGCTCTGCCAGATGCTGACCGCGGCCCAAGCTCGCATCGCAGCCCAGCTCGCCTGTCAGCTGCCAGACCGACAACTCGGCGCTCGCGTACACCCAACTCGACGCTTCCGCCGGATCCACGCCGCGCAGCCCCGCTTGTGCGAGCGCGCTGTGTACACAAGCATCGAGGTCCGCGCCCGGCACGTCGTCAGCGATCTGCGCGTAGGTGAGGGCAGAGTCGAAGTCACTTGGCGCCAGCGGACGCGCGAGCGCTGAGCAAGCCGCACCACCCAGGCACAGCGCGCTCGGCACCATGTACAGATCGAGCGCCGGCGTGCCGCCGAGCCCGCCATCGTGCTCCGGCAGCGGCCAGCCATGCGCTTGCAGCGTGGTGTAAGCGCGCTCGAATCCTAACAGTGCGCGCGCGGCCCGCTGCATATTCCCGGCCGCAGCGTGCACCTGTATGGGCTTCTCCAATGAAGCGACTGTTAGAAAGCTTGTGTCACTGCCAAGGTCAGGTCCTAGCGTTACACCGCCAGCTAGCACGGTCTGACCCTTCCACACTTTCGGTGCGAGCGCCCAACTGGCCCACGCGTCCAACGCGTCGTCAGCATGTACGCGCATAGTGAACAGGGACAGAGCGCATATCAGCCAAACCCTCATGTGGGTGTGGATTAAACTGGCACCTGTTTGCTGAAACGCACGTCGCTCCATCACGATGTGGAGGATTTGACACGAAGAGCGCTATGCTCGTAAACGCATTCGAGGCGCGCATGACAGATGCTCAGTTCGATCCGGGTGGATTCTTTCAGTTCGACCTCGCTCACGGTCGCGTAAGGACTCGCGGCGGGGCTCGTGTTCTGGTGCTTGCAGAGAACGTGCTCGCACCACTCATCATCACCGCAGTTCAAAACGGTGACCTGACTGCGATCCGCACGCTCGGCTCCCAGCTAGGCTCGATCGTGGCGCAATCACTGCCAGCGCCCGCGAACTCGCTGCCACCGCAGACGGTGATTTCCTACGCCGGCAGCGTGATGTCGCTGTACGGCTGGGGCCGGCTCAAGCTGGAGCAGTGGGGCGGTGCGCTCGTGCTGGTCGTCGACGGCCTTCCGCCGTTGGACGAGGACAACCTCGCCGTGGCCGCGCTGCTGGGCGGCATCTTCTCTACCCTTTGCTCAGCGGAAGTTGCATGCGTCCCGCTGGCACGGACCACCAAGTACATCGTCGTCGATCCGAAGATCGCTGAGACCGTGTGGGGCTGGTCGAAGAGCGGCGACAATCTCGCAACCATTGCTGCGAAGTTGACGACTGCGGAGGTCGCATGAGCCAACAACAGGTGCAGCGTCTGCAGACGCTGCTCGAGACGGTGCAGCGCAACCGTCAGCGGCCCGGTGAGCCGATAGGCGCGGCTGCTGCCAACGTCGTGCAGAAGAAGTCCCCTGCCAACACCACTGCGGCCGCGGCTGAGCCCCCGCGCGCACGCGTCGCGACGCCTGATATCGCGTCGGCGCAAGCGGCCAAGCCCGCAGCACCAGCGCCGCGTCCAGCTGCGCCCCAGCCTCAGCCGCAAGCGCAGCAGCGCGAAGCTGCACCGCAGCCTCCAGTGACGCAGCCGAAGAGCGCGCCGCGCATCCCCGAGCCACAGCCCGCGCCTCAAGCGGTCGCACAAGAACCGATCGTGCCGCGCATGATCGAACCGGAAGCGCCGCGCCCTGCGACAAGGCCCATCGCTCAGCTCGTCAGCAAGCATGCTCCAGTGGTAGATGCTACGTTCGGCGCGATGCTCAAGCGCTCGCTGTCGCTACGTCCACACTGACGCCCCGTGCCGAGCGCGCTGACTACTGGGGCACTTCGGGGAGATTATGCTGCTGGTCGTCGACGTTGGTAACACGCACACGGTTCTGGGACTCTACGAAGCCAAGAAACTGGTGCATCACTTCCGAGTGCAGTCTGAGCGGGGCCGCACCGAAGATGAGTATCACGTGCTCTTCGCCACCCTGGTGCAGCTCGCCGGGGTGGTGCCCAAGGACATCACCTCGAGCATCATGGCGTCGGTGGTGCCGCCGCTCACCGAGCCGATCGTGCGCGCGGTGCGCCGTGCGTTTGCCCATGACATCGTGGTGGTGGGCCCGGGTATCAAGACCGGCATGCCTATTTTGTACGAGAACCCGCGCGAGGTCGGCGCCGATCGTATCGTGAATGCGATTGCAGCGTATGACCGCGTCCGAGCCGGCGTCATTGTTGTCGACTTTGGTACAGCAACGACCTTCGACTGCGTCTCGAATCGCGGTGAATACCTCGGCGGCGCGATCGCGCCAGGTATCGGGCTCAGTGCGGATGCGTTGTTCACGCGCGCCGCGCGTCTTCCCAAGACCGAGATCGTGCGTCCGCCCCACGTGCTCGGTCGCAACACCGTTCACTCGATGCAATCGGGCTTGGTGTTCGGATATGCCGGTCTGGTCGACGGCATGATCGAGCGCCTGCGCGCGGAGATGGGATACCCCTGCACTGTGCTCGCGACCGGTGGTGAAGCGCTGCTGATCCGCACCGAATCGAAGACCATCGACGACGTCGATCAACATCTCACGCTAGACGGCCTGCGTATCCTGTTCGAGCGCCAGAAGTAGTCAGCGCGCGCGCAGCAAAAGCGCCAAGGCGAGCCCACTCGCGAGCAGCACCGCGATCGCTAGCGCGTAGATCACAAGCTCCGCGACCGTCGGACCTGTGCGAGGCGCCGTCGAGACCGAGGGCGCAGGACGCGGCGTCTCGCTGTTGCGACCGACCTTCGCCGTCTCCGTGCGCTCGCTGCGCTGGGGCGACGGCGCGGTGGAAGGCGCCGGCTTTTCTTCCGGTGGCTTGAGGGAGAGGGGTTGGTCCGGTGTGCCCTTCAGGCTGTCGATCTCGACCTGCGCCGGCTCTTCGAAGATCAAACGCGTGGTGCCCACTTGCAGCTCGTCGCGGTCTCGCAGCCGGCGCGCTTTGTAGCGGTGTCCGCTCAGCTGGATCAGCGCGTCGCCCGACATGCTGCGTATCAAGACACCTTCGACATCGTGCACCACCTCGAGCGTCTCGCGCGCGAGCATCGGTTCAGGCAGCTGCAGCTGACAGCCGTCGTGAGAGCCGATGTGCAGACGTGAAGGCGCGGGTAGGATCTCCATGCGAACACCAGCGCGTGGCCCATTCACGACGCGCAAGCTCGGCGCATCGAGCTTCACGCCGCGCGCGCTCTGCGCCTCACGCCACAGCCTGCGCGCGAGCTCTGCCGTGCGCTCTGCGCTCATCGGCTCGGTCATCACCACGCCCGTGTGAAACGACAACACGTAGTTACCGAGCTCGAGCAAGTCGCCGTCTTGCAGCTTCTTCGTGCGTTCGGGCGGAACGCGCTGGCCGTTGTGCTTGGTGCCGTTGCGTGAGCCGAGATCCGTCAGCAGCCAATCGCTGCCGCGCATCTGTACGCTGGCATGAGCCTCGCTGACGGTCCGGCTGGGGATTCGCACGTCGGCCGACGGCGCACGACCGAGCACGATGCGCGCCTGATCGAAGGGAAAGGCCAGCTCTTCCTGCAAAGTCTGCCCGTCGCGCGAGCGAACCACGAAGCGTACGGCCATGGTCGGGTCAAAGCTGCGGCTCACACGCGCTCAGGTCAAGGTTTAACACTGCCGCTCCTGGATGATCGAGCAGGACCGCGGCGGCAGTGTTAGACCGGCTGTAAGATCTTGTGGCCGTGCGTAAGCCTGTTGCTGAAAATTGGACGTGCCGCGATGCTTCTGAGACCTGTTCAGGTTGTAGTCCAGTGATCGCGAGGACCCGCCTATGCTGATGACGCCAGAACGACGCCACTCGGAACGCGCCCGGATCCCCTGCCACATTCCTGTCGAGCTCACAGACGCCGCACGCGCTGCGCAGTTTGAGGCAGATGCGGTGGATTTGAGCGTCGGTGGCTTGAGTCTGCGCGCAGCCCAGCTCCCTGACCTGGGCTCACAACTTTTCTGCACATTCGAAGCGATGCCAGGTGGCGCGCAGATCTTGGGCCGCGGCGAAGTGGTTTGGCGCCAACCGGTGGGAGAGCAAGGCGGCGAGTTTGGTCTGCGCTTCATCGAAGTCGACGCGCGCAACCAAGCGCTGATCGACGAGATGGTGGCCGAGCGCATCGCACGCATCACGCCGCGCGCAAAGATGAGCGAGCCTGTCCTCGCGACGCTCGAGATCGAGAACGTCGAAGAGCCGATGACTGCACGGCTGGTGCACCAAGGCGAGACGCAGGCGCTGTTCGAGCAGCAGCTCTCGCACTTCGCGATCGGCAAAGCGGTGATCGCACATGCCGGCCCGACGCTCGTGCGCGGTCACGTGGCATCTGTCGAAGTCCGCATGGAAGGCACGACGCCGCGGCTCGTGATCAACTTGGAAGTCGCGCGCGACAGCGCGCACTTCGGCGAGTTCATGTGGGGCGAGCCGGGCTCCGACACGGCGCCCGATGTCTTCGCGCAGACGCAAGCCAAAGCGGACGCAGAGCCGCCAGCAGCTGCAAGCGAGCTGCCGAGCGCACTCGAGCTCGCGGGTGACGACAAAGAAGAGGAAGACGAAGCCAGCGAGGACGACGAGGAAGAAGAAGAGGACGAGCAGGACGACGACGACGACGACGAGGAGGAAGGCGACGAGGAAGAAGAAGAAGACGAGACCGAGGAGGCGAAGAGCGGCACGCTCGCAGGCCTGGGTGCGCCGATGCCCGCGCCCATCCGGGCAAAGAAGGACCTCGACTCGCAACAGCTTCCACTGTTCCGTCGCGAGCATCAGCAGCGCTCCACTGCGCCTGAGCTCGGCAATCTGCACCTGAACGAGCACGACGCCCAGCGTTCCTCGTCGCCCGACGATGTCTACATGGACGAGCATCGCGCCCAAGCGCTGCTCGCGAAGGGCGCCGAGTCACCTGCGACAGCACCTTACGACGACGAAGCGTCGCTCGAAGAAGTGCACGCCGTGAGCCTCGCTGCTTCGAAGCAATACGCCGCGAGCGAAACGGATGACCTCGATTCGGTGCCGTCGAACAGCCCGCTCGTGCGCATGCTCCGTGTGTTCGCGATGCTCACGGATGGTGTGCAGACCGGGGTAGAACGCGCGAAAGAGTGGAGCTCGGGCATGCGTGAGGATGCCGCTGTGCGCGGCACCGGCACGGCCCGCTTGTTTGGGCCGAAGCCGCGTCGTGTCGCAGCTTCGGCGCAGCGCGACGGCCAGAGTGGCAAACAGAACGTGCGTGTGATCGCGATCGGAACGTTGTGCATCCTGGCACTTGTCGTCTTTGCGTATGCGCTCACGCCATCGGGCGATGAGCCGATCCCGCATCAGGACATGCGTGCTGACACGGTGATGGATCCGCTCGATTCGGAGGGCGACACCGAGACGAGCGAGGCCTCGGCGCTCGCCGCCGCCCCGAGCGAGCCGCCGATGCACGACCGACCCAACCCTGACGTTGTGCTCCCGCCCGCCGACAAGGCCCCGCCGGCGCGTACATCTGCGGCAGCCGTCGCTGAAAAGCGTCCGAAGTCGAACCCTGCAACCCTCGTCGCCAAGGCTCCGACGCCACCAGCTGCAACGCCCACACAGAGCGCTGGCGCGATGAGCTACGGCCAGAAGCAGGTGCCGAACGGTCGTCGCTTCCTGCTGCGTATGGCCGAGCCCGTGCGGACACTGCTTGGCACCTCGAGCGCCAACGGCTTCAGCGTGGTCATCATGGACAACAAGGCGCTCGACAAAGCCGCCCCGATCTCGGTGGGGCACCCCGCCGTCGAGCAGGCCTTCATCTTGAATCGGCGCGACCATTCTGCGGAGCTGACCGTGCGCTTCGCGCCTGGCAAGAGCCCGGCGTATCGCGTGAGCGGCCAAGGCGCGATGTTGGAAGTTCTGATCGAGCAGTGACCGATCCGTCGCTCCTGGCTACTCCGCGCAACAACCGACGTAGGGGCGTGCGCGCTAGCTCCTGAAATTTCGTCACATTCCAGCGCAAGCTGGGCTGTCCCGACTATGCGAAAGTCTCGCAGCGACGCTGCCAAGCGGTGACCAACGGGACGAGTGCGGCTATTCTGCACCCGTCGCCGGCCTGGGTCAGAGCGCCTGTTGGGCTGCCGTTTCGTCACCGCAAGCTTTTGCTTGCCCGCTCGCCCATTTGTCCGCATTACACCTTGGTTATCGATGATGTTGACCTCTTACAGCTTGCCTTGGTCGCCGGCCCTGCGTGCGCCGGTCACCGGAAACCAACTCCCTATGCACAGCGTTCCTCGTCGACGCGTGCTGTCTGTGCGACCTCGCATGTGCTTGTGGATCGGACTTTTGTCACTTGTCCGCTTCGCCTCACCGGTCGCCGCGCAGCACCAGCCCGCCGCAAACAAAACCCAGACATCATCGACCGTGTTGCTCGCGACCTCGGGCGGGCACGCCTCGGCGCGTGCGCTCGACTCCGTGATCAGCGCCGGGCTCGATGATCTGAATGTGGTCAACGTGGTCGCGCGACCGGGCTTGGATCTCGGTGCGGTGCAGCTCGCGCTCGATTGCGTCGCGGAGACGCCTCAGTGCTTGCGTATCGTGACCACGCAGCACGAAGCCGACGTGCTGGTCGCGCCGACCTTAGCGCGCATCTCGAACGAGCTCGTGCTGACACTGCTGCGCTTCGACGCACGCACAGGCAAGACGCAGCGCGTGCTCAAGCGTCAGCCGGGCCAGACGCTGAGCTCGGACACGCTCGACGCCGTGCCTGCGCTGCTGCGTGAGCTGTTCGATCTCCCGCCCAAAGAAGAGACGCCAGCGCCCGCTGCCAAGGCGGAGCCGAAGCCCGACCTGATGCCCAGCGACAACATCTCGCCGACGCTCTCGGAGCCCTTGCCGGAGCCTCCGATGGAAGCACCGAGCGAGGCTCGCAAGTTCCCCGTGGGACCGCTGCTGCTCGGCGGAGGTGGTGTGATCTTGATGGGCGCAGGCCTGATCATGGGCCTCACGGTCATGTCCGCGGAGGATTCGTACGTCGAAGCCACGCGCAGAGTCGCCAGCGCGCAGAATGCCGACGACGGCGAGGCCGCGGTGCGCGAAGCCAACGGCTACAAAGACACGGGCGAGGCGAACGCCGTGATCACCAACGTGTTCTTGGGCATCGGCAGCGCTGTGGTGGTCGCTTCCGGCATCTGGCTCGCCGTCGAGCTGACGAGCCGCTCGCGCCATGATGATTCGCAAGTGAAGCTCTCGCCGATGATCGGTCGCAACGAGCTCGGATTGGTGCTGACGCACCGCGGAGCGGGTCTGTGAGCGCGAGGCTGATCGTCGCCTGTATCGTGTGCAGCTGGCTGCTGGCCAGCTGCACGTTCAAAGATCAACGCACCCACTGTCGTCGCGACCAAGATTGCGGCGAGGACCGCTGCTACGACGGCTTCTGCGTTCCGAGGCGGACACCGACCTCGCCGGACATGGTCTCCGGCGGCCGCGGCGGACGCGGAGGCGAGGGGACGGGTGGAGCCGTGTCCGGTTCTGCAGCTGAGGGCGGCATGACTGCTCCGGACAGCGGTGACATGATGACAAACCGACCCGATGCGAGCATCGGCGGTGCGTGTGAGGGCGACGAGACGCGACCCTGCGAGGCGCTCTGGGAAGACGCGCCCGTGCTCGGTGGCTGTGGTCGCGGCACGCAGACTTGCGTGAACGGCGCGTGGAGCAGCTGCACGCCCGAGCGCATGATGATCGGTCCGGAGTCGTGCAACGGCATCGACGACGATTGTGACGGCAACACCGACGAAGACTCGGACGAGCAGTGTTATCCAGCTGGGGCTGCGGGTTGCGAACAGACCGAGCAGAAGCAGTTCAACTGCAACGGCGCCTGCCGCCCAGGTATGAAGATCTGTGGCGAGGACGGCAGCCTCGGCCAGTGCACCGGATTCATCGTCGCGGCTGCGACAGACAATTGTTCGACCGAGCAGATCGACGAAAACTGCGACGGCACACCGAACGATAACTGTCAGTGCAATGGCAACGCGACGCGCGAGTGTTACACCGGCAACGCCGGGACCCAAGGCATCGGCATCTGCCGCGCAGGGCGGCAACAGTGCACGAACGGACGTTGGGGCGCGTGTCAGGGCGCAGTCGTGCAGCGCGTGGAAGTCTGCAACGGCGATGACGACGACTGCGATCGCAACGTCGATGAAGTGGCCGGCGTGGGCAATCGCTGCACTGTTCCGAATGCGCGCGGCGTGTGCGCGGAGGGCACCTTCCGATGTCAGGCTGGCAATTCCGCGCCGCAGTGTGTTGCGACTTCGCCTCAGCCCATGGCTGAGACCTGCAATGACCGTGACGACGATTGCAACGGGACGGCGGATGACGTGCCGGCGGCCCAGCTCGAGACCGATCCGATGCATTGCGGCGACTGCGACACGGTGTGTCGAATGACCGATGCATGTTGTGGCGGCGACTGCGTCGATACCGATGTCGACGAGCGCAACTGCGGCACTTGCGGCAGGGTTTGTGCAACGAACGAAACGTGTATGGCAGGCATTTGCACGAGACCTCCGATGGACGCAGGCACCGGCACCATGTGTGATGCCATGCGGCCGTGTGCGGCCAATCTGCTGTGTTGCAACGGCAATTGCGTGCCCAATGACGTCATGAACTGCGTGACGTGTGGCACGGTCTGCACCGGCGCTGTACCTGCTTGCTGCGCCACCGGCTGTGCCGATCTGAGCCGTGACAACGACAATTGTGGTAGCTGCGGTACCGTTTGCCAGAACCCTGACGGCGGTACCGCTTGCGCCTGTGCTACAACAGGCACACCCGGAGTGTTCGAGTGCCGCAACGGCTCCGCTGCTTGCCCATAATCCTATGAGTACCGCCAATTGCGCAGCCGAAGACGCGCTGATCGGCAGCCGAATCGACGGCCGCTATACGCTGCATCGCGTGCTGGGCCAGGGTGGTATGGGCGTCGTGTACGAGGGCGTACATGACGAGCTGGGTCGAGCAGTTGCCATCAAAGTTCTAAACGCGGCATGGGCGACCGACCGTACGGCGGTCGAGCGCTTTTTGCGCGAGGCGCGCACGGCTAGCTCGTTCTCGCACAGCAACATCGTCGACGTATCGGATCTCGGCCGGCTGACGGATGGGCGCCCGTACCTCGTCATGCCGAAGATCAGCGGCACGGACCTGGCCACGTTGCTCGCCGAGAACGGGCCGCAGCCTGCGAAGCGAGTGGCTGCGCTGCTCGCGGGTGTGGCTTCAGCGCTCGACCTCGTGCACGCGAAGGGCTTTGTCCATCGTGACATCAAGCCCGAGAACTTGATGTACGTCGTGCGTGAGGACGGTTCGGAGACCGTGATGCTGCTCGACTTCGGCATCGCTGCTGCAGTGATGTCGAGCGGGCCACGCCTGACGCGTCAAGGCGCGATCTTCGGTACGCCGCACTACCTACCGCCCGAGGTTTGCACCGGCGAGCGCTGCGATGCGCGCGGCGATGTGTATTCGCTGGCAGCCGTCGCGTTCGAGCTGATCACTGGCTCGCTGCCATTCGGCGCGGAAGACATCATGCAGCTGATGGCGCAGAAGGTCAGCTTCGATGCGCCGACGCTCGCGGAGGTCACGGGGACCGCATTCCCGCCCGAGCTCGAACAGGTGATCGCCACTGGCTTGGCGCGCGATCCACGCTTTCGTTACCCGAGCGCGAGCGCGTTCGTGAGCGCGCTCCGCGCTGCGACCCACTCTGCCCCCGTGTCCTGGCGAACGGGCGTGGTGCGACCAAACACGCGATCGGCCGAGCATGAGCTGCCTGCAGCTGTGAGCGGCAGGCCGGCGTGGGAAGTAGAGCGCGCGCCGACGTGGCCGATCGATTCGCAGCGGCCCGGTTCGCAAGAGACTGAAGAGCCGCACACCGGGCTGCACTCGTACCCGCCTGCTCGCAGTGGCTACCCGGCGCGAACCACGCCCCGCTATGCCGATGAGTCGAGCGCGGTGCAGTCCGCGGCGTTTCGCGGCACGGAAGGGCGCTATCCGAGCGAGCCTAGCTATCCGCGTCACTCCGGCCGCGCACCGCATCCGAGTGAGCCGAGCTACCCGCGCGGCGCGAGCGGCTCGCTGCCTGCTGGGCGGTCTCAGCAGACGCCTCGGCCGAGCCCCATGCCGCCGAACGCCACGGCCAACCCGGGGGTGTGGGCGGCGCACAAGCAGGGGCACACTCCGTTCCCACCCACGCGCGAGCAGCTCGGCGCGGAGGGCTACGACACGCGCCTGCGCATGCACGAGGACGAGCGTCGCTACACCGTCACGACGCCGCCGAAGAAGAGCTCGCTCTTGCCGCTCGCGCTCGGCGCGTGTGCTTTTGCCGCGCTCGGGATGGGTGCGGTGCAGTTGATCATGGCGAAGCGCTCGTCCCCGCAAACGGACTCGAGCGCGAGCTCTGCGCCCCTGCAGCCTGAAGCAGCAGTTGCCAGCGCCAAGGCCGCCCCGAGCGCGCCACCGCCCGCGCTGCAGGCCCCAGCAGCCAAGCCCGCGCCCACGACGCCGACGCCGATTCCAGCGCCTCCGGTCGAGAAGCCGCAGCCTTCAGCCGCGGTCCCGAGCAGCGCGCCTGTGGCACTGCCCAGCGCTCCCGAGCCCAATGAGCTCGCGGCAGCCCCCGAGCTGCAGCCTGCAGCCCAGGCTGCGCCACAGGCCAAGCCCGCGCCCACCCCTTCCAAACCGGCTGCACGTGCCGAGCGCCCGCGGCCGGCGAGCGCCAACAACTTCGAAGCCTTCGAGCCGCCGCCACCGCCGCCAGCAGCGGCAGCGCCTGCGGCCTCTGTGCTGAGTGTGACCCCGATCACACCCCAGCCCGAAGCGCCGGCACCCGAGCCCGAGCCAGAACCCGCGGCTCCTGCGGTGGACTCGGCGGGCGCCGCACAGTTCGCCAAGCAATCCTCGGGCGCGCTGCTGCGTGGCGAAGTCAGCCGAGCCGTCGAGCTCGCCCGGCGCGCGACTCAAGCGGACCCAGGGTACGCCATCGCATGGCGCTCCCTCGGCCTCGCGCTCGAACGAGCCGGCTCCGCCGACCAGGCGATGGCTGCATACCGCGAATACCTGCAACGCGCCCCGAGCGGCCCCCAAGCAGAAATGGTTCGCGAGCGCATGCACTCGCTCGCGCAGTGACGCACGCTCGGGTTGGTCGCGCCTGACGAGGTCGAGGAGCAGATCGAGCGCGCGTGCGGGCTCACGGGCGGCAAACCACTGCTGCGCTTCGCGGAACGCGTCGATGGCGCTGTGACGTGGCGCCAACGCCCGACGGCGATCTACGGCGACAACCTGAACGTGGCGAACGACTTGCAGTGCAGGCAGGTTGGCAACACAGCACCGAGCGCGGTGAAGTGACCAGCCCGGGCGCCGCGGTGTTCGTGCGGTCGCGAACGCGGCGACACCGGCCTGTCGCACGGCGGGATGCGCGCGCTCGGCCGTGTGCTCGCCAGTCACTTGCGGGGGCTATCGCCCACCGGGCGATCGCCGCCGTGCTCGCGCGTTCGTTGTCGACGCGCAGCCTCAGCTCGGTTGGCGCATCCATTTGATCGAGCTCGTGCACGCCTGAGTTTTTTTGGCGGGCTTTCGGAACCCATTCACCATGGGCCTCTCGCGTGCGGCGTGCGGCGTGCGGCGTGCGGCGTGGTGCACGCGCTCGAGGCTCGACCGAGGCGCAGAGGCGTTGGCGAAAAAAAGGCCCCCGAGCTGG
>Ga0190269_10000609_pt1 | contig 18060 bp, 12 predicted proteins | sample Popmic249IS_FD_133749 | JGI IMG/M metagenome (GOLD analysis project Ga0190269, IMG submission 133749) | Populus adjacent soil microbial communities from riparian zone of Blue River, Arizona, USA - 249 IS | ecosystem: Environmental > Terrestrial > Soil > Riparian zone | place: USA: Arizona... | reverse complement strand
GGTGGTGTCCGGCGAGTCGGGCGCCATCGACGAGTTCGTCGAGAAGATGACGGCGGAGGGCGCCCGGGCCCGGCGCATCCAGGTTGATTACGCCTCCCACTCGCACCAGGTCGGCCGGGTCCGCGACCAGGTGCTCGAAGCGCTTTCCGACGTCCATTCCACAACGTCGGAATTGCCTTTCTATTCGACGTTGCACGGCGAGCTGATCGACACCGCCGAGTTGACCGGCGAATACTGGTACAGCAATCTGCGCGAGCGGGTTCTCTTCGAGCCCTGCGTGCGGCGGCTGGCCGGCGACGGATTCCGGATCTTCGTCGAGATGAGCCCGCATCCCGTCCTCACCGTACCGGTGCAGGAGATCGTCGAGGACCTGGACGACGCGGTGGTCCTGTCGTCGGCGCGGCGGGACCGCGGGGAGGCCGGGGCCGTCGCCGAATCGCTGGCCCGGCTGTACGTCCAGGGCGGGCCGGTCGACTGGGCCGCCGTCCTCGGCGCTCGCCGGCAGGTGGAGCTGCCGACCTACGCGTTCCAGCGGCTGCGGTACTGGCTGGACCCTCCGCACCCGGCGGCCCCGCGGGAGTCCCCAGCGGACCTGCCCGTGGCGGAGGAACACCCGGTCACGCTCGTGGACAGGGTGGCCGGGCTCCCCGCCGCCGAGGCCGAGGCGCTGGTCCTGCAGCACGTGCTGGAGAAGGTCGGCGTGGTCCTCGGCCACCCGTCGATCTCCGAGCTCGATCCGGACCAGCCGTTCCGGGAGATCGGCTTCGACTCGTTGCTGTCGGTCGAGCTGAGCCGGCGCCTGACCGCCTCGACCGGGCTCAAGCTGCGGGCCACCCTGGTCCTGCGCCACCCGTCCCCGCGGCTGGCGGCCGGCCACATCCTGTCGTCGATGCATGCCCGCGCCGAGTGAGGCGTCCCGTCGACGGGACACCTGATGTGTTCGCCCGGCCCGGGCGTCCCCGTCGCCGATTGTCTTGACCATTCGGTCCGCACCTGTGACGGTGGAATTGATCTATGCAATTCCCCCGGTTCGCGTTCCCGTTATTCGAGGGGTTGATCCGTGTGCGTTCGATCGATGCGTCGGCTGCGCAAAAAGGCCTTTGGCTGGCGCAGAAGATGTCTCCCGGCGCGCCGAACCATGCCCTTTTCCTGTGGGACGTGGACGGTGAGCTGGACGCGGCGACGATGGGGTCCGCATTCCGGCACGTGCTGAACGAGGCCGCCGTGCTGCGTGTCACCTTCGCCGGCGACGGGGCCGACCTGCGGCAGGCGCCTCGTGAGCTGGGGGACTGGCAGCCGTTCCAGCTGGACCTCAGGTCCGAGGCTGATCCTGAGCAGGCGGCCCGTGCGGCCCTGGCCGAGCTGGTGGCTCAGCCGTTCGACCTGGAGCGGGACCTGCTGATCCGGATGGGCCTGGTCACGCTGCCGGCCGCGCGCTCCCTCGTGGTGATCGCCTACCACCACCTGGTGTCCGACGGGTACGGCATGGGCGGGCTGCTGTCCCGCCGCCTGGCCGAGGTCTACACGGCGCTCGTCCGGGGCTCGCAGGTCCCGGACCTGCCGGACGCGTGGGACGTCGAGTCCTTCGCCGCCGAGGAGGCCGCGTACCGGACGTCGTCCCGGCACGCGGAGGACACGGAGTTCTGGCGCGGCTATCTGGCCGACGCGCCGCCTCCCGCTCAGGTCCCGCGGGTGGCCTTGTCCCCGCAGCGGCAGCAGGCGCTGTCCGCGCCCGTCAGCGGCGAGGACCGCTGGGCCGAGGTGTCCGCGGCGATCGGCATGGTGAGCCGGACGCTGACCGTTCCCCGCGCGGCCGCGGACGCGTGGACCGAGGCGGCGAAGTCGCTGGGTGTCTGGCGGGCCTCGCTGCTGGCCGCGGGGATGGCCGTCTTCCTGCGGCACCGCTGCGACCGGCCGGAGTTCCTCTTCTCCCTGGCCGTCGGCAACCGGACCGGGGTGGCGAGCCGCACGCCCGGCCTGGCGGTGAACGTGGTGCCGGTACGGGCGCGGGTCCCGCTCGGCGCGACGTTCGCCGAGATCGCGGAGGCCGTCACCGACGAGACGTACGAGGTCCTCGAGCACACCTTCTGCCACTACTCCGACATCCAGCGGCTGAGCGGAGCCGTCCTGGGCGACCGCGGCAACTTCGGGGCGGTCCTCAACGTCGCCGAGTTCGCGGAGCAGCTGTCCTTCGCCGGGAGCCCGGCGCGGTACGTCGGCCTCACGACCGGGACCTTCGACGAGCTCTCGATCGGCGTCTACACCGACGGGAGCGCCGACAGCGACCTCTTCGTCCGGCTCGACGCGCCGGCGAGCATGTACTCCCGGGCGGAGCTGCGGCTCATCGGCGAGGAGCTCGTCGCGTACCTGCAGGCCGCGCCGGCCGCCGGGTCGCTGCCGGTCGGCGCGCTCGACGTGCTCCAGGGCGCCGACCGTGAGGAAGTGCTCGGCGGACCGGCCCGCGCGCCCGAGCCGATGCTCGCTCTGACGGTCGCCGAGCTGTTCGCGCGCCAGGTGGACCGGAGCCCTGATGCCGTCGCGCTGGTGTCCGGCGACCGGGCGGTCACGTACCGCGAGCTGGACGAGCGGTCGAGCCGGGTGGCGGCGGCGATGCGCCGCCGGCAGGTCGGGCCCGAGACGGTCGTGGCGGTCACGATGCGGCGGTCGATCGACCTGGCTGTCGCTCTGCTGGGCATCGTGCGGGCGGGCGGGGCTCCGTTGCCGATCGGTGAGAGCTCGGGGTGGCCGGCCGGTGCCGCGCCGGCGAGCTTCGTGCTCACCGATGCGGACGGAAGCGGCGCGCCGCCCGCCGGCCCGGACCTGCCGACCGTGCGGTTCGGTGAGGACGACGCGGACGGGCAGATCCCCGTGCGCGCCTCACACCCGGACAGTCTGCTGACCGTGCTGGACGACTCCGGACCGGTCGCGGTGACCCATCGGAACCTGCAGCGGTTCTTCGGGCGCGCCGGCGCCGAGCCCGGCACGGTGCTGTGGCATTCCTCCGCCGGTCCCGTGGCGCTCGCCGTCCAGCTCTGGGGACCGCTGACGACCGGCGGCCGGGTGCTGGTCGCGCCGGCGGGCGTGCTGGACGCCGACACGCTGAGCGAGGCGCGGCGGGCGTACGAGGTCTCCGTGGTGTGGCTGCCCGTGGCGCTGTTCTCGGCGATCGCGGCGCAGGACCCGGGGATCCTCACCGGACTGCGTGAGGTGTGGACCGACGGCGACCGGGTGAGCCCGGCCGTGGTGCGCCGGGTGCGGGAGGCCTGCCCCGGCCTGACGGTGGTGAACAGCGCCGGCCCGGCGGTGACGACCGTGTTCGCGGCCGGGGACGAGGCGGGCGCGCCCGGGGCGCCGCTCGGCGCCGACACCTGCTACGTGCTAGGCCCCGGCCTGGCCCCGGTTCCCGCGGGGGTGACGGGGGAGCTGTACGTGGCCGGCCCCGGCGTCCCCCGTGGCTGTCCCGGGCAACCCGGTCCGACTGCCGAGCGATTCGTGCCGTGCCCGTTCGGCCCGCCCGGCGGCCGCATGTACCGGACCGGCCGCCGCGCCCGGTGGAGCGCGGACGGCCGCATGGAGGACATGGGCCCCGCCGGCGCGCCGGTGGATGTGAACGGCGCCCGGGTCGAGCCGGCCGAGATCGAGGACCTCCTCGCCGAGCACCCGGCGGTGGCCCAGGCGGTGGTCACCGGGCGCCGCGATGATGCCGGGCAGCAGCGGCTGGTCGCCCATGTGGTGCCGGTGGGCGAGCTCTCGGCCGGGGAGCTGCGCCGATTCGCCGCGCAGCGGCTGCCGGAGCCCTCGATGCCGTCGGCCTTCATGGTGCTGGACCGCCTTCCGATGACGGCCGGCGGACGGGTGGACCTGGCCGCGCTGCCCCGGCCCGCCCTCGAGGACCGGCGTCAGCCGCCCCGCAACCGCACCGAGGAGGTGCTCGCCGAGGCGTTCGCCGACGTGCTCGGGGTGGAACGGGTGGGCATCGACGACGACTTCTTCGACCTCGGCGGCAACTCGCTGCGCGCCATCCGGGTGGTCGGCCTGATCCGGGCGCAGCTGAACGTCGAGGTGTCCATCAGAACGCTGTTCGCGGCGCGCACCATCGCGGGCCTGTCGGACAGGTGGCGAGACATCGCCCCGTCGAGCAGGCCGGCTCTGCGCAGGAGGACGAGAGACGGCGAAGTCCTCTGAGCGTCCGGCGATGCGAACGGCGCATCGCCCATCCATGCCGGTGGGAGAACTGTGATGAGTGTTCGCGAGCGCGAGATCTACGACGTGGTCGGTGTCGGCTTCGGGCCGTCCAACCTGTCGCTGGCCATCGCCCTTCAGGAGTACGGACCGAGTGGCGACGAGATCAGCAGCATGTTCTTCGAGCGGCAGGCTTCCTTCGGCTGGCATCGCAACATGCTGCTGCCGTCCGCGACCATGCAGATATCCTTCCTCAAGGATCTGGTCACGTTCCGCAACCCGGCGTCGACGTTCAGCTTCGTCTCGTTCCTGCACGCGTCGGGCCGGCTCGCGCGGTTCGTCAACAACCAGGACTTCTTCCCCACCCGGCAGGAGTTCCACCAGTATCTCGAGTGGGCGCAGGCGCGGCTGGCCGATCGGATCGCGTACGGCTCGGAAGTGACCTCGATCCGGCTCCCGGGCGAGGGCCAGGGGCCGCAGGACCGGCTGCTCCTGGAGGTGGCGGGCGCGTCCGGCGCGCCCGCCCGGGTGGTCGAGGCGCGCAACGTGGTGATCTCGACGGGCCTGGCCCCCAGCATGCCCGTGGGGACCGAGCGCGACGAGCGGGTCTGGCACAGCTCGGAGTTCCTGGAGAAGTACCGGCAGGTGGATCCCGGCGAGCTGCGCCGGGTCGCGGTGGCCGGAGCGGGGCAGAGCGCCGCCGAGATCGCCCGGTTCCTGTACGACGACCTCCCGCACGCCGAGGTCTACGCGATCATCCCGTCCTACGGCTACTCCGTCGCGGACGACACCCCGTTCGCCAACCAGGTGTTCGACCCGGGGGCGGTCGACGACTACTACTTCGGCAACGAGCTGACGCGTGAGGCGTTCTGGCGCTACCACCGCAACACCAACTACTCGGTCGTCGACGACGACGTGATCCGGGAGCTGTACCGCAGGTCGTACGACGACGAGGTGCGCGGCGTCAACCGCCTGCAGTTCCTCAACCTGACGAGGGTCACCGGCACGAAGCGGGTCAGCGGCGAGACCCGCGTCTCCCTGCAGGGCGGTCCGGACGCCGTGGTCCGGGAGCTCGCCTTCGACGCGCTCGTGTGCGCGACCGGCTACGACGCGATGGAGCCGGCGGGCCTGCTCGGCGAGGTCGATCGGCTCTGCCTGCGCGACGAGGCGGGCCGGTACCGGGTGGAGCGGGACTATCGCATCGTCACCGACCCGGCGCTGCGGTGCGGCGTCTACATCCAGGGCGGCACCGAACACACCCACGGCCTGACCTCCTCGCTGCTGTCGAACATCGCGGTTCGCAGCGGCGAGATCGCCGGGTCGATCGCGGCCCGGCGGGCCGCCACGAGCAGAGGAGAAACGTCCCGGTGAGGAGTTCGGTGGAGGAGCGGTGGATACGCCGCTTCCGAGATGACGACCGGTGCGGGACGAAGCTGGTCTGCTTCCCCCATGCCGGCGCCGGCGCGGGCGCGTACCGCACCTGGTCGCAGGGGTTGCCGCCGGACCTCGGCGTGCTGGCGATCCGGTACCCGGGGCGCGAGGACCGGTTCAGCGACCCGTTCCTGCCGTCGCTGGAGGCGCTCGCGGACGACATCGCCGAGGTGCTGGGCGGGCTGGCCGGGCAACGGCTGGTGCTGTTCGGCCACAGCATGGGCGCCTCGGTGGCCCACGAGGTGGCGCTGCGGCTGCAGGATCGTGGAACACCGCCGGCGGCCCTGTGCGTGTCCGGCCGCCGGCCGCCGCACCTGCTGGCCGGCCGGCAGATGATCTCGGGCACGGACGACGAGATCATCGCCCACGTCGTGAGCTTCGACGCCAGCTGCGCCGAGGTCTTCGCGGACCCGAGCCTGCGGGAGATCGTGCTCCCCGCGGTCCGGGCGGACTACGGGCTGACCGACGACTACCGCGGCGGCCCGCGACCGCTGCTCGACTGCCCGGTGTACGCCTGCACCGGCGACGAGGACCCCGAGGTGACGCCCGCGCAGATGCACGGCTGGGCGGACACCACGAGCGGACCGTTCCAGCTGCGCGTGCTGCCGGGCGGGCACTTCTACCTCAGAGCCGAGGAGGCCACGCTGCTCGCGGATCTGAGCGCCGTGGCCGCCGGCGCCCCGGCGGCTCTCGTCAGCGACTCCGGCTCAGGGACGGCAGATGACCAGTAATCCGGCAGCACCGACCGTGTCGCGCCCGTTGCCGTCGCTCTGGGGCGGCCCGGCCGACCCGCCGTGCCTGATCGACGCGCTCGACGCGACCGCGACGGCGCGGGCGGGCGACGTCGCGATCCACGACGCGGGGCAGGACCTGACGTACTTCGGTCTCACGAGGTGGATCGGGCACATCGCCGCGTTCCTGGTGGACCACGGCATCCACCCCGGTGACCGGGTGGCGATCACCGGGTCGCGAAGCGCCGCCGTCGTGGCCGCCATGCTGGCCACGGTGCGCATCGGGGCGACGTATGTGCCGCTCGACGCCGGCTACCCGGTGAAGCGCCTCGAGTACATGAGCGCGGACAGCGGCGCGAAGGTGGTGCTCTTCGCCGGCGACGAGCCCGCGTTCCCGACCGGCGTGCCGTCCCTGCCCATCCCGCCGGCGCCCGGTCCGCCGGCCTCGGGCTCGCCGGACCCCGCGGCGCCGCCGCGCCGGCCGTGCCAGGCCGACCTGCCGGTGTACGTCATCTACACCTCCGGGTCGACGGGGCTGCCCAAGGGCGTCGCGCTGCCGCACCGGTCCATCGACAACATGGCGCACTGGCAGCGGGGCCACTCGGTCCGGCCGGATCTGCGTACCGCGCAGTTCACGCCGCTGAACTTCGACGTGTGGTTCCAGGAGGTCCTCGGCACCCTGGGCGGCGGCGGAACGCTGGTGATCATGCCCGAACCGCTGCGGCAGGACCCGATCGCCCTGCTCGACTGGCTGGCCGACAACCGGATCGAGCGGCTGTTCCTGCCGTACGTGGCGCTGAACATGCTCACCACCGTCGCGGCCGCCGCCGAGTCGCTCGACCACCTGTCGCTGCGGGAGGTGAACCTCGGCGGTGAGCAGCTCGTCTGCAACCCGGTGCTGCGGGACTTCTTCCGGCGGCTTCCGGACTGCCGGCTGAACATCCATTACGGGCAGAGCGAGTCCGCCATGGTCACCGCGCACACGCTGGCCGGGGAGCCGGACGAGTGGCCGACGCTGCCGCCGATCGGGAGCCCGCTGCCGGGCTGCGAGGCGATCGTCGACCCGGTCGGCCCGGACGAGCCCGGGGTGGGAGAGCTGCTCGTGGCCGGTCTGCCCCTGTCGACCGGCTACCTCCACCAGCCTCGCCTCAACGCCACCCGCTACATCCCGCTCGCCGTCACCCCGTACGGGCACAACCGCGCGTTCCGCACCGGCGACCTGGTCCGCGTCGAGGACGGCGTCATCCACTACGTCGGCCGGGCGGACAACGAGGTGAAGATCCGCGGCGTGCGGGTGAACCCGCTGGAGGTGGACGCCTGCCTGCTCGCGCAGCCCGGGGTCCGGGAGGCGGTGTGCGTCCCGATCGAGATCACCGAGGGCTCCCGGCAGCTGCGCGCCGCCGTCACCGTCGAGGCGGGCGCGGCCTTCGACGCCGGCCGGGCGCTGGCCGCCCTGAGCGAGCTGCTGCCCGCGCCCTCCGTACCCGTCTCCATCACGGTTCTGCCCGAGCTGCCTCGCACGCCGAGCGGCAAGGCGGACCGCAGGGCGGTCGCCGGCGCGCTGGCGGACCTGCACCTGCGTCAGGCGGGGCAGCGCGGCCGCTGACATTGAACGGCTCAGCCGAGGTAGTGGATCCCAGAACAGCGCAGACAGGGGTTTTGGACATGGAAGGCGATTTCGAGACCGAGACGGAGCGTCAGCTCGCGATCATCTGGGCCGACGTCCTCAAGATCGACAAAGTGGGGCGCGAACAGGATTTCTTCGGCCTCGGCGGTGACTCGCTGCTGGCCACCAAGGTGGTGCTGCGAGCGCGCCGGCACTGGGGCATCGACTTCACGGTACGGGTGCTGCTCGACCGACCGGTTCTGGCCGATCTGGCCGAGCGCATCGACTCGCTGGCGAGCCCGGACGCCGGGGTCCCCGCGCCCTCGGGGTCCGACATGAACAGGCACGGACTGGAGGCCCGGAATGCTCATCAATAACTCCGCGCGTGAGGGCGGGAGCAGCGACCAGACCCGCAAGAAGGTCGTGCTCGTCGAGATCCCCACCTACGAGAACATCCTGCCGCTGGCCTCCGGTTACATCCAGGCGTGCGCGCAGGAGGACGAGGCGGTGGCGGCGGCGCACACCTTCGAGATCGTCTCCCGGCCGGTCACCGACGACCGGCACGAGATCGCGGAGGAGCTGGCCGCCAAGGCCGCGGACATCTACACGTTCAGTTGCTACATCTGGAACATGAAGCTGGTCCGCCGGGTGCTCGAGGAGCTGCGGCAGCGCCGGCCGGACGCCCACTACCTGCTGGGCGGACCGCAGGTGATGAACCACGCGGCGACCTACCTCGCGGATGCCCCGGACAACGTCTACGTGTGCAACGGCGAGGGTGAGCGGACGTCCGTGGCGTTGCTGCGGCAGCTCAGCAGCCCGTCGCCCGATCTGCGGCAGGTCCCGGGTCTGAGCTTCTGGTCCGGCGGGGAGCTGATCACCACCGAGCCGGCGCCGCGGATCAACGACCTCATGGAGATCCCTTCGCCGTTCCTCACCGGCGTCTTCGACGGCTACGAGTTCAGCATGGGCATCCTGGAGACCAACCGGGGCTGTCCCTTCCGCTGCACGTTCTGCTACTGGGGCGCGGCGACCAACTCGAAGGTGATCAAGTTCGACGAGGACCGGATCCGCCGGGAGCTCGACTGGATCAGCGACAACGGGCTGTCCGGGCTCTTCATCGCGGACGCGAACTGGGGGCAGTCGCCCCGCGACGTGGCGATGACCGAGCATCTCGTGGAACGCAGCAAGGAGACCGGCTCCCCGCTGGTGGTCTACATGGCGGCCGCCAAGAACCGGCCGGAGCGCATGGCGGAGATCACCGAGATCTTCGTGCGCGGCGGGCTCATGGTGACGCAGCCGATCTCGCTGCAGACCCTGAACCCGGCCTCGCTCGAGCTCGTCGACCGGGCCAACATCCGGGAGGAGACGTACGTCGAGCTCCAGCGCACGCTGCGGGACAAGCAGATCAGCTCGTACGTCGAACTGATCTGGCCGCTGCCGGGGGAGACCCTCGGGTCGTTCAAGGACGGCCTGACCAAGCTGTGCCGGTCGTACGCCGACACCGTCATCGTCTATCCGCAGCTCCTGCTGAACAACACGCCCATGTACAGCCAGCGGGAGATCTACGGCCTGACGACCGAGCCCGTCCCGAGCGAGGTGTCCGAGGCGGAGGTCGTCGTCGCCACCAAGTGGGTGACGAAGGACCAGTGCCGTGAGGGCTACTGGCTCTACAACGCCATGCACACGATCTACAACATGCGCGGGCTGTTCCTGCTCTCCGGCTATCTCGACAAGGCCGGCATCGTCCCCTACGGCGATCTGTACGCCGACGTCGCGCAGTACTTCCAGCGCCGCCCGGACTCCGAGGTGCTGCAGCTCTTCATCCAGTCCCTGGCCGACCTGACCAACTACGACGTGCTCCTGAGCGGCAAGATCGGCCACATGATCCTCAGCACCCATCGCGACGAGTTCGACAAGGTGCTGGCCGACTACGTCCAGGCCCAGGAGTGGTGGTCGGACCCGATGGCCCGGCAGGCCTTCGAGATGGACCTGATCGCGCGGCCGTACATCTACCGCGAAGCGGTGAGTGTGCCGGACTACGACTTCACGGAGATCGCTGTGCACGGGGTGGACGACCCGGAGAGCTTCGTCGTGGAGGTCTCCGCCGAGCTGGCGCAGCTGCTGGCGGAGCGCGAGATGCTCGACGTCGGCGCGCTCGCCGAGGCCGAGCCGGGCCGGATCACGCTGAAGGTCGACCACCACGCCCGCCAGAAGATGCCGTACATGCCGCAGCGGAGCCTCGAGCACAACGCCAACTACTGCCACGGCACCGTGCTGCGCTTCCGCGAGATCCTGCCCTTCGTCACGGTGCACGCGCCCCGCCCCGTGCCGGCTCCCGCCGTCGGCTGATCGTCTTCCGCTGCTCGCGAGCCTTAGAGCCCGGAGGATCAGATTTGAAAGGCATCGTTCTCGCCGGCGGCAACGGCACGAGGCTGCATCCCGTCACCCTGGTGGGCTCCAAGCAGCTCGCGCCGGTCTACGACAAGCCGATGATCTACTACCCGCTCACCGTGCTGATGGTGTCGGGAATCCAGGACATCCTCATCGTCACCCGCCCGTCCGAGCTGTCGCTCTTCCGCGCCCTGTTCGGCGACGGGCGGCAGCTCGGGCTGCGGATCGACTACGCCGTGCAGGTCGAGCCCCGCGGCATCGCCGACGCTTTCCGCCTCGGCGCCGACCACATCGGCGACCAGGACTGCGCGCTGATCCTCGGCGACAACCTGTTCCACGGCGAAGGCCTGCCCGCTCTGTTGCGCCGCAGCGCCCAAACGCTGGACGGCTGCGTGCTGTTCGGCCGCCGGGTCGCCGACCCCCGGGGATTCGGCGTCGCCGAGCTGGATGCCCGGGGCAGGCTCATCTCCATCGAGGAGAAGCCCCAGCGGCCACGGTCCGACGTGGCCATCCCGGGGCTGTACTTCTTCGACTCCCGGGTGGTCGACATCACCAAGAACCTGACGCCGTCCGCCCGCGGCGAGCTCGAGATCACCGACGTGCTGCGGGCGTACCTGGCGGACGGCGCCGCCCGGCTCGTGCCCCTGGGCGCGGACGTCACCTGGCTGGACACCGGCACCCACGAGTCGCTGCTGGAGGCCGGCGGCTTCGTGCGCGACCTCCAGCGGCGCACCGGCACCCGGCTCGGCTGCATCGAGGAAGCCGCGCTGTCCATGGGCTACATCGGCCCCGACGACTGCTACGCGCTGGGCGCCGCGATGGGCGGCTCGCCGTACGGCCGGTACGTCATGGAGCGGGCCCGATCCTTCGCCACAGCGGGACAATGAGCTGAAACGTCGCCGCGGCCCACAAGCACAGCTTGTGGGCCGCGGCGACGTTCAGCCCTCAGGCGCGACGCGATCGGAACTGCGCCGTCATCTGCTCGAGCTCGGGCACCAGCGCGTTCGGGGTGGGCTGTGCCAGCGCCTCGCGCTGCAGCTGGGCGGCGCCCTCCCGGAACGTCTCGTCGTTCATCAGGCGCAGCAGGTCCTGCCGGATCCGCGGGCCGGTGACCTCGTCCCGCGGGATCGACAGCCCGGCCTTCGTCTCCGCCATGATCTGCTGCTTGGCCGGCGCGTCGATCGAATACTCGAGGATCAGCTGCGGAAGCCCGTGCACCAGCGGGCCGTTGAAGCTGCCCGCGCCACCGTGGTGGATCACGATGGAGCAGGTGGGCAGGATGACGTCCAGCGGGACGAACCCCACCATCCGGCAGTTGGCCGGGGCGGTCAGCTGCTCGCGGACCTCCTCGGCCAGCGTGATGACCAGCTCGATGTCGAGGTCGGCCAGCGAGTCCAGGGTGTCCTGCAGCTGCTCGACGGTCATCCGCCGCTCCTCGACCCAGGAGAGGGCCAGGATGCCGAACGTCATCAGGACCCGCGGCACCCGCGGCTTCTCGTAGAGCCAGGGCGGCACGACCGAATGCCCGTTGTACGGCACGTAGCGCAGCGACAGCGTCTGCTCGTGCGGGTCCAGGCGGGTCCGCTCGGGCAGGACGTTCACCGCGAAGTGGCCCACGACCAGCTCCTCCGAGAAGGGCCGCCCGAACTTGCCGGCCCACTCCTCGTACCAGTCGTGCAGCATGTCCGTACGCCGGCCCGGCGGCTGGTCCTTCACCGCGCGCAGGAAGTCTCTGCGCATCCGGATGTTGAGGTCGTGCCAGTACAGCAGCCGGGCGTGGGCGGCCCCGACCGCGTCCGCGGCGATGGCGCCCGCGTGGGTCATCGCGTCGCACAGCACCAGATCGGGCTGCCAGGCCCGGCAGAACGTCACCAGGTCCTCGATCATGTCGTCGTTCAGGATCCAGGCCACCGGGACCACGAGGGAGTCGTAGAGCCAGCTGATCTTCTCCCAGGGGAACGGCTCCCGCTCGTCGTCGCGCAGGTCGTACAGCGGATCGGTGGGGAAGTTGGGGACGATCGGGTCCGCCGGGCCCTCGTTGCCCCGCAGCCGGCGGATGCGCTCCTCGAGAGCCTCGTCCGGGCCGACCGGGACCGCGGTGAGCCCGGCCTTCGTGATGGTCTCGGTGAATTCCGGTGCGGCGGCCACCCGTACCTCATGACCCGCCGATCGCAGTGCCCAGGCGAGCGGCACCGTCGGATAGAAATGGGAGCTCCACGGAACAGTCGCAAACAGAACTCGCAAGCGATTCACCCTCTGCCGGACGACGAGATGACCGTTGGCGTACGCCGAAATGTGTGCGCGACAGCCTCGGTGCGGCGACGATTCCAGCCGCATTCCGGTACTACGGTCGGCACCTGATCGCGTCATCATAGGAACGGCGGGCCGCCGAGGGCCACGTCCGGTCGACAGGACAGCCCCCGTTGCCGCGAACACCGGGCAGCGGCTGCCGTCCCGCCCGTCGGGGCAGGACCGCCGGCCTCGCGGGATGGAACAATCCCGATGGCCGGTGGGTCCGGCCTGGAGGCAGATGTGGACGTGGCCGAGACCCGGTTGCCAGGCGTGTTCGTGTTCACCCCCGAGCCGGTCCGGGACGAGCGGGGCACCTTTTCCGAGTCCTTCCGCAGCGACGAGGTCGAGGCGGCGACCGGCCGCCCGTTCCGGGCCGAGCAAATCAACTACTCCGTCTCGCGGCGCAATACGCTGCGGGGCATTCACGGCGTGGCAGTTCCCCCGGGACAGGCGAAATACGTCACCTGCGTGCGGGGCGTGCTGCGCGACATCGTCGTCGACCTGCGGGTGGGCTCGCCGACCTTCGGCATGCACCACGTGACCGAGCTGGACACCGGGTCCGGCCGCTGTGTGTACGTGCCCGAGGGCGTCGGGCACGGGTTCCTGGCGCTCACCGACGACGCCTGCATCTGCTACGTGGTCTCCACCCTGTACGTGCCCGGCACGCAGATCGACGTCAACGCCCTCGACCCGGATCTGGCCCTGCCGTGGGAGTTGAGCGAGCCGCCGCTGATGTCCGCCAAGGACGCGAAGGCGCCCGGAGCGCAGGAGGCGCTCCGCCGCGGGCTGCTCGCGAACTGGAGCGACGTGCGCTGATCCGAACACACCTTCCGGAAGGACTCTGATGAGAATCCTGGTCACCGGGGCGGCCGGTTTCATCGGCTCCCGCTTCGTGCGCGGGCTGCTGGCCGGCGAGTACCCCGGCTGGGCGGGCGCGCGGGTCACCGCCCTGGACGAGCTGACCTACGCGGGGAACCTGGACAACCTGCCACCCGCGCACGAGCGGCTCACGTTCGTCCGCGGCGACGTGTGCGACCGAGACCTGATGAACGACCTGGCGCCCGGCCACGACGCGGTGGTCCACTTCGCGGCCGAGACCCACGTCGACCGGTCCCTGCGCGGGGCCGGCCGGTTCTTCCACACCAACGTGCTGGGCACCCAGGTCCTGCTGGACGCCGTGCTCGGCAGCGGCGTCCAGCGGGTGGTGCACGTGTCCACGGACGAGGTGTACGGCTCGATCCAGGAGGGTTCCTGGACGGAGGAGTGGCCGCTGGCCCCCAATTCGCCGTACGCCGCCTCCAAGGCCGGTGCGGACTTGGTCGCCCGCGCGTACTGGCGCAGCCACGGCGTGAACCTGTCCATCACCCGCTGCTCCAACAACTACGGGCCGTACCAGCACCCCGAGAAGGTCATCCCGCTGTTCATCACCAACCTGCTGGAGGGGCGCACGGTCCCGCTGTACGGCGACGGCCGCAACGTGCGCGAGTGGCTGCACGTGGACGATCACTGCCGCGGCATCGCGCTGGTCCTCGACCACGGGCGGGCGGGCGAGGTCTACAACATCGGCGGTGGCAACGAATACACCAACCTCGCCCTGACCGAGAAGCTGCTGGAGCTGACCGGCGCGGGCCCGGAGATGATCCGGCGCGTGCCCGACCGCAAGGCGCACGATCTGCGGTACTCGATCGACGAGAGCAAGATCCGCGAGCAGCTGGGCTACGCCCCGCAGGTCGACTTCGACGAGGGCCTGGCCGCGACGGTGGACTGGTACCGGGACAACCCCGACTGGTGGGCCGCCAAGCCGGGAATGATCCGTGCGGCCTGACGCGCGGGCGGTTGCCGGTCTCTCGGTCGTGGTGCTGGGCGGCGCCGGGTTCCTGGGCCGGCACATCGGCGACGCGTTCACCGCCCTCGGCGCGCGGGTCCACCCGGTGTCCCGGACCGGCGCGGACGAGCCCGGGAACAGCCGTCCCGCCCTGCGCCTGGACCTGCTGCAGGCCACACCGGAGGAGATCGCCGAACGGCTCGGCGCGACCCGTCCCGACGTCGTGGTCAACGCGGCCGGCCGGGCCTGGCAGGCGGACGAGGCGCAGATGGCCGCCGGCAACGCCGAGCTGGTCGAGCGCCTGGTGTCGGCGATGGCCGCGCTGCCCGGCCGGCCGGTCCGGCTGGTGCAGCTCGGCAGCGTGCACGAGTACGGGGCCGGCGCGCCGGACACCGGCACCGGCGAGGACCACCCACCGGCGCCGGTCACCGCGTACGGGCGCACCAAGCTCGCCGGGACCCGGGCCGTGCTGCGGGCCACGACCGGGCGAGGCGTCGACGGCGTGGTGCTCCGGCTCGCCAACGTGCTCGGCGCCGGCGTCCCGCAGGGCAGCCTCTTCGGCCGGGTCGCCGCCCTGCTCGGCGAGGCCGCGCGAGCCGACCTGCGTGGTGAACGACCCGCCGACCTGCGGCTGCCGCCGTTGCGGGCCGCCCGCGACCTGGTGGATGCGGGTGACGCCGCCGCCGCGGTGGTGGCCGCGGCGGTCGCGCCGGGACCGGCCGTCACCGGCCAGGTGATCAACGTGGGACGCGGCGAGGCGGTGCCGATGCGCGCGCTGATCGACCGGATGATCGCCCTCAGCGGGCTGGACGTGACGGTCGTCGAGGACGCCGAGGGGCCGCCCGCGCGGACCGACGTCGCCTGGCAGCGGCTCGACATCGGGCGGGCCCGCCGGCTCCTGGGCTGGCAGCCGCGGCGGGGCATCGACGACTCGCTGCAGGGGCTGCTGGCGCCGGTGCTGCCGGCGTCGCGCCGCAGGGCCGGCCACCGCATCGGACAGGGGAGGAAGACCTCGTGAGTGATCGCAAGGAACAGCTGCTCGAGGACGTCCGCAAATATCACCAGGAGGTGGCTCCGGAGCGGGGTTTCGTCCCGGGAGTCACGGCTATCTGGCCGTCCGGCGCGGTGCTGGACGAGGCCGACCGCACGGCGCTGGTGGAAGCGGCGCTGGACATGCGGATCGCTGCCGGGGTGAGCGCGCGCAAGTTCGAGTCGGCGTTCGCCCGGCGGATGGGGCGCCGGAAGGCTCACCTGACGAACTCGGGCTCGTCGGCGAACCTGCTGGCCGTGTCGGCGCTGACGTCACCGTCGCTGGGCGATCGGCGGCTGCTGCCCGGCGACGAGGTGATCACGGTCGCGGCGGGCTTCCCCACGACGGTGAACCCGATCTGGCAGAACGGCCTCGTGCCGGTGTTCGTGGACGTGGACCTGACGACGTGCAACACGACGGCGGAGCGGGTGGCGGCGGCTGTCGGCCCGCGGACGCGGGCGGTCATCATCGCGCACGCGCTCGGCAACCCGTTCCCGGTGGCGGAGATCGCCCGGATCGCCGAGGAGCACGGCCTGTTCCTGATCGAGGACAACTGCGATGCGGTGGGCTCGCTCTACGACGGGCAGCTGACCGGCACGTTCGGTGACCTCGCGACGGTCAGCTTCTATCCGGCGCATCACCTCACCATGGGCGAGGGCGGGTGCGTCCTGACGTCGGATCTGGCCCTGGCCCGCGTGGTGGAGTCGCTGCGCGACTGGGGGCGGGACTGCTGGTGCGAGCCCGGCGAGAGCGACAAGTGCCTCAAACGGTTCCAATACCAGATGGGTACGCTGCCCGCCGGCTACGACCATAAGTACATCTTCTCCCACGTCGGCTACAACTTGAAGGCGACCGACATCCAGGCGGCGCTGGGGTTGTCGCAGCTGGGCAAGCTCGACGACTTCATCGACGCCCGCAAGCGGAACTGGCGGCGGTTGCGCGAAGGGCTGGACGGGGTGCCCGGCCTGCTGCTGCCGGAGCCCACCCCGCGCTCGGAGCCGAGCTGGTTCGGGTTCGCGATCACGGTGGACCCGCGGGCGTCGTTCGACCGGGCCGGGCTGGTGGCCTTCCTGGAGAGCCGCAAGATCGGCACCCGCCGGTTGTTCGCCGGCAACCTGCTGCGGCACCCGGCCTATGTGGACCGGCCGCACCGGGTGGCCGGTGAGCTGACGAACAGCGACATCATCACCGAGCACACGTTCTGGATCGGGGTGTACCCGGCGCTGACCGACCAGATGCTCGACTACGTCATCGCCTCGGTCACCGAGTACGCGGCCGGCGGCTCGCGGTGATCCGATCGCGCCGGCTGCTGTCCGACCGGGTGCGGCCGGAGCCGGCGTCCGGTGTCGCGGTGTCCGCCGCCGCCTCGGACGGTGTGCAGATGCGTACGGAGGACGTCGCCGGTTGGCTCGCGCAGCGCGTACGGGCCGGCGACTTCCGGGTGCAGCGCATCCCGTTCGCGGACCTCGACGGCTGGGTGTTCGACGAGCGCACCGGCAACCTCGGGCATCGCAGCGGCCGGTTCTTCACCGTCGAGGGGCTGCACGTCGCGGAACGCGGCAGCCCGTACGGTGACGGGCCGCCGGCCGAGTGGCGCCAGCCGATCATCCGGCAGGCCGAGGTCGGCGTGCTGGGAATCCTGGTCAAGGAGTTCGGCGGGGTCCCGCACCTGTTGATGCAGGCGAAGATGGAGCCCGGCAACCCCAACCTGGTCCAGCTCTCACCCACCGTGCAGGCCACCCGCAGCAACTACACGAGGGCGCACCAGGGCGCGCGGGTCAAGTACATCGAGTACTTCACCGGACCGGACCGGGGCCGGGTCATCGCCGACGTGCTGCAGTCCGAGCACGGTTCCTGGTTCTTCCGGAAAGCGAACCGCAACATGGTGGTCCAGGTCAGCGGCGACGTGCCGGTGCTGGAGAACTTCTGCTGGCTGACCCTGGGACAGATCGCCGATCTGCTGCGCCACGACAACACGGTGAACATGGACGCGCGCACCGTGCTGGCGTGCCTGCCGTGGCCCGACGACGGGGCGGGAGCGTTGCTCAGCGACCTGGAGCTGCTGTCGTGGATCACCGGGGAACGCGCCCGGCACCATGTGACGGCCGAGCGGATCGGCCTGGCGTCCCTGCCCGGGTGGAAGCACGGCTCGGACAGCATCGAGCACGAACACGGCCGCTATTTCCGCGTGGTCGCGGTGGCGGTGCAAGCCGGCAGCCGGGAGGTCGCCGGCTGGACTCAGCCGTTGTTCGCCCCGGTGGACCGCGGCGTCACCGCGTTCCTGGTCCGCGAGTTCGCGGGGGTGCTGCACGTGCTGGTCCACGCCCGGGTCGAGGGCGGCTTCCTGGACACGGTCGAGCTGGGCCCGACCGTGCAGTACACCCCGCACAACTACGCCCACCTCGCCGGCCCGGACCGGCCCCGGTTCCTCGATCTGGTGCTGGGCGCCGGTGGCGACCGCATCCGCTACCAGGCCGTCCACAGCGAGGAGGGCGGACGGTTCCTCAACGCCGAGAGCCAGTACCTGATCGTGGACGCCGACGAGTCCGAAGCGCCGCAGAACCCGCCACCG
>Ga0190269_10000608_pt1 | contig 18064 bp, 14 predicted proteins | sample Popmic249IS_FD_133749 | JGI IMG/M metagenome (GOLD analysis project Ga0190269, IMG submission 133749) | Populus adjacent soil microbial communities from riparian zone of Blue River, Arizona, USA - 249 IS | ecosystem: Environmental > Terrestrial > Soil > Riparian zone | place: USA: Arizona... | reverse complement strand
TATACGTTTCACATTAGTCTGTACAAAAATTGAATCTTTGTTTAATACAAACGTTTTAAATAGAGCTTTTGCTGAAGATGTATTGAAAAAAATAGATTTCAAATTATCTAGTGACGTTGATGTGGAAGATATTTTTCAGATTATTGATTATAAAAAACGTTGACGTTATTGATTATACTTTGTTGTACCGTTAATTATGCATGGAAAATATAGTTATGGCTTATTTGGTAATGTAAAAAAAAGTATGCATTTAGAAAGTTATTATAAACTTTTGAAATTAATATTAATGAAAAAACCTGATAATTTTAAGGATTTACATGATTTTTATTTTGTTGAAAGTGAGTTTTATGATGAGTTTAATGAACGTTGAGGTTGAGCAAAAAAACAGGATGGAGCTACCTTGAGTTCTATTGTTGATAGTCGTTATTCAAATGCAATGGTATATTCTTCACGTGATTGACCTAATAAAAATATATACAATAAAGTTTATATGGAATATTTATATAATTTTATTGGAAAAATTATTTATATTTCAGATTTCGATACTAAATATTTTTCTAATTTTTTTAATTTCAGATTGAATAATATTTTAAATAGTGACAGAATTGTTGAAACTCAATTAAATGCAGAGCAGATTGAAAGGCAGGTTTTGGAGGATTATACTGATTTTATGGAAGCTGGATGGGAACAAGAGAGAATGGACGATGGTGCATTTGGAATTTATAAGTATTTGAGTGATAGGTTATTTGATTCATTTTTGAAAAATGATTATTCAACTCCTGAAGGTATATGAATGTCTAAATATGATTTATCTAATAAATTGTCATTAAGGAATTTTTATGCACCAATACCTGATTCATGAATTGGTTTAACTATTATTATGCCAATTATAGTAGCAATCTATTATTATTGAATTTTTGTTCTACATAGTGATGGATCACCAGGTCGTTCTATACTTTATATTAGTGAGCTTTATTATTATATAATATATGTATTATATTATTTTGATAACCATTTGTTTTTTACAATTTTTTCTTTAAAATTTTTGTATTTTCCTAAGCTTTTCAGAAGAAAAAGGAAGTATAGGACGTTTTCTTTTGCAAGAATTTCTTCTGTTCTTGAAAAATTTTATCCGCAAGATGAGTTGTTGAGACTAATAGTAAAATATTCTTTAACAACTGTATCTGTATTCGTTTTAATTCCATCCTATGATTTTATATTTTTTTATTTTGTTTTCCTTTTTTTCATTATGGCTTTTTATAAATTTATTGTTGATTATGAATATTAATAATGGCTTTTGTTGTAAAAAACAAGAATAAATTTATAAAACAAACGTGTTTAGATTTGTGGGGCATACATATAAGTTATACAAAACTATCAAAAGCGGCTAATTTTATTATGGTAATTAAGGATCAGTCAAGGAAAAGATTTAGATATTACAAAATGGATTTTATTTTTACATTGCGTAAACGTATAAATTTTAGGAGACAAAAAAGATTTAAAAAAGAATTTTTGTTACCAAGATTGTTGTATTATTTTTATTTAGTTTTATCTAGAAGGATGTTTATGAAATTTGCTAATATTGCTAAAAAAAGAAGAGGCTATTTCATAGAGAATTATTTGGGTTATATTGAAGGAAGACTTTTCATGATGGTATATAGGTGTTGTTTTATAACCAATTTATTTATGATTAGATATGTTATAGAACATGGTATGTTTAACGTTGATGATAAAATTGTTGCACATCACAATTCTATTGTAAAAGTTGGTCAATTGATATCATTCGATGATTTACAGTGGCGAAAACTTTTCAAAAAGGATCTGTTATTAAGATTAAAGAATAATGTAATAATGTGGCCTATACCAAAGTATTTGTTCTTCAATGGTGTTTTTATGTTTGTTATTTATTGAAGGTTTCCTAAACTGAAAGAAATAGTTTATCCTGCTGGCAAAGTTGATATTCAATTAGCCAATGATTATCATATAATTTAATGTATTTATTAATAGTTTTTCTGCCCTTAATAACGTCGTTAATTGTTCTATTGTTGGGCAAAACTATAGGTCGTAGTGGTTCTACTTTTATTATCATGTTTGGCATGATAATAAATTTGTTCATTGCTATTTGTTTATTCATTGAAATAAGTTTTGGATCCACTATTAGTAAAATCTATTTTTTTGAATGACTAAATTTTGGAATATTAACAATAAATATTGGATTTTATTTTGATACTATAACAACAACTATGTTGTTTATTGTTATTTTTATTTCCTTTTTTGTTCATTTATATTCTATTGAATATATGAATTATGATCCTGCGTATACTAGATTTCTTTCATATTTATCTTTGTTTACTTTTTTCATGATCTTTTTGGTGGTTTCCGATAATTATTTACAAATGTTTATTGGTCGGGAAGGGGTAGGATTATCATCTTATTTATTAATTAGCTTTTGATATACTAGAATACTGGCTAATAAGGCTGCTATAAAGGCTATGTTGATAAATAGGATTGGTGATTTGGCCTTGCTTACAGCAATGGCAATTATGTTTGTTGTTTTTGGGTCATTAAATTATAATGTTGTATTTTTAATTGCCCAATATGTAACCGATTTGCAATATATATTCTTTAATACATATATCGATTTGATAAGTTTAATATGTTTATTATTGTTTATCGGTGCTATGGGTAAGTCTGCACAAATGGGACTACATGTTTGGCTTCCAGATGCAATGGAAGGACCCACTCCCGTGTCAGCTTTAATACATGCAGCCACAATGGTTACTGCTGGTGTTTTTTTAGTTATAAGAAGTTGTTTTATATTTGAATATTCTACCTCAATTTTATTATTTATTAGTTTCGTTGGTGGCGCGACTGCATTATTTTCGTCAATTATAGGAGCGTTCCAATTTGACATAAAGAAGATTGTGGCTTATTCTACATGTAGTCAATTAGGTTATATGTTTTTCAGTGCTGGATTGTCTATATATACTATCAGTTTGTTTCATTTGTTTAATCATGCTTTTTTTAAGGCACTGTTATTTTTAAGTATGGGATCTGTAATACATGGATTAGCAGACGAACAAGATTTTAGAAGGATGGGTGGACTGGCTTTTTTGTTTCCATTGACATATATATCCGTTCTAATTGGTTCTATTGCTTTAATTGCTGTTCCATACTTGACTGGATTTTTTTCAAAAGATTTAATTTTGGAATTATCCTTTGCTTTTTTTAATGTAATGTCAATTTTTATTTATTTTATTGGAACATTTGCTGCATTTTTAACTGCTTTTTATTCTACTAGGCTTATATTTTGAATTTTTTTATCTAATTTAAATTCATACAAATCATATGTTTATGATATACATGAGCCTCGAGTTTCTATGTCATTTACTTTGATTATGTTATGTATTTTTTCCATCTTTGCTGGTTTTTGTTTTAATGAAGCCTTTGGTGGTATTGGTTCAAATTTTTGATCAAATTCTATTTATATAAATGCCTTAAATTTCTCTACATTTGAGGCAGAGTTTGATTTGTTTTTTTTAAAATTGTTACCTTTATTTATTAGTATGTTTGGTGTTATTGTTTACAGATTTGTTATAAAGGACGAATTATATTATTTTTTGTTTGATAATAGTTTTTTCAATAAATTACATTTTTTTTTTAATAAAGCAATGTTATTTGATTATTTGTATAATTATGTATTTAATTATTATGTATTGTTTTTATCTTATTCATTGTTTTATAAAAAATTTGAAAAAGGATTATTTGAATTTTTTGGCCCAGTCTATATTTCAAATCTTTTTATTAGGATTTGAAATTGTTTTTTGCAATTAAATACGGGATTAGTTTATAACTATGTATTTAATATGATTTTCATTATGACTATATTAATTGTTTTTTTCGAATTTATAGTATGACTTGATATTGTTGTAATAATAAATTTGATAGTAGGACATCAAATGTTAACATGAATTTTTAAAACTAATAATAACAATGTCGCAAGTCGATAGGCTACATTTCATGTCAACATTATTTTGAATAGTCCTATCGTTTGTCTTGTGATATTTTCTTGTATTTTCATTTGTATATCCGGTGTATTACAAGACTTTTAGAATTAGAATGGAATATGAAAATTTTCTATCAGAATCAATAACTAAAGATGAATATTCCCTAAGAATATTTAAATTAAATAGTTTAGTTTTTTATGCAAAAATTTTTAAGAAATTCAAATTATTAGTTACATTGAAATTTTTTAAGAGTTTTTCTACAAATTATAAAGTATTAATAGAAAATTATAATGATAAAAAAAATTTTTATAGTCAAGAAGATAATTTGAATGATATGGGATTTGTTTTCAAAGTAAGTGATGACATTGCTTATGCAAGGGGCTTGTTGAAAGCGCAAATGTCAGAAATGGTTATATTCAAAATAGAAAAAGGTAAATTATTAGGTATAGTAAATTATTTAGATAATGAAGGAGTGGCTGGTATAACTGTATTAGGTGATGCTTCTGTTATAACTGCTCAAACTGTTGTAGTTAGATCCCACGTACAACCAAGGATTTCTGCTGGTTATGGAGTTTTAGGAAGAGTTGTTAATCCAATAGGTGAGCCTATAGATGGAAAAGGAAATATAGATAGTGACATTGTAGTAAATATAGAAAAAAATGCTCCATCTATAATTGCTCGTAAGCCAGTTAGAGAACCTTTAGAAACTGGTGTTAAATTTATTGATAGTATGATACCTATAGGATGTGGACAAAGGGAATTAATTATAGGTGATAAAAAAACAGGGAAAACAGCTATTGCAATTGATACTATTATTAATCAAAAAGGTAATGATATTGTTTGTATATATGTTGCCATAGGACAAAAGAAATCTTCAATTGCTAGAGTGGCAAAAATTTTGAGGGAAAAAGGATGTATGGATTATACTGTTATTGTTGCATCTGGTGCATCTGATTCAGCTGCTTTACAATATCTTGCTCCTTATTCTGGTTGTGCCATAGGAGAATATTTTAGAGATAATGGTAGAAAGGTTCTTGTTATTTATGATGATTTGAGTAAACATGCCGTTGCATATAGACAAATGTCTTTATTACTTAGACGTCCTCCTGGACGTGAAGGATATCCTGGAGATGTCTTTTATATACATTCTAGATTATTAGAACGTGCTGCAAAATTAAGAGATTCTAAAGATGAAAATCACAATCTTATCGAAGGTGGTTCATTAACAGCATTGCCTATTATTGAAACAATACAAGGTGATGTTTCTGCATATATACCAACTAATGTTATTTCAATAACAGATGGACAAATATTTTTGGAAGCTAGTTTGTTTAATAGAGGTATAAGACCTGCTATTAGTCCCGGTATTTCTGTAAGTCGTGTTGGTTCTTCAGCACAAAATAAAGTTATAAAAAAACTTGCTGGATCATTGAAATTGGAGTTGGCTCAATATAGAGAAATGGAAGAATTTGCAAGATTAGGGCTTTCTTTAGATGAAGCAAGTATATTGTTGTTAGAAAAAGGAAGAAGATTAGTACAGTTGCTAAATCAGCCACATAGCAATCCTATTAATATGATTTGTCAAATAGTGATTTTATTTGGAGGTCTTAACGGTATGTTTAGTGATATAAATATAGATTGAATTTCTATATTTGAAAGAAAAATATTATATTTAGTTAAAAGTAGTAAAATTTTTATGGTATTGGATGTTGTTGGTAGACACGAATTGCCTGAAGAATTTTATGCTTTTTGTATAAATTTAATGAAAGTTTATTTAAGTAATGTTCAATCAATTATTTAATTTTTTTTCTAGGTGATTTTTTTCTACTAATCATAAAGATATCGGAACTTTATATATAGTTTATGGTGTTTTAGCTGGTATTTTGGGTTCAATTTTTTCAGTTATGATAAGAATGGAATTATCTTATCCTGGCAATCAATTTTTTTCTGGTGACTACCAATTTTATAATGTTGTTATTACAGCCCATGGTTTATTAATGATATTTTTTTTTGTAATGCCAGTTTTGATAAGTGGATTTGGTAATTGATTAATTCCAATTCTTATTGGAGCTCCAGATATGGCATTTCCTCGACTTAATAATTTATCATTTTGATTAATGCCACCATCTTTGTTTTTATTAATAACTTCGACTTTTATTGAAGGTGGTGTTGGTACTGGTTGAACTCTATATCCACCATTGTCTTCAATTGAGGGTGCTGGTGTGGATTTTGCTATATTCAGTTTACATTTGGCTGGTGCTGCATCATTATTAGGAGGTATAAATTTTATAACTACGATAGTGAATATGAGAACACCTGGTATGAAAATGCATCATGTACCTTTATTCGTATGATCTTTGCTAATAACGGCTTTTTTGTTAGTTTTTTCTTTACCCGTATTAGCCGCTGCCATTACTATGTTATTAACAGATAGAAATTTCAATACTTCATTTTATATGCCGTCAGCAGGAGGAGATCCTGTTTTATATCAACATTTGTTTTGATTTTTTGGTCATCCCGAAGTGTATGTTTCAATATTGCCAGCTTTTGGTGTTATTAGTCATGTTGTATCTGATTATACAGGAAGAGCTGTTTTTGGTTATTTAGGAATGGTTTATGCAATGGCTGCAATAGGTATATTAGGTTTCATCGTTTGAGCTCATCATATGTATACAGTTGGTATGGATGTAGATACAAGGGCTTATTTTACAGCTACAACAATGATTATTGCAATACCTACTGGTGTAAAAGTTTTTAGTTGAATTGCTACTATATTTGGCGGTGTTATTGAATTGTCAGTGCCATTTTTGTTTGCAATTGGTTTTTTATTTTTGTTTACTGTTGGTGGTGTGACAGGTATAGTATTGTCTAATGCTGGTGTTGATTTAGCATTACATGATACATATTTTGTTGTTGCTCATTTTCATTATGTTTCATCAATGGGAGCCGTTTTTGGTGCTTTCGCTGGTTTTTATCACTGATTAGGTTTATTTTATGGTCACTATTATTCTAGAACTTTGGGACGTCTTCATTTCTGAGTTACTTTCTTTGGTGTTAATTTAACATTTTTCCCTATGCATTTTTCAGGCTTGTCTGGAATGCCTAGACGTATTTCAGATTACCCTGATGTTTATTGGTCATGAAATTATATTTCGTCTATTGGTGCTTATGTTTCATTTATTGGGTTGCTTATTTTTTTGTACATGTTAATTTTGGTTTTTTTTAATAGAATATATATAATCAATATTTATAATAAATATTTATTACATAGACATCATAATCAGTATGTTATTACTCGTGCATATAACAAGAGATTTGTTAGTATGTCTACTGCTCTTCCAGAATATACATATGAAGATGTTATAGATAATGATTTTGTTTGAGTAATACTGGCATTGAAAGAACAAAAGCATACAATATTAGATATAATAATTTTTAATATGTTAAGAGCTAAGCATAAGAATATTTTTTTTAATATTTTTAGGAAATAATGTATTATTTGAAATTTTTAAGAAGATTTTTTGTTTTGTTGGGGATTGGATCTTTTTTTTATATAATTTTTTACACAATTTTTTTTATTTTTCTTGCTAGTTTATCTGTGGATGGTTTAATTGGCTTTAGTATGTTTGTATTGTTTGTGGTTGTATATAGATTATGAGGTGTTACGATTAATAAATTTTTTCTTTCAATTTCAAGAAATGTATGATTACATTTCGTTTCGCTTATATTTTTAACTTATTTAGTCAAGCATTTATTTATTAATATTTCTAAAAATTTGAAGAAGACTTTGGTTTTTCAAATTGCTTCAAATTATTTGGTTTTTGACGAATTAAATAATATTTTAAATGATTTGAATGTAAAATTGTTGGACAAATTAATATCACAGGGTGTTTTATTGGAAATATATTATAAAAGTTTAATTATAAAAAATTTGGTAAGAAATAATATTGTTTCAACTGAATCTTTGATATTTCTTGCTTATTTTGTTGATTTAAACATATATTTCTTCAATAGTAACACTATTGGTTGATTAAAATATTAAGGATGGCAAAAAGAATTGAAAAGGAAAAATTTGAGAGAACTAAACCACATTGTAATATTGGTACGATAGGACATGTCGATCACGGTAAAACTACCTTAACAGCTGCTATTACGCGAGCATTATCTGGAATTGGTAAAACCAAATTTACTCAATATTCTGACATTGATTCACATCCAGAAGAAAGAGCACGTGGTATTACTATTAATGCTGCTCATATTGAATATGAGACTGAGAACAGGCATTATAGTCATATTGATTGTCCGGGTCACCAAGATTATATTAAAAATATGATTACAGGAGCTAATCAAATGGAAGGAGTTATATTGGTTGTTGCTGCTACTGATGGTATACAAGTACAAACTCGTGAACATGTTATATTAGCAAAAGAAATTGGTATACCATATATGGTTGTTTTTTTAAACAAAGTTGATGCATTGAAAGATAGATCGGTTGTTGATTTGATAGAATTGGAAATAAGAGAGCTTATTGAAAGTTATGGATTTTCACCTGATACACCCATTATTAAAGGTTCAGCACGCAAAGCTATGGAAGGCGATCCGGAGCAAATTAAAGTAATAAGAGAATTGATGCGCCAAGTTGATACATATATTAAGGAACCAAAAAGGGCTACTGCTGCTCCATTTTTAATGCCGGTAGAAACTGTTTTGGTTGCACAAGGAAGGGGTACTGTTGTTACAGGAAAAGTAGAAAGAGGTACAATAAAAATTGGAGATGAATTAGAAGTTGTAGGTACTAAACAAACGTTTAAAACTAGTTGTATGGGCTTAGAGATGTTTAGAAAGCTATTAGATTATGCTCAAGTTGGAGACAACATTGGTGTTTTATTAAAAGGTGTTCCTAATAGGGAAGTTTTTCGTGGTTTTATTTTAGCTGCTCCAAATACTATTAGAACATATATTGCCTTTACAGCAAAAGTCTATATTTTGTCACAAAAAGAGGGTGGAAGAGCAAGACCATTTCAATCAGGGTATAGGCCGCAATTTTTTTTTAGAGTTCAAAATGTGACTGGTACTGTTATATTAGAGAATGAAGAAGCTTTGGCTATGCCTGGGGAAAATGTTACAATTAAAGTACAATTGGTTGAAAAAACGGTTATAGAAGAAGGATTGAGATTTGTTATGCGTGAAGGTAAATTAACCATAGGTGCTGGCGTAATTATTGCTTTAGGTTAAGATAAATGAAAAATTTCTTATTAGTAATAAAGAAGCAGTTAATCTTTGGATTTTCTCGACGTTCCGGAAGAAATTTTTTGGGTAGGAAAACCATTTTTACGCAAAGTGGTGGTTTAAAATATAAAAAACGTTTAATTGATTTCAAGCGTCGTGTTCCATTTAAATTTGTTTTATTATCTGTTGAAAAGCAATTACGTAATAGTGCACATATTGGTTTTATTTGTTATCAGAATGGATTGTTTAGTTACATAATTTTATCTGATGGTTACAAAGTTGGCGAATTAATGCCTGGATTTGTTAATGCTTTAAAACCGGCAGCTTCTACTTTTTTGTTAAACATTCCTACTGGCATTTTTGTTCATCATGTTGAGCAAAATCCTGGTTGTGGGGCTGTTTATACGAGGTCAGCTGGTTCTAGTTCATTTGTTATTAGCAAAACTACTAATAGTGTTCATTTAAAAATGAATTCTGGTTGGCTTTTAAAGTTTTCTCCTTTGTGTATGGCCGTTGTTGGTGTAGTTTCTAACCCAAATCATTTTGTAACTCGTATAAAGAATGCTGGTTTTTCAAGAAAATTGGGATATAGGCCTGTTGTAAGAGGTGTTGCTATGAATCCTCGTGATCATGCTCATGGAGGAGGTGAAGGTAGAAGTTCGCCTCCGGTGGCACACAAAACACCTTATGGTAAATTGACTAAGGTACCAACAAAAGTTTCTAAGTTATATAGGAAAAAGAAACGTTTGTTTAAGATTTTTTAAAAATTTATGCGTTCATTATATAAAGCACCTTTTGTTCATAGATCTGTGTTAAATAAATATGTTGAAAGAAGAAAAAGATTAAATGTCCATTCTGAAATACAAAGTGTGTTAAATAGAAGGAAGATAAAATTGCCCAGATACCTTATTTTTTGGAATAAATCTTCTAAGCTTGTAAGAAATCGTCTAATCGGCAAAAAGATAGCTATTCATAATGGTAAAGTTTACATGTTTGTTGGTTTAAAGAAAGGTGCTGTTGGATTTAAAGTTGGACAGTTTGCAATTACTAGACGAACAGTAAAACATTCAGGTAAGTTTAAACAAAAGAAAAAATTAGTTCAGAAAGGTAAAGATTTGACAAAATCTAAGAAACGATATGGAGGCAAATTTAATTTGACCTTGAAAAAATATGTTGGTAAAAAAAGAACAAAAAGATGGGCTTAGTATTAAATCCTTTTGCTTTTAGAGTTGGACATTCGAAATCATGATCAGATTCTTGATATCTGATCTCAACAGAATATGCTGAATTTTTACATTCTTCTCTTTTTATAAAATCATTTATTTATTATGTTTTGTATAAATATTATCCTACGCGTTTTTCTACTTGACTAGTTAGTCATATTGAGATTTTGTTTTTTAATAATACAATGTATTTATGATTATATTTGTATGAAGCCTCAGGAAAGCATAAAATTACGAAATATATAAGAATGTTTCGATTTGGTTTGTTTAGGGCATATAGAATGAGATCTTATTGATTTAAAAAACAAATTTTTGATAAGAATCCAATAGCTCTTGCTACTTTTAATTTTCTAAGAGTTTTCAGATCTGGTTTAGAGAGGCGTCATCGTTCTATTTTGAGTAACTATGTTTTTGATAGAGACAAAAGAGATAAGATATCTTATTTAAAAAATAAATATGGTCGAACTTGATTAGGTAGGGAGGAGATTATTATTCTTAAAAGTGTTTTAAGATTTTTCTTTTATTCTGCAAATCCTTATGGATTGAAATATTTTTCGTTTTTTTTAAAATCTTTATTTGTTTCTCCATTAAAATTTTATGCATTGCGAATGAGTAAAATACGTTCTATTAGAATTATTTTATTTTTTTATTCTTTTATGCAGTCAGTTATTAAAACTTGGCCTATACATTCAATTAATGAACGTGGTTTTGTTAGTAAGTTTATTTTTTCATTTTTAAGAAAAACTGTTTATTGACTGTTCTTTGTTCCATTTGTAAATCAATTGTCAAGGTTTATTGAGTATTTGTGTTCATGATTTGGTGTTTCTTGTGTTGTTAGAGTGTGTATATTAACTAATTTTAGTTTGAATGCACTTTTCATTGCCCGATATATTATGAATGCAATAAAAAATGGATTTAATTATTTGGATATAGTTTTCCCTATAAGAAAAACATTAAATTCATTTATGACTTTGAGAATATATAATAACTTTGTAACTACAAGGGAGAAAATAAAAAAGCAACATTTATCACGTGTATTGAGTATTTCAGAAAAAAAAATTAATGTTGTTCTAATTATTCTGTCCTATATCAGGTCTGAATTGTTTTTTAAATATATTTACATTTATTTTACACGTTGTACTTATGCTGATGATTTTATCAGAAATTTTTATTTGAGGCACTATAATTCAACAATGAAACATCTTTATAAAGGACATGTTATTTCTAGAAAAAAAGGTTTTGTTAAAGCAGATATTCCTTTTCGAAGAAAGTTTATTTTGAAAAAAAGATTTTTTTCTTCTATGACTAATAAGTTTAGGGACAAATTTTACCGAATTTTTGAAAATAGATTGACTGCAGAGTTGCTTGATAGTATTCGTCGTGCTAAAAGAAAACCTTTATCTTTGGCCCAAAAATTCAAATATAATGAAAAAAGGAGAGTAAAGAGGGCACAAGAACGATTTGAAATAGAAATGGCTAAACTTCGAGAGACTTATAGTGAAGTATTTGAGCGTTGAAAGCAAATGGCCATGAATATTCGATTTCTGCGTAAAATGCAATTTAATAAATATTATAGGATTAAAAAAACAAAAGCTTTAATTAAAAGACCTCGAGGCATTGTTTTCAAGATGTTTTATTATACAAAGCATAGTTTTATTGATACGGAGTCTACAGGCTTTAAACAATCTAAACAGTCTAAGGAGTCTAAACAGTTTAAACAATCTAAAGAGTTTAAACAGTTTAAAGAGTCTAAAGAGTCTAAACAGTTTAAAGAGTTTAAAGAGTCTAAAGAGTTTAAACAGTCTAAACAGCCTGAAGGTATACCTGATATTACAATAATTCGTCATGTTAAGCTCGGTCTTATTAAAATTCAACCAAATTATCCAGTCAAATTAATTTTCAAAATTATTAATTTTTTTTTTTACATTTTTATTACGAAATTTTTTAAAGTTATTAGATTGTATTATCCATTGGATTTATTATTTGATAATAAAATTAGTTTAGATTATCATATATGACTGTTAATTTTGTATACTATTAATACAAGATTGTTAAAGTTTCTTTCAGTTTTTTTGAAAATGCGATTTATTAGAAAATTTTTTTTAGAGTTAAATGATTATTTTATTTATTATTATTATATTTATAATTATAGAGTTAAGCTATTTCTTTTAAAAAGAGCTCTTATATCAAAAAATATTTTTGATTCACGGTCATCCTTAAAAATGAGAAAATCTCTATTAAATAATAAGTATAAACTTATATTTAAAAGAACGTATACAGAAAAGCAAAGTCATACTAAACGGAATTCAAGTAAAAAAGTTATTTCTCCTGTTGATTTATTAAAGTCTTTGGTAGAATCAGGTCAAGCTTCATCATATGCTTTTCCACAAATAGAAGAAGAATTCACTGAGTCACTAACAGCGGAAGATTTGGAAAGATATTTCAAAAAAACGCCTAGCAGTATATTAAAAAAAGCTTATGATATTAAGGCAGAAGAACATGATGAATTACTTCGATTAAAAGATTTGTTAATGTTTATGGAGACAAATATCGAGAATTGTTATAAAAGTGTTAGTGACATTATTTCAAATTTCAGTGATTCATTGGATTATTCAAATATTTCATTTAATGCTAAATTTTTTTCGTTATCTATAATAAAATTGTATGAAACTTTTTTTTATTTGTTGTATATATATGCAATTTTTTCAGAGGACCATTTATTTCCTACTTTTGTTAACTATATGTTGCAACTTCACTTAATATTAAAAGCTTTATTTATTATCTTGCGAAACTTGAATCGTTTGTCATTATCTAATAATCCAGTTGTTATTAAACCATTTGATTCTTATATGAATATAGTTATGATCGGTTTAAATACTTTAAAAAGATATATATATATGCGTCGTGAAATATATATATCTACTGAATCTAAGGGCCAATTGGTTTTCAATTTTATTTTGACCTTCATTAATTATTGAAAAGTCGCCATATTGAATTGTAATAATAGTTTCAGAATTTATTTTTTTTTTCTTTTACAACAAATTTCATTAAATTATGCTAAAATTGATTCATTTGATAGTCCAAATATTCAGTCTTTGATACAATTTGTTGATGTTTTCTGATTTTTTGGTGTCAATCTTTTTTTAAAAACGCATAATGGAAAAAGGTTTTTTAAATTCTTGGGGAATTTCTATGTTATTTTTCATATTGTAATTTTTATTGTTAGATTATTGTTTAGTACTTCATATCGTGATATTAGTGAAAATGTAACGTTTCTATCAGACTATTTTTATTTACTTTTACCTGGTGTTTCTGTGCTTCCTAATTTTAGTAAGCCGTATTTTCTTTTGGTTAGTTTGTATAATACTCCTAATATATATCGTCTTTCATCAGTATTCTCACCATCTATTTCAGATTTAGGAAAGTTTATTAAATCTCGTCATTTTGCTTATATTATTGATTTGATTGAAAAAAAAAATTTTAATTTTTTTTATTTGGGTAGTTTTAGTGATTCAAATCCTTTTTTTCCAGTTAATTTAACGGATTATTTTGTTTATGTTAAAGAATTGTTTAGAGATTCTTCACGCACATTTGGTATCGATGTACAATTTATTGCTAATAATTTGTTGCCTTATGGTAATAAATTAGTTAGAGTTAAATCTAGGGATCATATTAAATCATTTTTGTATGGATTTAAATTTCACTTTGTTGGTCGTTTTACAAGGAAACAACAGTCAGCCTCTATGTGATTTAGGCAGGGATTCTTACCTAGTTCTTCTATGGGGGTGGATGTTGACTATGGAATGTTTACTCTTCCATTGAGATTTAGTGCTTGTACAGTTAAGGTTTGGTTATATAGAGGTGTTTATGTGCCTAAGCGAACCCTTATGATTTAATGAATGGCTATAAAGAATAATCCAAATAATATTAATTATGGACGAGTTTTTAAAGTTAAGTTGAATGATAAGACAGTGATTTCTCCCAATTATAAAATGCCGTATTATATGTATGGCATTAAGGCAATGGATAATGGCAAGTTGACGATAAAGCATATTAATGCTATTAGTAGACTGTTAAAACGTTTGTTTAAGAAAAATGTTAAAGTTAAATACAATATATCGTTGATTGTTCCTGTTTGTAAAAAGCCATTAGAGGCCAGACTAGGTGGCGGTAAAGCTGCTAGAAGTCATTGGGAGTGTCCAGTTAAAAAGGGTATGATAATACTGGAAATCAGTACTGTTTTAGATTATTGTTTTCTTGAGCATGGACTAGTTAGTGTAATTCATAAGTTACCATTTATGGCAAAAGTTGTTAAGAATTTTTATTAAAGGCGACAAAAAAAAATTCTAATTTTTTTTGGGAAGTGCCGGGCTAGTCTAAAGGTAGGATCATGGTTTGTCGCGCCATTGGTACGGGTTCAATTCCCGTGCCCGGCATTTCTCTTTTTTTAATTGGATTTCAATGTATTATTTACGACTTGTAAATTATATTTTAGGCGGGTATGAATACTTTTTTATTATTAAAAAGCTATTTATAATGAATTTTTCACAAATGGTTGATGGGTTTATGATTGCAGGTGTTGAATTATCTTTTGTGGTTTCTGTATTAGTTTCGTCATTTTTCTTTTTTTTAGCAATGAGGGAAACATCTGAGTTTTTTCATGATCCAGATAAAAAGAAGCCTCTTGTTTTTTTTAAGCGTATGGGTCGCATTGCTGCATATCATATTACTTGCTTCTATTTTATTTATCCTTGATGAAAAGGTTAATGATTGATAATATTATTTTATTCTTTTTTTGGATGGGATATACTGTTGTAGTTTATATAATTTTATATACTATTAATCAGTATACTGAGTTTGACCTTGACCCTTATCAGTTATTATTTCCAACTTTTTTTTTTGTTTTTTTTCGTCTATTTCTTAGTATGCTTCCTAAACATGTTGCTGCTAATATTGTTATCGTTATTACTGTTATGTCCCTTATTTTTTGTATGGGTGTTTTTCTTGTATGGCTTTTTTTTTAGAACTAATATATAGTTTAATTGGTGGAGATGTTGATTTTCAAATAAGTAGTAAATCATATAATTGTTTGTTTTCTTTTTGAGAAATTGAAACTACAGCTGATGTTAGCGAAATTGAAGAGTTATTAAGAGCTGGTATTATTAATAAGAATGATGTAGATATTCTTAAATTACATAGAGAAGAAATTTTGGTAGAGTTGCAGACAATTCTGAACAATGCCGAAAATAATAGTAAAAAAGAGTCAATACGTTTAATATGGGAATTAATGAGAAAATATGGTTTATCGGATAAGTATACTAAATACACGATAGTACAGTTATATCATATATTATAGTTATGTTATTTTTGGGGATATGATGGAATGGTAGACATGTCAGATTTAGAGTCTGATGCTTTATAAGCGTAGGGGTTCAAGTCCCCTTATCCCCACCCTTTTTTTTATAAGTTTTTTTTTGTTATATTAATAGGTAACCATTTTTTAGATCGCGTCTATTAATTATAATTTAGTATGAATATAATATGCAATGCTACGGTAACCCCAGGGGAGATAATGTTAACTTGGATTAACGGAAATATTCCACGCTATTATCAACAGTTTGTATTTTTCTGTTGAGTCACGCCCATGCTGCAGGTGCCGTTATGATGATTAAGCAAATATTGATAAGGTCTGAATAGGCAATAAATATTATCATTTTAATGTTTATAGTGTTTGTCAGGTTGGTTATAGTATTTGCGCATAATATATAATATTATGTTTCATTGTTAGTGAAACAGTTTAGCGGCCAATAATAAGTGCCACTGTGGAGCTTAGTGAGGCAGGGAGTTGTGGGGGCTTGGCCCTGTCAGTCGTATTATATAAGGAAAGATTATAAGCTATATTTTGTATGGAATTTTATGTGGAGGTGCCATCCAAGCTTCCGGCATTTTTTTTAATACAAAATATAATAAATATAAAACACAATTAATAAACTATTGTTCTTTTATAAATGAATATTATTACTTTTTGAGGTTATTATAAATTTCCTAATGGCAAGTCAAAAAAGGTCGAAATGGCACATACTTTGATTATTAAAACGAAAACGCATATTAACACATTTTTCTATTATTTGAAATAAGATTTACTATTATTACATACATATGCGTTTTAATATGTATAAGCACGTCATGATATATCTATCAGTATCATTACTGTTATGGAATATAGCATTATCGTACTATTTAAACAATAACTACAATTCCACAGTTTTCTTCTGGGACATCCCGGTACATACTGTACGAGACCATTATGACGTGCTGGATGACAGGAGAAAATTATATTTATGTCATCTAATAAATTTCCATATAGAATTTGTAGATAAGAATAATTTAAGAGTGATTGATCCAGACAAACGTGCAGAGTACGTTTTAGAATCATTCAAAAGAATGAATCACCTTAGCAAAATAGATATAGAATTTGTTAAGAGTTACATAAGCACGTTAGAGGATAAATTGAAAACGATAATAGATGAAAATTATCGCAAAAATTATCCTAATGGTTATTTCATTCAATTGAATAATATAAACAATATAGAAAATATAGACAAATTCATCATAAGATGAAATAACGCTAATATGGATAAAATGCAACCAGAAAAAGATGAATGGTTATAGCAATTATAGAATCTTTCTAGAAGATGTAAAATATCACCTATACAGGTATCAAAATTTTTATTTTTTCACTATAGCTATTGTGTTCAATGTATCGGTATCATATTACCTACAATTGGACGTATATGATGTAATACGAAGCATTTAATGAAAAAAAATTCAAGAGTATTAATACACTGGATGAGAAGTTTTCTGAATGCGCGATTTACATCCTTAAAGTATCCCGTATTTTTAGTACCAACATTTTCCTATGAAATGCGACAAAAAATTACCCGTATGTTGATTTTTTGCAACCATTGAATAAGGCAATTGTTGTTTTGATATGAAAAAAGAAAAACAAGAAAGAAAAACAAATTGTTGATTAAAGAAATAAATAAATATCATCAATTTGTAAAAAATATGCATAGAGGTGATCAGAGCATAATTTCGGATATGTACCAAATTGAACCATTAATAAAACAATTAGAGAAACAGAAACTTATGCTGGAATTCCAGCAGAATTCGGCAAAAAGTTCGATGAAAGCTGTTTTAGTAGTGGGTGGTGCAGTTGTGATAGGTTTACATGTTTGTGCCACAATAAAAGCTGGTATAGAGTTTATTTCCGGTAATGAAGAAGATTTGATAAATGAAATATATGTTGAATTAAAAGACGATGACACTAGGAATTATCCACTTATAAAATCCACTTATGAATCTGTTTGAAATGAGGGACCAGAAGCAGTTAGAAGAATGGTTAATAAGGAGGAATTTCCTAATGTTCCTTATGGAAGTATAAGACGCCATATATTAGAATGGCCTGATCAAGAAGAAATGCTAAAATTAAAAGTTCGAAATATTAGAGTAGTAAGTCCCGAGCAAATTGATAATGCAACAGACATTGTGGATAGTGATGAGAGTGATTATAGTGATGATAGCGATTATAGCGATGATAGCGAT
>Ga0190269_10000607_pt1 | contig 18075 bp, 16 predicted proteins | sample Popmic249IS_FD_133749 | JGI IMG/M metagenome (GOLD analysis project Ga0190269, IMG submission 133749) | Populus adjacent soil microbial communities from riparian zone of Blue River, Arizona, USA - 249 IS | ecosystem: Environmental > Terrestrial > Soil > Riparian zone | place: USA: Arizona... | reverse complement strand
TCCTGGTCGATCGCGGTGTTGAAGAAGAACGCGAGGATCGTGGGCGCGGGCCCGTTGATCGTCATCGACACCGAGGTCGTCGGCGCGCACAGGTCGAAGCCGTCGTAGAGGGCCTTCATGTCGTCGAGCGTGGCAATGGAGACGCCCGAGGTGCCGACCTTGCCGTAGATGTCGGGGCGGAGGTCGGGGTCGCGGCCGTAGAGCGTCACCGAGTCGAACGCGGTCGACAGCCGGGTGGCGGGCTGGCCCTCCGACAGCACCTTGAAGCGGCGGTTGGTGCGGAAGGCGTCGCCCTCGCCGGCGAACATGCGGGCCGGCGCCTCGCCCTGCCGCTTGAACGGGAACACCCCTGCGGTGAAAGGGAAGTAGCCAGGGAGGTTCTCCTTGCGGAGGAAGGTGAGCAGCGCGCCGTCGTCCTTCGTCGTCGGCAGCGCCACCCGACGGACCTTGTTGCCCGACAGCGTCTCCCGGGTCAGCGGCGTGTGGATCTCCTTGCCGCGCACGGTGTAGACGAGCTCGTCGCCCGAGTAGTCCTCCACCCGGGTCGGCCACAGCTCCAGCAGCTCGCGGGCCTCGGCTTCGAGCGGCGTCGCGTCGATGAGGGCCGACAGCTCGCTGCCGTCCTGCACCAGGTCGCGTGCCGTGGCCAGGTGCTGCCGGCGTCGTGCCAGCTCGGCCTGCTCGGCGGTGCGTGCGTGGTAGCCGCGCACGGTCGCGGCGATGTCGGCGAGGTAGCGCTCGCGGGACGACGGCAGGACCGAGGCGAGGCCGGTCGAGGTCCGGGTCGCGACGCGGGGGAGGACGCCGTTGGTCAGCCGGAGCCCCTTGTCCGCCAGGAGGTCCCGTAGGTGGTGGTAGAGCGCGGTGACGCCGTCGTCGTTGAAGCGAGCGGCGCTCGTGCCGAAGACGGGCATGTCCTCCCACGACTGGCCGAAGGCCTCCCGGTTGCGCACGATCTGCCGCGCGACGTCGCGCCTGGCGTCTTCCGCGCCGCGCCGCTCGTACTTGTTCACCGCGACCACGTCGGCGTGGTCGAGCATGTCGATCTTCTCGAGCTGCGAGGCAGCGCCGTACTCCGGGGTCATCACGTAGAGCGACACGTCGACGTACGACGTGATGCTCGCGTCGCCCTGCCCGATGCCGGGCGTCTCGACGACGACCAGGTCGAACCCGGACGCCTTGCACGCGGCGATGACGTCGTCGAGGTGCTCCGGCACCGGCGAGCTCGAGCTGCGCGTCGCAAGCGAGCGGAAGAAGACCCGGTCGCCCGCCAGGGAGTTCATGCGGATGCGGTCGCCCAGGAGGGCTCCGCCGCCGCGCCGCCGGGTCGGGTCGATCGCGACCACGGCGACCCGGAGCTTGTCCTCCTGGTCGACCCGCAGCCGGCGCAGCAGCTCGTCGGTCAGCGACGACTTGCCCGACCCGCCCGTGCCCGTGATGCCCAGGACCGGTACGTCGGAGGACCGAGCCCGCAGGGCCGCGGCGAGCTCGGGGTCGCGGCCCTCCTCGAGCACCGTGATGGCCCGGGCGAGCGCCGGGACGCTGCCGGAGAGGACGTCGTCTGCCTGCGGCGGCGTGGCGGCCAGGTCGACGTCGCAGGCCTCGACGAGGGTGTTGATCATGCCGGGCAGGCCGAGCCGCTGCCCGTCCTCGGGCGCGAAGATCGTGACGCCGCGCTCCTTCAGCAGCGCGATCTCCTCCGGGACGATGACGCCGCCGCCGCCGCCGAAGACCTGGACGTGGCCGGCACCGACCTCGGCGAGACGCTCCTTCAGGTAGCTGAAGTACTCGACGTGGCCGCCCTGGTAGGAGCTGATCGCCACGCCCTGCACGTCCTCCTGCACCGCGGCCTGCACGACCGCCTCGACGCTGCGGTCGTGCCCGAGGTGGATGACCTCCGCCCCCTGCGCCTGCAGCACCCGCCGCATGATGTTGATCGCTGCGTCGTGGCCGTCGAAGAGGCTCGCGGCGGTCACGAAGCGCACGGGGTGCCGGGGGACGTGCACGGGCTGCTCCTCGTCTACGTGGATGTCCAGCTAGCTGCGCCAGATCGTACCCACGATACGTGGATGTCCAACTATCGCCATCCAGGCACCCGCGGCGATCAGTGGCGCGGCTCCCGGGGGCCCGAGCCGGTACGACGGCTCCGCGCCTCTTCGGCGGCGGCGGCGATGCGGGCGAGGATGTCGGCGCGGTAGGCGGCGGCACGCTCCTCGCGGCTCTTGTCGATCTGCGGGTGGTTCATGGTGGGTCCTCCTCCCACTCGACCTCAGCGTCCTCCCCACCCCTGACAGAGCGCATCAGCCGGACGTCCTATCCGGCCCCGTCCCTTGTGCCCTGTCTGAGTGGGGACGAAGACGGTCACATCGCACTAGTCCGGGCCCCACTAACCTGCTCGGCGTGACAGCGCACGCGCAGGACGAGGCCTGGCTGGGCGACGAGCAGCCACCCGTGGTCGCCGCGGAGATGGAGGCGCTCGGCCACGAGCTGCGCCGGGTGCTCGCCCACCTGGTCGAGGTCCGGCCGCTGGCGGGTCAGCTCACGCCGTACCTCGAGCAGGCGCGCGCCCTGGCCGACGGCCTCGCGACGCTCTCGAACGTGCACGCCCTCGCGCCGGGAGCGGTGCACCGCCCCTACGACCCCAACCGCTTCAACCCGGTGTCCGGGCTCGCCAACCCGATCGCGCCGCCCCTGGAGATGTGGCCCGTCCACGAGGGGGAGGACGGCCCGGACGGTCGCCGTACCCAGGGCCGGGTGCGCTTCGGCGTGGCCTACCAGGGCCCGCCCGGGCACGTGCACGGCGCCATGGTGGCGGCGATGTACGACGACCTGCTCGGCCGTTCCCAGCTCGCTGCCGGGTTCACCGGCTCGATCACGGTCCACTACCGCCGTCCGACACCGCTCGACCGCGACCTCGACGTGCGCGCCTGGGTCGACCGGGTCGATGGCCGCAAGCGCTGGGTCCACGGCACCTGCCACCTCGACGGCGTGCTGCTGACCGAGGCGGAGGGCCTGTTCATCGCGCCGCGCGGCGGTGCCAGCCTCGAGGGGATCCGCGAGCACCTCCACGGCGCCTGACCGCGGGCGGTCTGACGTCAGGCTTCGCGCCGGGCGAGCGTGCTCACACGTGGCTCAGACGGGGTCGCAGAGCTTGCACGGCGTCAGGCCGGGGGTGTCGGCCGTGACGGTGCGCAGGCCCTCCTTGCCGTCGACCGCCACGCAGTCGGGGCGGTGGAACATGGTGCCCGTCTTCGTGGCGACCAGCGTGCCGGAGGCCGACGCGACCCGGGCGGTCTGCGGGAGCGCGCCCTCGGCGAGCAGCTGCTCGACCCGGGTCAGCACGCCGACGAGCTCCGCGCGGCCGGTGCGGCTCTCGCGCACGAGCAGCGTGAGCCAGTAGCCGAAGTAGAGGAAGCCGCCGGCGAAGACCAGCGCGAGGCCCAGCAGGCCGCCGGAGATGAGGTAGGAGTTCTGCTCGAACTCCAGCGGCGTGCCGGACGCGCCCTTCCACCCCAGCAGCACCAGCAGCACGCCGAGCGGCAGCAGCAGCCCGCCCACCAGCAGCATCCAGCGGTCGCCCAGGGCGGCGCGGCCACGGAGGCCGGAGACCCGGCTCTGCAGCCGCTCCTGCCGCACCAGGGCGGCCGACTCGGTGGTGTCCAGCGTGGTCATGCGGTGTCTCCCAGCGGGCAGGTCGTGGCGGGTACGGCGAGAACCGAGTCGGGCAGGCGGCGCAGGCCGGCCATCACGAGGCCGGCGCCCAGGACGGCGAGCACGCCGTACCAGGGGGAGAGGCCGCCCGGGAGGGCAGGCGAGCTGGAGGCGACCGGCGTGGTGTCCGGCCCGGCCGTCGTCGGCGGGACGGTGGTGGTGCCGGTGTCACCAGGTAGCCCGGCGCTGCCGCCGGAGAGGCCCGGTGGCACGGCCGTGTCGACCGGCGGCGTGGTGCCGGGCACGTCGACCACTGGCGGTACGACGGTGCTGCCGCCGTCGCCGCCGCCCGAGCCGACGTCGAAGCCCCCGGTGGACTCCACGTTGACGCTGGCGCCACCGATGAGCAGCGTGAGGGTCGTCGTCGGGTCGGGCTTCCACACCACGTTGAGCGCGCCGGCGGTGTAGTGCACCCCCGCGCCCTCGGGCTTGCCGGTCGGGGTGCTCAGCGCGATGGTCATGCCGGCCTGGGAGAGCGCCTCGTTGACCGCCGCGGTGGCGTCGCCGACACCCGGCACGGCCTGCCCCGCGACGTTGAGGCCGCGCTCGTCGAAGGTGACCGGGATGCCGGCGATGCTGGCGCCGACCACCCGGGTGCCGCCGGTGGGCACGGCCTTCGTGCTGTCGGTGGTCGCCTTCGCGTCCGAGACGACCGCCTGGATGGCGAGCGGGCCGAGGACGACGTCCTGGACCTCGCTGTGCGCCACCGCCTCCGCGCTCTTCTCACCGGTGAGGATCGTGCGGGTGGTGCTCAGGACCCGCCCGAAGGTGCCGAGCGGCGACTCCGCCCCCTCGATGGACGTGCGGGTCTCGACCTTGGTCTCGGTGGCGGTCGCGCTCATCACGGCGCCCGGGAGCTGGTCGTAGCTGACCGTGTCCTTCTCGCCGCTGATGCTGTTCTCGGCCCGCACGGGGTAGTTCAGCACCTCGGCCTCGGCGGGCCCGCCGGCGACCACGGCGAGGGTGCCGGCGTTGCCGCCGAGCGTGCCAGGCCAGCCGACCGACGACAGCGCATAACCGATGGGGCCCTGCCGCATCGTGGACACGCCCTCCACCAGGACGCCCTCGCAGGCGGCCGTGCCGGCCTTGGAGGCAGTGCAGTACTGCTGCGGGTACTCGACCCGCAGCTGCACCACGGGGGCGTTCGCGGCCAGCGAGAAGGAGCCGAAGCCTGAGCCGGCCTCACCCTCGGCGGTCGCGGGGAAGAGGGGCAGAGCCGATGCGGTCAGGCACAGCGTGCCTGTCATGACGAGCAGCACGCCGGAGCGACGGCGTCCTCGGCCCGTGCGGTGAGACCTCATGCGGCACCTCCCAGGTACGCCTCGTTGACGAAGCCGGCGACGTCGTCGGGCTGGCCGACCATCGCGATGCGCCCGCCCGTCATCACCGCGGCGTAGTCCGCCACGGCGAGGGCGGTGCGGGCGAACTGCTCGACGAGCAGGATGCTGATGCCATCGGCGGCCAGCTGGCCCACGACGTCGTAGAGCTCGGACACGATCTTGGGGGCGAGGCCCATCGAGATCTCGTCGAGCAGCAGCACACCCGGCTCGGTGACCAGGGCCCGTGACATGGCGAGCATCTGCTGCTCGCCGCCGGACATGGTCCCGGCCAGCTGGTTGCGCCGCTCGCCGAGGCGGGGGAAGCGCGCGAAGGCCCGCTCCTGCACCTCCCTGGCGGACAGGTCGCTGGCGTAGGTCCACATCCTGAGGTTCTCGGCAACAGTGAGGTTCGGGAACACCCCCCGGCCCTCGGGGATCCGGCACACGCCGGCCCGCGCGAGGTTCTCAGGAGCGACCCGGTTGACGTGCTTGCCGGCGACGTGGATGCAGCCGGAGGTCGGCTGCACCCGGCCGGACGCGACGGCCATGGTCGTCGTCTTGCCGGCGCCGTTCGGGCCGAGCAGCGCGAAGACGGTGCCGGCGGGGACGGTCAGCGAGACCCCGTGCAGCACCTCGATCCGGCCGTAGCCGGCCCGGATGTCGACGAGCTCCAGCGCGGGCGTGCTCATCAGGCCACCTCGTCCTCGTCCAGGGCGCCCAGGTACGCCGCCTGCACCTGCGGGTCCGCCTGGACCTCGCGGGGTGCGCCCACACAGATGATCTTGCCGAAGTCGAGGACGTGGATCTGCGCGCACACGCGCATCACCAGGTCGACGTCGTGCTCGACGAGGAGCACGGCCATGCCCTCCGCGGCGAGGTCGAGCAGCAGGTCGCCCAGAGCCTCGGTCTCCGCCATGTCGAGGCCGGATCCCGGCTCGTCCAGCAGCAGCAGCCTCGGCCGGGTCGCGAGCGCGCGCCCGAGCTCCACCAGCCGGGCCAGGCCGGTCGGCAGGGCGTCGACGCGTTCGTGCGCCACGTGGCTCAGGCCGACCCGGTCGAGGATGCGCTCGGCGACCTCGCGCGGGTCGCTCTTGTCGCCCGACCAGGACCGCCGGAACTCGGCGGCCGCCAGCACGTTGTCGTGCGCGCTGAGCGTGCCGAAGACCTCGAGCCGCTGGAAGGTCCGGGCCATGCCGAGGCGGGCCCGCTTGTACGGCGGCAGCCCGGTCACGTCGCGGCCGTCGATGAGGACCCGGCCGCCGTGGGGCGCCTCGAGCCCGGTGATGAGGTTGAACGTCGTCGTCTTGCCGGCGCCGTTGGGGCCGATCAGGCCGGTGACCTGGCCGGGCAGGCAGGTGATGGTCGCCCGGTCGACGGCCTGGACGCCGCCGAAGCGGACCGAGACGTCCTCGACCGACAGGACCGGCGTGACGTCGTCAGTGCTGGGCAACGAGGGCCTCCTCGCGGGCGGACGTGGACTCGCCCGGCTGGGCCGGGACGCGGGCGCTGCCACGCGCTCGCAGGCGCTCGCCGATGCGGGAGATCTGGCCGCCGACGCCGTCCGGGTCGCGGCCGATGCTGATCGCCGCGAGACCGGTGAGCAGGAAGGCCAGCTGCGGGATGTCCGGGAACTTGTCCTGGATGCTGGGGAACATCGCCACCGTCGTCGCTCCGAAGAGGGCACCCGTGATCGTGTTCACGCCGCCGATGCGCAGCGCCAGCAGCAGCATGAGGCTGCCGAGGGCGGCGAAGTCGTTGGGCGACACGATCTCCCGGAGCCCGCCGAAGAGCGCGCCCGACAGGCCGGCGAGGCCGGCGCTGACCGCGAACACCGCGAGCTTGGTGACGTTCGTGTTCACGCCCAGCGTGGCGCAGGCTGCCGGGGAGTCGTTGAGCGCCGTCAGCTGCCGCCCGAAGCGACCTCGCCGGATGGCGAGCACACCGAGCGCGCAGAGCACGAAGGCCACCGCCGTGAGCATGAAGTAGGCGGCGTCCGACTCCGTCGGGATGCCCGGCAGGTCCAGCCGCGGCACGTCCATGCTGCCGCCCTCGCCGAGCTCGTTGTTGAAGAACACGGTGTCCATCGCCGTGGCGAAGGCGAAGGTCGCGAGCGCCAGGTAGAGGCCGCGCAGCCGCAGGGTCGGCAGGGCCACCGCGGCGCCGGCGAAGGCGGAGAGCAGCACGGCCGCCACCACGCCGAGCAGCGAGCCCGAGCCCCAGGTGCCCATGGCGTAGGCGCCGAGGCCCACGAAGGACAGGTGGCACAGCGAGGTCAGGCCGCTGTAGCCGGTCAGCAGCACCAGCGAGAGCAGCGTGATGGCCGTGATGAGCGCGGTGCTGCCGATGACGAGGTGCTCCGAGGACAGCGTCCGGGACAGCACGACGGCCAGCGCCAGGAAGCCGGCCCCGACCACGACCGACTCGCGCGGCCCCGGCACGGTGGGCACGTAGGTCGCGGTGAGCTTGGCGGTGCGCAGCCGGGCCGCCGGGGAGAAGACCAGGATGCCGAAGAGGAAGATCATCGGGATGGCCGGCTGGATCTTCGACAGGAAGCCGCCGCTCGGGATGTATCCGATGCCGTAGTTGATGAGCAGGCCGAGCAGGAGCGCCCCGACGGCCGTGCGCGGCAGGCTCTTCAGCCGGCCGAACAGCGCGGCGGCGTACCCGTTCACCACGAGCAGCGTGAGCGTGAGGATGTTCAGGTTGACCAGCGGTGCCAGCATGATGCCGGCCAGCGCCGCGAGCATGGCGCCGAGCGCCCAGGACAGCTGCTGGATGCGCGCGGGCGAGACACCCGCCATCGCGGCCAGATCGGGGTCGTCCACGACACCGCGCATGGCGATGCCGACCCGCGTCCGCTGGAACAGCAGCCGCAGCGCGCCCGCGACGGCCAGCGCCACGATGACGATGAGGATCTGGTTCCAGCTCACCTTCAGCGCGCCGATCTCGACCAGGTCAGCGGAGGCGAAGAACTCGGGCAGCACGCGGGACTCGGTGGGCTTCCAGGCGATGTTCGCGACACCGATGAGGAAGAGCAGCAGGCCGAGCGTGATGACGATCGACAGGTCGACGGCCGCGCCCTTGAGCGGGCGGATCAGCACCCGCTCGACCAGGGCGCCGAAGAGCGGCGCGGCGACGCCGAGGACCGCGACGAGCGCCAGCCAGACCGGCCAGCCCCAGGCGATCGTCAGCTGCCAGTAGCTGAAGGCGGCGATCATCCCGATGGCGCCGTGGGCGAAGTTGAAGATGCCCGAGGTGTTGTAGGTGACGACCAGGCCGGTCGCCGTCAGCGCGTAGATGCAGCCGACGACGATGCCGAGCGTGGTGAGCGCGAGGAACGTGGTCATGCGAGGAAGTAGCCCCCGTCGCACCGGAAGGCCTTGGCCGGCGTGTCGACCCGGACCCACTTCCCGCCCTTGACCTGCGAGAACAGCCAGCAGCGCGGCGCGTGCTTGCCCGCCGGGTCGGACGTGGCGAGCAGGCCGTTGGCGTCGAACTTGGTGATCTTGCGGAGCTCCGCGGTCACCGCGGCGCGGGTGGCCTTGGGGCCGGCCGCCTTGAGGGCCTGCACGAAGAGCATTCCCGACGCCCAGCCGTAGGCGGCGAACAGGTCCATGTTGTTGCCGTTGCCGGAGAGCTTCATCCACTTCTGGAAGTCGGCCACGCCCGGGATGTTGGCGGCGTCCTCCTCGTTGAAGAACAGCGCGTACTGCTGGTCCTCGAAGACGCCCTCGGCCTGCGCCCCGGCCTGGTTCAGGAACGCCTTGTCGTAGGCGGGGCCGCCGAAGACGATCGGCCAGTCGACGTTCTGGGAGCGGGCGGCCTTGAGGACGTTCGCCGCGGTCGCGGCGTTGGTGGCCGGCATGTAGATCATCTGCACGCCACGCTGGCGCATCTGGATGATGTCGGCGGTGAAGTCGGTCTCGGTGGCGCCGAAGGCGCGCTCGTAGACGACTGCTCCGCCCGTCTTCTCGATCGCGGCCCGGCAGTTCGCCCACGACTCGGCGCCGCCGCCCACGGAGGCGTAGATCGAGCCGACGTGCTGGTAGGCGCCGCCGAACCGCTTCTTGAAGTACTCGAGCGGACCGGTGCGCCAGCCACGCTCGAGCGGGGCGACGCTGAAGTTGTTCTTGTACGCCTGCGCCCTGTTCTGCAGCGCGCTGTGCACGTCGGGGAAGTTGGGGCTCTTGCCCAGCTCGTTGACGCCGCAGCCGTCGTACAGGGAGAAGGACCCGACGATCGCGAAGTCCTTCTGGATGGCGCGGGCGGTGGACGCGGTGTACTGGCCGCACTGCATCTGGCTGTCGTACACGTCCAGCTTGAGCTTCCGGCCGAAGACGCCGCCCTCGGAGTTGACCTTCGTCACGTAGGCCTGGGTGCCGGCGATGGCGCCCTGGAACAGGCCTGGCACGGGACCGGCGAGGTCAGCGATCGCGCCGATGGAGATCGTCGTGGCCGTGACGCCGACGTCGGTCGCGCCGCCGTTGCCGCCCGCCGGCGCGGGCGCGCCGCCGGTCGTGCCGGTGCCGCCCGTGGTGCCGGTGCCGCCCGTGGTGCCGGTGCCGCCGGTGGTGCCGGTGCCGCCGGTGGTGCCGGTGCCGCCGGTCGTGCCGGTGCCGCCCGTGGTGCCGGTGCCGCCGGTGCTGGGCCCGGCGCCCTGGTCGGTGCCCTCACCGCTGTTGAGGAAGGAGCCGCCGTTGCGGCCGAGCGCGGTGTCGGCGGCGTCCTGTCGGAGCTCGGTGTCGAGACGGGAGCCGCACGCGGTGAGGCTCAGCGCCGTCAGGACGACGGCGACGACGAGAGGGGAGCGGCGCATCACAGGGCGACCTCGTGGAGAGCGGTGCTGCCGTGCGCGGCAGCGGTGGCTGGTAGCTGGTGGACGGAGATGCAGGACAGGGCCTCGCGGACGAGGCGGGGCAGGTCGGCGGTGGCGTCGCTCGCGAGCCAGCGCTCGGTCGACAGGCGCACGGCGGCCATGGTGAGGGCGCCGAGCATCCGCGGCCGGGGGTCATCGGGGCGCAGGTCTGCGAAGCGTGACGCGGTGGTGGCCGCGATAGCCTCCTCCGCCCGGGTGAACAGGTGGAGCGTCCAGGCCTGCAGGCCCGGCGTGGAGACCGACATCCGAGACTGCCGGAGGATGGCCTCGCCGTCGGTCTCGACCGAGTCGGCGAAGGTGCCGAAGGCGGCGATCACCGCCTCGACCGGGCCGAGGTGCGGCGGCTGGGCCTCCAGCGCCTCGACGATCATGGTCAGCCAGGGAGTGGTGAACCCCTCGGCGACCGCGACTTCCTTCGAGTCGAAGTAGCGGAAGAACGTGGCGCGGCCGATCTTGGCCGCTGCCGCGATGTCCTCCACCGTCGTGGCCGCCACCCCCCGGTCGGTGACCAGGCGCGCTGCCTCGTCGGCGATCCGCTGGTGCGTCTCGAGCCGCTTGCGGGCCCTCAACCCGTCGCCGGGGCGCGGCGTCGGGGCAGGGCTCGCTGCGGCTGTGAGGTGAGACACAGTCGCAAAGTAGACGAAATCTCACGAATCGCAAGGGAGGTTGCAGATCGGTCCCAGGTAGTGGGACGCAGCGCATTCTGCGAGCTCGGCGCCGTGGACAGCGAGCGCTCGGCCGACGCGGTGAAGCCGGTACGGCGGAGGCCGCGGCCCTGGTGCGGCCGCGGCCTCCGGATGGGGTGAGCGACGGGGATCGAACCCGCGACAACCGGGATCACAACCCGGTGCTCTGCCAGCTGAGCTACGCCCACCACGTGCGGGCGCAAGTCTAGGGGATGACGGGGACGTCCTGCTCCGCGGAGGTGTCGGGCTGCCCGCCGGTGAGGGAGGCGGCGATCGCGGCGGCCTCCTCCGTGGAGGGTCCGGGCTGGGGGACGAAGACCGTCGCCCGGTAGTAGGCGAGCTCGCGGACCGACTCGGTGATGTCGGCCAGCGCGCGGTGGCCGCCGTTCTTCTTGGGCGACTGGAAGTAGGCCCGTGGGTACCACCGCCGGGCGAGCTCCTTCACCGAGGAGACGTCGACCATCCGGTAGTGCAGGAAGCGGTCGAGCTCCGGCATGTCGCGGGCGATGAAGCCGCGGTCCGTGGCGATCGAGTTGCCGCAGAGCGGCGCCTTCCCCGGCTCCACGTGCTGCCGCAGGTAGGCGAGCACCTGCTCCTCCGCCTCCTGGAGGGTGACCGTCGAGCGCAGCACCTCCTCCGTGAGGCCCGAGGCCGCGTGCATCTCCCGCACCACGTCGGGCATCCGCTCGAGCTGCTCGGCAGTCGCGCCGACGACCACGTCGACGCCCTCGCCGAGCACGTTGAGGTCGGAGTCGGTCACGAGCGCCGCCACCTCGACCAGCAGGTCGGTGCCGACGTCCAGCCCGGTCATCTCGCAGTCGATCCACACCAGGCGCTCGCTCACGGCACGAGCCTAGAGGCAGGCCGCCCGGGGCGGTGCGGACCTCGGAACACGCCCGAAACGCACGGGTCATCTGCGGGCCACCCGGCGTACCTAGCGTCGGTCGCGTCCACGAGACACGACCGCGCCGCTGACCCCGAGGAGCACCCCGATGACCACGGCAGCCACCCACGCCGCAGCCCCCCGCACCGCAGCCCGCACGCACCTCCGGGCGGTGCCGCCCGTCCCGGCGGACTTCGTCGCCCGGGCCGCCTCGTCGGGCGTCGACGTGCACCGGGTCCTGTCTCTCGGGCCGCTCGAGGTCGACCTGCCGTCGTACCGGGTGTCGAAGGACGGCGAGCCGCTCGAGCTGTCGGCCCGGCAGGTCGAGCTGCTGGCCGTGTTCCTGGCCGCGCCTGGGCGGGTCTGGAGCCGGGACCGTCTGCACTGGCTGTGCTGGGGCGACACCACCCCGTCGCGCCGGGTCGACGTCCAGCTGTGCCGGCTGCGCGGGCGCACCGGGATGGACCTGTTCCGGAACGTGCGCGACCGCGGCTGGGCGCTTCGCGAGCTCTAGACGCAACGCGGGCACGGGTCACCCTCGCGACACCGTGTAGCCGGGTCGGCTACGTGGAATGACGGAGGCATGACGTTGCTGGCGCGGGCTGCGCACCTGGACGGGAGGTACCGCCGCGAGGCCCTCCTCGGGCGCGGGGGCATGGCCGACGTCTACGTCGCCCATGACGAGCTGCTCGACCGCCGGGTCGCGCTCAAGGTGCTCCGCGACGCGAGCAGCACCGAGCGGCTCCAGGCGGAGGCCCGCACCCTGGCCCGGCTCAACCACCCCGGCCTGGTCACCGTCCTGGACGCCGGCGCGGCGGACGGCCGGCCCTTCCTGGTCCTCGAGCTCGTCGAGGGTGTGACGCTCGCCGACTGCTGCACCGGTGAGGCGCTCGCTCCTGGCCGCGTGGCCGCGATCGGGGTCGAGCTGGCAGAGACCCTCGACTACGTCCACCGCAACGGCGTCATCCACCGCGACGTGAAGCCCGGCAACGTCCTGCTGTCCCGCGACGGGCGCGTCCTCCTCGCCGACTTCGGTGTGGCCCGGCTGGTCGAGGGCTCGTCGGCCACGGAGACCGGGCTGACCCTCGGCACCGCGGCGTACCTCTCGCCGGAGCAGGTCCGGGGAGAGCCGCTCACACCGGCCGTGGACGTGTACTCGCTCGGACTCGTGCTGCTCGAGTCGCTGACGGGCGAACGCGCCTACGCCGGCCCGGCGGTCGAGGCGGCCGTCGCCCGGCTGCAGCGCGAGCCCGAGGTGCCCGACCACCTGCCCGCCGGGTGGGTCGAGCTGCTCCGGGACATGACCGTGCTCGACCCGGCCGCCCGGCCCATGGCGACAGAGGTGGCCGACCGGCTCCGCGCGCTCACCGACGGCAGGCCCGTGGTCGAGATCGCCGAGGCGCTCCAGGTGGCCACGCCGCAGACCCGGCTGCTGTCCCTGCCTCCCAGCGCTCCCCGCGCCCGGCGGCGGTCGCGGCGGCTGCTGCCGCTCGTCCTCGCCGTATCGCTCGTCGCCGGCCTCGCCGCCGTGTTCGTGCTGCGCGCGCCGGCGACCGAGCCGGTCCCCTCCCAGGTGCGTGTCCCGACGGGCGTGCCGAGCGGGGTGGCCGAGGACCTCCGTGAGCTGCACGACGCCGTGTGGGGCGCCCCGTGAGGCGCCCGCTCGCCGGCCTGCTCCTCGCCGTGTGCGTCGTCACCGGCTGCGGAGGCGCAGGTACGACGGACCGCGCGCCCACGGTGGTCGTGCAGGCGCTGTCTCGGGTCGACTCGGAGGTCGCGGCCCGGGACTGGCCGGCAGTGCGGCAGGCGCTCGACGACCTGGTGCGCCGGACGCTGCTGGCCCGGCGCAGCGGCGAGCTCTCCGAGGCGCACGCGGACCGGATCCTCGCGGCCGCGGCGGAGCTCCGCAGCGGCGTACCGGCCTCCTCGCCGGCTCCCACCACCCGGCCGACCGCGTCGCCCTCGCCAACCGCGCACCGGGCAGTGGCGCCGGCGCCCACCGAGGCGGACGAGCCCGCGCGCAAGCCACGCGGCAAGGGGAAGGGCAAGGGCAGGTGAAGGCTGCGAGGCCGCTGCTCGCTAGGACGCGCGCCGGCGCCACAGCTCGACGTGCACGTCGCCCGGCTCGCTGCGCCAAGCGAGGTCGAACCGCGCCAGCACGAAGGCGCGGGTCGCGGGCGTCCACTCCGGGAAGTCGGCGGGGGAGCTGCGGAGGAGGAGGAAGTCGGCGTACCGCATCTGGGCGACGGTCTCGGCCTGCCAGCGGGCGTCCGCGACGAAGCCCTCAGGGTAGAAGTCCTGACCGCGCGGCCAGTCGGCGTTCTGGGTGAGCGCCACCCCGCGCCCGTCGATCCAGCCCGGGCAGCTCTCGCTCGGAGCCGTGAACACGTCGGCTGCGACGGCCAGGCTGACGGCGTCGTAGTAGACGCAGCTGCCCGCGGGCACCTGCCGGGCCACGTCCTCCAGGTCGGCCTGGCTGCGCCGGTCCAGCAGGTCCGAGCCCGTGCCGAGGACGAACGCGACCACCACGCCGAGCGCGACGGCTCCGCGCAACCAGCGCAACCGGTCGCCCGGGCCGAACAGGCACAGCGCCGTCATCATGGCCAGGCCAGGCGCGAGGAAGGCGCCGTAGTGCAGGAAGAACGTCGGTGCGGTCTGGATCGCGACGACGCTCGGCGCCAGCGACACCGCCCAGAACCAGGCAACGTGCTGACGCACGGGTCCCCGGGCCGCGACGCCTGCCGCTGCTCCCGCGAGGAGGCCGGCGGCGACGAGCGCGCCCGGGACGCCGGTCAGGTAGCCGAGCCCGAGCATGCTCGCGAACCGCGAGACCCCCTGATCCACACCGGTGTTCTCCGGCCGTGACAGCTGGGTGACGACGACGTCGTGCCACGCGGCCGAGGGAGCCGCCACCACGAGGGGGAGGACCAGGACGACGAACCCGGTGGCCAGCCCGGCGGCGAAGCCCAGGAGCCGGCGGGCGCCGGCCCGCTGCCAGACCCACAGCGCCCCCGCGACGACGTACGCCGCGGCGAACACCTTCACGCCGAGGCCACCGGCGTAGGCGACGCCCGCGGCGAAGGCGGCTCGCGACGACGGCCGGCCGGCACGCGTCAGGGCCAGCGTGCCGAGGAGGCACGCCAGGGTGACCGGCGGCTCGAGCAGGACCGTGTGCTCGGCCATCACGGTGTTGGGCATGAACGCGTAGAAGGCCGCGGCGACCAGCGCCGCTGCGCGCGAGCGCTCCGGGGGCAGCGGGAGACGCAGGGCCAGCCGGTGCACGAGGCAGGTGTTGGCAAGGGCCACGAGCAGGATGAGGACCCGGGCGCTGGCCATCCCGGCGGGATCCCCGAGCACCGAGCCCACCGCCGCGCTCGGCAGCAGTGCCAAGGAGGTCACCGGGGAGTGGACGATCACGAATTCCCGGTAGGGCAGCTCGCCGCCGAGGAGCAGCCGGGCGGCGGCGTAGTAGACGCCGTCGTCGTACTCGAGCACCCCGAAGAAGGCGTTCGGGCTCCACCAGGGAAGGGTTCGCAGCACGGCAGCCGCCAGAAGCACCGCGAGCAGGCCCCGTCCCCAGCCTGCGGCCGATGTCCTCACCTGGCTCCTCGCGCGAAAGGCGCGGGCGTGCCGGCCCGCGCCTGGTCGTGGGGACGGGGCTTCGGGGTGGTGCCCGCGGCGCCCGTCGGGGCGCCAGTTTTCCACACGGACCAGGGCGCGCGGGGCACCGCGACCACCGGGTGCGCCCGGCAGGACTCGAACCTGCGACCGGCCGCTTAGAAGGCGGCTGCTCTGTCCGGCTGAGCTACGAGCGCGTCGCGTCCACGGTATCGGCCAGGAGACCGGTCCGGGCGCCGCGCGGGTCGGTGGCAGGATCGCTGCTCATGCAGACAGATGTCGTGGTGGTGGGCGGGGGCCTGGCAGGACTGGTGGCGGCGGCCGAGCTGGCCGACGCGGGCAAGCAGGTGGTGCTGGTCGACCAGGAGCCGGAGCAGGGGCTGGGCGGCCAGGCCTTCTGGTCGCTCGGGGGCCTGTTCATGGTCGACACGCCGGAGCAGCGGCGGATGGGCGTCCGCGACTCGGTCGAGCTCGCCTTGGCGGACTGGATGGGGAGTGCGCAGTTCGACCGCGAGGAGGACCACTGGCCACGCCGGTGGGCGGAGGCCTACGTCCACTTCGCGCACCAGGAGAAGCGCGCCTGGCTGCGTGCCATGGGTCACCGGATCTTCCCCGTGGTGGGCTGGGCCGAGCGCGGGGACGGCCGGGCCGACGGGCACGGCAACTCGGTGCCGCGCTTCCACCTGACCTGGGGCACGGGGCCGGCGGTCGTCGAGCCGTTCGAGCGGCGTGTGCGCGAGTCGGCCGGGCGTGGCCGCGTGACGATGCTCTTCCGGCACCAGGTCGACGAGCTCGTCGTCGAGGCCGGAGCCGTGACGGGCGTGCGCGGGACGGTCCTCGAGCCGAGCGAGGTCCTCCGCGGCCAGGCGAGCTCCCGGGCGGCGGTCGCGGAGTTCGAGGTGCGGGCGCAGGCGGTCGTCGTCACCAGCGGCGGGATCGGGGGCAACCACGACCTCGTCCGCGCCGCCTGGCCGACCCGGCTCGGCGCGCCGCCGAAGGAGATGGTGGCCGGCGTGCCGGCGTACGTCGACGGCCGGATGATCGCGATCACCGAGAAGGCGGGCGGCAGCGTCGTCAACCCTGACCGGATGTGGCACTACGTGGAGGGGCTGCACAACTGGGACCCGGTCTGGCCCAACCACGGCATCCGGATCATCCCCGGCCCCTCGTCTCTGTGGCTCGACGGCAACGGCGACCGGCTGCCGGCGCCGAACTTCCCGGGCTTCGACACGCTCGGCACGCTCAAGCACCTGCGCGGCACCGGCCACGACCACTCCTGGTTCGTGCTGACCCGCAAGGTGATCGAGAAGGAGTTCGCGCTCTCCGGCTCCGAGCAGAACCCGGACGTCACGGGGAAGAGCGTCCGCGGCACGATCGAGCGCGCGCGCGGCGTACCGGGCCCGGTCCAGGCCTTCCTGGACCACGGCGTCGACTTCGTCCAGGCGACGACGGTGGGCGACCTCGTGGCGCGGATGAACGAGCTCACCCCCGACGCGCCTCTGGACCCGGCGAAGGTGGAGCGGGTGCTGGTCGAGCACGACCGGCAGGTCGCGAACGGCTACAGCAAGGACGCCCAGCTGCAGGCCATCCACGCAGCCCGCCGCTACCGCGGTGACCGGCTCACGCGCGTCGTGCCGCCGCACGCCTACCTCGACCCGGCCAACGGCCCGCTCATCGCCGTGCGGCTGAGCGTCCTCACGCGCAAGACGCTGGGCGGCCTCCACACCGACCTGCAGGCCCGGGTCCTGGGCCCGTCCGGCGAGCCGGTGCCCGGCCTGTACGCCGCAGGCGAGGTCGCCGGGTTCGGCGGCGGCGGCATGCACGGCTACAACGCGCTCGAGGGCACCTTCCTCGGCGGCTGCCTCTTCTCCGGCCGCACCGCCGGCCGCGCGGTGGCCGCCGCGCTCTGACGCTGCTCCACAGATCCCCGGTACGGCGGCCGCCCGCCGCCGTACCGGGAGCACCCTCCCGGCACCGCCCGGCGGACCGACCGCCCGGGCTCGAGCCGTGGAGGCAGCAGTGTCCGGACCCACCATCGAGTTCAAGGGGAACCTCGGGGGCACCCCCGACCTCCGCATCACCCCGAACGGCAAGACCGTGTGCACCGTGAGCGTGGCGTCGACGCCCAGCCGGAAGGTCGCCGAGGGCCAGTACGAGGACCTCGAGACCATCTGGTTCAAGGTCACGTGCTGGGACTCCCTCGCCGAGAACGTGGCCCACTCGCTCCAGAAGGGCGACAGGGTCGTCGTCCACGGCTACCTGGAGCAGGAGACCTGGCAGCGCGAGGACGGCACGTCGTCGGTGAAGCTGCGGGTCCGGGCCACGGCACTCGGGGCCGACCTGGGCCGGGCGCCCGTCCTCGTGAAGCGCCCGGTGCGCGAGGTCGTGCCGCCATCGCCGTGGGCCGACGAGGCCGCGACGGGCGGGGAACCGCAGGCCGACGCGGTCACGGAGGAGCAGGCGGCCTGAGCCGTGCGGGCCGGCCGGTGAGGCGACCTCACTAGGCTGGCCCGCATGGCTGAGTTCGTCTACGTGATGCAGAAGGTCCGCAAGGCCGTCGGGGACAAGGTGATCCTCGACGACGTCACGCTGTCCTTCCTCCCGGGCGCCAAGATCGGCGTCGTGGGGCCCAACGGCGCGGGCAAGTCCACCGTGCTGAAGATGATGGCCGGTCTCGACCAGCCGTCCAACGGCGAGGCCCGCCTCAGCCAGGGCTACAGCGTCGGCATCCTGATGCAGGAGCCCCCCCTCGACGACACCAAGACGGTCCGCGAGAACGTCGAGGACGGCAAGCGCGAGCTGATGGACACGATCCACCGCTACAACGCGCTCAACGAGAAGATGGCCGAGCCGGACGCCGACTACGAGGCGATCATGGCCGAGCAGGAGCCGCTGATCGCGCTCATCGAGTCCCAGAACGGCTGGGAGGTCGAGTGCCTCATCGAGCAGGCGATGGACGCGCTGCGCACCCCGCGCTCGGAC
>Ga0190269_10000606_pt1 | contig 18081 bp, 16 predicted proteins | sample Popmic249IS_FD_133749 | JGI IMG/M metagenome (GOLD analysis project Ga0190269, IMG submission 133749) | Populus adjacent soil microbial communities from riparian zone of Blue River, Arizona, USA - 249 IS | ecosystem: Environmental > Terrestrial > Soil > Riparian zone | place: USA: Arizona... | reverse complement strand
CCCTCGCGGCCCAGACCGGCGACCGCGGACATCAACCACTGCGTCACTTGATCCACGACGCCACCTCCTCGTGGTCGGCCGCGAGCGGCGGGATCTTGCGCGCGCCGCCGGGCGAACCGATCCCGAGCGTGAGGAACACCGTCTCGTTGATCGAGGTGAACTGCTCCTTGCCGGAGGGCAGGTCTTCCTCGTGGTAGATCGACACAGTCGGGCAGGCCGGCTCGCAGCGGCCGCAGTCGACGCACTCCTCCGGGTTGATGTACATCATCCGCGGACCGGTGTAGATGCAGTCGACCGGGCACTCCTCGATGCAGGAGCGGTCCTGGACGTCGATGCAGGCGTCGGTGACGACGTAAGCCATGGGTGTTGCCTTAATGCTCAGGCCGACGGAGCGGCGTTGCCGCGCCACTCGGTCAGCTCGTGGGACACGCCGTTCACGAACACCGCGGTGGGCTCGAGCCGGGGCGCCTCGATCGTGTTGCCTGCGGCGTCCGGAAGGATCGCGGCGCCGACCTCCTTCAGCACGGTGACGTGCGCCGGGCCACCGACCTTGAGCGAGCCGTAGCCCTCCGTGTCCAGGCCGAGCAGCTTCGCGGGCGCGACCGTGACGCGCGGCAGGATCTCCGACATCGGAACGCCGAGCGCGAGGAACTTCGACATCGACGTCACCAGGTCGAACACCGGCCCGCGCCAGTTGCGGCCGGAGGTGTCGGAGCTGAGCACGTCGGGCAGGAAGCCCTCGGCGATCGCGGGCTTGGCGACCTTGAACGACATGTTCGACTTGCCGTGCGCCGAGTCGTACAGCACGCCCCGCTCACGGGCCTTGTAGACCTCGCGGAGGACGGCGCCGTTCTCGTCGAGGATGCCGTTCTCCTTGCCGGTGTAGCAGTGGGCGATGATGTCGCCGGGGCGCAGCCGGTCGAGGATCTCCGGCAGCGTCAGCGCGGTCTCGCCGATGTGCACCATCACCGGCAGACCGGCCTGCTCGCCGAGCGCGATGGCCTTCTCGAGCAGCGGGACGATCTTGTCGCCGAGCACGTCCTCGGAGAGGCGGATCTTGAAGCCGCGGACGACGTCGGGGTTCTCGGCGGCGGTGGCCAGCGCGTCCTCGACGTTGAACGTGTCCGGGTTCAGCAGCTCGCCGTAGCGGAAGTCGATCAGGCCGAGCACCGAGACGTTGAGGAAGTTGACGATCCGCATCACGGTCGGCTCGACGACGAGCGTCCGGAACGCCGGGAACGTCGACGCACCGGCGGTGCCGGCGTCGGCGGCGGCGACGACACCGCGGCGGAGGTGGGCCTCGTCCTGCGGGGCGCCGACCTTCGACACCTTCTCGAAGATGTGCGTGTGGCCCTCGACCAGGCCGGGGAGCACGCTCGCGCCGGTCGCGTCGAGCACCTCGGCCGCGGACCCGGCCAGGTCGTCGCCGATCGCGGCGATCTTGCCGTCCTTGATCGCCAGGTCGGTGACCTTGTTCAGGCCCGACTCGTGGTCGAGCACGGTGCCGCCGCGCACGACGGTGTCGTACAGGTTTTCGGACATGGAGACCTCCACGGGGCGGGTCCCGTCGAGGGACTCAAGGGGGTGGGCGGGGTGGTCAGGCGACGGTGTTCACGAGCGGCACGAGCGAGCCGACCGAGATCGTGATCTGCTGTCCGGGGCGCAGGAACTCGTCCCGGTCCTGACCGGTGCCGGGCGGCGTACCGGTCAGGACGACGTCGCCGGGCTCGAGCCGGGCGTACCGGGAGAGCCGGGACAACAGGTCGGCGACGTCGAAGATCAGGTCGGCGGTGGAGCTGTTCTGCCGCTGTTGCCCGTCCACCCACGATGCGACCGGGATCGCGTTCGGGTCGGCGAGCTCCTCCCACGGCAGCACGGTGGCGCCCAGCGGCGCGGCGGCGGGGAAGCCCTTGGCCAGCACGGGGGTGCCGGTGGCCTTCATGACGTCGCGGGCCGTCGTGTCGTTGGCGGCGATGATGCCCGCCACCGCGTCCGGGACGTCGCCCGGCCGGGCGTCGACGAGCGGCTTGCCGAGCACGATGCCGACCTCGGCCTCGTAGTCGAACTGCTCGGTGATTCCGGCCGGGGCCGAGATCGTCGCGCCGTGCGTCGTGAGCGAGCTCGGCGGCTTGAGGAACAGGATCGGGCTGGTCGGTACCGGCCGCCCGGTCAGGGCGGCCTTCCCGTGGTAGTTCAGCCCCACGCCCCAGACGGACGTCGTCCGCAGCGACAGCGGAGCGACGGCGACCTCGTCCAGCTCGGCCGCGGCGAGCCGCCGCACCACCTGCGCCTTGTCGACCTCGGCGAGCGTGCCACCGGCCGCCAGCAGGGCGGAGAGGTCGGGATAGAGCAGGTCGACGACGGCCAGCTCCTCGCCCTCGACCCGGGCGATGCCGTAGCGGGTGACGAGCGTTTCCATGTCACCGATCTTGATTTGCGAGATCTCATCTTGTCAAGTGAGACGGTCCATCTTATGCCGAGACGAACCGCTCACTCGCCGCGACGCCGTACGGGGGTCGGCGCGGAGAAGACGATGCGCTCGTAGACCCGCGCGAAGCGAGCCAGCTCAGCGAGTTCGAACGCATCGATCCGGGGATCGTCGCCGGCAGGTAGCGGACGCGGGCCGAGGCGCGCGGTGGGCACACCGGCGGCACGCAGGACCACCCCGTCGGTCGAGCCGGTCCAGCCCGCTATCGGTGGTGCCGCGGGGAACTCGGACAGGTAGGCGTCGGACGCCACCCGCACGATCGGCGCGTCGGCGGGCGTCGCCGGCCCGTCGGCCAGGAGCTGCTCGTCCACCCGCACGCCGTCGAAGGCGCCGAGACGCTTCGCCAGCGACGCCGCCGCCGCGCCCCGCGACACCGGCCCGGGCACCACCAGGTAGCAGTACAGCTCCAGGGCGGCCGGGGCGAGATCCGGCTTCTCGGGTGAGCCTGCCCGCACCGAACCCACCCCGAACGCCGCCCCGTCCTGCCGCGACGGGTCGGCGCGAAGCGCCTCGCGGGCGGCGTCGGCCGCGTACTCCGCGCCCCAGGCCTCGACGGTCGCGAGCACCGGACCGGCCTGCGAGAGCAGGCCACCCGCCGGGCGCAGGGCGCCCGGGAGCATCAGCGGACCCCAGCCCGCGTCGAGCCGGACCCGGAGGTAGAGCGCCGCCGGCTCCTGCCGCAGCACGCCTGCGGGGCCACCCTTCGCCACGACGGCTGCGCGCGGGGGCGGCAACGCGGCCAGGTACTCGGTGATCCCGGTCCGATGATCAGGCGCCCACCGGTGCGTCCCGCGCGCGGACAACAGCAACTGCACGTGGTGCGGGCGCCCGTGCAGCCGGTGCGCGGCCCGGACGAACCCGACGACGGCGGCCGCAGCCGGGCCCTTCGCGACGCCGAGCCCCAACCCGCTCACGACGTCGCCGTCGAACGCGTAGGAGGCGACCGGGTCGTCCCGGCCGGTGATCGCGGCGTCCCGGAGCGGGTCACCGGTCAGCGACGTGTCCAGATGCGAGTAGAGCAGCACGTCGGCGGGTGCCACCGTGCCACTGGACGCCGTCGCCAGAATGCTGGCCGAGCCCCCGTCGAGCGGGCGCACCTGCCAGTCGATGAACGGCCAGTGCGCGGCCGCCCAGCCCGCGAACGCCTCGGCGAGCCGACGCTCGCCGCCGTGCGGGCTCGCGGTGCCTGCCAGCTCGGCCAGCACCGCGAGCAGGTTCGCATCGGTGACGTCCCCGCTCGGAGTACGAGAGGGCGTCAGAACCGCTCCCAGTCGTCCGCGGCCGCACGCCACACGTCGATGTTGCGCGGGTCGCCACCCATCCGGCGGGCCTTGTGGGTCTCGTTCTCCTCCGGCGAGAAGATCCGGTGCCCGTCGCACAGCTCGATGCGGGGACCGAAGCGGGCGTCGTAGAGGTAGAACGCGATCGAGTGCGACGCCGAGTGGTTCACGATGTCCGACGCGATCTCGGTGCCCTTGTACAGCGCCTTGGCCCGGCCCCGCATGACGTGGTCGAGGCTCTTCATCTTGAAGCAGAGGTGCGCGAGGTAGAACTTGTCGTCGCGACGGAGCGCGAGCGAGTGGTGGTACCGGTTCTCCGACCGGAGGAACGACGAGGAGCCCCGCCCCGGCGTCATCACGTAGTCGGAGGCCTGGAAGCCGAGCACGTTCATGTAGAAGTGCTGGCTCTCCTCGTAGTGGTCGGTGGAGAGGAACGGGTGGACGAGCTCCACCGGCCGGTACTCGATCAGCGGCGGCTCGGCGTACTCGTAGAACTCCCAGCCGAACTCGAGCGTCAAGCCGTTCGGGTCCTTCGTCGCGAAGCCCCGGGTGCAGACCGACGCCGTGCGCTCGTGCAGCGGGAAGATCTCCGCGCCCTCGGCCCGCAGCCGCTTCTCGAGGTCGTCGAGGACCTCCTCGGACTCCACGCTCAGGCCGATCGCCAGCGTGTCGAACTCGGTGAGGCTCGGGTCGCTGACCAGCTCGATCGAGTACTGCTCGGTGCCGGCGCGCAGCTGTGCGTACTCGGCGGTGCGCGCCTCCACCTGCAGGCCCACGTGGTAGGTGTAGAACTCGATGGCCGCGTCCAGCTCCGGGGTGGCGAGCCGGGCGAACTGGATTCCGTACGGACCGCGCTGGCGGGTGCTCTCGGGCAAGACCTTCTCCGATCGGAACGGCGACGACGCGGCGAGCGTGACGATCGTCTGCTGGTCGATGACCGGCCGCCACTTCTCCCGCACGAACGTCTCGTGCGATTCACTGTTCAGGTAGGACTTGAGGTCGTCTTCGTCGTCGAACTCAATCGTGAAGACGTGCGACATGCGGGTGTCGCGGGCCGAGATGTTCGGGCCGACGACGAAGCTGCGCATCTGCGGGTACCGGCTGGGGAACGTCTCCAGCTCCGCGAGGATCGCGTCCCTCGTCTGCGCCGCGACCTCCGGCTTGAACGCGAACGCGACGACGTGGCGGATCACAGGATGAAGCTGAGTCGGGCGCCGTGCTCGAGCAGCTCGTGCTCGAGGTAGGCGCGGCGGTGGCGGAACTTGAGCCCCTCGGCGGTCACCGCGAGGTCGTGGACGTAGCGCCCCACGTAGGTGTGGTGGGTCAGGTCGCGGAACCGGTTGATGACGAAGTTCGCCTTCACCGTCACGCCGTCCCCGGCCTGCTCCACCCGCACGTTCGACACCATGCGGTGAGTACGGGAGTGCGGGTTCTCGGCGTGCGCCTTGCGGCTCTTCAGCCGCTTGACGCGTGCGTTGAGCAGGTCCCAGTCGTCGAGGACGAAGAAGCCGCCGCCGGTCCGGTCCCAGCCCTTGTAGTCGGTGGTCGGCACCTCGAACGTGCCGCCCACCTCGAACAGCGCGAGCCAGGAGTCGAGCTGCCACTCGTCGAGGAGCGCCGCCTCCGCGTAGAGGAAGTCCTCGGCGTCGGCGCGGGTCACGGGGGTCAGGGTCGGGGCGCTCATCAGCAACCGCTCTCGTAGGTCGTGGCTTTCAGACCGGGAACCGCGCCCAGCGCCTGGTCCCAGTGCCGCCAGAAGCTGCGCATCGCGCCCTCGTCGATCGAGCGGCCCTTCTCGCCCTTGGCCTCGCGCTCCATACCGCGGGACATGTCGCTCCAGTCGTTGAAGCCGCGGGCGTCGCCCTTGCTGGCCTCGATGCCGCGCTGTACGGCCTCGTACGCTTCGATGTCGTCCGGCGTCGCCAGGCCACCGGGGCCGACGAAGCTGGTCATCGTCTTCAGCCGCATGGCGCGGACGTCCTCGTCCTCGTCGGTGGGCACGTACTGCCAGGCCCGCACGTCGGTGCGGCCGGGTGCGACCGGCTCGAGCTGGCGGATCGTGAGCGCCTCGAGATCGAAGAACAGCAGGTTCGGCCAGACGAACAGGATGCGGCTGGCGTCGCCGATCGTGTCGGCACGCTCCTGGCCAAGGCGAGCGGCCATCGCCTCCCGGTTGAGCCGGGTGCGCTCCTTCTCGGCCTCGCCGAAGCGGGGCTCCCAGATCATGCCTAGCCGGCCGTTGTGGCCGGTGAGCACCAGCATCGAGTGCCCGTTGCCCAGGTCGTAGGCGTACTGGTCGTCGTCGGTGACCGGGAAGCCGGTCTCCCGCAGGTAGCCGACGAACGTGTTGTGGGTCGGCGAGAAGTGGTAGCCGTCCATCGCGTTCTCGACGGCGAGCTTCCAGTTGCCCTTGACGCCGTAGCGCTGGATGCCCGGCAGCGTCGTCATGCCGGTCGCCGACTGCTCGGCGGCCATCGAGAGGACGTCGGCCGCGTCGCCGAGGTGCTCGAGCAGCGGCGGCACGTCCGGCGAGAACGACACGAAGACGAAGCCCTCGTGGATGTCGAGCTTCGCGACCGGACGCAGGTCCATCGAGCCCTTGAACCGGTCCAGCTCGGCGTAGGCGTCGTCGCCGGGGAGCGCCGAGAGCTTGCCGGAGGAGTTGAACGTCCAGGCGTGGTAGAAGCACTGGAAGTTGCGGGCGTTGCCGGCCTCGTCCCGGCACACCACCGTGCCGCGGTGCGGGCAGGAGTTCAGGAACGCGCGGACGACACCGTCTCCACCGCGCACGAAGATCAGCGGCTTCCCGCCGAGCGTCCGGACCTTGTAGTCGTGGTTCTTCGGGATCTCGGTCTCGTGGCCGAGGTAGAGCCAGGAGTTGTTCCAGATCCGGTCGCGCTCGGCCTGGAAGACCTCCGCCGAGCGGTACGCCTCGCGGTTGACGCGGAAGGTCAGCGCGTTCCAGTCCTGCGCGATCAGGCCACCGTGGCCGGTCTCGACCAGACCTTCAGCCATTGTCTGTGTCATCTTCGGTCCTCGTTGTGAGAGATGCCATCTCGCATTACGACATGGTGTATTGGAGAGTGCGTACTGTCAACGGGCCCGACGACGTCGAGCCGGTTGATAGCATCACGCCTGCTGAGATCAGCCCTCGTGGTCGCACCGGACCACAAAAAGGACAATTTATGCTTGAGCCAGTGCCTGAAATCGCTCCGGTCTCCCCCGCCCCGGACTCCGAGTTCGGTCTGCTCGCCGCCGGCGAGGAGGAGCTTCCTCGTGCCGAACGCGGCACCCCCGCCATTCAGGCCGTCGAGCGGGCCGCGACGATCCTCGGCGCCTTCAGCGTCGGCCGGCCGCGGTTGAGCCTCAACGAGCTCACCGCGCGGCTCGGCACCAGCAAGGCCACCGCCCACCGCTACACGAAGGCGCTGCGGTCGGTGAACCTGCTCCGGTACGACGAGCGGGAAGCGCTGTACTCGCTCGGCCCCCAGGTGCTGACGCTCTCCGCGGCCGCCCGCGCCGGGCTGCCGATCATCACGATCGCCGGCCCGTACATGGAAGAGCTGGTGCGCGAAGCCGGGGAGACCGTCGTCCTGTCGGTCTGGGACGGCGACACCGCGGTGGTCGTCCGCGTCGACGACAACACCGACCGCACGGTCCGGATCAGCGTCCGCACCGGCGCCCGGCTCTCGATGTCCCGATCCGCGCAGGGGCGCGTGTTCTGCGCGTTCCTCGACGAGGACGAGGTGCCCGGCCTCGGCAGCCTGCTGCGGCGCAACCCGGAGCTGCGGTCGGAGCTGGAGGCCATCCGGGAGAACGGCATCTCGGTGAACACCCCGGCCGACAACGGCGTCCGGACGATCGCCGCACCGGTGTTCCAGGACGCCTCGATCGTCGCGACGATGGCGATCGTCGGCACCACGGCGGCGGTCGCCGGGGAGACCGGATCGCCGGCCGCGCAGTCCCTCCTGCGGATCTCCCGCTCGCTCACCCAGGAGCTGGGTGCGAGCGGACCGGTCACCCGGGGCTTCTAGGCCGTACGCCGGCACCACCGCTGGGCGCTCCGTAGCGCCCAGCGGGAGCCGCCGGTCGTCGATGGCCCTGGTGGGGCCCCTCACAAGTCCAGCGTGAGCCGGTCGGACGAACACCGGCTGACGCAGATCATCATCGTGCTGCCCGCGGCCCGCTCGGCCCCGGACAGGATCGTGTCGCGGTGCTCCGGCCGCCCCGCCAGAACCCTGGTCTCGCACGAACCGCAGAAGCCCTCTTCGCAGTCGTACGGCACGCCGGGGAGCACGTCCCGCACCGCTTCGAGCACCGTGCGGTCGGCCGGGACGCGCAACTCCCTACCCGCTCTGGCCAGCTCCACGACGAACGACGTCGCGTCCGCCGGGATCGGCGCCACCCGGTCGGTGCCGCTGCTGGTGAACCGCTCGACGTGCAGGTCCAGGTCGCCGACCGTGTTCTCCACGGCCGTGAGCAGCCCTTCCGGGCCGCAGCAGTAGACCTGGGTGCCCGGCTCGGCGGCGGCGAACGCCGCGGCCAGGTCGGGGTGGCCGAGCTCGTCCTGGGGAACCAGCTCGACCCGGTCGCCGTACCGGTCCTTCAACACCGACGCGAACGCCATCGACGCCCGGGTACGGCCGCCGTAGAGCAGCGTCCACTCGGCACCGCGCGCCTCGGCGGCCCGCACCATCGCGCTGATCGGCGTGATGCCGATGCCGCCGGCGACGAACAGGTACCGCTCGGCGTCGACGAGCGGGAAGTGGTTCTTCGGGCCGCGCACCCGGATCGACACCGCGTGACCGTCTCGGCCCCCGGCCGCTGCGCGACCGTCTCGGCCTCCGGCCGGTCCGTGACCGTCTCGGCCCCCGGCCGGTCCGGCCGCGAGGACGTCGTGCACCTCGAGTGACCCGCCGCGGCCGTCCGCTTCCCGGAGCACCGCGATCGTGTAGGAGTCCCGCTCGGCCGGGTCGCCGCAGAGCGAGTACTGGCGGACCTTGCCCGAGGGGAGGATGAGGTCGAGGTGCGCGCCGGGTTCCCAGGCCGGCAGGTCGCCGTCGCCGGTGAGCCGCAGCGCGACGACGCCCTCGGCGATCGGCTCCACCGCGGCCAGCGTGAGGAGCTGGACGTCCAGGCCGGTGCTGCTCTTCGTCCCGGCCGTCCCGCGGCGGGGCCCCGGGGTGAACGTCACCGGGATGTGGTCCCAGCCCGACTGGCTGCCCCACGACTCGGTGGGCGTCGGCCCGACCGGGTCGATCGTGTAGTCCGGCAGCCGCTCGAGGACCTGGGTGATCATCTCCCGGAACATCGCCCTGGCCAGGTGCGCGCCCGGGCAGCGGTGGGACCCGATCCCGAACGTGAGGTGCCCGCGGGGATCGCGGTCGAGGAGAACCTTCTCCGGCTCGTGGAAGACCTCGGGATCGTGGTTGGCCGCGACCCACGGGATCAGCACCCGGTCGCCGTGCGCCACCGGACATCCGCCGATCTCGGTGTCCCGCGTGACCGTCCGGGCCATCGACTGGGCCGGCGGGTACGCGCGGAGGAACTCCTCGGTCGCGACGTCGAGCAGCGCCGGATCCTCGATCAGTCGCTTCCGGTCTTCCGGGTGCCTGTTCAGGTGGACCAGCGTCGAGCTGGTCAGCGCCGTCGTGGTGTCGACGCCGCCGGCCACCAGCAGGAAGATCACCGAGCTCATCTCGTCGTCGGTGAACGGCTCCCCGTTCGGCTTGACCTGCTGGACGAGCCAGGAGATCGCGTCGTCGGTCGGCTCGGCGCGGCGGAGGTTCATGAGCTGGAGGATCCGGTCGCCCATGAAGCCGAGGCCCATGCCTCCGCGGGCCTCGCGCTCACTGCCCGGCCGCGCCGCGAACAGGTCGTGGATCGGGCCGGCCAGGCGCTTCCAGTCCTCACGCGGGAAGCCCAGCCAGTCGAGCGTCACGGCGGTCGGGACCGGGTTCGTCAGCTGCTGCACCAGGTCGGCGTGTCCATCGGCGATGAACGCGTCGACCACCGCGGTGACGTGGGCGGCGATCATCGGGACGAGCCGCTCGACCGCGGACCGGCTGAGCAGGGGGTTGATCAGCTCCCGGTACGGCGTCGACTCGGGGGGGTCGAGTTCGATCGGGTACTGCGGGAGCGCTTTGCTCCCCGGGATCGTGAACGCGAGGTCGCCGTCGCCCTGGCGGGCCGACGAGAACGTCTCGTCGTCCCTGGCGATCCTGGCGATGTCTTCGTAGCGGGTGGTGACCCAGTGACCGCCGTAGGACTCCGTCCAGGCGACCGGACACTTCTCCCGGACCTCGGCGTAGCGACGCACCGGGTCGTCGATGAACTCCGGGGCGTGATGGTCGAATTCGACCGTCGGACGTGCTGCTTCCATTGCCATCTCCACGGCATCCGAAGCTTGGTGCGCGGTGTTTGCCCCGGCCGCGCCACCGGAGTTGCGAGTCACGGTATGCGGCGGCACCGCCGCCGTCAATCACGTCCGGTCACCCCGGAGACATGCGTGGATCGGCCACGTTTCCGCAGCTCAACCCGCAAATCAGACCCGAAGGATCCCGCACTTGCCGAAACAAACTCTTCACGCCGACGCTTCGGCGAGCACAACCGAAAGCGGCACATTCTGTGCCCCGGTAGCGGCACGGAATGCGCAGCGCTCAGAACGTGAGCACCGCTTTGACGACGTCGCCGCGCTTGGTGGCCGCGGCGGCCTCGTTGATGTCGGCGAACGCGTAGTGCGCCAGCAGCTTCTCGACCGGGAAGCGGCCCGCCTGCTGCCACTCGAGCAGCTGCGGCACCAGCAGCTGCGGCACCGCGCTCCCGGAGATCACGCCGGTGACGGTCCGGCCGTTGAGCAGCGTCCGCCACTCCACCTCGACGTTCTCGCTCGGGCCGACGCCCACGACCGCGCAGGTGCCCCGGGTGTGCAGCGACGCGACGGCCGCCTTCACCACGTCGGCGCGGCCGGTCGTGTCGACGGAGCCGTCCAGCCCGTCCGGCACGATCGCCCGGATGCGCTCGACGAGGTCACCGTCGCGGGAGTCGAGCACGTGGGTCGCGCCGACCTCCTGGGCGGTCTGCAGCCGCCCCGGGCTGACGTCGACCGCGACGATCGTCTGCGCACCGGACGCGGCCGCGGCCATCACCGACGCGAGCCCGACCGCACCGGCGCCGAACACCGCGACCGCGCTGTCCGGACCCGGCTTCAGGATGTTGACGACCGTCCCGGCACCGGTCATGAACCCGCAGCCGAACGGTCCGGCGTTCCGCAGGTCCGCCGAGTCCGGCAGCTTGACGACGCTGCGCACGTTGGCCACCGCGTACGTCGCGAACGACGACTGACCGAGGAAGTGCCCGTAGACCGGCTTCCCGTCGATCGTCAGCGCCGAGGAGCCGTCCGCCCGCGAGCCCCCGAAGTTCAGCGCGTCGAACTGCGCGCAGTACGACGGCGACGCGGTGCGGCACTGCTTGCAGACGCCGCAGGACGTGAACGCCAGCGCCACGGGGTCGCCCGGCTGCAGCCCGGTGACCCCGGCGCCGACCGCCTCGACGACCCCGGCCCCCTCGTGCCCCAGTACCGCGTCGGTCGGCAGGAACGTGGCGAAGTGCAGATCGGTGGCGCAGATCCCGACGCTGCTCAGGCGCACCAGCACCTCGTCGGCGCGGGGCTCTTCGAGCTGGGCAGGCCGCAATTCGAATGTCTTGGCCTCGGTGACAGCAGCGACGGTAACGTCCACGGAACTCTCCGATATCTCACTATGGCGAGACGGCATCTTGACTTCTGAGATGGTAGCCGTCAAGACTCCCGGTATGAGCACGCTCGACGTTCCCGAGAACCGCCTCCTGATCGCCGGGAGCTGGCAATCTCCCGCGTCCGGAGAGGCCCTGCCGGTGCTCGACCCGGCCACCCAGCAAGCGTTCCACCACACCGGTCGCGCCACCGCCGCCGACGTGGACGCCGCCGTCGCCGCTGCCCGGGACGCCTACGACGGCTGGTCGCGGATGAACCCCTCCGATCGCGGAGCGATTCTCGGCCGCTGGTCCCAGCTCATCTTCCAGCACGTCGAGGAGCTCGCCCGGTACGAGGCACAGGACGTCGGCAAGCCGCTCTCCGACGCCCGCACGAACATCTTCATCGCCGGCAGCATTCTCGGCTACTTCGCCGGTGCCGCCGACAAGCTGCACGGCGCGACGCTACCGTCCCGGTCACCGGACAACACGGGCTTCACGCTGCGTGAGCCCCTGGGCGTCTGCGCGCTGGTGATCGCGTGGAACGTCCCGGCGATCCTGATGATGGCCGACGCCGCCCCGGCGCTGGCCGCCGGTAACACGGTCGTGCTCAAGCCGTCGGAGTACGCGCCGATGAGCCCGCTCGCGATCGCCGCGCTCGCCGCGGAGGCAGGCCTCCCACCAGGCGTCCTGAACGTCGTCACCGGCCTGGGCCCGGAGGCGGGCCAGCCGCTGACCTCGCACCCCGGCATCAACCACATCAGCTTCGTCGGCTCGTCGGCGACCGGCAGGGCGATCATGGCCTCGGCCGCCAAGAACCTGGTGCCGGTCAAGCTCGAGCTCGGCGGTAAGTCACCGAACGTGGTCTTCGCCGACGCCGACCTGGACGCCGCCGTGCCCGCGATCCTGGAGTCGATCGTCGAGAACGCCGGCCAGAACTGCTACGCCGGGTCCCGGCTGCTGGTCGAGGAGCCGATCTACGACGAGGTCGTGCAGCGGCTCGCCGCCGCCATGGAGGCCGTCAAGGCCGGTCCGTGGCACGAGGACCTCGACATGGGCCCGCTCGTCAACGGGATCCAGCACGAGCGGGTCTCGGGCTACCTGCAGGGCGGTGTCGCTTCCGGGGCGCGCGTGGTCACCGGCGGACCCGGCGGCGGCGACGGCTGGTTCGTCAAGCCGACGCTGTTCGACCGGGTGACGCCGGACATGCCGATCGTCCGCGAGGAGATCTTCGGCCCGGTGCTCGCGGCCGAGTCGTTCCGCGGCGCGCGGGAAGCCGTCGAGCGCGTCAACGCCACGCCGTACGGCCTGCTGGTCAGCGTCTGGACGAACGACCTGTCCCGCGCGCTGCGCGTCACCCACGAGGTGCGCTCCGGCCAGGTCTCGGTGAACGAGTTCGCGAACTCCGCGATCATCGGCTTCCCGTTCAACCTGGCCAAGGAGAGCGGCTTCAGCCAGGGCGGCGGCTACGAGGCGATGAAGGAGTACACGTCCGAGAAGGGCGTGACGATCAAGATGCGCCCGCTCGACTGACGCACCAGGAGTGGTCCCGCGCGTGCCACCTCCCGCGCGGGAGCTGACGGCCGGACCTTGACACCGGCCCACGGCGCCGGGCCGCAACGACGCGGCCCGGCGCCCGATCTCGTCGGTGACCGCCGCAGGGGCGGTGTTCAGCCGTTGAGGTACGCCAGCACCGCGAGGACCCGCCGGTTGTCGTCCTCGGACGGCGGCAGGCCGAGCTTGCCGAAGATGTTGTTGATGTGCTTGCCGACGGCCTTCTCGGTGACGAACAGCCGGCCGGCGATCGCGGCGTTGGAGCGTCCCTCGGCCATCAGGCCCAGTACCTCGCGCTCCCGGGGAGTGAGCCGGCCCAGCGGCTCGTCGGCGGTGCGCCTGGCCAGCAGCCGGGAGACCACCTCCGGATCCATCGCCGTGCCGCCGGCCGCGACCCGGCGTACCGAGTCGACGAACTGGCCGACGTGCGATACCCGGTCCTTGAGCAGGTAGCCGACTCCACCGGCCCGATCGGAGAGCAACTCACGGGCGTACAACTGCTCGACGTGCTGGGAGAGCACCAGCACGGGCAGGCCGGGTACCTCCGCACGGGCCTGGATCGCGGCCCGGAGCCCTTCGTCGGTGAACGTCGGCGGCAGCCGGACGTCGATCACGGCCACGTCCGGGCGGTGCGTGGTGAGCGCCCGCAGCAGCGACGGGGCGTTGTCGACCGCCTCCACGACGTCGAAGTCGTACGCGCTGAGCAGGCGGATCAGGCCGTCTCGGAGGAGCGCGAGGTCTTCGGCGAGGACAACACGCACGGAATCTCCATTAGCACGACGGTCGGCCCGTCCGGTGGGCTGCTCAACGCTAGCGTGCCGTCCAAGGCCGACAATCTCCGCGCGACGCCGCGCAGCCCGGTGCCGGCGTCGAGCGACGCGCCGCCGCGACCGGTGTCCTGCACCGCCAGCCGCAGGTGGGTCCCCGTGTACTCCAGGCGTACCCGGGCCGCCGACGCTCCACTGTGCTTCGCGACGTTCGTCAGCGCCTCCGCGGCGGCGAAGTAGAGCGCCGACTCCACCGGGGCCTGCGGCCTGCCCGGCAGGTCGACGTCGGTCTCGACCGGGATCGGCAGCGCCATCGCCAGTGCACGGACCGCACCGTCCAGCCCGCGCTCGGCCAGGACCGGCGGGTGGATACCGGCCACCAGATCCCGCAGCTCGGAGAGCGCCTCCCCGCTGGACCGCCTGGCCTCGACCAACAGCGCTCTGGCCCCCTCCGGATCACGCGTGATCAGGTCCTCGGCCAGCCCGATGCTCATGCTCAGCGCCACCAGCCGAGCCTGGGCGCCGTCGTGGAGGTCACGTTCGATGCGGCGCAGCTCGGCGGCTTGGGCGTCGACCGTCTCGGTCCGCGTCCTGGTGAGGTGGGACACCCGCAGCACCAGCTCGGCCTTGCGGGTGGGCGCCAGGAGCAGCCGCGCGAACAACGCGTGCACCCGCAGCATCCACGGCGCGACCAGCAGCCCCACCAGCACGAGCAGAACGCCTTCGCCCACCGCCAGCCAGACGTCGGTGTGGGTGCGGATCGGCCAGATCGTGCCGAAGCCGAAGCCGTTCGGCAGCACGCCGAGCGTCCAGAGCAGCTGGGGCACGACGATGCCTTCGATGCCGGTGGCGATCGCTGCCCCGGGGAAGAGCCCGAGCACGAGCCCCACCGGCACCTCGGCGAGCAGCCAGAGCAGGTCGCGCCAGGTCGCCGGGTCGCGCAGCATCCACCGGACGCGCTGCCACGCCCGGCGGGGGCCGAAGCGGGAGTACGCCGGGGCCGGCCGGTACGGCACGGCGATCGCTACTCCCGACCACTCGGTGGCGAACCGGCGGTGCAGCGTCGCCAGGTTCCTGGTCGCGACGATCGTCAGCGGCAGCAGAACGAGCCCGATACCGGCCACGACGAGCACGGACGAGAGCACCCAGGCGAGGAAGAGGGGCAGGCCGAGCGCGAGCGCGAGCACCGGAAGGGCCAGGCCCCTCACCGTCGCGACGGCGCCGTGCCGCACGCCGGAGCGGAGGTCGTCGCCGAACTCGGCCATTCCGCCCTCCCGTGATTCGGTCCGGGCTCGATTGTGGTGGACGCCGACCACCGTGCCGAGGGGGTTATGCCTACCCCTGCCCGGGGTGTTGGGACCCGTGCCTCGCGCCCGGTTCGCCTCGACGATTTCCTCATGACTGCACTGGACCCGGCATGACCACGACGGACGCGGGCGCCGCGACCGCAACGACACCCGGAAGCGACTACGCCCGGCTCGCCAGACGGATGACCGCCGCGGGGCTCCTCGACCGACGCCCCGGTTACTACGCCCTGCGGTTCGGGCTGGTGCTCGCGCTGGCGCTGGCCACCGGCGCGGTGTACGTCCGGCTCGGCGACTCCTGGGCGCAGCTGTGGGTGGCGGTGCTGACCGGAGTCGTCTCCGCCCAGCTGGCCCTGCTCGCTCACGACGTCGCGCACCGGCAGGTGTTCCGCTCGGCACGGAACAGTGGGATCGCCGGCCGGATCATCGGCAACCTGGCCATCGGGATGAGCTACGGGTGGTGGAGCGAGAAGCACACCCGCCACCACGCGAACCCCAACCACTCCGAACTGGACCCGGACGTCGCCCCCGACCTGCTCGTCTGGTCGACCGACCAGGCCCGCGGCGCCCGGGGCGCGGCCCGGCTGGTCGGGCGGTGGCAGGCCTTCCTGTTCTTCCCGCTGCTCACGCTGGAGGGCATCAACCTGCACGTGGCCAGCGTCCGGGCCCTCCGGAAGCCGACGATGCGGCACCGTGTCCTGGAGGCGGTGCTCCTGCTCGCGCACTTCGTCGGCTACCTCGCCGCGCTCCTGCTGGTGCTCCCCCCGCTGCACGCGCTGGCCTTCGCCGCGGTCCACCAGGGCGTGCTGGGCGTCTACCTCGGCTGCACGTTCGCTCCGAACCACAAAGGGATGCCGGAGCCGACCGACGAGCACCGGCGTGACTTCCTCCGGCGACAGGTCCTCACGTCCCGCAACGTGCGGGGCGGCCGGCTCCTCGACGTCGCTCTCGGCGGCCTGAACTACCAGATCGAGCACCACCTCTTCCCGAGCATGCCCACCGCCAACCTGCGCCGGGCCGAGCCGATCGTCCGGGCCTACTGCGCCGAGGTAGGCGTCCCCTACTACGAGACCGGGTTGGTCAGGTCCTACGCCCAGGCGCTGCGACACCTGCACCGGGTGGGCGCTCCCCTGCGCTCCGGACCGAAGTGATCCGCATCTTCGACGCGTTTGCCTGATCGGATCCGCATCTGCGGTGTTAGCGTGGCGGGGTGCCCACCTATCGGATCAGCGAGGCCGCCACGCTGCTCGGCGTCAGCGACGACACGGTCCGACGCTGGGCCGACGCGGGGAAGCTCCCCACCGTGCGCGAGCCCGGCTCGCGGATCCTCATCGACGGGCGTGACCTGGCGGAGTTCGCCACCGGCATCGCCGAGAGCGACCGCCCGGCCGGGCTCGGTGCCCCGATCGTCGCCGAGTCGGCCCGGAACCGCTTCACCGGCATCGTCACCCGCGTGGTGCGGGACGGCGTGATGGCCCAGGTGGAGATCCAGGCCGGGCCGCACCGGGTCGTGTCGCTGATGAGCCGGGAGTCCGCCGACGAGCTCGGCTTGGAGCCCGGCGTCCTGGCGGTCGCCGCGGTGAAGTCGACGAACGTCGTCGTCGAAGTCCCCCGCCACCCCGCCTGACCACTCCGGGAGAAGATCGTGCCCCGCCCAGCCCTGCTCGCCGCCGCCGTCGCGGCGGTCACCTCGCTGCTGGTCGCCGGCTGCGGCGACGGCAGCGCCTCCGCGTCGGCCGGCGGCGCCGGGCCGAGTGGCACGGTCACCGTGTTCGCCGCGGCGTCGCTCACCGAGTCGTTCACGACGCTCGGCGAGCAGTTCGAGCGGGCCCACCCGGGCGTCACCGTGAAGTTCAACTTCGCCGCCAGCTCGGCCCTGGCAGCCAGCATCGGCCAGGGCGCACCGGCCGACGTCTTCGCGTCGGCCGGCCCGACGAACATGGACGCGCTCGTGACGGACGGCGTCGCACAGGACCCGAGAAACTTCGCGCGGAACACCATGCAGATCGCCGTGCCGCCGGACAACCCGGGCCGGGTCACCTCGCTGGCCGACCTGGCCAGGCCCGGGTTGAAGATCGCGCTCTGCCAGGAGCAGGTGCCGTGCGGCGCGACCGCGAAGAAGGTCCTCGACAGGGCCGGGATCACGGTCACGCCGAAGACGCTCGGCGCCGACGTGAAGTCGGTGCTCACCACCGTCTCGCTCGGCGAGGTCGACGCGGGCATCGTCTACCGGACCGACGTCCTGGCCGCGGGCAGCAAGGTCGCGGGCGTCGAGATCCCGGCGGACCGGAACGCCTCGACCGCCTACCCGATCGCGACGCTGGAGGACGCCCCGAACGCCGACGGCGCGAAGGCGTTCGTGGACTACGTGCTCTCCGCCGACGGCACGAGCGTCCTCGAAGCCGCGGGCTTCCTCGCGCCGTGAGACGCCAGGGCGCGCCGGCGCCGCTCGCGCTCCCGGCGGTCGTCGCGGTCGTGTTCCTCGTGCTGCCGCTGGTCGGGCTGCTGGTGCGGGCGCCCTGGTCCGGGCTTCCGCACCTGCTCGCCGATCCCCTGGTCCGGCAGGCGCTGACGCTCTCGGTGCTCACCGCGGTGCTCGCGACCGCCCTCTCACTCGTGTTCGGGGTGCCGCTGGCCTGGGTGCTGGCCCGCAGCGAGTTCCCCGGCAAGGGCCTGGTCCGCGCGCTGGTGACCGTGCCACTGGTGCTGCCGCCGGTCGTGGGCGGGGTGGCGCTGCTGCTCGCGTTCGGCCGCCGCGGGATCGTCGGGCGCTACCTGGACAGCTGGTTCGACTACACGATCCCGTTCACGACGACCGCGGTCGTGCTGGCCGAGACGTTCGTGGCGATGCCGTTCCTGGTGCTGACCGTGGAGGCCGCATTGCGACAGCTCGATCGGCGTTACGAGGACGCGGCGCGCACCCTCGGCGGTGGCCGGTGGTACGTGTTCCGGCGGGT
>Ga0190269_10000605_pt1 | contig 18133 bp, 15 predicted proteins | sample Popmic249IS_FD_133749 | JGI IMG/M metagenome (GOLD analysis project Ga0190269, IMG submission 133749) | Populus adjacent soil microbial communities from riparian zone of Blue River, Arizona, USA - 249 IS | ecosystem: Environmental > Terrestrial > Soil > Riparian zone | place: USA: Arizona... | reverse complement strand
GATGCGTGCGTCCTTCAGCATCAGCGCGGCGGCGAACCCGGAGTCGTACGTGCCCGGGAGCACGAACTTGGGCCACTTGACCTCGCTGGATCCACTTCGGCCACTTGATCCGTTGACGACGTCGAGGAACGTCTTCGGTTCGACGCCGAACGCCTCGGCCACCAGCACTGCCTCGCTGGTCAGCCAGAGATGCCCCGCGGACAGGAGGTTGTTCAGGGCCTTTACCGCATGTCCGGCCCCGACCGGGCCGACTGCCGTGGCGGTACCGACCGTCTCCAGCAGCGGGCGGACCCGTTCCAGGTCAGCGGCATCGTCCGCGCCGACCATCACGGTGAGCGTTCCGGCCACGGCACCACGTACTCCGCCGGAGACGGGCGCGTCCACAAAGGTCACACCGAGCTCGGCGAGGCGGTCGGCGTTCCGGCGCGAGGATGCGGGTTCCGAGGAGCTCATGTCGACGATCGAGGTGCCCGTGGAGAGCGCGCCCGCTTCGATCAACTGGTCGAGGACCCGGTCGACGACACCGGAGTCGGGGAGCATCAGCACGGTGACCGACGCCCCGGCCGCCGCCTCGGCGGGACTGGCCGCCGCGGTGCCGCCCGCCTCGCTCAGGTGCTGCCGTGCGGTGTCAGCGAGGTCGTACCCGCGTACCGCGTACCCGGCATCCAGCCAGCGCCGCGCCATGGGCAGACCCATCTGCCCCAGGCCGACGAGCCCGATCGGCTGCTCACCCATTCGCGCGGACCTCCGCGATCGTGGCCTCCGCGATGCGGAACGACTCCAGCGCGGCCGGCACCCCGACGTAGATCGCCGTCTGGAGCAGCACCTCCTGGATCTCCTCCTCCGTGACGCCGTTGGTCAGGGCCCCTCGGACATGGGCGGCGAGCTCGTGCCCGCGGTTGAGGGTGGTCAGCATGGCGATGTTCAACAAGCTGCGGGTGGCCCGCGGGAGTCCGTCCCGGGTCCAGATCGCTCCCCAGCAGTACTCGGTGACGAGTTCCTGCATCGGCCGCGCGAACTCGCTCGTCTTGGTCAGAGAGCGTTCGACATGGGCTTCCCCGAGGACCGCCTTGCGGACGGCCAGCCCGGCCTCGTAAGTGTCCTTGTGGGTCGTGGACTCGTCTGGCATGAGCGGTGCGTTCCTCTCGAGAATGGATCAGGACACCGTGACCGCGAACTCCCCGAGCGGCCCCTCCACCGCGGGGAAGCGCCGGTGCACAGCGGGATCGTGGCCGGTCACAACGGTGAGCCCGGCCGCCGCCAGACGGCGGACATGGTCGTACGTGCCAAAGGCGGCGAGCAGGTCCGTCATGTGCCGGAACGGCATCGTCCGGTCGAGCTCGTCCTCGAGATGGACAGCATCCGAGGTGAGCAGCGTCCGGTCGTCGACGGTCACCATGAGCTGGCCGGGCGTGTGGCCGGGAGCGAGAAGAACGCGCACACCGGATGCGACTTCCTCCCGGTCGGTCACGAACCGGACCCGTCCCTCGCCGTGGGCTCGCCGCAGCAGCGCGAGCTCGGTCGGCTCGGCCAGCGTGCGGAACAACGGGTGGCCGGCGTACCGGCCGGTCCAGTAGTGGAACTCCAGCCGGCTCATCAAGATCGTCGCGCGGGGGAAAGCGGCCAGGTTGCCGATGTGGTCGTAGTGACCGTGCGTCACCACGAGACTGAGCGGTTCCGCTCGATCGACGCCGAGCCGATCCAGCGCTTCGACCGGGTCGATCAGCAGCCGCCGGCCGCGACGGCGACCGGCTTCAGCCTCGAATCCGGTGTCGACCACGACGACACCGGCCGGTCGGCGGACGATCCAGAAGTAGTAGTCGAGCGTGACCGGCGCGTCGGCCGAGCCGTACACCTCGTGATGCAGGTAGGCCTGGGAGCGAGTGGTCTCCCAGGTTCCGTACCGGACGGCCAACACCTCGCTCCGTCGACTCACGGCATCTCCCTCATCGCTTCCCTACATCGTATTATCGTCATACAGAATTTGTCTAGCAGCGAATACGCGACGCCAGTGGCCGGATTGTATGACAGTCAGACTAGAATACCCTCCATGCCCCAGCGGATCGACTTCACCGAAGAGACGTCCGACGACGTCGTGCAGGCCAGCTTCGCCCGGACTCCGGACCCGCGCCTCCGCCACGTGCTCCAGCGCCTCGTCCACCATTTGCACGCGTTCGCGCGCGACGTCGAACTCACCCAGGACGAGTGGGAGCGCGGGATCGCGTTCCTGACCGAGACAGGTCAGATGTGCGACGACGACCGGCAGGAGTTCATCTTGCTGTCCGACGTTCTCGGTCTGTCGATGCTGGTGGATGCCATCACCAACCGGTCACTCTCCGCGAACGACGAAGTGACCGCCTCCACCGTCCTGGGGCCCTTCCACGTCGTGGACTCCCCGCCCCGGGGCAACGGCGACACCATCTCGCTCGTCGACGGGGGTGAGCCCTGCCTCGTCACCGGCCGGGTACTCGGATCCGACGGCACACCGCTGCCCGGCGCGCTGGTCGACGTGTGGCAGGCCGACGAGCGAGGCTTTTACGACGTCCAGACGCCCGAACGCACACCCCGGGGGAATCTCCGCGGACTGTTCACCACCGACGATGCTGGCCGGTTCCACTTCCGGACGATCGTCCCGGCCGCCTATCCGATCCCCCACGACGGCCCGGTCGGCCGGTTGCTCCAGCTCACCGAGCGGCACCCCTACCGGCCCGCACACATCCACTTCATCGCCGGGGCACCCGGCCACCACCCGTTGACGACCCACATCTTCGTCGCAGGGTCGGACTACCTGGATTCCGACGCCGTGTTCGGCGTCAAGGACAGCCTGATCAAGGAGTTCCCGGTGGTCCAGGCCGATCCGCCGGCAGAGGGAGCCGATCTGCCACTCCCCTTCCGGCACTGCCACGTCGACATCCGGCTGGACGTGGCTCGATGACCACCTTCGTCCACTCCACCCGCGCCTCCCGGGTCGTGTTCGGCCCCGGCTCCCTCGGCCGCCTCGCCGACGAAGCCGACCAGCTCGGGCTTCGCCGGATCCTGCTGATCGCCGGCCCCCGCTACCGGGACACCGCCCGCACGCTGCTGGGCAATCGCGTGGCGGCCACGATAGACCGCGTACGGCCCCACGTCCCCCGCGCCGACGCCGAAGAGGCACAGCGGATCGCGGCCGACGTCGGGGCGGACGGCTGCGTGTCGGTGGGCGGTGGCGCGGCCGTCGGTCTGGCGAAAGCGGTGGCGCTCGTGCGCCCCGTGCGCATTCTGGCCGTCCCGACGACCTATGCCGGTTCCGAGCTGACGCCGGTGTGGGGTCTCACCGACGAGCAGGGCAAGACGACCGGGCGGAACGAGGCCGTGGCGCCCGGCACCGTTGTGTACGACCCGCTTCTCACCTCCGGCCTGACCACGTCGATCGCTCATCCCAGCGGGCTCAACGCGATGGCGCACGCGGTCGAGGCGCTCTACGCGCCGGACGGCACACCGGTGTTGTCGCTGCTGGCCGAGGAGGGGATCCGGCTGCTGGCCGCGAGCCTGCCGGCGCTGCGCGACGACGAGCCGGACGCCACCGCGGACGCACGGGCCGACGCGCTCCGCGGGGCGTGGCTGTGCGGAGTGTGCCTCGGGTCGTCGACGATGTCGCTCCACCACAAGCTCGCCCACGTCCTGGGGGGCACGTTCGGCCTGCCGCACGCCGAGACGCACAGCGTCCTCCTGCCGCGGGTGTTGAGCTGGAATGCTCAGGCGGCTCCCGAGGCGGCCCGGATCGTGGCCCGAGCGCTCGGAGCGACGTCGCCGGCCGACGCGGGCCCCGCTCTGCTGGCCCTGTCGAAGTCGCTCCGGATCCCGGCCTCGCTGAAGGATCTGGGCTTCGGCGCGGAGGACATCGAGGTCGCGGTCAGCGAGGCCTTGCGGTCGCCGTACGCCAACCCGCGCCCGGTCGACGCCGAGGGTATCCGCGCGATCCTGTCGGCCGCGGTGGAGGGACGACTGCCTACCGGCTGATGGGCGGAGCGCCCTGCCAGCCGGCGAGCCCGGCGACACCGGCGGCGGCCGCGTTCTCGACGTGCCGCGCAATCGCGGCTTCGGCGCGGCCGGCGTCCCGCGCCTCGACCGCTTCCACGACGTCGCGCAGCTCGTCGGCCGCGGCGCGCGGACGTGCATCCGCCGAGGACAGCGAGGTGGCCCGGATCAAACTCACACGCGCGTGCAACTGGGCCACCATCTCGGCGAGGGAGTGGTTTCCCGCCCCCTTGCCGAGGACGTCGTAGAACACGTTCTTCGCCTTCAGAATGGTGGCCGTGCCCGCGCCCCGTCCGGTGGCCTGATCGATCGCGTCGAACGCCTTCCGTAGCGCCCCGACCTGCGCGGACGACGCACGCTCGACGAACAGCCGGGCCATCCGGCCCTCCAGCAGCCCGCGGATCTCGTACAGCTCTGCCGCCTCTTCCGGAGACGGGACGACGACGACCGCGCCCTTCTGCGGGATCGTCTTGACCAGGCCCTCAGCGGCGAGCTCGCGCAGCACCTCCCGGATCGTGGTGCGGGACACACCGGTGAACTCGATCAGCTCGCGTTCGATCAGCCGCTGACCGGGCTTCAGCTGGAACTCGAGGATCGCGTCCCGCAGCACCTCGAGGACCTGTTGGCGGAGGGGCGCGGCCACCCGGCCAATGCGGTCGGAGAGATCGAGAGCGGCGACGTTCGGGGCCAGGGGGTCCTTCACCGAATCAGCGTATCGCACGACCGTCAGACAATCGAAGTCATGCCTCGACCCAGACCGTCTTGGCGTTGAGGAACTCACGCACGCCGTGATGCGAGAGTTCCCGGCCGTAACCGCTACGTTTTACCCCGCCGATCGGGACGCGCGGATCCGAGCCCGGGATCCGGTTGACGAAGACGCCACCCACGTCGAGCCGACGCGCGAGACGACGCGCGCGGTCCAGGTCAGCGCTCCAGATCGAGGCGCTGAGCCCGAACTCCGAACGGTTCGCGAGGCGAATCGCGTCCTCGACGTCGTCCGCGATCGAAACAGCCGCGACCGGACCGAACAACTCCTGGTCGAACGCCACCGTCCCCGGCGTCACGCCGGCCAGCACGGTCGGCTCGTAGAAGTACCCGGGCCGGTCGGGCGCCCGGCCACCGATCAACGCCCGGGCGCCCTGCTCGCCTGCCCGCCGCACCTGCGCCGCGATCTCCTCACGCAGGTCCGCCCGTGCGAGGGGCCCCACGAAGGTCGTCGCATCGCCGGGATCACCGGTGACGAGGGCCTCCACGGCAGCGACCAGCCGGTCGGCGAACTCCGCGGCGATGCTCCGCTCGACGATGAGGCGCTTGGCCGCGAGGCACACCTGGCCGGAGTTGGCGAAGCGCGCCTCGACCGCGGCCCGGACCGCCCGTTCCAGGTCGGCGTCGGCGAGGACGACGAAGGGATCGGAGCCACCCAGCTCCAGCACGGTCTTCTTGACGGCACGCCCGGCGAGTGCCGCGACCGCCGCACCGGCGGCGACGCTGCCGGTGAGGGTGACCGCGGCGACCTCGTCCCGGGCGATCGCCTCGGCCACCAGGGGCAGATCGGCGTTCAGCACGGTGAACGCCCCCGCCGGCAGGCCGGCGCGCGACCACAGCTCCGCCAGCGCCCGCGCGCATCCCACCGTGGTGGGAGCCGGCTTGAGCAGGTAGCCGTTGCCCCCCAAGAGGATCGTCGACGCCCCGCGGATCACCTGCCAGACCGGAAAGTTCCAGGGCTGGATCGCCAGGACGGTGCCGAGCGGTTCGTAGACGACGATCACGTCCGGCCCCACCGCGGTCGGTTCGTCGGCGAGCATCGCCGGCCCGTGCTCGGCGTACCAGTCCAGCGTCGCCGCCGACTTCGCGACCTCCGCGCGCGCCTGGGTGATCGGCTTGCCCATCTCTGCCGTGATCAGCTCGGCCAGGGAATCGGCGGCCGCACGGAGCTCGACGGCCATCCGGGCCAGCACCCCGGCCCGGGTCGGAACGCCGGCTCCGGCCCATTCCCGCTGGCCGGCCGAGGCAGCCTTCAGGAGGCGGTCCGATTCCCCGCCGTCGGCGAACGGGTACCGGGCCAGTTCCTCACCGGTCGCCGGGTTGACGGAAACTGCGGCTGTCATGAACGACTCCCTTCGGGAGCTCTCAGAGATCGAGCACGAGCCGGGCGGTCCGCGCGCGCGAGACGCAGACGAACATCGTGTCGTTCGCCTTCTGCTCGGCTTCAGTGAGGAGGCTGTCCCGGTGGTCGACCTCGCCGGAGAGCACCGTGGTCTCACACGTTCCGCAGGTGCCTTCCCGGCACGAGGAGTCCACGTCCACACCGGCGGCCTCGAGCACGTCGAGAAGCGAGCGATCCGCCGGCACCGTCAGCGTCGTGCCGCTCCGTCCGAGCACCACTTCGAACGCCCCCGGCGGCGGCGCTTCGACGCCCGCCTCCCGCGGAACGAAGCGCTCGACCCGCAGCGCGTCGTCCGGCCAGGCCCGGCAGTGCTCCTCGACCGCGCGGAGCAGTCCGTCCGGGCCGCAGCAGTAGATCAGCGTGCGGGGATCGGGCCGGGCCAGCAGCCCGGCGAGGTCGATGCGCCCCACCTCGTCCTCCGGGTAGAGCGTGACCCGGGATCCGTGCGCCTCGGCCAGCTCGTCGGCGAACGCCATCGACGACCGGGTGCGTCCGCCGTAGTGCAGTTGCCAGTCGGCGCCCGCCAGGGCTGCCTCCGCCACCATGGGGAGCATCGGGGTGATCCCGATACCTCCGGCGAGGAACACGTAGCGGTCCGCGGGGCGCAGCGGGAAGTTGTTCCGGGGCCCCCGGGCACGCACTGCGTGTCCCTCGACCAGGTTTTCGTGGACTCCGCGCGAACCGCCCCGGCTGGCCGGCTCCCGCAGCACGGCGATGCGCCAGCGGTCCGGTTCCCCGAGATCGCCGCAGAGCGAGTACTGGCGCACCAGCCCCGGAGCCACCTCGACGTCGATGTGTGCTCCGGCGCTCCAGGGTGGCAACGGCGCACCGTCGGCGGCCCGGAGTTCCAGGGCGACGACGTCGTCGGCGACGACGGACCGACGCCCGACGATCAGGGTGAGCTCCCGCTCGCCGTCGGGGGGCGTCACAGCGCCGCCGACACCGCGATGTCGGCCAGTCGCTGGAACCGGTCGATGTTGGCCGCTTGGCTGAGCAGACCCGCGGTGAGGCCGACGAACGACAGATCGAGTTCGGGGTCGGTCCAGTACACGGCACTGCCCGCCCCGTAGTTGCCCATCGTCCCGGGCGAGGTGAGGGTGCCGAGCTGGTGACGCACGATGCCTTCCCCACGAACGTTGAAGCCGAGACCGAGGTAGGCCGGCGGCGGCGGGTAGCCGGCCCGGAGGGCAACCGTCCGGTAGAGCTCGTTCGGCATGTCGCCGGTCCAGTTCCGCCGCGCGAGGTCGACGGTCCGCGGCGCCAGGATGCGGACGCCGTCCAGGCTCCCCCGGTTGCGAAGCATCTCGGCGAACCGCAGCATGTCGCCGGTGGTCGAGACGGCGCCCACCCAGGTGGATTCGTTGGATTCCGACTTCCACAGCCCTTCGTCGTCGCCGGGCACGGTGCTCGACAGCACCTTGACCGGGATCAGACCGCGCGTGTCGGGGAACACGTGCCGGTCGCGCAGGTGCGGCTTCACGCCGAGCGCGGTGTCGCTCATCCCGAGCGGTTCGAACAGGTCCTGCCGGAGGATCTCGTCGATCGTCCGCCCCGCCGGGTCGGTTCGCCGGAGCGCTTCGCCGAGCAGCGCGTGGTTCACCATCGGCGAGTAGTCGCACCGCGTACCCGGTTCGACGACACCGTGCACCTGGGCACAGGCCGCCGCCACGATGTCGTCGAGCCGGTCGAGGTTCATCCCCGGCTTGATCTCCCACAGTCCCGGTAGCCCGTTGGTGTGGGTGAGGAAGTGGAAAATCGTCGCGCGGTCCCGGGGCTCGCCCGCGAATTCCGGGATGATCTCGACCATCCGTGTGGTCAGCGCGAACCGCCCGAGCTCGATCGCCCGGAGTATCAGGACGTTGATGAAGGTCTTGGTGAGGGAGAAGACGCTGAAGACGCTGTCCGGCCGGATCGGCTGCGTCCCGTCGCGATCGGCGTGCCCGGCCGCGAGGTCGAGGGCGAGCACGCCGTGCCGGGCGATCTTGATCGAGGCGCCGTAGTAGAGCCCGCCGTCGATGTCCCGGCGGACGACGTCCGCGAGGTGCTCGAGCCGGTCCGCGGACAGGGCGGCCTGGTCGGGAGTCACAGTGAGAGCAACCCTCCGTCGACGGCGAGCGTGTGCCCGGTGACGAACCGGGAGTCGTCCGAGATCAGCCACGCGATCCCGGCCGCGATGTCGTCCGGGGTCCCGAGCCGGCCCAGCGGGGACATCTTCTTGCGGATCTCGTAACCCTCGTCGTCGACGACCGCGCGGGCGCCCTCGGTGGGAACCGCGCCGGGGACGACCGCGTTGACGCGGATGCCCAGTGGGCCCAGTTCCTGCGACGCCTGCCGGGTCAGCGCCGTCACGGCACCCTTGACCGCGGAATAGAGCGACGTCCCGGGCAAGCCGCGGGTGGCGGCCGGGGACGACATGTTCACGATCGATCCCCCGCCCTGCGCCCGCATCGGTTCGACGGCGGCCTGCATCGTCCAGAACAGAGCCTTGAGCCCGACGGCGAACATGCCGTCGATCTCCTGCTCGTCGAAGTCGGTCAGCGGCTTGTAAAGAACCCACATCGCGTTGTTGACGACGGCGTCGAGCCGCCCGTGGCGTCCGACGACGTCCTCGATCGCCGCTCGTACCGCGGCCCGGTCGGTGACGTCGACGACCAGCGGCTCCGCCCGGCCACCGGCTTCTGTGACCGCGGCGGTCGCCGTCGCAGCGAGCTCCGCGGACCGGTCGGCGACGATCACCGTGAACCCGTCACGAGCGAGCCGCTCCGCGGTTCCACGCCCGATCCCTCGTCCGGCCCCGGTCACCAGCGCCACGCGCCGATCGGACCCGCTCACGAGGCCACCAGGTTCGCGCGCAGCTCGGTGACCTCGGTGACGGCGTTGGTGTCCCGGATCGCGCGGTCCTTGCTCAGCCGCGCGTTCGGGAAGCGCTCGGTGAGAGCGGAGGTGAGCTCCTGGATCTCGATCCGGGCCAGGTGCTGACCGAGGCAGTTGTAGATGCCGTTGCCGAACATCAGCGGCGCGGTCTTCGTCCGGTCCAAGTCGAACACGTCCGGGTTCTCCCATTTCCGCGGGTCGCGCTGGGCCGCGCGGACGGAGACGAAGACCCAGGTGCCCTCGGGCACGGTCCGGTCGTAGAGCTCGATGTCCTCGGTGGCGAGCCGGAAGATCGTGCCGAAGCGGGGGCGGAAGCGAATCGTCTCCTCGACGGCCGGCACCACCAGCGCCGGATCCGCCGCGACCCGGTTCAGCAGCTCCGGGCGTTCGAACAGCTCACCCAGCATCAGGGCCGATTGGTGCACGGTGTTGTCGATGCTGGCGATGAGCAGTGCCACGGCTTCTTCGAGCAGTTCCTGCTCGGTGAGCATCCCGGCTTCCTGCTGCTCGATCATCACCGAGGTGAAGTCGTCGCCGGGGTCGGAGCGGCGGCGGTCGATGTGCTCCTGGACGAAGTCGAAGATCTCGGTGAACGCGTCGATGTGCTCCTGACGTCGGGAGAGATCGGCGGTGAGCACCGGGGCCACGCAGCTGTCCGAGAGCCGCGCCACCGTCTCCGCCTGGCTGAACGGAGCGCTGACCAGGTGGCAGTACATCCGGGCCGGCAGCTTCCAGCAGACCTGCTGCATGAGGTCGACGTCGGTCGGGTCCTCGATCTCGTCCAGAATCTCGTCGACGACCTGCCGGGCAACGGTTCGGAGGGCTTCGACCTGCTTCGGGCGGAGCAGGCGCGAGAGCGGCACCCGCAGGTGCGTTCGCGCCGCGCCCTCGACCGAGATCAGCATGCGGTCCCACTGCTGGCGCGTCGGGCCCTCGGTGATGCCCATGATGTCGAGGCGGTGCGGCCAGGCCGGTCCCTTGGCCAGCTTGGGATGGCGCAGGACCTCGAAGCCCTCGTCGTAGCGAAGGACCTCCAGCCCGCGGTCGCTGGTGGCGACCCAACTGCGTTCGCGTGCTTCGCCCAGTTCCGCGAGCGTCGCGAGTTCGGGGTCGATGTGCGGCAGCTCCGTCGGCGTCACACTGCACTTCCTTTCGGGGCGTTCAGTACTTCGGCCCGCCGCGCCGGAAGCAGCGACGGGCCGAAGAGAAAAGGGAGCGGTCAGCTTTCGCGAGCCGGGTAGCGGCTCGGAATCGTCGACACGTCGAACACTTCGTTGCGGGGCGGGTCGATCAGGTAGGGGTACCTGGCGACGGTCGCCCGGATCTCCTTCTGGTTCGTGCCGGGGTCTCCCCACAGCACGACGACCTCGGTGCCCTCGACGGCGTGGGCCGTCTCGACCGTGGCGAGCGAGAGCATCTCCCGCGAGTAGTTGGTGTAGCAGCGGCCGGACGACGTGCCGACGTCCCGGCCGTCCACGAGCACCCGGTCGGCCCACAGGCTCTGCCGGTGTTCCCGGTCGCCGACCTCGTACATGAAGTGGTTCGGCAGGTTCATCGGCGGGTGTTCGTCGCCGGGGAGGAACTGCGAGCGGTAGACGTCCGCGATGTCGTCGGCGTTCCAGACCAGCGTGACCATCCGGGTGGCGTCCGCCGCGGCCTCGCGCTCGAGCGCCTCCCGGCCGACGAAGTCGTGGTCGAACTTGACCATGTGACCCCACCCGAGGTCGTACGGGCTCCGGTACCGACGGCCGAGCTCCTTGCCGACGCTGCCGTGCAGCCGGAGGTCGACGCCGACCGGCGGGAAGCCGAGCGAGGCGAAGTACTCCTGCAGCTTCGAGTCCTCGCCCCACGGATACGGGAAGTGGTAGTACCCCTGGGCGAATCCGCTCTCGGTGTGGTTGCACATGTACGCCTGGACGCCGAGTCGGCGGATGCCGTACTCCTCCCCCGCGGCGAGCACGGCGTTGTACACGGGGATCGCCTGCTCGACCGGGCCGTGCAGCTCGTAGGCGAGGGTGCCGGCCATGCCGATCCGGATGATCCGTACGTCGGTGCCGTTCACCGACGTCATCCGGTGGCGCAGGAACTTGACGTCGTGGAGGTTCTCCCCGGTCGCCGCTTCCAGGATCTCCAGCGCCTTGGGGCCGCCGATCTGGAAGAGGAACACCTGACCGGTGAGGACCTCCGTGGTGACGTCGAGGTCGGGTCGCTGCGCCAGCCGGAAGCTGAGGTACGGGTCGAGCCAGTAGCTGATGAACTCGTCGTCGGCGAGCCGCAGCAGCATGCCGTGGGAGGCGACCTTCCCCGCCTCGTCGGTCATGATCGCGTGCCGGGACGCGCCGACCTGGAAGTTCTTGAAGCCGTTGACGCACACGCTGGACAGGAACGTCAGCGCGTCGGGGCCCTTGAGGCGCAGCGTGGGCGAGGGGTTGAGGTGCCCGTGGATGTAGGCCGTCGTCTTCCAGGACATGGTCTCGTCCCGCCAGCCCGTGTACTCCCACGCCTCGGCGTCGCCGCCGAAGTTCCAGGCTTCCACCTCGTAGAGCTGGACGATCGGGTCGTAGGGAACGAACGGCGAGTGCGGGAACACCTTCTCGAACTGCGGTGCTTGCGTCATGGGGGCCTTCCACGGGGTAAACGCGGCACTGCGTCGCAGGGCCGGGACGGCGAATGTATGACTGTATGACAATCAGAACCGGCGCGAAGAGACGCCGATCAGAACCGCAGCTGCTCCGGGAGGGTTTTCCCCTCGAGCCAGGAGATGCGTTCCTCGAGCGCCCCGATCGAGGCCTCCGGCTGAACCACGATGAAGAACTGCTCGTCGCGGATCGCCTGCACCACGAGGTCAGCGATCGCCGAGGGCTCGAGCGCCACGGTGTCGTTGGCCTGCCGGATCGCGGTCATGACCCGCTCGCGCACTGCGTTCGATTCCACCGACGGCACGTCGCTGGGGCGGTTGCGCTCGGCGTCGGGCATCCGGGTCTTGGCGATCGGGGCTAGCAACGAGACCCGCACGTTGTCACCGCTCGCCCGCAACTCCATGTCCAGGCTCTCGCTCAGTCCGAGCACGGCGAACTTCGACGTGATGTACGGACCGAACGTCGGCAGGCTCGCGGAGAACGACGCGCCCGACCCGGTGTTCACGATGTGCGCCTCCTCCTGCTGCCGGAGCAGGGGAAGGAAGATCCGGCATCCGTGGAGAACACCCCACAGGTTGACGTCGAGCACCCACTTCCAGGTTTCGGCCGGGATGTCGCCGAACGCACCACCGGCCTCCACCCCCGCGTTGTTGCACAGCAGGTGCACCGCGCCGAAGGCATCGATGGTCCGGTCGGCGAGCCGCTGCACGTCCGCTTCGAACCGCACGTCCGTCCGGACGCCGATGACCTCCGCGCCGGTCGCGGCCAGTTCGTCGACCGCACGCTGGAGCGGCTCCGGCTCGACGTCCGCGAGGACGACCTTCATGTCCTCCGCCGCGAACCGCGTGGCGAGTCCGAGACCCACCCCGCTGGCGGCACCCGTGACGACGGCGACCTTGCCTCGTAACGACCTCATGAGACTCCTCGATAGACGGCCGATCACCGTGGCGGCTCAGCGGTGGCCCCGCGGCCAGCCGGCCCGCTCGCTCCGAGGGGCTCCGGATCCGGACACCGGGCACGCCGGTCGGCCTGACGGACCGATGATCAAGGCGATGTGGGCCACGACATAGGGCGTAACTACGCGTTCGACTACGCACTCGCCCGAAGACCGGGCCCACTCGGGCCTCGTCGAGCGTCGACGGGCCGGGTTACCGGGGCTTGTCGAGGATGTCGCCGTCCGGTGAACGCGTAGTCGATCACGTATTTCTCGCGTGCCGTCGCACCGCCGACCGGATCACTCTGCGAGGACTACGGCGACGTGAGCTCCAGTGAGGTGGCTATGTGCGCACATGACCTTCCCTGCCCCGGTCCGGACGGACCCCGCGCGACGGCGGCCTTGCCGGTGGCGTGGCACCCGATGGAGGGCTGGCACCTGCTCTGCAACGGCGTGCTGATCGGCGACGATCCCGTCCGAACGGATGCTCCGTTCGAGAATTGGCGCTGGATCCCGCCGACTACCGTGCGATCGGGCTCGGCCGCGTCGCACTCCGACGCGTGACCGCCCGTCGCTCGGTCATCCACGCGGCAATCTGCGCGCGGGAGAGAAAATCGAGCTTTCCGAGAATGCGGCGCACGTGTCCTTCCGCGGTTCGGGTCGAGATCACGAGCGCGGCAGCGATCTCCTTGTTGGTCCGGCCGTCGGCGATCAGCTCCGCGACCTCCCACTCCCGCCGCGACAACGCCGGGACACCGACCTCGTCCTCGGCGGCCTCCGGTGCGGGCGACGGGCCGGCGAGCACCTCGGTGGCCGCGCGCAACGTCAGTGCCCGCCCCTCCTCGACCACCCGCTCGAAGGTCTCGTCCCCCAGGGCAGCGCGTGCCAGGCTCGCGGCACGTTCCCGCAGGCCGCTGGTGGCGATGAAGGACGCGTCACGATGGTTGATCCCGGCGCCGATCAGCAGGGCGGCCTGCTGATGGCGTCCGCTCGCCGCGGAGATCAGCGCTCCGGCGTGCACGCACCAGCTCATCGCGAAGCGGTCGTCGAAGCGGCGCACGGACTCCGCGAATTCCCGCAATTCCTTCCAGGCGCCGGCGTGGTCGCCACCGGCCGATCTCACCAGGGCGACGTTCATGTGGATGTAGGCCCGGCCCCAGTTCTGGCCCGCCGTGTTCGGCATCTCCAGGAATTCTTCGCAGTAGCGCAGTCCTTTCTCCGCATCGCCATCCAGGGCGCAGGCGAGGGCCAGCAGGCTCAGCGTCCGGGAGATGCCCATGACGTACCCGGCCGTCCGCATGGACGTCAGCGCACCCTCCAGCCGCCCGATAGCCGATCGGAAATTGCCCCGGTGGACGGCCAGCAGCCCTTCGACAAAAAGGAGCTCACCGCTCAGCTCCGGCGGCGCCAGCCCCTCGTCGAGAACCTGCGCACGTTTCAGCAGGTGCTCGGCCTCCGGGTCGTCGTCGACGACCGCGAGGTAGGCGGCGGCCGCCAGTGCGCGCGCGTAAGCGACCCCCGGCGAGGGGCAGGCGCGAACCGCCCGGTCGAGCCAGGCTCTGCCTTCGCCGATCCGGCCGGCGATGATCCAGTGGTACCAGAGCGCTGCGGAGAGGCGGAGCGCGTCGTCCACCCGATCCGGCACCGTGAGCGAGTAGCCGAGCGCGGCCCGGAAGTTGCCGTCGTTCCCGCGGATCTGAGCCGCCCAGAAATCCGAGCGTTCGCCGAGCAGCCCCTCCTCCGCGCGCCGGGCCAGACGCAGGCACCAGTCGACGTGCCGGTCCCGCAGGTGTTCCTCGGCCTCGCCGAGCTCGGCCAGGCGGCCGGCGCCGTACTCCCGGAGCAGCCGGGGCAGGCGGTACCACGACCCACCCAGGTGCTCGTCCTTGGTCAGCACCGACTGGTCCAGCAGCCCCGACACGAGGTCGAGGACGGCGTCACGTTCGATCGCACCACCCGAACACACGTCTTCGACGGCGTCCAGGGTGAATCGGCCGGTGAAGACCGCGAGCCGGGCCCACAGCAAGCGCTCGTCCGGCGTACACAGCACGAAGCTCGACTCGACGAGCGCGAGGAGCGTGCGCTGTCGCTGCGGAGCCCCGCGGCGCGAGGTGGTCAGCAACCGGTAGGCGTCGTCCAGGCGATCCGCGAGTTCGTCGATCGACAACACGTCCAGCCGATCCGCGGCGAACTCGATGGCCAGCGGCAACGCGTCCAGGCGGCGGCAGATCCGGAGCAGGGTGGCACTCGCCTCGTCCGAGACGACGAAGTCGGGATTCACCGCGGTCGCCCGGTCGATCAGCAGCGCCGGGGCGTCGTAGTACGGCAGCGAGGCCGCCGACACGTCGTCGTCGGAGTCGGGAACTTCGAGCGGGCCCAGCGGCATGACCGCCTCGCCGTCCACGTGCAGCGCCCGTCTGCTGGTGACGAGAATCTTCAGGCCCGGGGCCGTGCGCAGGAGATCGTGCGCGAGTGTCGCGGCCGCGTCGACGACGCGATCGCAACCATCCAGGAGCAGCAGCATCTGCTGCGAGCGTACGTGGTTCACCAGCCGGTCGAGGACCGGCGTACCGCCGTCGTCACGAAGACCCAGCCCGGCCGCGACGACGGACGCGAGGACATGCCCGTCGGCGGCGTCGCTGAGATCGACCAGCCAGACGCCGTCGACGAACGCGCCGCCGAGCTCGGCGGCCGCACGACGGGCCAGCCGCGACTTCCCCACACCGCCGGTGCCGGTGACGGTGACGGCTCGGTGTGTCTCCAGCGAACGCCGCAACCGGGCGAGCTCGCGACGCCTGCCGACGAAGCTGTTGAGCTCCGCCGGAAGGTTGCCTCGCCGCACCCGCCCCACTGCACCACCCTCTACCCGGTAAGACGATCGACCATATCCGGCGACGTACCCCCGCACCACGATCCGGAGAACCACGAAAGTCTCAACACCATTGTGTGATTGTATGACGATCGTATAGCTTGGCGAAATCCCCTCCTCCCGCCATCTCGCGGTCGCCGCGCGCGCAGGCCGGCGCATCCGGCCGGAGCCGGGCCGGGACGGCCGCGTAGACCGCCTGCCTCCCGTAGTTCGTGCGAATCGGTTTGGCGCGGCCCTGTCGAACAGGAAAGAGCATCACGATGACGAGCAGCGTTGCTACCGGTGCCGGCGCGAGAGACCTGGACCGGGCTCTTGACGCGATGGTCGCCGCCCTCGGCCACGACGCGGTCCTCACCGCACCGGCCGAGCTCCTCGAGTTCCGCGACCCGTACACCTACCGCGAGTCGGACGAGTTCGACGCGTCCGCGGTGGTGATGCCGACGAGCACCGAGCAGGTGCAGGCGGTGGTCCGCATCGCCAACGAGCACCGGGTTCCGCTGTGGACGTTCAGTCAGGGGCGGAACAACACCTACGGCGGCCCGGCGCCACGCCAGCGGGGATCCGTCCTGGTGAACCTCCGGCAGATGAACCGCATCCTGGAGATCGACACCGAGCTCGCCTACGCCGTCGTCGAACCCGGCGTGCGGTGGTTCGACCTGAACGACGCGCTCGTCGAGCAGGGAGCGGACCTCTGGACGTCGATCCCGGACCTGGGCTGGGGCAGCATCATCGGCAACTCGCTGGAATACGGAATCGGCTACAGCCCGTACGGTGACCACGCGCGCAACCTGTGCGGCCTCGAAGTCGTGCTGGCCGACGGAACGCTGTTGCGCACGGGGATGGGCGCGATGCCGGGCAACCGGGCCTGGCACACCTATCCGCACAGCTACGGCCCCTCGTTCGCCGGACTGTTCCAGCAGTCGAACTACGGCATCGTCACGAGCGCCGGATGGGGACTCCTCCCGCGGCCGGAGGTCTACTCGGCATGCTGGGCCCGGTTCTCCGGGTACGAGGCCCTCGGCCAGGTCGTCGACGCGCTGCGAGGCCTGCTCCTGGATCGGACGATCCAGAACACCCCGATGTTCAACCGCGGCTTCGACCTGGACGAGAACGGCAACGGCGTCTTCACACCGGACGGCGACGGCTGGTTCGCCCGGTTCGCGCTCTACGGCCGGGAAGACCAGGTGGAAGCGCAGTACCGTGCCGTCGAGGCGACCGTGGGCCGCATCCCGGGTGTGCGTCTGGATCGCCGGACGTTCGACGGCCGGGACCTGGCCGGACCGGCCAACCACGACGAGCGTGTCCAGCGCGGCATCCCGGACATGGACCTGCTGGACCCGACGATGCTGCCGTACGGGGAGAACACCGCTCACCTCGACTTCTCCCCGGTCGGACCGGCGCGGGGCTCGGCCGTCGTCGCCACCGAGAAGCTCGTCCGGTCCCTGTACGCGGGCGCCGGCCTGTCCTACGTGAACGGGCTCTGGCTGACTGCGCGGACCGCGCTCCACATCAGCACCACGTTCTTCGACCCCCGGGACGAGGAACAGACCCGCTCGGTCTATGCCAACTACGGCCGCATGGTGGGCGAACTGGCGGCGACCGGCTACGCGCCGTACCGCACCAACCTGCAGCACATGGATCTCGTCGCGGACCAGTTCAGCTTCGGCGATCACGCCCAGCGACGGCTCTCGGAGACGCTCAAGAACGCGCTGGACCCCAACGGCATCCTCGCCCCCGGCAAGTCCGGCATCTGGCCGGCCGACCGCGCCTCCCTCTGATCCTCTCGTCTTCCGTCAAGGAGCTTCCACGTGACCACCACACCGATCGACGTCCTGGTCGTCGGCGCCGGGCCGGTCGGCCTGCTCACCGCGCTCGGCCTGCGTCGCGCCGGACTCGACGTCACCGTCGTCGACCGGGAACCGGGCCTGGGCGACTCACCCCGCGCCATCAGCTACCTCTGGTTCGTGTTCGACGGACTGGACCGGCTCGGCGTGATGGACGACGTCGACGCCGCCGGCCTCCGGGTCACCGACGGCATGAACATGCGCGTCTTCCGCACCGGCGAGAAGCTCCTCTGGAGCTTCGACGTCCTCCGTGATCTCACCTCCCGGCCTTACGTGCTCAACCTGGGCCAGGACCGGCTGGGGGCGATCGCGCTCGAGCACCTGGAGCGCCAAGGCGGAGCGCGCGTCGACTGGAACACCGTCGTCACCGGCCTCACCCAGGACGACGACCTGGTCCACGTCCACGCCGAGGGGCCGGACGGTCCCCGGAGCTATTCGGCCTGCTGGGTCGTCGGCGCGGACGGGGCGAGCAGCACCATCCGGCAGGCCCTTGGTCTGGACTTCCCGGGCATCACCTGGCCGGAGCGCTTCGTCGCGACCAATGTGCGCTTCGACTTCGACGCGTACGGCTTCGCGAACACCAACCTGATGATCGATCCCGAGTACGGAGCGGTCATCGCCAAGATCGACAGCGCCGGACTCTGGCGCGTCACGTACGCCGAGGACCTCGACCTCCCCGTCGAGACCGTGCTGGAGCGGATGCCGATGTACTTCGATGCCGTGCTGCCGGGGCCTAAGGACTACGAGCTCGTGCATCACTCGCCGTACCGGATGCACCAGCGGGCAGCG
>Ga0190269_10000604_pt1 | contig 18136 bp, 14 predicted proteins | sample Popmic249IS_FD_133749 | JGI IMG/M metagenome (GOLD analysis project Ga0190269, IMG submission 133749) | Populus adjacent soil microbial communities from riparian zone of Blue River, Arizona, USA - 249 IS | ecosystem: Environmental > Terrestrial > Soil > Riparian zone | place: USA: Arizona... | reverse complement strand
AGTTTAAGATAGAATCCAAAGACCTTGGGAAACTTGAACTTACTTGCTACTGTTTTCTTCATTATTGTTTACCTTGATGGTTCTTAGTGAAACTGGAGAGTGAGGGCAACCTTTCTCAGTTTATGGGGCAGTGGTTGGAAGAGATGAAAGCAAAGGAAAACATGTTCGTTTCTGAGATAAAGAGAACAACATAGCTTACATCAGATGTTACGCCACAGCCGACCTAAGAATGAGAGTGCATGAAAAAACAAAGGACATTATTGCTAACCAATGAGATGATACTCCGTTACGTATAGAGTTCAAATTAGTAGATGATGTAAGAACACTCTTACCTAAACTACCTCATTGATTAGCTTACTTTTATGGTGGTTGAGTTACAGTTGAAAAAGAGCATGATTACGATAAAGAAGGTAAAATTAACGACCAAAGCAAGATCCTTTTAGTCAAGGATAGTAGTCCTAAACGTTGAGGTCTTCCAAGTCCAACCTACACAGTTAAATCAATTGAGTAGGGGTGTTTTTGATTAAGAATACGGGCCACCATCTTCTTTATATCACCACTTATCAGGTTTCAATATCTTAGCTTTACTTACTAAATCTGAGGCTGTCTTGCTCTTATAGTATCTTAATCCTTGGCAAGGGTTACTGATTGCCTCATGCATGGGATCTCGTAGTCTACTTTACTCTGCAGATTGGTTCTGATTGGACTACGCTATTTGTTTTCCCCACCCCCTACTGGGCCGTTCCTTTTCTTACCTTTTTTCTTAGAAAAAAGTACCGGATGGCCCTTCGGAAATGGGTGCATAGAAAGGGGGAAAAATAGTTCATGCACAGCTGTCCTTCCTTTTGCTGTGGGGCTATCAGAAAACACAACATTTCAACAGACTTTACCAGTGCCTATATTTATCATTCCAGCCCTGAACTGGGCATCCTCTCTAAAGTTAAATCACATGTAAGTTCCAGTTTCCCAGTGACTTTTTTCTAAGAAAAAAGTGAGGAAAATTAGTACCATCCTTCCCAGGCCTTCCATCACTACCTCTCGGTCCTTGTGGACCAGGCTCACCCTTAAGACCTCTTCTGTACTTTGCTTTCTTTAACTCTTCTAGAAGTCACTCAATAATCTCATCTTTAAGCTCTGGAACCTTACCATCAATTCAACTCTTCAACTCTTCCTTCAGGTCTTCTCCAACCCTCAGGCCCGCAGACCAAGGGCCTAGGTCCTTAGGGGGCTCTTCAAACTTCTTCTCTAATTCTTCCTTGTACTTTTCTCACAATTCCGCATGTTCCTTCTTCCAAGCTTCTCATTTAGCAAGGAGCTTACCATTCCACTCTGCAATCTCTCTCTCTCTTCTTGTACTCTTCTCATAGCTTCTGGTGCTCCTCTTGTCACTTGCTCCATAGTTTAGAATGCTCATATTTCCAGTCCTCTCAAGATGCTTCATGTTCTTTCTTCCACTTCTTCCACTCTTCTCTAAGTCCTTATGGAATTGTCTGTACTTTTCCTTAAACTCTTCCCATTCCCTCTCAAAGGCTAGTTTAAAATCAGACCACAAATTACTGTGCTCTTTCTGCCATTTGTCTCACAACTCTTTGAACTTGTCTTGAAACTGCTTTCAGTCTTTGGCAAACTTCTCCAACTCATCCACTATTGCTTTCTTGTGGTCCTTTTTTCTTAGAAAAAAGTCAGCAAAGAGCTTCTTCCAGAGAGCAATTTCCTCTTCCACAGCTTTCCTCAACTCATCTTCTAGCTGCTGAAACTTCTTCTCAAACTCTTTGTGTTGCTTGTCGTCGTTCATCCCTAATCAGCTTCAGTATCTGCTCTGGAGACATCCCATCATTACAAGGCGGCACCTCAAGTGTGTAGTGGGGCAGTCCATCTTTGAATTCCTCAAACAGTGTTAGTCCTTTGTAGGTCATGCGTACATCAGTAAGTCACGAATGCTGATATCCACACCTTCATATGCTCCCTCTGGTGTAACTGTAATGGTTCCATCTTTACACTTCAGCCCACTTTCACCTTTCTTCATGAGATATCCTTTCTTCCTTGAGTAGCCTTGAACACAAGAGAAGTGTAGTAGAGGTCCTGACAAAGGACTGTTTCCGCTCTTCATCCCTTAGCAAACTGAGCCGGAGCTTCTTTGGCTAGTCTCTGAAGTTCGGGTAGAAACTTGCTTGTGAAAACAAAAGACTTTGAGAAGCTTGATAAGAAACACTAAGTTAGAAAGAGTAAGGGCTGGTTCAAACATCCGGACATCCAAAAAAGAGCCTCTATTCCAAGGGTACGGACTCAATGATACTAAGATAACTAAAGAATTATGACTACCTTAAAGAGAAAGTTGACTGAGGACTGTTTACTTGGCTTCAAGATTTACAGGACAAGTTAGCCCAGTGACAAATGGATGGAATTCCTTTTCCTAGAGATTGGATCATAGCAGCTCGAGATAGGTTAACCTCACATCGACAAGCTAACTTAGATAAGTAGTTGATATCAGAGTTGGAACTGATACTAAGGACACTCTCAAAGGTTGGAATTCTAGCAAACTCATCACCGACTACATTGAGAAATATCAACCGGAATGAGTTCCATACTTGAAACCTACTGAATCAGGAAAGAATCTCTGTTTCAATAAAGACGCTCAAGAACTGTTGATAGACAATTTTCCTGAGGACAAAGTCTTACAGGCGGTCTCAAACGAAAGAAGAGAGCTTTAGAACAGTACAACAAACTCCTAAAAAACAGCGATAAAGAGAAATTCTACCCTAACTATCTTGGGAGCCGCATCAGGTAGGTTTACATCTCAACAGCCCGAATTCCAAAATTGGCTTTCCAGGGATATAGATTCCTTCAAAGATGAGCATCCGGGTGACTACAATGTCCGAGCTACCATGCTTAAAGATGAGAATAGCCACTCCATTTCAGAGTATCAGACCTTGGCTCGTAGTAGGCTTAGAGTTTGTGAGATTTAGTTTGCGGGGGGCAATATGGTATAATTCCAGATGCTTATAAGCAAACATAAAGATATAAGGGGTGTAAAGGGTGTAAAGTGGTGGCCATGAAGATGGTGCGGAATTCCTATATTATGGTACTAACTTCATATTAAGGCCCTTCGGGGAAACAAAGTAAGACTAATTTAAGTGTTTCTGCTAAATGGTATAAGCTTTGAGCCAATAATTTGATCTAACCAACTAGTAGCTACTTACAAAGAGAAGTTAAAGACTGTTGCTGAACTACAAGAAGATGGGACTATACACTGGAATATAACAAGATGAGAAAGGACGGGGCTAACACAAACCTACCCGGATGGAAGCGAATACTATTGACGAATCTTGCGAATTACTGAAATAGTTCCTCCCAATGATCCTAGGTTACCTTCATACTACTTACTAACTGTTAAATCTCATACGACTAATGAGTATCTTACACTGGCCTTGAAACCTACAAATCTTTAGATGAAAGATCACTTAAAGAAGACCCAGCAACCAAGAAGAGCTTAGGTGAGAGTTTCAGAGAAGCTCTATCCAAAAAGACTAAGTAACAAACATGTGACAATTGATAGCCAGAGCCCTTGTATCTAAATGAAAGAAAGAAGTTCGAATCTTCTCAGATCTCCTTTTCTCAACTCGTGCCTTCTTTCCACATCTTTGGCACTTAACAAAGTCAGGGAATGTGTCTCTAATTGATTTTGCTGTTGTTCATCCCATTGGCCCTTACCTCCTCTTCTTTTCTGCTCTCTTGTACGAGGCGTGGACGTCAACTTAGAGTTGTCCGCTCTTCCATGTTTAGTCCATATTCTGTTAGTATCCTTTTTCCACCTGCCTTTTTTCAGGGATTGAAAAAAGTGCCACAGGTAGGGCTAGGTGGTAGGGTCTTTGAAAGATAGACCGAGAGTTTCTAAGTTCCCCGTTAGGTTTAGAAGTTGAACTTGATGTTTCAGATTCAATTTAGAGGAAAGGGAAGATACCAGGAGTAGAAGTAAGGAGTTGGTCCAAACCCGAGCCTAGGCCTAAGGCCGTAGAACCAAGAGGTGAAGGGGGTAAACTAAATCAGTATGGTAACTAGCCAAAGGTAGCACTATGAAGACGCTATTTCTTATACGTCCTCTTCTATTGTCTAAGAATGCCCCTCAAGTTTTTTTGATCTCTCTCTTCTGGTAATCCCAGCTTCATCTTTGGCTTCTTCCGAGTAATGATGTCAGCATCACTAATGCTATGTTTTATGTGCTTATTCTAGTAAGGTCATTGTTGATTCTTCCTCATTGGATTTGTTTCTAAATAGAATTAACATTCTAGTTAGGAAGTAGAGTGGAAATACCAGTTTAGGAAAACTCAATTAAACCAACAAAGGGGATTTTGGCTTTAATATCGCCAATATTATATGGGACGTTCCTTAGACTCACAGAGCATCGACAGACGGTCTGAGGTTAGAGAAACCCAGTGTTGACTATCCCCGTTCGATGTTGGCGAACGGAAGAGGTATACCATAAATACCTTTGGTAATTACTGGTTGCCCTTACAGCCCAACACTTCTAGCCCCGATGTGTAGCGAGCACCCACTGATTATCCCTGAGTCAGACCAGTACATCCGAGTTAGCCCCAACCCTCCCTTCGGCCCCCTCCGACCAGGCCCTAGGGAGCTTAGGGGGGGCTTAGTTTCTGAGCTCTTAGCAAAGAAGGAGTTTCCGGGAGAGCTCACCAAAGCTCAGGAAGAAGCAGTACGTGAAGCAGCAGCGTGGTGTGCTTTCACATGCTAAAACAAGGCTTAGAATGATTAAGAGGGTCCCAATCTGTAAGTATGGGCGCCATTTCAACAGGGCAAACTAATCCCGATGAGCCAGATTACTTCCCTCCCTTTCTTTACCAAAAGCTTATCCAAGTAGGCTTAGTAGCACACATCCAAACAACCAACCTTCCCGAAGAACGAGGCTATCGCAGCTTTAATGATTGGGCTCGGGACACCGACAACATTAATAAGGTTCCGAGTTTAGATTACTTGAAGAAAGCATACATCGCTAAGAAAGGGGTGAACGCTTTGGTATCTAAGGACGGTCACCGTGAGACCAAGCGGCGGACTTTATGATGGCGTGGACCTTTCTGTGAATGATTTGCTGATGCACCAGATTACTAACGAAAATGGCTTGGTAATGAGAAGCAGATGAGAAAACGGGAAAACTACGCTTTCGGCTTGGCTTTTTCTATCCTGGCTCTCCTGGTTCTGGTGGTGGCATGACCCCTGAGGAAATCATGAAGCATATTAAGGAAGCTGTGGAGGAGCTAAGAAAGGAGCTTAATCAAAGACTCGATGCCAAGTCCCAGGAACTCGATGCTTGAAAGAAAGAATACGAAAACTTCAACATTTGTGGTAAACTACGAAGAGGTGCTCCTATTAAGTCAATGCATAACAAGAGGGTTTGTACTAATTAAAGCATTAAAACTTGGTGAAAACAGAGGAGTTTGATTCAATGAAGAAACGAGGCGGGTGAAGACAAAGATAGTCAAAGAAGGACAAGGCCCTGTATACCAATACCACTGGGACTCTAGGCCCCATGACCTTTACATTGGCCCACACCCCCGCATACCAATGAGAAGATACCCAGTTAGTAGGCTATTGACCCAGTAAACCCTAGGAATTGCCACCCTAAGTAACCAGTGCCAATAGAAAGTCAAACATCTAAGGGGTCACCTATTAGAACATTGCAACAAAGTAGGACATTGCACTATTGCACAATCTCATAATGATACTAGTATGATAGACTGAAACCTGAAACCTAATACCCCTATGACACCAATACGATAGGAATAGCAACAGAACATGACCCGCCAATCTTGTGCCATTACCAATTAACAACACTCCCAAGTTGAACCAATCCACATACTCTGTGAAGGTATAGCCTGAGAATGTCAACCTGTCTCTGATGGTGTTTAGGCTCACCCCATGGTACTACCTCATTCCTTCTTTTCTCTGGGGTAGCGCCCCTCATGGAAATGCATCCTGTCTGTCTGAGGATTAGCTGGATGCCATCAGCAAGTGATTGCTGGCTGCAGTGACTCAGGTATTGCGTTAGGCTGTGGCGATGGACCATCGGAGGTACTACACTCAGAGCAATGGGGGTGCTCTTGGGGTTTAGTATGTAGTGCCTCTGAACCTGAGAGGGATAAATACTGTGCAAACCATTGACAACCCAATCAATCTCACTTTTCAATGATCAATTATAGTCCAATCTTGCAGTGCAGGTGCCCATCTGTTAGCAATCCATTCTTGCTGCTATCACTTGAGAGGGATTCGAAGATTTGCTGGATCTCTTCAGGCTTCTTGGATGAGATGATTGGCTATTTGATTAGAGATTCTCCCTACCCTACCATAGATAATCCTATTGCTGATTGCCGATCCGATAGTGATTGAGTAAACTCCTGGTTCCGATAGTGATTATTGATCGATCGTGATAGAATAAGTATTGGCTAGCCTAGTAACCATTGACCAAAGGGCACAACTGATTATTCGAGGGTTAGGCGATAAAACCATTACCAACAAAGTGATTACCAACAAAGTGCCCCCATAGTTTACACACAACATCATAAGTTACAATCTGGTGGAATCTGGTGGGGCCACTAACTAGTTTCTACGGCCTGGCCAATACTATAAGTAGGGTGCGTATTAGGGCTCATGCCATAGCCGATATGGACCACTATCCGATGCCAATTATCACTTATCGAGCAAAGTAGCACACCAGCAGCCACCACAGGGATGAATGCCGTAGGCGGGCCAAAGTATTGTCATGAAGTTAAAAGTGGCCACCGTGATAGTAACAGGACAGCAATGATTCTATGGGGTACGGTAATAGTTTATGTGTGCTAACTGGGATGTTGTGATCTATAAGGAGTTATCTATTCCCTACTGATTAGCTGGGTCTCGCTACTGATTAGCTCACGCATAGGATTTAACAATGAGCGCACGACCATTGAAACCAAAATCGTTAAATGAAGGGCCCTATCCTTTTTAGTTACCATTACTATAACCAGCAATAGTGTGGTCTACGAGGAGAGCCTACTAAGTGACCACTTCAAGTAACCAATTGAACAATAGTCACCTAGCAATAGCCCACCTAGAAAAGCCCAATAATCTACAGGATTCCCCTGAACACCTTACTCAGTTTCTGGTAGCTGAAACCAAAGGCATCCCCACAGCACCCACGGTAAGAAACCGAATACGAATTAACACGGTGCCATCACTATGTAGGAGTGAGTTTGGACCTCATTGAGTAGCTGCACAGGTGATCCTGAGGGAGATAGCACCCCCAATAGACCAAATGAGGCCATACATAGTTCCATGTAAACTAACATGAAACCAGCCACCTAACGGAACTAACACGAGATCATCGCAGCAGTAAACCACTATCGATTTGGCTAGAGGCTACGAGGCAGGGAAATAATGGTACAGGTCAGTCCGACGTTAAGGAACGATGTCCAGATCAGGCTAGATTGCAGCGAGAGTAACGAGCGGTGGTTAAAGTAGAGAGTGTAAGGAGTGAAGAACGTAGTGATGCCCTTGGAACCGATTTGGATTCATTAGTTGAAATATCCATTTAGGACAGATTAGAGGGCTAAACAGCAAATAACTCAATCATAACTAGGGAACTATCCCCTCAAGGAACAGACTAAACTAAAAGTGACCTGAAAGAGTAGGCAGGAGCTAACACTGAAATAAGATGGAATCATTAACGATCCACTAAAGTTCCCATCCAAAGGCTCAAGCTGACTAGATAACAAGATTGTCCAATTACGGACACACCATGACCAAAGAATCAATAACTAAATGCCCACCTTACTAGACCATCAGATTGATGCACGCTCAGCTGCGAAGGTAACTATATTGGCAGTAACTATATTGGCACGTGGGTTCGATGAAAGTAGGAAAGCGTAAGCGATATCCATAAGATAGGGAAAGAATACTGATAACGTGGGTAGGTTCATCGGTAGGTTCATCCCCTTAAATAACACAATCCACTCATGAATGGGCTAACATTTCAGATAGAGACTCAAATGAGCAAATCGAGCTCAATCCCTAAGTTATAGATGCCAAAAGTGAAACTCAAATTATCGAGTTGGGTAAATAACCACCATAACCGATCATTACCCTATGAAGGCTAAGGAAAGGGTTACAGAGTAGCAATAAGCCACAAGCCAGACTCTAGAGGTGGTAGGTTTCCAGGTATCACGCTATGATTGTAGTGAAAGATTGATGCTATCAGGTGTCACTAAAGTTCATGGTAGTTATATCACCATATTAGTAGAGTGTTAAGATACGATTCTTTCTTGTCAAGTGTCAGTCCCTTCTCAGTGTTAGCAATACCTTGCGTGATCTCTCCAGAGTCCTATCTCTCTGGTAACCTAAATAGTTCCCTATGAGCTCATAAAGGTAACCTTAATATTCAAGGTAAACTCGGTATAGTTCTAATGTTAGTTGGACCCCAAGGCAATCAAAGACTAGAATTGACACTACGGGACTAGACTCTTGTATCTAACTCGGGGCACTTTTTTCAATCCTTGAAAAAAGGCACACCTAAAACAGAAACTCAGTGGCATTGGCATCAATTATTAGTTAGTAAACAGGTATCCCTATCGGCATAGTTTTCGTAGCTCAAGCTAATGGCACGCGGGGCTAAGAATCCATTAGATTATGGCAACTATCACTTTGGTGGATTAAGATTGTCGGATTCGGTAAGATTGTCGGATTCGGTAAAGTGATGAGCCATAGGTATCAGGTCCAAGATGAGGATTTACAGATCGGTTAACCCCACTAATCAGTGTGAGATAGCGAGCAAATGGACTCAAGCAAGGTATTACTAACAGGGGTTCAACTGTGTGGTATTAGGAGGTAGGTGGGCCATAACTCTAAGAATAGCCAAATCCCAGTCTCAATTCGATGCCGATAGCAAAGGTAGGAGGAGTGAAGGAGTATCGATAGTTCGGATACGGCTCTAGATTACCTTTCGTCGATAAGATTGTTGCCCAACTTAGGAGGAATCCCCCTACAAGATCATACACTGAGTCTGCTTATAAGGAGGACACCATGACCCACTAAAAGAGTAGCCTAAATCTACTAGATTCCTCCACCATACTATAAGGTACAGATTCATCACCTAAAAGGGTAGAAGAGTTACTACTGGGGCTAGGCCATAAGGTGGCACTCCCTAGAGAGCATAGATAGAAGACCGCATACGATTTCATACTAGCCAATGAGATAAGTCAGTTCTATGCTGCCCTAATAGTGTCTTATCTGCTTTATGAATGGATTCTTTTACTATGAATCCCTAAGTGTAAATAGCCTGAATTCTATTGCTTAGTAGGGTATTGACTCTACTATTGTGGCTTATGTTCCTTGGTACGCTCTTGTACGCTCTTCGAAGTTACAAAGTGTACAAATAGGTTGGTTAGAGGATTCAAGAGTAAATGCTGAGGAATAATTGGGCTCCTCCATCCCATACAGGGTGAGATGGGTCACTCGCTCAAAGTATGTAATGAGCGATTCTCAGAGTGAACTCCCTCTAGAGAATGAAATCCATGACCGCAATTATCGTATTTTCCTGATTGAGCCTTTGGATGGGAACTACAAGCGTATCCAATAGGCTACACCCCTGTAAACATTCAAATGCGCCCAACACCTGAGTGAGATTCCCAATCTGAGGTCAATGGAACCGCTAAATCCGAGACTTAAGGCTAACAACTTAAACTCATTTATGATCATCCGACTATAGGCTGTTACCGCTGCTGCTATCGCTATGATAGAGTAAGAGTGGGTTACTATCACCTCATAGGCTATCTAAAGATAGCCATTTCTACGCCCACTTAGAGTGAGGTTCGATGAAAGTGAATAACACTAACATACAGAGGCCAACCTACTAAGCAATTATGAACTCTGAGGTCTAAGGTAAACCATTAGCATCAGGGGCTGCAAGGTGTTGACCTAACTTATCATAAAAGGCCTTGGAATGAGGTGTTCCTGTATCATCCTCTGATTCTCCCTCAATAATGGGTGAGATATCTTGAGGTAAAGTTGGAGTAGTAGAACCTCCTGTAGATGATGGAGTAGAATTACCATTTGATGAAGTACTAGAAGGAGTAGGTGAAGATGGTGCCTGTGCTATGAGGTAGTTATCTTAGATGACTATTCCGGGGAAAACCACAAGTTGGGAGTCCTCAACAAACTCACTAGCGATAGCCAGGTCTCTAGTATCCGAGTTATGGGGGACTATCAGACTACCCGCTATGTTAAAGGAGTCATTGTGCCAACCACGGATAGCATTGAAACTTGGATTACCCACAAAACCGGTACCATTCGGAAGTTTGTCCAGATTCTCCGTCGTACTAACTGTAGTCTATACCTCTTTAAATCCAAGCATGTCAAGCATCCTACTTGAGAAGATTACCAAGACCGACTGTTCTATGTGGGAAATGTGAGGGAATGAATCTATCGGACACTCAGGACCGCTTGTCCGGAACTGGTAGACGAACCCCTCTGAGCTAACCGTCGAGACACCCAGCTTGCCAAAGACGGCCGCCAAACTCTTCCATCAGATAGTGAATGCCCTCTATGCCGACAAAACGTACTGAGGAGGCGCTTTTGACCGGAAACACGTACCAAAGCAATTCTGAAGTCACCAGTTAGAGACCACTCTCTGAGCTCAGCCGGGCATCATTCAGATGTTTCAGTTACCGAGCTATGAATGGCTTCGAGACCAGATGAATCTATTGGACTCTCCAGAACTTAGGCTCCCACTCAAGCCGCCTACTCAAGTAACTCAGAAAGAAGAAGAAACTATGAAAGACCCATCTACTCCAACGTTTGAGAAAGAGAACTATGCGCTCGACATTGAAACGGAGCCTTTTGTGGACAGTCCACTTAAGAAACTAGAACTCAAAACCATCCAGCTTGACGACCGCTTTGTCAAGGTAACTCCTGAGAAGAAGCCTTATCTCCAGAAATCCTTAGTAGGTAGAGAACTTCTCGTCTTCAACAGCCTTTTTGAACAGACCCAGCTCTACCGAAATGGCTTTGATATCTGAAGCAATGATTGGAAAGACGTCCTTCTGCTAGCTAAACTCTACGATAACCGCCTAGCGCAAGAAGGTATCATTAGAATGTTTAAGCTACCAAGTTACGAATGGTTACAAGTAAAAGTAGCGTTCTTAAAGAACCCAGATTGGACTTTACCATCGTGACAGAAGAGAATCTTGTAGAAAGAGTAACCCCTAATCCAGCAAGAGAAGAGATAGAGAAGATTGAACTTAACCACGATACCTATGCTCTTGACATTGAGACTGAAGCTATTACCAAAGGAGCTTTAAACAAACTTAAAGTAACATCTATCCAACTAGACCACTACTTTTATCCAATGAGTGAAGAGAAGAACAAAAAGCAATTATAAGCTATTTTGAGAGGTAAGAATCTTATTGCTTTCAACTCTACCTATGAGCAAGTTCACCTTTACCGAGGAGGATTCCGCCACATTTGAGAAAAGAATTGAATAGATGTAGGATTAATGGCTAAACTTTACGACAACAGACTCATTAAGAGGTTACCAAGTTTGAGCTTAGAAAAGTCATTGCCTCTTTTAGGTGTGTCATATTTAGGAAGATTCATTTCTATGGTAGCATTCTTCCTTCCTGCCGCTGCCGCTACTAAGAGTTCTAATGCTTCACAATCTACGGTACTTTTTTCTAAGAAAAAAGGTAGCTGCTAAGGTTCTTGCCATAGAAGCGGTTAGCTGAGCTCTGTAAAGAGGTTCATTCTTCATCCTAGCAAGGTCAGTGTCCGGTATTTCTTGTGAGTTATACATCATACTATTAATTTCTCCTTGGAAAGTGTCTACATTACCAGCATGCGGTTGGATAACATCTTCTCCTTTTGCTATCGGTTTGTAATCCTTTCAAGTAAGGTTACGAATACGGTCAATAGCAACAATTCCAGTTCCGGTAAGTTCATTTAGTAAGACAACCTTCTTAATAGGAACGGTCATTCACATTCCTACTGATTAGCTCCATGATAAAGGTTCTCCATTAATCCTCTTTTAATATCTAACAGTGCCCTTTCTGTGCTCACACCACCTTCAAACTGGTCTGCAAGTAGGGTCTCTCATTTCTTTTGAGCCATAATATTTACACCATTATCTTCTGTATCTTGGTGACAAGAGACACAATTCAAAACTCTATTCATGTCTCCTTGGCACTCCTTCTTTAACATCCGAGTTAAGATAGTCTTCTCATATCTTATTCTTAAGAGGATTGACAAAGTTAGATAGCTTACCTCACCGGCTAAGAACTTGGGCTTGATTTTGCATCAAGAACCACTCCCTCTTAAGAGCTTCCCAAGAAAAAGGCTATTTTTATCATTTGTCTGAGATTCTTCCTGTTGAAGAGATGTTTAGCAGTGTTGAAAAAGCTTCGAGGTTGATTTTTGGCTCTCTTTCATTGTCTAACAATTTTAACTCCCTTTTTTCCTAGAAAAAACTCCCAGAAATTATCAGAGTGAATATTAGGCAAAGGAGCTTCATACCACTTAGAAGTTCTCAGGGGAACACCACGAATAATAGGATCACCAACAGTTTCATTTACTAAAAGATTAGAAGCAATTTCAGGAAGATGAGAAGAAAGAGAAAGGAGCATTAACAGGGTTAGCCCAATCTTTTGGTGCCCCCCCTAAGTGACCTAGGCCCTGGGTTCTGGCCAACCCAACCCCTAGCCTGTAAACCATAGGCCTATGGTCTTTAGGTCAAATTGGCCCCGTAGGGTAGTGAGGCCAAGTCACATAACATTTCTATCGTTTCTCTCAATTGGAAGGGTATAGGTGGTGTAATTTGCAATGATTCTCTCCTCACCTAGTACCTCGAACTCCAAGATGGATCACCTCCTTTATGGTTTCTTCCTGACTTCTTATGGATAGGGGTCGTGGTAGTCCACTTACCACCATATAATATAGATCCAAATTCTTGCTCTTAATAAATAACCAAACAACTTAGAAGTAATTGGTGTAAAACAAAACATGCTTATTCTATTGCTATTAACTCCTCTTATAGGAGTTGCCGGTATCATCCTAGGATGTTCTAATGAAAGACAGAGTAAACAAGTAGCTCTATTAGCTTCATTAGCTAACTTTGCACTATCCCTCGTGCTCTGGGGTGAATATGATGGCAATTGCGGCCATTTTCAGTTTGTCCAGGATTGGAGTAGTGTTACGTTCTGTCACTTTATTATTGGGCTCGATGGTCTCTCTCTGTTCTTCGTGCTTCTGACTACTTTCATAATTCCTTCTTGTATCCTTGGTACCCCCCTTGGCCCTAAGGACTGGAGCCCTAGGTTCCAAGGCCTGGGCGCCCTACCCAGGGTTCCCTCCACTATGGCCAGTATTCCCGCTGTCAAATCCTTTCTGATAGCGCTACTGGTAGTAGAGACGCTTCTAATCGCTCTGTTTGTGGTGCTTGACCTGCTGTTATTTTATGTATGCTTCGAGAGCGTGCTTATCCCTTTATTCCTATTGATAGGAATATGGTCTCATAGCCCTCACAAAGTGAGGGCTAGCTTCATGCTGTTCTTATATACTCTGTTTGGCTCCCTATTTATGCTATTGTCTTTTATTGCCATCTATATGTCCATAGGTTCAACAGATTACCAACTAATAGCAACAAGCTATATTCAACCGGAAGTTGAAAAGATTCTGTGGTTAGGTATTTTCCTAGCTTTAGCTATCAAAACACCTCTCGTCCCTTTTCATAGCTGGCTACCCTATGCCCACGTAAGTGCACCTTTAGCTGGTTCCATTATTTTGGCTGGGCTCATTCTCAAACTAGCCACATACGGCTATCTTCGGCTTTGCCTTGGCTTATTACCTGAAGCTTCCTCTTACTTTGCACCTTTAGTCTACACCCTCTGTGTCGTCAGTATCATTTATGCTAGTCTATCTACTTTACGGCAAGTGGATCTTAAGGGTATAATTGCTTATAGCTCGATACCTCATGTGGCAATCGCCACAATGGGGCTGTTCTCTAATTCCCTCCAAGGTATAGAAGGAGCTATGTTACTTTCACTTGCCCATGGGCTGGTCTCTCCTGCCCTGTTTATCTGTGTTGCAATAATCTATGATCGGTGGCATACTCTTGTCCTCCTTTATTATAGGGGGTTGACCCTAATTATGCCTCTGTTCTCCCTCTTCTTTTTTGTGTTCCTTCTAGCCAATATGGCCATTCCCCTTTCGGTCAATTTTGTAGGTGAATTCCTTTGTTTACTGGGTTCCTTTCAACGTAATCCTCTTGCAACCTTTATAGCTTCCATCTCAGTGGTTTTCTCTGGAGCCTATAGCATCTGGCTATTCAATAGGGTTTGCTATGGCGCCTTCTCTCGTTACCTATTACCTGCTTTAGATATTACACGTAGAGAACTCTATCTCCTTCTCCCTTTCTTATTCTTGGTTTTTATACTGGGTATAGTCCCTAACCTAGTCCTTGATAGTATTCACCTTTCTGTCTCTTCTTTACTTCATCAAAAAACCCCCATAAGTCTACTATCTTATTTTACTATGCTAGTAGGCAGTGTTCCCTTCTAAATGTGAGGGACATGAGTGCAGGCAACTCGGATAATACTAAGGGGATTACACCTAGTTAGTGCTAATTCACTCTTCAGTATTTGACCTGAGGGGTTATCAATAATGATTTGTTCGTTCGTTTGTGTATTCCCTCTCCTATTTTGCCCAAGGAAGCCTGGAAATCGGCCTACTTACTGGCCACCTCCTAATACCTAATACTTTGCATCTTAGTGCGCCCTACGAACTTTCCGAACTATGGTGTCCTTTTTAGGCTATTGAATGACTCAAGGTAAGAATTGGTAGGTGACCCCCGCACCGCAAGCTTGGCCCATGGAATTAAATTGACCTAGGGCCCATGTTCCTAGGGCCAGGGGTGGGCGAAGTAGTTAACCAGTAACTTGCCACCTTTAAGTGTCTTTGATGAGTATCTAGTTTCTTACCATCTTTTTCCGTTACCTTTTTTCTTAGAAAAAAGTACTGCTAAATCTGCATAACTTGCCAGTCCTATTTCTTCTAAGTCAGCACGCACAGAAACACACCCTTTTCCGTGAAGATAGAGAGAGTGGTATAATACCTAAGGCAAACTCCATGAAGAGTATTGGACCCTAATAGTTCACAATTGCTAAGGGCCCATAGGCTAAGATGTATTATGTATCATCGTAACCAACTGAGTAAAATATGATCGTAGATGGGTCACCTGAAAACTATTGGAATTGGGTAAGGTATAACGGCACAATGCTGAGCTGGACCTGAGCAATGAGTGCCCGGTTCGATAAACCACATTATGATCACTGACAACCCGATCGATGGATGGCGGTATCGAAATCACATGCTAGGTCTGTGTGAGCTATTATGGTTCTCCCCGAGAGTAATCCAGAGAAGCCATAGATAACCCAAATAATAAAGAAGGTCCCCATGCCTGAGAGCCAAGACCCTCAGCGGTAACTCCCAAACCTCTAGGGCTTAAATTAATGATTGAGTCACCCAATGACTCGAATCTAGATAGGCTGCAAGTCCAATGAGTAGGTGTGGTACGGTAAATAGGCTAACCCATGCCTCTGAGTCCATAGTAAATAGAGTGCCCCCAAGAGTCACCCGGATATAGTTTCCCGAAATTAGCCAGCTGAACCCCCCCACTTTAAAATCAGAGGGAGTTATAGAGCGATGCAGAAAGTAGGATTTTCAAGATAGTTTGCTAATAGTTTCCAGGTTAGGCCAGCACTGGGATAGAACCTCAGCTATGATCGAAATTGGATGCACTAGTTAGCTCACGAAGATACTGCCCTCTATCGAAGATTCTTACTTCAGCCCCACAAGAAACCGATAGGCGATCAAACTTTTAGGTCACCAACATCATAGCTATATCCCTGAGTTAGTGCGGCCACTATGAACCTAATTGCCAAAGTAACAAATGAATAGATGGTATTGTCTGAGTTAGCTAGGCCGTAGCCGTGAGCCATGACCAAGAGTGAACAAAGTGAGGCCAACAATCGGAATAACATACCCCTGTTCCTTGCTAGGGATAACCATCTCAGAGAGACACGGGAGAAATCATATGTGGTTTAGATTCAACTGAGAGGGCCCAAATAGTCGAGCTGGCCCCACTACTAACAATAGCAAATATCCTATGGCACCATCAATGACGAAGTCACCACGATTAGCCTCAGTTGGTCCTATGATCACTGCCCGCTGAACTGAGTCCAGATTCACCTACAATGTCCGCTATTGCTCGATGGATTACTGAGACATCAGAAGCCAATTATGACATATTGCCCAGTCTCAGACCATAGAGGTTTATCCATGGAGTCACCCCTGTAAACTTTCATAGAATCATGAATACTTCCTCCTGATTGCAGTGAGAAGAAACATTTAGAGGAGGAAATCTATCACCGAAATTCTGAACCCTTAAACCCCAGGCGGTGATACAACATTTCACTGAGAATTTCAAACTAATGAGTGAGCATAGCGGGCCAATACTATGAGTCTCAGGTTTCACTCACAATGGGTCAAGTATTGCACTGTGATTATCCCACGCAGGATAGAGTAATTTGGCCTACGGTTACCCAGAAGTATACTGACTCCTCTGATGAATCATTACTCTCCTACCAAAGTAGTGTAAGATACCAAAAAAGAGATCACAGGTCCATGATGCTGGAAGTAAACCCAGAAAGTATAGACCTGAACCTATTCCTGGAGACCTACACTTCTCTTTAATACCTGAGCCTAGGTCCATCGCTTTGCCTTTAGGTTACCGGGGCCATTGGATAGCAGAGGTACATTGAACCCCTAGCCATGAATGATACTTCTTTATAACCCCGGCATAGTTCATACTTGGAGAGGTCAGCAAACTTCCACGGAAGGTATACTCTGCGAGTGGTCGAGCTGTTATAGCCCAGAGCCAAAGGCTACAATCTATAGCAATCCGGAGAGACCTTATCAAGGTACACCCATACTTATGCTAACCAAAGTAGGAAATTCTCAGCCCCCCCGTCCAGGACCCGTAGGTCCCTAGGGGGTAAAATAGCGATCCTTATCGCCCTCCCAATGTTATATGCGCTAGCTTTCGTGCTGCTATTTACCGTTGGGGGCTTTAGCGGGGTGGTGTTGTACTAGCCAATTTATTCACGATTCATCGTCTAAGTTACGTTATCTTCTAGTGAGTTAGCTACACTCCATTGAAATGCAGTAATAGTCATTAGTCATTTGTTAGTCTTCGAGGGGTGTTGTGTGATGTTACGATTCTTTCTAGCAGCTATATGTTATTTCAAGGGTCGATGTAGTGAGATGGATGAAGGGGCCACTAGTCATTTTAACACTTTTCTGTACTGCATAGGTAGCCCCTCAGGGTTATCGTGTTGGAATATGCGGGTATTAAACCAAAACCTCTTTATCGGGTTCGTCATGGTGATGGCCCGTTCCTAGCAGGAGTTACACTGTGCACATTCCTCAGAGACTGTAGGTTATGAAGAGACAGTCCACGATAGTCTTTGGTAATTGGTACTGGTTATTTCAGGGTATTCTTTTATACGCAATGTACTTCTCAGGGAATAACGTGGCCTTCATCACACCACTAGATGCTGTTCACTGCGCTGGTCATAGCTGCACCTGTATGATGCTACCAATTAACCCATATGGCATGATACAGTCCACTAGCACCCTGATAACAACATCCCAGCTAATCCTTTAGTGACACCCCATTCAGAAAACAAAGAGATAGAAGCTCTATCTACCTACTTCACCCGCTTTGATAGAGACAAAATAGTTTGACATAAAATTAGTAACATTGGTTGGGAAAATTGAAGACAGTCGCTGAATTTAGGCACAAGGTTACGTAATCTTACCCTAATACGTATAGTTCCTAATACTTCTAGTTAAAGCGTACATATCAGCATCTCAAGTGTGGTCATTCATCTTAATCAACTTGGGTTTATCATCCTCAGCCTTTTCATCATAAGCTATCCACTATGGGTGTGAAAGAGTTGACGTTGAATGTGGAGGAGCAATTGGTAAAATCCTAGGAGACAAACAATTTCCCCATGGACTAACGGCGATCCAGACTGATACT
>Ga0190269_10000603_pt1 | contig 18143 bp, 15 predicted proteins | sample Popmic249IS_FD_133749 | JGI IMG/M metagenome (GOLD analysis project Ga0190269, IMG submission 133749) | Populus adjacent soil microbial communities from riparian zone of Blue River, Arizona, USA - 249 IS | ecosystem: Environmental > Terrestrial > Soil > Riparian zone | place: USA: Arizona... | reverse complement strand
GTGCTCAGCACGAAGACTCTACAGATTCCAGTCATCATCCCATGCTCCATGTGAGTCGATTCCGCAGTTCGTTCGACGTTCGAGCGGATCACGGTGCCCGCTTCTCGATCCGCAGCTCAACGCGGCGGTTCTTTGATCTGTTCTCTTCGGTGTCGTTCGCCGCGACCGGCCGCTGTGGGCCGAAGCCCTCGGCGCGCAGTCGATCGGCGGCCACCCCGCGCTCGATCAGCGCGGCGCGCACGGCAGCCGCACGCTGCTGCGAGAGCTCGATGTTGCGCTTCTTGCTCCCGCGATCGTCGGAGTGACCTTCGACCACCACAGACTGGATCTCCGGATGCGCCTCTAGCGCGCTGGCGATTTGATCGAGGAGCGGCGCCGAGCGCGCGTCGATCGTGCTGCGACTCGTCTCGAAGAACACTGACTCGTGCAGCTCGATCGCTTTGTCGGTCACGACCACTGCCGCGGGCTCGGCAGGCGGACAGCCTCCCTCGCTGGCGGGTCCAGCAGCTGCGGGACAGCGATCGTCGGCGTCTGCCACTTCGTCAGCGTCGTTGTCTCGATCCGGACAGCCGTCTGTGTCTTCATAGCCGTCGCGGTCCTCGGCCTCCGTCTTGCAGCCGTCAGCGGCATCTTCCACACCGTCCGCGTCATCGTCGAGATCCGGGCAGCCATCGGCATCTGCATGGCCGTCTGCGTCTTCGGCTGCGCTTGGACATGCGTCCTGTGCGTCGGCTACTGCATCGCCGTCCTGATCGGCGACGGGCGTGGGACACAGGTTCGGATCCGTCGTACAGTCGTCAGGCAGATCGAGCTCCGGGATCTCGACAGCTTTTGGCTCGGGCGTGAAGCTGAGCGCGAGCGCCAGGCGATAGCTCGGTGCGGTCAAGCCACGCACGAGACCGGGGCCGCCACCGAGCTGCGCGGTGATGCCCGCAAAGCGATAGCGCACGCCGAGAAATCCTTCGGTCGGCACATCGGTCCGCGTGAAGCGCGTGGTCATCACGTTCAGCTGCGTCCCGACTTCCACCATGCCGGAGAGGCCTTTCCAGAGCGGCACTTCGGTGCCCACGGCGGCCCGCAGCATGTCGTCCACACGCGCATCGAGCAGCGTCACGCGCGGGCGGATCAGGTAGCCGACATTGAACGCAAGCAGCACTCCGGAGCGGCTGCGCCAATCGAGCGCGACGCGTGGCTCTACACGAAAGCCTTCGCCGGCGTACACGCTGTCTCTGCCGGTGGGAAAGTACACTTGCGCGAGCAAAGCGAGACCGAGCCCGGCTGCGCGCTCGCGCGCCAACAGGCTCACGCGCGGCACGACCCGCAGATCACCAAGCGCCAGCTCGCTCGATGCCACCCGCATGGAGCTGACAGACGACGGCACATTCGCGGCGAGCGCGCTCGCTTGTCCGATGCGATGCAGCGGCAGGGCCACGCCTAGATCGACGCGCGAGCCGAGCCCGATCGCGCCCATGAACGCGAGCGTGCCGACGGAGCCCGTGAGACTGCCCAGCTCACGTTGCGTGTCGCTGCTCTCTAACGTCAGCGGCTTGTTCCCGTACGATCCGAGGACCGTCAGGGAGTAACCTTTTGGCCGTAGATCGCGCGCGCCGTACACCGACAAAATGGAGCCTTGCGTCATCGGCGCCGGCTCCAGCGCCTCGGCGTAGATGTGATCTTGCGCGCGTGCTGAACGCGCGCAGCTCAGCGCGAAAGTCAGAGCAACCAGGCTGGATCGCCACGCGGAACTTCTACTCATTGCGTGCCCCCGCATCCGCCTCGAATGCTCGCGCCTTCAGTGCGGAATAGCGATCTGAGAGTCCGACGGGGCACGCAACCAGGTCAACGGTCTCGAAATAAATCGTGGTACGTGCCACCACACAGACGTATGGATTCGGCGTCGACCCGATGCCGCCATCAGCTGCTGCGCGTCAGGCGCGAGCCGTTTGCCCCGTGGGCACGGTGGACAGCAGTGGTCCGGTACGCTCAGGGTGCGGGGGCTCGCACATGCGACCGCTGTGGCACGCGTGCGCGCTGCCTCAGTGCCTAGCGATCGTGGAAGCCCAAGCCTGCCAGGATGTTTGGGATGTGCTTCTCGATCCGCGCGGTCCGCGTCTCTGATTTCTTCGCGCCCATGAAGTACAGGACATAACCTCGCTGGCGACCGGGGGTGAGGGCATCGAACGCCTTTGCGAGGCGGCGGTCACGCTGCAAGATCTCTGTGAGCTCATCCGGAAGCTCGAGCTGACGTTTGGCTTTGAAGTCCACCTTGCGTCCGGACTTCTCCACTTCGATCGCCTGCTTGACGTAGGACTTCAGCACGGTCTTCTTGATTTGCGCCTCGCTCGTGACCTCCAAGCGCAGCGCCGCCTGCGTATTTTCGCCCTGGCTCCGCAAGAGGCCGTGCGTGTCCTCGAGCAGCGCGCCCTTGAAGAACATCAGCGCGCAAAAGTCCTTGAACGGCTGGATGATGGCGATGTTCTTGCCCTCGGACTGGAAACAGGGCTTGCCCCACTTCAGCTCTTCGTCGAGCCCACACTCGAGCAAGATCGAACGAAGCTTCTGGATCTCGCCACGCCACTTCTTGGCGCGGCCCACAAAGGCATCAACTTTCGGATTGGGCGTGCTCATGGAACCGCACAACTATCTCCGCGCCGCCGACACATCGCAAGAACCTGGCTGTCTCAGGCATGTGAGCTGTGAGCGCGCGCTCTTGTCGACCGGTTACTGATTCGAGTTGGTCTACGCTGACATCGCTACAGCGAGAAGAGCGGTGGCTCCGCCACAACCGCGGTGAGCTTGCGACATGTTGTGGACGACCCGCAGATTGTGTTGCAGCTGCGCAAGCTCGTAGTGTACACGTCTCCTCGTTGATAGTGGGGACGGTCGGCGGAGGACACTAAGTCCACAGCGCGCGATCTAACAGTCTAATGGCCATGGGCTCGCACACTTCCTCCAGCGGACGGCGCGTGAATCTTCGTGTGGTCGCAGCGCTGGCGTGCGCCTTGTCCGCCATCGTCATCGCAGCCCTGTTGCTGCGGATCGAGAGCACGTGGACGCCCGCGCAACCGGCACCTTCACTCACGCAGCCGTCCGACCTCGTGTCCTTGGTCGATCAGGCGAACGAGCCGTTCTCCTTGCAGCAGCTCAAAGGTCGTACGCTGGTCGTGACGTTCATCTTCACGCACTGCCAGACGAGCTGCCCGCTGCAAGTGCAGGCGCTCACGCGTGTGCAACGGGCGCTCTCGCCTGAGCTGTCGAAGCGGACGCAGTTTGTCTCGTTCTCGATCGATCCGGACCGTGACACGCCCGCGGTGCTCGCACAGTACGCCGCCGTCATGGGCGCGCGCACGGACAACTGGTCGTTCGTCACGGGCCATCCGCAAGAGCTCACGTGGCTGCATCAGCACTACGGCGCGCAGGTGAAGCGCCTCAGCGGCGACCAGCTCGATCATCGCGTGGCTGTCTACCTCGTGGACGCAAACGGGGAGCTAGCGCAGAAGTACACGGGTGACTTGGATCCCGCCCGACTCGCGAGCGAGATCGCGGATGTGGACCGCTTGTACAATCAGTCGCATCAGGAGAGGGCGCAGGTGAGGTGAGATGTTGCCGAGTGATCGCTTTGCTTGGATCAAGTTCGCGTTGCTAGCCGCTTCGTTCGAAGCCGCACCTGCGCTGGCGCAGTCGCTGCCCGTAGCGATCCCTGAGCTCGACGACCCGCTGCTCGAGGACCTCTCGATACCTTCCGATGCCGCTACCCGCGGCATGTGGGGACCGACGCGTTCCTGGCCGCTGGTCGCGATTCATCTGTCAGTGTTGCCGGACGGTCAGGTGCTCAGCTTCGGCACGCCACTGGGGCAGGACGTGCAGGACGGGCGCTTGTTCGATCGCTGGGATCCGCTGGCGGAGAGCGGCGGGCACACAACGATCGGCAACTCGGCAAACGTAGACAGCTTCTGTGCTGCGGGCATCCTGCAAACAGGCGGCACACTGCTGGTGTCCGGCGGCGACTCGAAGGCAGCGTCCGCAAACACGTCGAAGAACAACACGCTCTTCAACTACGCTGACAACACGACGCGGACGACCTCGTCGGCGCTGGCCGCAGATCGCTGGTACGGCAGCCTGATCCGACTCGCTGACGGTCGTTCGCTCATGACCGGTGGCGGCGAGCCCTACGTGTACGATGCCTACCAGAACCCCGGCGATTTTCTGAATGGTCAGGTCTCGATGACGCCCGAGGTTTGGAGCCCCGAGTCTGGCTGGCGCAGCCTCACTGGCGCGCGCAGTCGCGAAGCTTTCGGGCCCGAGTACAATCGCTGGTGGTATCCACGCAACTGGGTGGCCCCGAACGGGCAAGTCTTCGGCATCTCCAGCGAGAAGTGGTGGTACCTCGATGTCTCGGGAACGGGCAGGATCACCAGCAGCGGTGACTTCAAGTCTGGCTTCGACGATGACAGCCGGCCCAACATCGGACCGACGTCCACCGCGGTGATGTACGACGTAGGCCGCATCCTGCAGGTCGGCGGCAACGGCGCAAAGAACCAACACCTCACCCGGTCGAGCGAGTACGCGACAACGATCGACATCCGCGCTGGTGCCCCGGTGATCTCTGACACCGAGCCGATGGACAACCCCAGGCAGTGGGCCAACGCCACCGTGCTGCCGAACGGACAAGTGGTCGTGACAGGAGGCACGCGCTTCGCGGACAACGGCGGCGACGACGCGGTGTTCGCAGCCGAACAGTGGGATCCCGGCAGCGGCCGATGGTCCACGCTCGCCAGCGCTGCCGTCGTTCGTAACTACCACTCGGCCACCGTGTTGCTGCCGAACGGCGCTGTGCTCACCGCGGGCGGCGGCGTGCCAGGTGGCACAGACGGCCCCCCTGCGAACTTCAACGCAGAAGTGTTCTATCCGCCGTATCTGTTCCGATCTGACAATGGACAGTCGCGGCTCGCCGACCGGCCGCGCGTGCGTAGCATCAGCGGCAAGCGTTTCAGTTATGGATCGAGCTTTCAGATCGAGCTGTCAGATGATCGTACGATCTCGCGGGTCGCGCTGCTCGGCCTCAACTCCACGACGCACAGCTTCGACATGGGGCAGCGCTTCGTGCCGGCAACTTACAGTCAGAGTGGTCAGATTCTGACTGTCAGCACACCAGGCAATAGCTCGATCGCACCTCCTGGTTATTACCAGGTTGTGTCTAGCGACTCGGCGGGTGTCCCCTCGCGCGGCTTCATCGTCGAGCTCGGGCCAGAGCTGCCTTCGGATGATCTCGCTGTTCACTATCGATTCGATCAGAGCTCGGGCACCACGGTCGACGACAGCGGTGAGCAGGACGAAGATGGCACGTTGCACGGTGGGGCGAGCTGGACTGCGGGTCGCGTCGGCAGCAACGCCATCGGCCTGAGCGGAGAAAGCCAGTACATCAGCCTCCCCGGCGGCCTTGTCCAAGGCTGCAGCGACTTCACGTGGGCCGGCTGGGTGAACGTGGCAGCGAGCCGCGATTGGAGCCGCATCTTCGACTTCGGCAGCGGCACGGAGACCAATATGTTCCTCACGCCGCGCGCGGGCGGCAACATCTTGCGCTTCGCGATCCGAAACAGCGGCGGTGCAGAGCAGCAGATCAGCTACGACATCGACTTCCCGCGCAACCAGTGGCGACACGTGGCGGTGGTGCTCAGCGGCGACACCGGGCGAGTGTTTCTCGGCGGCGCACAAGTCGCTGAGAACACAAACATTGTGCTCAACCCATCCGACTTGGGCGCGACGGCCAACAACTGGCTCGGCCGCTCCCAGTACGAAGTCGATCCCTACTTGCAAGGCAGCCTGGACGACGTCCGCATCGCGTGCCGCGCGTACAGCGCCGACGAGATCGCTGCGTTGGCTGCGCCGTAAGCACGGCCTATCCGTTCGAGCAGTTGGCAGGCAGCGCGGGTGCCACTAGGCTCGCGATCGATGACACAGCCAGTGCCGACCTTGTATGCGTGGGCGGGCGGCGAGGCAGCACTCGCGCGCTTATTCACAGAGTTCTACGCGCGCGTGCCTGCAGACGCGCTGCTCGCACCTGTGTTCGCGCACATGGACCCAGAGCACGCCGAGCACGTCGCGGCGTTCGTCGGTGAGGTGCTCGGCGGGCCGGCGCGTTACTCGAGCGCACACGGCGGGCACCCCGCGATGATCCGCAAACACCTGGGCCGCAAGCTCGACAACACCTTGCGAAAGCGCTGGATCGAGCTGCTCCTGGAGTGCGCGGACGCCATCGGGCTGCCGGATGATCCAGAGTTTCGCTCGGCGTTCGTCGCCTATCTGGAGTGGGGCACGCGGCTCGCCGTGCTCAACTCGCAGCCGGGTGCGCAAGTCGTCGAAGAGGCTCCCATGCCGCGTTGGGGCTGGGGCGAGGTGAAGGGGCCTTACAAGCCGGAGTGACGTCAGAGGTTGCGCGTGTTGCGAACCAGCACTGGGGGCGTCTTTTCGACCTCGTGCATCTCGAGCAGCTCGTGGATCTGCACAGTCGTCATGCGCGGTGTGACCGGAAGCTTGTCGATGTCGAGCGCCCAGAGCGTGAAGTCGTACTGACGCGCGCCGCTGCCGGGGCCTGCATAACCCTGGTTGTCGAGGCTGCCCAGCTGCGAGCTGCCGGGCACTTCGGACGGCATCGCCACCGGCATGATGTCGGGCGGGATGTGCATGAGCGTGGGCGGCATGTCCCAGATGATCCACTTCACCGCGCTGTTTCCGAGGTCCCGGAAGGCGAGCGCGAGCGTGCGCGCCTCGGCGGGCACGCCCGTCCAAGTGAACTCCGGTGACTGGTTGGTCGGCGGGTTGGCTGTCTCGGGGAAGGTGAGCTCGTCGCCCGCCATCGGGAAATTGACCGGCGTGAGGATGAACCTTGTGCTCGCGGTGTTCCCTTCGTCGGCTGCGCCGCCTGCACCTGCCGCCGCGCCGGGGCCCGATGCCACTGCTCCTGCCGCTGCGAGAGAACCTGCGCCGCCGCCCACAGCTGCGGCTGTCATGCCGCCCGGGGCTGTGGCTCCGGCGCCACCCGTGGTGCCGCCTCCTCCCGCGACCGCAGGCGTTGTGGGCGTGATGGTCGGAGCCGCTGCTGGTCCGCCGCTCATAGCTTCACGCGCTGGCGTGCCGGTATCTCCGGACGGCGCTGCGACGCCTGATGCGGCCTGATGCCCGGCGCTGGACGCATCCGAGCCGCCAGACGAAGCGCAGGCGAACAGCGACAGCGCAAGCACCAGTCGGACCTGTGCGCTTAGGGCTCGATTCGAGCGGGATCGTCTTGCCATCACGGCCACGCTTGTCCGTCTGCCACACCTTCCGCGCGAAGCAAACCCTGATCCCCGCTTGCGCCGCCGGGCTAGCTTGGCTCGGCAATCTCCGGCTCATAACCACTTCGGGCCGCCGCCGTGCCCTAAGTGTGTACTCACGCGTCGATCCCGTGTAGGCAAGCTCATTCTTGCTGGAGGATGGGTGATGGAGCGCTTCACGATTCAAGTTCCAGACAGCGTGCTCGACGACTTGCGCGAGCGTCTCGGCCGCACGCGTTTTCCCGATCAGCTGAACGGCGCGGGTTGGAGCTACGGCAGCGAGCTGTCCTATCTGCGCGAGCTGGTGTCGTACTGGCAGAATGGCTTCGACTGGCGCGCGCAAGAGCGCGCGCTCAATCGCTTCGATCACTTCAAGAGCCGAGTGCGCGGCCTGTCTCTCCACTTCATCCACGCGCGCTCGCGCGAGCCCGATGCTCTGCCGCTGCTGATCACGCACGGCTGGCCGGGCTCGGTGTACGAGTTTCACAAGATCATCGCGCCGTTGACCGATCCTGCAGCTCATGGCGGCGAGCGGCGCGACGCGTTCCACGTGGTGTGTCCGTCGATGCCGGGCTACGGCTTCTCCGAGGCGCCTCACGATCCGGGCTTCGACATCGCGCAGGTCGCGCACACGAACGCCGAGCTGATGGCGCAGCTCGGCTACACCCGCTACGCCGCTCAGGGCGGCGACTGGGGCGCTGCCGTGACCACGCAGCTCGCGCGCCTGTATCCCGAGCGGCTCGCAGGCATTCACCTGAATATGCTGATGGCCCGGCCGCCGGCGGATCGGACCGCAGGCTTGTCGCAGGAAGAGCTCGGGTGGTTGCAAGAAGCCGGGCGACATTGGAAGGAAGGCACCGGCTACTACAAGATCCAAAGCACGCGTCCGCAGACGCTCGGCTACGGCCTCAACGACTCGCCGGCTGGCCTCGCTGCCTGGATCGTCGAGAAGTTCCAGAGCTGGAGCGACTGCGATGGTGATGTCGAGCGGCGCTTCACGAAGGACGAGCTGCTCACTAACATCATGCTGTATTGGGTGACACAATCGATCACTTCCTCGACGCGCTTGTATTTCGAGAACGCGCACAGCGAGACCAGCTTCCTAGAGGGCGGACGCATCGGAGTGCCGACAGCCGCAGCCATCTTCAAGCGCGAGCTCAGCAAGACCCCGCGCGCGTGGGCCGAAGCCGCTTACAACTTGCAGCGCTACACAGTGTTCCCTCGGGGCGGCCACTTCGCAGCGCTGGAAGAGCCGGAGCTTCTCGTGCAAGACCTCCGCGCATTCTTTCGCCCATTGCGCTAGATCCAGCGGGCGACCCGTGTGTCGCCGCGCTCGAGCTGCCGGATCAAGCGTTCGCCCAGACCCAACGGATAGATCGCGAGAGCGGGATCGAGCAGCTGCGCGAGGGGAAACCAGCGGATCGACTCTAGTCCTTGCTGCTCACCACAATCCTGCATGACTGGGTCGATGTGGGGCGCGTGTACGAGATAGATGTACTGCTCATTGTGCGTGGGCACGAAACCATCGAGCGCGATGAAATCGTGGCGGCCGAGCAACGGCCCGAGCTCCACGTTTTCTAGGCCCAGCTCTTCGCGTAGCTCGCGCTGCAGGCATTGTGCATGCGATTCACCCGCTTCGATGCCGCCTCCTGGCGTAAACCAGTAAAGCTTCCCGTCCCGTTTGTCGCGGTGACAGAGGAGAAGCACCTCGCGCTTGGGGCAAAGCACGACAGCTCGTACTGCGACGCGGTGACCCAGCAACATATCGAAAACCAATAGCACCCGCGCAATGTTCGAGCTGTGAGCGGAATCTCGGTGCAATCGCGCTGATCTCGCGATTTCGGGCGGGTTGAGCCTCGATTGACACAATCGGGGGCTAGGGTCGGCCGCTTGCGCGCTGTTGGCGCTGGGGAAGGCTCTTATGCGACCGAGATGGCTGTGTGCGATCGCTGTGTTTTCGTGGCTGGCCGTGGGCAGTGCCCGCGCCGCTGAGGTTCCAATGGGCTTCGTCGATCGCGAAATCGCCGGCAGCTTGACGAGCCCGACCGCGCTCACTGTGTTGCCGGATGGTCGGCTGCTCGTCGTGCAGCAGAACGGCGTGATCCGGACTGTCCAGGCCGACGTCATGCTGACGGAGAGCTACTGGGAAGTGGCCAACGTCGATTCGACGTACGAGCGCGGTTGTCTCGGCATCGTGCCTGATCCGGGGTTCGAGTCGAACCACTACGTGTACGCCTATTGCTCGATCAAGGGTGAGTCCACTTCGAACAATCAGGTGCTGCGCGCGACCGAGCTCGATGGCCGCGTGGATCCGAGCTCGATCGTCCGCTTGCTCGAGCTTCCCGAGATTCGGGTTCAGTTCCACATGGGCGGTGCGATGCGCTTCGGCGTGGACGGCATGTTGTATGTCGCGGTCGGCAATCACGAAGATGGTCCGCTTCCCGAGTCCAACTCGCAGATCCTGTCGAACCCGTTTGGCAAGATCCTCCGCATCCGGCCGGATGGCACGGTTCCGGACGACAATCCGTTCGTCGGCCAGGCGGACGCGTACGGCGCGATCTGGAGCTACGGCTATCGCAACCCGTTCGCGTTCGATGTGCAACCCGGCACGGGCCGCACGTTGGTGTGCGATGTGGGTCAAGCGGACTGGGAAGAGATCAACGAGGACAAGCGCGGCGCGAACTACGGCTGGTCTTTGGTCGAGGGTCCTGCGACGGATCCTAGGTACGAAGCACCGCTTTACGCGTACGCGCATTCGAACAACTACTGCTCGATCACCGGCGGCGCGTTTTACAACCCTGCGAACGCGCAGTTCCCTGCGGAGTATGTGGGCGCATTCTTGTTCGAAGATTTCTGCGCGGGCACGATCGAAGTGTTGGACCTAACAACCAAACAGGTGCGTCCGTTCGCGAGCGGCATCGGATACCCCACGAACCTCGCCGTCGCTCCGGATGGCAGCATCTTCTATCTCTCGCGCAACCAGGACACGAAGACCCACGATCCCAGCGTCGGTACGCTGAGCAAGATCAGCTATTCCGGCACGGCGGCGCCGCGCATCTCGCGCAACCCGATGTCGCAGACAGTCGTGCTCGGTGATCCAGTCACCTTCGAGGTCACAGCTCGAGATGCCACGAGCATCCAGTGGCAGCGCGACGGCGTGGCCATCGCCGGCGCGACCTCTGACAAGTACACGATCGAGCGCACGACCGAGGCTGACAATGGCGCGAAGTTCGTGGCTGTTGCTGAGAACGAGTTTGGCACGACGAGCTCGCTCGCAGCGCAGCTGACTGTCACCACCAATCGGCCGCCGACGGCGGCAATCGAAGGTGACGCGCGCATCGAGTACGCGCCGGGTGAGATGATCACGCTGAAGGGCACCGCGACCGACGCCGAGGACGGCGCGCTTCCGGCGAGCGCGTTCACCTGGCAGGTGGACTATCATCACGACACGCACACCCACCCGCTGCTCGGCGCGACGAGCGGCAGTGACAGCCTGACCTTCATGGTGCCGCAGTTCGAGGCCGATGAAGCCAACACATGGGTCCGCGTAGAGCTGTTCGTGAAGGACCGAGCGGGCGCGACGCAGCGCGCGCACCGTGATGTTTATCCGCGTACGCAACTGAGCTCGCTCACGCCACTCGATCCTGTCATGAACGGCTCGGGATCGCTCGAGCGCGACAAGAGTTCCGGCGGGAAGCCACTGGTGGTCGACGGCATCGGCTTCAACACGGGGCTCGGCGTGCACGCGCCTTCGGATGTGCGGTTTCACCTCGATGGTCGCTGCAGCGGCAAGTTTGTGGCCGCAGTCGGCCTCGACGACCAGGTCGCGGAGCGTGGGTCCGTCGCGTTCCAGGTGTTCTTGGACGACGCGCTGGTCTACGACAGCGGCGTGAAGCGCGGCAGCGATCGGGCCGAAAACGTGGTGTTCGCGCTCGCGGGGAGCCGTCAGCTGCGGCTGGTCGTGACAGACGGCGGCGATGGGAACGCGGACGACTACGCCGACTGGGGCGCCGCCCGAGTGATGGATTGTGAGTCTAGCGAGGCGGCGCCTGCCGCTCCCGGCGGCGGAAGCGCGGCAGAGCCCGAGCCCGAGCCTGAGGCCGAGCCGAAGCCTGAGGCCGAGCCGGCGCATGCAGCTGACAGCAGCAAAGCAGCGCTGCCCGCGGCGCGCTCCCGCCCTGACGATGTGGAAAAGGCTGACGCAGGCGCGTCCGCACGCACCACCCGCAGCGCAACGCGTGTCGAAGAAGACAGCGCTGCCGATGCAGGCTCGGTCCCCGCGATCGAAGGCGACGGTGGCTGCAGTGTTGCGCGAGTCGCTTCGAGCCAAACGTCAGCGTTCGGCTGGCTCGTCCTGCTGTCGCTGGGCCTTACAAACTGGCGCAGAATCACTGCGCGTCTGTCAGCGAGACCATAAACAGCAGCGACGCGGCGCACGAGCACGCGCAACGCAAAGGTTCCAGAGGGTCCAGCTGGGCACGTAGCTGGACCACAGCGCGGCGCCCTCGGCGCTGTGGGCATCCACCAGCGCGAGGGCCTCGTTGCGCGCATGCAAGAGATTCATGTGGCCGCCGGCGCGATCACTCGCAGCGGAGCTCGCGCGACCAGACCTTGGCTTCGACGCCTGAGCCCTGGATCCACCAGCTGGTCAGCTTGTCGCCGACTTGCGAGAACTGCGGCATGCGGATCTCGTCGGCGCTGCCGCGAACGTCTTTGACCCGGCGGTCGTGCACTTTGCCGGCTTGATCGACTGTGGTCACCCAGAGCGTAACGCTGCCCGCTTTGGCGTCGAGCGTGCGTCGGCCGATCACGATCGAGCCTTCTACACATTGCGTGGGTAAGAGCGTCGCGTCGGGTGCGAGCGGCAACTGCGTGAGCTCCTTGAGCGCCCCGCTCGCGCCGCCGTACGAGAGGGAGAGCTCTTGGCCGCTCTGGCGCACGAGCCAGGAGCGATCGCCGCAATGCAGCGCTGCGAGCGTGGTGGCGGGGCTCTTTCCCGCGTCGCCGTACGGCAGCGTGGCCACGGGGCCATTGGCTTTGCCGAACTGATCGAAGCTCGCACGCATCAGCCCGCTCTTCGCAGTCCAGAGCACAGTGAATGTCTTGTCTTGCGTCTGCACGCGCAACGTGGTGCCGTCGTCCGCGCCGAGATCTTTCGGCTCGGGGACCTTGATGTCCTCGGTGTCCAGGGTCACGAGCATTCTGTGCAGGCTGCCATCGGCGGCTTTTTCCGCCCAGCTCAGCGCCAGAAATTCATTCGAGAACACCGCGCCGAGCTCACCCTCGAGCGTGATGCCCGTGCGAATGTTGATGAGGCGCGGTCGTGGATCGGTCCCCCAGCGCATCAAGACCACGTCGGTCTTGCCTGCCGTCTGACTGCGGCCTTTGCTGAGCGCGTAGACAGCGCGGCCGCGTGCGAGCCACTTCACCGGCTCGACAGTGATCGGCGGCTTCGCGATCTCGATGATGTCACCGCTCGCGCTGACCAGCCGCACTTTGTCAGGGCGCGTCTGCTTGTCAGCGACGAGCAGCCACGGCTTGGACCAGTACTCGACGGGCTGCGCGACTGCCACCTCACCCGTTTGGCCGAGAGCATTCGGTGAGCCCGTCGGTTTGCATTCGTGGCTGTTGCCGTGCGCAAATGCCAACGAAGCCCATGATGCCCACAGACCGACCAGCGCGGTCCGCGAGACAACTTTACACGTGAACATGCACGACCTCCCCACGAAAAAGCGCTACGACGAGGCGCTTCTAGGGGAAGTGTCGCGCGCGTTGGCGTCAGCAAGAAAGGCTGGCTATCGCGCCTGCGCGGACACTGTCGGCAGGGTGAGGTTGTCTGCGCCGTCAGGGTACCTGGGACCGCCGCTCAGAGCGGCAGTACGCGCGCGCATCGGCAGCAACAGAGTGGTGTAGAGGCTTACTTTTTTGGGTGGCTCCTGGTCGGCGCTTGCGTTGGAAAGCTCGGCGAATGAGAACGCTACACCGCCGGGACGCATCGCAGTGCCGCTCGGTTGGACGGTTTGGTACCGGCCCGGGTGATGCGCTCCAGCGCTCGCTCCTTCGTGTGCGCGTCGAGCATCGATCTTGCAGAGCACGGAGCGCGGGAGGATGGCTGATGTCGAGAATACTGGGGTTGGGCCATGCGCTGCTCGGTGTCGCGCTTCCGCCCATCATCCACGCAGCGCATGGCAACGGGTCCGGCGCCTGGTACTCGCTGCTCGGCATCGTCAGCAGCGTTGCGGTGGGTGCGCTGCTCGGAGCGGCGGTCGGTCACCTCACGGCGGGTGGCGACGCTCATACAAACACGCAGGAGCAGAACGTGCTCGTGTTCGGTTACGTGAGCTATTCGCTGTGGGCGCTGCTCGACACGGCCTTTTTTGCGCGCTCGCAGCTATTGCAACCTTGAGCCCACGCCATTTTCATCGCGCGGACAGCGCGTGCGCGGAGCGCTATACTCGCGCGGCGCATGCCGCTCACGCTCGACAAATCGCAGATTTTGGGCCTCACGTCGGATGGACGTACCATCGCGGCGAGCCAAAAGTTGGCCCGTCCTGCGGTGTGGCGAGACCTCGGGCAGAGCGCGCTCGCGCTGTGGGGCGAGTGTCAGGGCTCCTCGTTGTACCGCACGTTGGTGTCGCTCGCGGACCTTGCTACACGCTGCAGCTGTCCGAGCCGCAAGTCGCCCTGCAAGCACGCGCTCGGTCTGCTGCTGTTGGCGGCGGCGTCCCCGGCGCGCGTGCCCGAGCAGTCTGAGCCGGAATGGGTGCAAGAGTGGCTGGAGCGTCGAACGCAGCAAGCGATGCGCGCGGGGCGGCCGAGCAAGCCGATCGATGTCGCGGCGCAAGCCAAGCGCGCGGAGCGTCGCCACGACAACATCGTGGCCGGCTTGGACCAGCTCGACGTCTGGCTGTTCGATATCGTGCGCCAGGGCCTCGCGCGGCTGCAGCGCGAGTCTTGGGACTTTTGGGACTCGCAAGCGCGCCGCATGGTGGACGCGCAGGCGCCTGGGCTCGCGGGGCGTGTGCGCGCCATGGGCGACCGCGTGGGTGGCAGCGCTGCCTGGCCAGAGCGGCTGCTCGATGATCTCGGTGAGCTCGCGCTGCTGTCGCACGCGTATCGCCGGATCGAGCAGCTCCAGCCGCTCTTGGCTGCGGACGTGCGCAGGCGTATTGGCATCACGCTCGATCAGCGGGACGTGCTGGCCCACGGCGATACGCTCGAAGACGAGTGGCACGTGTTGGCCGATGTGATCGACGAGAACGAGCGTGTGCGCTCGCAGCGCGCATGGCTTCGGGGTGCACGCACCGGGCGCAGCGCCCTGGTGCTGCAGTTCACGCCGCTCGGCACGCGCTTCGAAGCCGCGCTGGTCGCGGGCACAGCGCTGCAGGCGAAGCTCGCGTTCTGGCCGAGCGCAGCGCCGCAGCGTGCACTGATCATGGAGCGCGCAGCGGCCCCCACGCCGCTGGCAGCTGCACCCGAGGGGCAAGACATCGCGAGCGCACTAGCTGACTATGCAGAGCTCCTCGGGCGTAGTCCGTGGGTCGGTTCGAGCTTGACCGTGCTCAGCGAAGTTGTCCCGCTGGCAGGCCCCTACGCCGTCGTCGATGCAACGGGCTTGGCCATGCCGCTGCGAGGCAGCGCCCACGACGTGCTGCTCGCGCTCAGCGGCGGCCACCCGATCACCCTCGCAGGCGAATGGGACGGCTACGCACTGTCACCCCGAACAGTCTGGGCAGAAGACCGCCTGGTCCCGCTCGCGCCGGGGGGCAGTGATGAGTGAGCGCTTGCGGGAGGCTATTGTCGGAACGGCGCATGCTGGTGCTCATGCTGCGAGCGCTGCTGATGGATTGATCGCGAAGCTGGGCGGCATCGAGCGGGAGCGCGCGTTGCTTTTGAGCGCTGCGGCGGATGCGTTGATGCGTCGCGCCGGGCGTGTGCTGCCGCAGCGCCGCTCAGAGCTGCAACCCGCTGCGGCTGAGACGTTGCGGGTCAGCTCTGTGCAGCTTACAGCTGCGGTGCGCGCGGGGCTCGAGCAGGACGACGATCTGCTCGAGGAGACGCTCACGCGCATGGCTCGCGCCGGTGTGCGCCTCGCCCCGGAGCTCTTGCCGCTCGCCCTCGAGCAGACCGCGCCTGCACTGCGCGCGCTCTTGCGGCCTGTGCTCGGTCAGCGCGGCGCCTGGCTCGCCCAGCAGCGGCCCGAGTGGGCCTGGGCGCTCGGCACGGGGGAGGGCGCTCCCGCGCTCCCGCCGGACTTCGAGCTGCGCTGGGCCGAGGGCAACGCCGCCGAACGCCGGCAGCTGTTCATCCTGCTGCGCGAGCAGGATCCCGCCCGCGCCCGCGAGCTCGCGACCGAAGCGTGGAAGCATGAGCGCGCGGAGCAGCGCGCAGCGTTCGCAGAAGCCTTTGCACAAGGTCTTTCACCGGACGATCAAGCGTTCTTGCATGGCCTCCTGGACGACCGGAGCGCGCTCGTGCAGCGTATCGCTGCGCGCTTGCTGTGGCGCCTGCCGGGCAGCGAGGTCGCTGAGCGGATGACCGCGCGTGCCCGCGCGCACGTGCGCTTCGAAAACGGCGCGTGGCTCGTCGAGCTCCCAGCCGAGCCGCTCGACCCCAGCTGGCTGCGCGATGGAGTCACAGAGAAACCGCCCGACGCCCTGCCATTTGGGCAACGCCAGTGGTGGCTTCTGCAGCTGGTAGCGGCTGTGCCGTGCAGCACTTGGCTCGCGAGTCCCTGCGCGACGCCGCAGCAGCTGGTGGCTGCAGCTGCCGCACACGAGTATGCGGGCGCGCTCTTGAGCGGCCTGCGGCGCGCAGCGCTGCAATACGACGAGCGCTCCTGGTTCGCGCCGCTGTGGGACGCATGGACGAACAGCGATCTCGCCGCTGCGATCACGCCCGATCCGCGCATCGTGCTCAGCCAAAAGCTGAGCCCGCAGGAGGTCGCGGCGCGCGCCGAGCGTCTCGTCTCTGAAGACGGGCTGCGGGTGCTGCTGCAGCACCTGCCGCGACCTTGGCCGGAGGCGCTGGCGCTACGCGTGCTCGCCGCGATCGCCGAGCTGCGCCTGTCGTTTCGCGGGATCATCCCCGTGGCAGCGCTGGCGATTCCGGTCGCGCTGCTGCCGGACGCGCTGCCGCTGCCCGATCGCACGCAGGTCGATTATCCTTTGCGCGCTTTCGTGCGTGCGCTCGCAGATTTTCAAGAGGTCGCTGCGCTCCGACGCAGCATTGCCGCGGAGACGATGGGTGACGACTGAAAACCCTGCTGACAATTTGCTGCGCGCAGCGGCGGAGATCGAATTCGCGCAAGAGCTCGCTGAGCTCAGCCGACAAGACACCCGCCCGCGTCCGCCCAACTGGCGCTTGTCGCCGTGGGCTGTGCGCACGTACATCATGGGCGCCACGCTCGAGAACGGCTTCGAGGTCACGCCCAAGTACGTGGGCAATGCGCGCCTCATCGAGATCGCCATCTCCACCTTGGCGACGGATCGCGCGCTCTTGCTCTACGGTGTGCCCGGCACGGCGAAGAGCTGGGTGAGTGAGCACCTCGCCGCAGCCATCAGCGGCGACTCGGGCTTGCTCGTGCAGGGCACCGCAGGCACCGACGAGACCGCGCTGCGTTACGGCTGGAACTACGCGCGTTTGTTGGCCGAAGGTCCGACGTCTGCGGCGCTCGTGCCGAGCCCGATGTTACGCGCGATGCGCGAAGGTCGGATCGCACGTGTCGAGGAGCTCACGCGCATCCCGAGCGAGGTGCAAGACGCGCTGATCACCGTGCTGTCAGAGAAAACGCTGCCCGTGCCCGAGCTCAACCAGGCGGTGCAAGCGCAGCGCGGCTTCAACGTGATCGCGACGGCGAACAACCGGGACAAGGGCGTCAATGATCTTTCGAGCGCGCTGATGCGTCGCTTCAACACAGTGATCCTGCCAGTGCCCGACACGCTGGAGGACGAGGTCGCGATCGTGGAGCGCCGCGTGAACGACCTGGGTCGCGCGCTGGCGCTGCCGATCGAGCGGCCTGCGCTCGCGGAGATCCGGCGCGTGGTCACCGTGTTTCGCGAGCTGCGCGACGGCAAGACGCTCGACGGCAAGACCAAGCTCAAGTCGCCGAGCGGGACGCTCTCCACGGCCGAAGCCATCAGCGTCATGACGAGCGGCCTGGCGATGGCAGCCTTCTACGGGGACGGCGAGCTGCGCGCACAGGATCTCGCAGCGAGCCTGACTGGCGCGATCGTCAAAGATCCTGTGCAGGACAAGATCGTCTGGCAGGAATACTTGCAGACCGTCGTGAAGGAGCGTGACGAGTGGAAGGACCTGTACCGCGCGAGCCGCGAGGTGTCGTGACCGCGCCATGAGCTTGCACGTCTTCGGCATTCGTCACCATGGTCCCGGCTGCGCACGCGCGCTTCGCGCAGCGCTGACAGACCTCTCGCCCGACGTCGTGCTCGTGGAAGGCCCGAGCGACGCGGGCAGCGCGCTGCCGCTGTCGGCGGACCCCGCCATGGTGCCGCCGGTGGCCCTCTTGGTGCACGTCGACGGAGAGCCAGAACGCGCGCTGTTCTATCCCTTTGCCGAGTATTCACCCGAGTGGCAGGCGCTGCGCTATGCCGCTGATAGCGGCATCCCGGTGCGGTTCATGGATCTGCCGTGTGGTCATCAGCTCGCGCGAAAGGCCGATGCTCCCGCGGAGCCCCGCGAGAGCGCGGCCACAGCGCAGGCGCGCGAAGAGGCGCTGCGCGACGACCCGATCGGTATGCTCGCAGAAGCCGCAGGCTTCGAGGACCACGAGCAATGGTGGGACTTGCAGGTAGAGCAGCGCATCGACGCGCG
>Ga0190269_10000602_pt1 | contig 18145 bp, 11 predicted proteins | sample Popmic249IS_FD_133749 | JGI IMG/M metagenome (GOLD analysis project Ga0190269, IMG submission 133749) | Populus adjacent soil microbial communities from riparian zone of Blue River, Arizona, USA - 249 IS | ecosystem: Environmental > Terrestrial > Soil > Riparian zone | place: USA: Arizona... | reverse complement strand
GTCAGGGCCGCGTGACGGCGAAGAGCTCGCACGGCCCCGAAGCCACGACCGGCACGATCGAGGTGACGGCAGGTCCGCTTGCCCGCATGACCATCTCGCCGACTACGCTGCAGCTGACGGCGGATAGCCTCCCTGTACAGTTTGAAGTGACAGGCGTCGACGCATTTGACAATCAGGCGGATGTCGGTGATGTGACCTGGTCTGTCTCGAGTGGGGCCATCGCAACCTTGAGCGCGGACGGCTTGTTAGATCCGACTGTGGTGGGTGCGGGAAGCGTGCGTGCGACGGGCACTGGCGGCGTGAGCGCGCAAAGCGGCCCCATCACGATAACCGGCGGCAAAGCTGTGACACTCAGCGTTGCACCTGACACATGGCGCGGCGTGCTCGGCGGAGCGACGCAGGCGTTCGAGGTGACGGGGTTCGATGGCGATGGGAACGAGACGAGTGATGTCGGAACGGTGAGCTACGGCGTGACTGGACCGATCCGCGCGATCAACACGAGTACGGGCTTGTTCACGCCCACAGTCGCAGGGCAGGGCACGGTGACGGCGAGCAGCTCGTACGGGCCGAGCGTCGCCACGCGCGACATCTTGGTCTCGAACCCCAACGCGACGCTGTCGATCTTGGACTTGCGCGTGTCCGGCACACTCTACAACGGCGCGACCACGCGCATGGAGGTCGATGTTCGCAGTAACGATGTCGTCGATGTGGTGCTCACGGGCCTGGGCTTCACGTTCACCGGAGCGAGCTCGCAGGACATCAGCAGTCAGTACACGGTCGTCGCCGACAACGCGAACGTCGATCGCATCACTCCCAATGTCACCCAGACACTTGTCTATCACCTGACTGTTGCGGCGAATGCAGCGTACGCCGGGACTGTCGACACGACCGTGCGCGGCGAGGCCTTTATGTCCGCTGGCACAGTGGTCACACCGTCGCGAACTGTCAGCAGCAACGTCAGCTACCCGGACTTCGGCACCAGCTTGACCATCGACGCGCCGGTGCCTCCCGCGGATCGCGCATGCATAGGCGGCCGCATCGCGTTCGGCGCCACGGCCGACTCTTCTTTCAGCTACTCTTGGAGGTTCGCCGAAGGCACGGTCGCGCCAGGTTATTCGACGAGTGACCGCTATCCGCGCGTCGACTACAACACCGTGGGCCCAAAGGCCAACGCTGTGACTGCGTCTTACACGTTGCTCTTGCTCTTCACGTATCCGACTACGCTCGTGGGCAAGCCTGTGTTCGTCGGCACGGCGAGCAATGTGCTTGCAGACACTTATCCCACTGGACGCGTGGTGTTCGCTGCGCCGACCGCGGATCAAAACGTGGCGCTGTCGAGCTTTCCGCGCGCTAACTTGATCGCGCTCGATCCCGCGGTGCCGGTACGACAATGTAACAACATCGCAGTCGACGCGAGTGGACACAACGATCTGACTATCTTCTCGGACCGCCGGCTGATCGACCCGGCTGCGGACATCGATCCGAGCGCGCCAGGCATACAGGTCGAGCTCACCACGCAAGGCGGCTTGCCAGCGCTGCCTCTGGTCGCACCGACGAGCCCGCTCGAAGGTCCGACGACCGTGTACGGGGAGTACTTCGAGCCCACCAGCGGCAAGGTCACAGCAGCGGGCGATCAAACGTTCAACTTGACGGGCGACACTGTGGCGCCGAGCGTTAGCTTCAGCTCCCCCGCGAGCGACTGCGCGGCCGTGTGTCAGAAGACGCGCGACCCGCTGACTTTTCAGTTTAGCGAGCCGATGTTTTTCTCGAGCCTCACGAACGTGCGGGTCGATCTGTACTCCGCGGCGTCGGCTTGCACGGGCACGCCGACTGATTGGACCGCTTCGACGATGCGCGCGTACGACAGCGCAGAGCACGCGCTGTACGTGGTGACGCCCTCGCGCGCGGGCACGTATGCTGTGCGCGTACGCATCCCCGCCACCGTGACCGATGCAGCGACCGCACGAAACCCACTGCCTGCGTTCAGTCGCTGCGTGGTGTTCGGGGCGCTCTCTGATCCTGCCGCGGCGACAACGCCGCAGCTGACAGCGACACCTCCGAACGTATTTTCGCCGGACGGTGACCAACGCGCGGAGTCGATCACCTGGAACGTGAGCGCGGACGCTGCGACGACGTTGCTGCGCATGCGCATCTCGCGCGGGGGCAGGGCGGTGTTTGGGAAGCTTCTGCCAGTGGCGCAGGCAGGCTCGTACAGCTTCACATGGGATGGCTCAGACAGCAGCGGCCGGATCGTAAACAACGGCGCGTACAGCGTCGCGATCGAGGCGTTGAACCGCGCAGGCACCGCCTCCGCGCCGCTCAAGACGTACGTAGAGGTCAACAGCGCGGTGCGCTTCGTGACGGTGCGCAGGCGCCAGTGAGCCTACTTGTCAGCCGCGCGCTGCACCTGCAGCTTGCCGTTGATCCAGCGATACTCGAAGCTCGCCGCTTTCGGCTGCAGCTCGACGGCGAGGCGCGACAGCGCGGTCGACGCGGTGCTCGTGTCGGCCGGACCACCGTGACGCGAGCGACCGAACCAAGACGAGATGCGGTCCCCGAAGCTGAGATTGCGCGCGCTCGGCTCGGCAGCGACGTAGCTGATCTGCTCGCGCGGGCGGCGCTTCTGCGTGTACAGATCTTCTTCTTCGCCGGGCCGTGCCGGCACGCCGACGCGATCCAACAGGCTCGACTGCTCGGCCGCTGACGCCGTGGGCTGCTGCTGCTTCTGGCTTTTGAGCGGCGGCGGCGCTGCACGCAGGGCAGTCTTTGCAGGCGCTGCGGTGGCTCCTGGAGCGGCGTATCCGGCCTTGAGCCGGAACGTGTTCGGTCCGAGTCTTTCGAGGTTCTCGCCGAGGACCTGGCTGACTTCACGGAACCGGCTGCGGAAGCGCTTCAGCTCGCGCTTGTCCCGGCTCTTCAGACCGAGCTCACCACGCACCTCACCCAGCGTGAACGGACGCCCACCGACGCCAGCGTCGCGGACAGCTTTCAACAGTCGCTCTCGGGTGTACATCATGCGTGGTCGCCTCCATGTAACCCCTCGTTCGGGCAGATGGGTGAGGGAAGTTACCTCGCCCTAAACCATTTGCCCGAGAAATCGCAAAGAAATTACCGATCCGACGCTGTAGCGCCCGATGAGCTGCGGCTGTAGGCCGCTGCAGCGCGTGACACATTGTCTGTCCACGATCTGGTCGTGTGGCGCTAAGCCGCGCTGCTGGGCTGTATTGCAGACAGATTACGCACGCAGCCATGAGCTGCGATGCTCACGCGGTCGCGCGCGGGGCGAAAGCGTCCTGCGCACTGCACAAGCCCCGAGCAGCACGCCGGGGGCGCGGGGCGCGAAAATGGTGCAAGATCCAAACCTCCCTTGCGCGCCGCGCGCCCCGTCCTAAAAGAGTCGATCGATCAGCATGCCTACGCCCGCCGCCCAGAATGAGTTTCACGCAGAGTCTGGACCCCGGCGCAAGTGGAGCTTCTGGGCTGTGGCCGCTGTGGCCGCCATCGCCGTGGCGCTCGTGTCTGTCCTCGCGTGGCCGCATTCCGACAAGGCGGCAGAGCCGAAGCCTGGCGTCGGCGACGCCGGTCCGCGCGCCAAGCCGCCCAACGTGCGGGTGCTCGAGCTGAAGCCGCGCGCATTTTCCGTGGTGCTCGAGGGCCTCGGCACGGTGACGCCGATCTCGACCGTGACCGTGCGTCCGCAGGTGGATGGGCCGCTGCAATCAGTCGCCTTTCAAGAGGGCGCGGCCGTCAAGCGAGGTCAGCTGCTCGCCGAGATCGACCCGCGGCCATTTCGGATCAGGCTCGCGCAAGCCAAGGCCACCGCGGCGCGCGATCACGCGCAGCTGAAGAACGCACAGCTCGACCTGGAGCGCTACAAGACGCTGAGCGAGCAGAAGCTGATCGCGCGTCAGCAGCTCGACTCACAGGCCAGCTTGGTCGCGCAGAACGAAGCCGCAGTCGCCGCCGACGAAGCGAACGTCACAGATGCGCAGCTGCAGCTGCAGTACACGCGCATCGAGTCGCCGATCGACGGCGTCGCGGGTATTCGGCAGGTGGATCCGGGCAACCTGGTCAAAGCTACGGACGCGAACGGCATCGTGGTGCTGACGCAGCTCGATCCGATCGCCGTCGTGTTCACGCTGCCACAGGACCAGCTCACGCCGCTGTCAGCTGCGATGGCAGCGGGGCCGGCCAAAGTCGAGGTCTACAGTCGCGATGGTGCCGAGCAGCTGGCGGTTGGCACGCTGAAAGTCATCGACAATCAGATCAACGTGCAGACCGCGAGCATTCGGCTGAAAGCGCAGTTCGACAACCCCGAGCGCAAGCTCTGGCCGAACCAATTCGTGCGCGCGCGCGTCACGGTCTCGCAGGAAGATGCCGCGCTGGTCTTGCCGGCAGTCGCCGTGCAGCACGGTCCGCAGGGCGCATACGTGTACCTGGTGACGCCGGACAACAAGGCGCAGATCAAGCCGATCCGTGTCTCGCTCCTGCAAGGCGAGGAAGCGGTGATCGAATCCGGGCTCGCGGCGGGCGATCGCGTGGTGACCCACGGCCAAGCGCAGGTGAAGCCGAACGGTCCCGTGAACCCGGTCGCGGGAGAAGGGCCGGCCAATCAGCGCGGCCCGGCAGGGGCCAAGGGGGCGCCGTGAGCATGTCCGAGCCCTTCGTGCGCAGGCCGGTCGCGACCACACTGCTCACGCTGGGTATGACTCTGGTGGGCATCCTGGCGTTTCGTCAGCTGCCGATCGCTGCGCTGCCGCAGGTCGATTATCCAACCATCGTTGTGTCCACTTTGCTGCCGGGTGCGAGCGCACAGACCATGGCGGCGACGGTGACCACGCCGCTCGAGCGTCAGTTTGGACAGGTGCCCGGCCTCTCACTCATGACGAGTGTCAGCAGTCAAGGTAGCTCACAGATCACCTTACAGTTCGATCTGGATCTCGCGATCGACTCGGCCGAGCAAGATGTGCAAGCTGCGATCAACGCGGCGAGCAATCTGCTGCCCCCGACGCTGCCTGCGCCGCCGACCTACAGCAAGAGCAATCCGGCCGACTCTCCGATCCTGACGCTCGCGCTGCGCTCGGACACCCTGCGCTTGTCAGACGTGGACGCGCAGGTCGACTCGCTCCTCGCACAGAAGATCTCGCAGGTGCCCGGCGTCGGCCTCGTCACCATGAACGGGCGCAAGCGCCCCGCTGTGCGCGTGCAGGTCGATCCCGTCGCGCTCGCTGGCACGTCGCTCACGCTGGAAGATGTGCGTACAGCGATCGTCGCGGCGAACGTGAACCAACCCGCGGGAACGCTCGACGGGCCGCACCAGCAGTACACGCTCGACACGAACGATCAGCTGGAGAAAGCGGCGGACTTCGAGCCGCTCCTGCTCGCGTACAAAGATGGCTCTCCGCTGCGGCTGCGCGAGATCGCGAGCGTCGTCGACGGTGTGGAGAACGATAAGCTCGCGGGCTGGGCCTACACCGAGCGCGCGATCATCGTGAATGTGCAGCGTCAGCCAGGCGCCAACGTGATCGAAGTCGCCGATCGCGTAAAGGCGCTGCTGCCGGAGGTGCGCGACGCGCTGCCACAGGGGGTCACCCTCGATGTGCTGAGTGACCGCACCGAGACTGTGCGCGCGTCGGTGGAAGAAGTGGAGCTGACGCTGGTATTGACCATCTTCCTGGTGGTCGCCGTGATCTTCCTGTTCCTCGGCAACTTGCGCGCGACGGTGATCCCCGCCGTCGCTGTGCCTGTATCGCTGATCGCGACGTTCGCGGTGATGTGGGCGGCGGGTTTTTCGCTCAACAACCTGTCCCTCATGGCGCTCACGATCGCGACCGGCTTCGTGGTGGACGACGCGATCGTGATGGTCGAGAACATCGCGCGCTACCTGGAAGCCGGCATGCAGCCGATGGCTGCGACGCTGAAGGGCGCGAAAGAGATCGGTTTTACGATCGTCTCGCTCACCGTCTCGCTCGTCGCTGTGCTGATCCCGCTCCTATTCATGAGCGGCTTGATCGGCCGCATCTTCCGCGAGTTCGCGATCACCTTGAGCGCTGCGATCGTGCTGTCTGCGCTCGTCTCGCTGACCTTGACGCCGATGATGGCTGCGCACTTGCTCAAGCACAAAGCGCACGAGGCGCCGAAGGGCGTGATCATGCGCGCGTCGGATGCGGCGTTCGATGGGATGTTGCGCGCGTACAAGGCGAGCTTGCAGGTCGTGCTACGGCATCGTGGTCTGACATTGCTCGTAACGCTGCTCACTGCGCTCAGCAGCGTCGCGCTCGCCTGGTACATCCCGAAAGGCTTGTTTCCGACGCAGGATACAGGGCTCCTGCAAGGGGTGACACGCGCCGACCCCGACGTGTCGTTCGCGCGTATGTCTGCGCTGCAAGCGGAGCTATGTCAGCGGCTGATGGCTGACCCTGCGGTGCAAGGCGTGTCCTCGTTCATCGGCGCAGACGGCACGAACGAGTCGAGCAACGTGGGCCGCGTAAGCATCGTGCTCAAGCCGCGCTCGGAGCGCGGTGCGATCAACGGTGTCATCTCGCGCCTCTCGCGCGAGCTGAACCAAGCGGGCGACCTCTCGGTGTACTTGCAACCCACGCAGGACCTGCAGATCGACAGTCGCGTGAGCCGCACGCAATACCAGTGGACGCTGGAGGACGCGAACCCAGCCGAGCTCGAGGCCTGGGCGCCCAAGGTGCTCGCGCGCGTACGCGCGCTGCCCGAGATCACAGATGTCGCGAGCGACGCGGAAGAAGTGGGTCCAGTCACGCACGTCGAGATCGATCGCGACAGCGCGGCGCGCCTCGGTGTGAGCACGCAGGCGATCGACGACACGTTGTACGATGCTTTCGGGCAACGTCAGGTCTCTACCATCTACACGCAGTGGAGCCTGTACCGCGTGATCTTGGAGATCACGCCGGCGCTCCAGGGTGATCCTACTGCGCTCGATCGGCTGTACGTCCGTGGGCGCGATGGCATAGCGGTGCCGCTGTCGGCGGTGGCGCGCTTCAGCCAGAGCAGCGCGCCCCTCGTGCTCGGGCATCAGGGTCAGTTCCGTGCCGTGACCATCTCGTTCAACGTGGCCCCCGGCGTGTCGCTGGGAGCGGCCGTCGAGGCGATCGAGAAAGTGCGCACGGAGCTCGGCCTGCCGCCCTCGGTGCGCAGCGCGTTCCAGGGCGCGGCGTTGGCTTTTCGCGAGTCTCTGAGCAGCGAGCCCGCGTTGGTCGTGGCCGCGCTGATCACGGTCTACATCGTGCTCGGCGTGTTGTACGAGAGCTACATCCATCCGATCACCATCTTGTCGACGTTGCCTTCGGCGGGGCTCGGCGCGCTCGCCGCGCTGTGGCTGTGGGAAGGGCACTTCGATGTGATCGGCCTGATCGGCATCGTGCTGTTGATCGGCATCGTGAAGAAGAACGCGATCATGATGATCGACTTCGCGATCGACGCGCAGCGGAGCGAAGGGCTCGCTCCCTCTGAAGCGATCTTTCAGGCGTGTCTGCTGCGCTTTCGTCCGATCATGATGACCACGTTGGCGGCGCTGCTCGGCGCGCTGCCGCTCGCGCTCGGACAAGGTGTCGGCTCTGAGCTGCGGCGCCCGCTCGGCATCAGCGTGGTCGGAGGTCTCCTGCTGTCGCAGCTCTTGACCTTGTACACGACGCCCGTGATCTACCTCGCGCTGCAGCGTTTTGCGTCCAAAGAGCCAGCACCGCACGAAGAGCCACAAGCTGAGCCCGAGCTGAGTGTATGAGCCTGTCGAGCCCATTCATCAAGCGGCCGGTCGGCACGATCCTGCTCGCGCTGGGTTTGTTTCTCGGCGGTGCGCTGGCGTACGTAGCGCTGCCAGTCGCGCCGCTGCCGCGCGTCGATTACCCCACGATCTTCGTGGCTGCGTCGCTGCCGGGCGGCAGTCCGGAGACCATGGCGTCGGCTGTGGCCACGCCGCTCGAGCGCAGGCTCGGCCGGATCTCGGGCCTCACCGAGATGACGTCGAACAGCTCGACGGGTGATGCCTCGATCACCATGCAGTTCGACCTCGATCGCACGCAAAACAGCGCAGCGCGCGATGTGCAGGCGGCGATCAACGCGTCGTACGTGGACCTGCCCACGAACCTGCCGCTGCGCCCTCGCTACCGCAAGGTGAACCCCGCCGATCAGCCGGTGCTGATCTTGGCGCTGCGCTCTGTCGCGATGCCGATCTCACAGGTGTACGAGCTCGCGAACACCACGCTCGCGCAGACGATCGCGCGCGTCGATGGCGTGGGCCAGGTGTTCGTCGCGGGCGCGCAGCAGCCCGCCGTGCGTGTGCAGGTGGACGGCAAAGCGGCGCTGGCCGCTGATCTCACCCTCGAAGAGATCCGCAGCGCGATCGCGAGCAGCAACGCGCATCAGGCCAAGGGCATCTTCGATGGCCAGAATCGAGCCGCCGCCATCAGCGGCAACGATCAGCTGACAAAGGCGGCCGAGTATCGCAACCTGCTGATCAAGAGCACCGCAGCGGGCAGCGTTAGGTTGAGCGACGTCGCCACGGTGACCGACGACGTCGAAAACGATCGCGCCGCGGCGTGGGTGAACGGCGAGCGCGCGGTGTTGATCATGATCCGGCGTCAGCCCGATGCCAACATCATCGAAGTGGTGGATCGCGTGACCGCGCTCTTGCCCGAGCTGTCGAGCGCGCTGCCGCCGAGCGCGGCGCTCGAGGTCGCGATGGATCGCTCCCAGACTATCCGCGCATCGGTGCGCGACGTGGAGCACACGCTCTTGATCAGCGTGGCGCTCGTCACGCTGGTGGTGTTCGCGTTTCTCGGCAGCGTGCGCGCGACTTTGATCCCGAGCGTGGCCGTTCCGCTGTCGCTCGTCGCGACATTCGGGTTGATGTGGCTGTTCGGTTTCAGCTTGAACAACCTCTCACTGATGGCGCTCACGATCGCGACCGGCTTCGTGGTGGACGACGCGATCGTCGTGACGGAGAACATCGACCGCTACTTGGAAAAGGGCATGCCGCGCATGCAGGCGGCGCTGCTCGGCGCGCGCCAGATCGGCTTCACGGTGTTGTCGATCACTGTGTCGCTCCTGGCTGCATTCATGCCCTTGTTCTTGATGGGCGGCATGCTCGGTCGCATGTTCCGCGAGTTCGCGCTGACCTTGGGCGCGGCGATCAGCATCTCGGCTGTGATCTCGCTGACGCTCACGCCCACCTTGTGCGGGCAGTGGCTCAAGCCGCGTGCGCCGCAGCGCGCCGACGGCTGGTACGCGCGCCTGGAGCGGCGCTATGCGCGCTCGCTCCATACGTTGCTACGCTATCCGGGCTGGTTGCTCGCGTTCACCTTGGCGCTGATCGGCGTGAGCGTGGCGCTGTTCGTGAAGCTGCCGAAGGGCTTGTTTCCGCTGCAGGACACGGGTGTGATGTTCGGCTCGACCGAGGCGCCCCAGGATGTCTCGTTCGCGCAGCTGCGGCAGCGCCAAGAGCAGATGAACGCCGTGGTGATGGCCCATCCCGAGGTCGCCCAGGTGCTCTCGTTCGTGGGCTCTGGACCGGGCGGTACGTCGAGCAACAGCGGCAGCTTCTTCGTGAGCTTACGCCCGCACGGCGAACGCAGGCAGTCGATCGACGAAGTCATCGCCGACCTGCGCAAGAGCGCCGCGAAGGTACGCGGCATGCAGCTGTTCATGAGCTCCGCACAGGATCTGCGCGTGGGCGGGCGGCGCGCGAAGTCGCAGTTCCAGTACACGCTGCAGGGCAACAGCTTGCAGGAGCTGCAGACCTGGGCGCCGAAGGTCGTGGAAGGGCTCAAGGGCGTCCCGGTGCTGCGCGATGTGAACAGCGACCAGCAGAGCGCTGGGCTGCGGCTGCTCTTCGAGATCGACCGCGACGCCGCGAGTCGCTTCGGGATCAGCGCGCGCCAGATCGACGCGACGCTCTACGACGCGTTCGGTCAGCGTCAGATCGCGACGCTCTACACCGAGGTCAACCAGTATCACGTGGTGATGGAGGTCAAGGCCGATCAGCGCGCGACACCCGATGCGCTCGACGCGTTGTATTTGCGCTCGGCGGAAGGTGCGCTTGTGCCGCTGTCAGCGCTCGGCAAGGCGCGGCCCGGTCCGATGCCACTGTCGGTGAATCACCAGGGGCAATTTCCTGCGATCACGCTCTCGTTCAACCTTGCCGAAGGTGCGTCGCTCGGCGAAGCCATGGAGGCCATCGAACGCGTCAAGCGCGAGCAGCTCTGGCCGGCCAGCTTGAAGGGTGGTTTTCAAGGCAACGCGCAGGTGTTCGCCGCGTCGCTCTCGCAGCAACCTTTCTTGATCCTGATCGCCGTAGTCGCTGTCTACATGGTGTTGGGCATTCTGTACGAGAGTTACGTCCACCCACTGACCATTCTGTCCACGTTGCCCTCCGCAGGCGTGGGCGCGCTGCTCGCGCTGTGGATCGCCGGGCTGGAGCTCGACTTGCTCGGTTTAGTGGGCATCGTGCTATTGATCGGAATTGTTAAGAAGAACGCGATCATGATGATCGACTTCGCGCTCGAGGCCGAGCGCAAGGACGGTCTGACAGCGCGAGCTGCCATCTTGCGCGCTGCGGAGCTACGCATTCGGCCGATCTTGATGACCACGTTCGCAGCGCTGTTAGGCGCGCTGCCGCTCGCGCTCGGAACTGGGTTGGGCTCCGAGCTGCGGAGGCCGCTGGGTGTCGCCATCGTGGGCGGCCTGATCGTCTCGCAGGTCGTGACCATTTACACGACGCCCTGCGTGTATGTGCTGCTCGATCGCTTCTCGCGGCACAGAAAGCGTGCCAGCAGCGCGCCGCAGCGTTCTGTCATGACGAGCCCAGGCTCGGATGCAGGCAGTTCTGTCATGTGACCTGACAAGATGACTGTATCCACGCCGTGAATGATCCGTCGCGATGTGCACAGTACAGGTGTAGTTGGTTGACAGCGGCGCGCACCAATCTTTCAATGCGAGAACGCTTACGCGCATTCGCGCATGCAAGACGGGGAAGCCATGACCAAACCACTGAGCACCTTTGTGGCCATTACCGCGCTTCTATGGGCCGGGAGCAGCTGCTCTTCCGACGATACGAGCACAGAGCCGGAGCCTACGACGCAGGACGCGTCCACAGGGACATCTGAAGAGAACAAAGTCGCGGATGCTGCAGCACCTGCCGACAGCAAGACGGCAGAGCTCGACTACACCCAAGACATCCGCGGCAAGTGCACGCTCAGCACGAGCTACGCGGACGATCACGCCTGCATTCCGGCACCGCCGCCCGGCGAAGGCATTCAGATCCACATCGGTCCGTCCAACTACGACGATCCGGAAGAGGTCGCGAAGTACATCATGCATCCGGGCGAAGAGAGCTCGGAGTGCTTCACGATGCGCACGCCGAACACCGAAGCGATCACCTATCAGACGTTCGTGCTGAGTGGTCGCGCAGGCACGCACCACATGATCAACACGCTGTACGAGGGCGACTTGCCGACCGGCTCATTTGGTCCGTGCGGCGGGCGCAACTCGGACACCGCGAAAGCCGTGGGCTCCTTGCCTGGCGCCTCCAAGGCGTACATGCCTCGCAGCAAGGTCGCGCCGGAGTACGCGCACGTCGGCCAGGTGTTGAATGCAGAATCGCTCCTCGCAGCGGACATGCACTACTTCAACTTCACCGATCAAGACATCTTGCGCGAGGTTTGGTTGAACCTGTACTTCGCGCCAAAAGACGCGAACATCACCGAGTACACCAGCGTGATTCGCGGCTTCGGCGGCTTGGGCTGGAACCGCGAGCCCATCGAGCCCGGTACGGACAAGGTTTACAAGTACGAGTGCCCGATCAAAGGCGACGGGAACATCTTGCAGCTGCTCGGTCACTACCACGCGCACGGCAAGCAGTTCACCGCGTCGATCAAGCGCAAGGGCAGCGACCGCGGTGAGAAGGTATTCGAGATGTTCGACTATCTCGATCCCGCGACCTTCGACTACAACACAGTCACCGAGAACCCCAGCTTCAGCCAGGGTGCGTCGGGTGCCGTCTCTGGCATCTTGGAAGTGAAAGACGGTGACATTCTCATGTGGGACTGCCACATCATCAACGACGACATGGTCCCGCTGCGCTACGTCAACGAAGTGAAGACGGGCGAGATGTGCAACGTCTGGGGCTATTCGATCGGCACCCAGCCCATCGTCTGCGATCATCCATAGCCCTTTACCATCGACGAGCAGCGCTCGCGGGCCCGGCTCGCGCGCGCTGTTTCTACTTGTCAGGACGCACGACGTCCCCGCTGATGTCTGCGATGCTGGGGCAGCCACAGAGCGCCATTGCAAGGTCGAGCTCGCGTCGCAGGAGCTCCAAGACCGCGCCCACGCCTTCACGTCCCCCGACAGTCAGACCCCACAACACCGGGCGCCCGATGAACACAGCGCGCGCACCGAGCGCCAGCGCTTTGATCACATCGGTGCCGCGGCGAATGCCACCATCGACGTAGACCTCCGCGCTGCCGCCGACAGCTTCCACTACGCGCGCGAGAACGTCGATCGTCGCGGGGGAAGTGTCCAGCTGTCGCCCGCCATGATTCGAGACCACCACGGCGGATGCGCCGACCTCGATCGCGCGCTTGGCATCGTCCGCCCTCACCACGCCCTTGACGATCACCGGCAGCCTGCTGATCGAGCGTAGCCACGCGACATCGCGAAACGTCAGGCTGGGATCGAGCATCGCTGCAAAGTAGCTCGCAAGGCCGCTCTCACCGCGCACGCGTTCGATGCTCGCATAGGGCGCGGCCTGTAAGTTTTCGACCCGGAACTCCGGTGGCAGCGCGAAGCTGTTGCGAACATCGCGCTCACGCCGCCCTAGCATCGGCGCATCCACGGTGAGCACCAAGGCGCTGCAGCCAGCAGCTTCCACCCGCTGCACGAGCTCGCGCGTCGCCTCGCGGTCCTTGTACACATACAGCTGAAACCACAGCGGCCCGCGCGCGGCTTCTGCCACTGCCTCGACGGTCGTGTTGGACAGGGTCGAGAGCACGAACAACGTCCCGGCGTCACCCGCCGCGCGCACCGATGCGAGCTCGCCGTCCGGATGCGCGAGGCGGTGGAACGCAGTGGGTGCCACCGCGATCGGCATGCTCACCTTATGTCCGAGCAGCGTGGTCTCGAGCTTGCGCGTGCTGACATCGACTAGCACGCGATAGTGCAGGCTGATCGCCTGGTAAGCCTCGCGATTGCGCCGCAGCGTGAGCTCGTCGTCCGCGCCGCTCGCGTAGTAGTCCCATGCGGCTTGCGGGAGGCGCGTCGAAGCCAGCGCTTCGAGCTCTGTGAGGTTCAGGAAGTCTGCGGGCATCCAGCCGGGATAGACAGAGTCCTTGGCCAATGCAAGATGCGTCGCGCTGCGCACCGCGCGTCTAGGAGCCGCGTCTCACGACCCCTTTGTCTAAGCGGGGCAGGGCAGCCGCCTGGAGCTTGCCGCCGAGAGCTGCAAGGCCGCGCTCCGGGAAGGTGATCCATACGAGCACGTAGAGCGCGCCCGCGATCAGAAAGAGCGCGCGATAGCCGGTGATCAACGCAAGGTTCTCGGATACGCCGCCGACGACTGCGCCGAGCAGGTTCGCGCCAAAGGCTCTGGCCGGCGAAGCGCTCGCGCGAAACGCCTGACTGAAAGCCAGGTTGCCGAGCAAGATCGGGACGAACAACACCACGCTCGACGCCAGGTACTTCGCCACTGGATCCCACGCCGAAAACATGGCTGGTGGCAGCGCCCATGCCACTCCCAGTGCAGCCAAAAGCAGCAGGAACAATGGCGTGCTCCGCTGCATCGGCCAGACGTGTGCGATCCAGTTCGCGAGCAGCACCATCGTCAGCACCGAGCCGAACACCAGCGCGTTGACGAACCAGGTGGCTCCAAACAGCAGCGACATGCGCACGAGCCCGGAGGTCTCGAGCAGCAGAAACGCCATGCCCATAAAGAAGAACGGGGCGAGCGCGAGCAGGCCGCCGCGCTCTTCCGACTTGCGCTGCGCGTTGCGCTCGAGCAGCCCGACGCCGCCGATGGCGAGCGCGCCCAGTCCGATCAACATGCATGCGGCGAGCAAGATCTGCTGCGGGATGACGCGCTCACGCAAATACAGAAACGGCCAGTCGTCGCTGGCTTCACCGACCGCAGCATCTGGCTGCACGACCTTGTATTGCCAGTCCGCGCCGAGCTGCGGATCGACCCGCGCCAGGCCAGGCCCCGCGATGAACGCGGCGGTCAGGCCTTGGTCTGGGCCGAGCAGCACGCGCGGGGCGTGACCTGCGGCGCGACCGAGCGTGTTCGCGATGCGATCCACGAGCCAGCGCGTCCGATAGTAGTTGTACAAGACGATCAAGCCTGTGTCGGGCTTGAGCAAACGCAGCGCGCTCTGGAACGCTTCGGTCGTAAACAGAAAGCTCTCTAGCCGCACGCCTGCGTACGGACTCGCGAGGGTGAGTGAGTCCGGAAGGCCGAAGATGATCAGGTCGTACTGGCCCTGTTCACGCTCCAAGAACGTGCGACCATCCATCAGGTGCAGCTGCACGCGCGGATCGTTGAGCGAGCGATTCGGCTGCAGCCCGCGACCGATGCGCGCCAGCAGCGGATCGATCTCCACGGCGTCGACGTGGCCAGCACCGTAGGCGAGCGCTGCTGCAGTGTCGGTGCCGTTGCCGGCGCCGATGATCGCGACGCGGCCGTTCCAGGCTCCCTCCCGCTGCGCGAAAGGATCGACCTGCCAGCTCGCGCGCGGCGGCTTGGCGGTGAGGTAGCTACCTGGCTCGCCTGGCAAAGTGGCGCCTGCCGCGCGATATGGAAACTCATAGAACGGCTCACGCTTGCGCACGTCCGTGATGTACTGGTGGACAACGTTGTTGACCTCGAGCCGGTAGCGCGCCGAGCCAGCGGTGGGATCACCCGGCGCGCGGGCCGCGGCACGCGCGAGCGGCGTCACCTCGACGCGCTGGTACGGCGACCAGGTGCTGTTCCAGTCCGCATTCGTGACGAGACCCAAGGTGACGACCGCGATCACTAGGTTCGCACCGAGCGCCGGGAGCCAGCGCGGCGTGAGCGCGAGAAAACCCGCGAGCGAAAACATGAACCACACGTGCGCCGGCACGCCGAAGAACGCGGCCAGGCCGAACAGCACGATGCCCAGCAAGCTGCCCGCGATGTCTACCGAGTACGCGCGCAGCGGCGCGGCAGCGCGGAGCTCGCGCCCGATCACTACGCCCAGGGTGCTGAAGAGCCCGGCCATCAGCATCCCGAGCGCGCTCAAGGCGAGCCAGGGCGGGATGCGGAGCTCGCCTTCGCCGGCGCCGAAGTACACGACCTTTCCGCCGTCGATCACCACCTCCATGTTGAACAGCGTGACGCTGCTCACGAACAGCAGGAGCCACAGCGGACCGCTGGCAATCCACAGCGAGAGCGCGCGTGCTCGCAAGCGCGGTGCGAGCGTCGCCCCGAGGCCCAAACCCAAAAATGCTGTGACTAAGAGCAGGTTGGAGACATAGGACAGATACAGCACGTGGCTGCCTGCCCAGCGGATGCAGCACAGCTCCAGGAAGAGCGCACAGCTGCTCGCCACTGCGAGTCGCCACATCGGTTTGTGCACCACTTCGCTATTCGAAGAGAGATTGTCAGGAGACACGTCACGCGATTGTCGATGCCCGGCGCTGCGACTGTCAAACCGCGCAGGAGCGTGCGGTTGTCACCCACATATCTGCGGGGTGAGCACCCGGGCTGGGATCTCGGCGCTGGCGTCGCCAGCCTGACACTGCAGTCGAGTGGGCGGGCGGTGCGTTGAGCTTGGCGACGTTGTCTGAGAGACTGCCGCCGCCGGCCAGACTGCCGGCGGCTTACTTTCGGAGCGTGTCGTTATGAAGCGTATTCTTCTCGGTGCGGCTGCCGCCGTCAGCGTTGTTGTAGTCATCGTGCTGATCCTGGCGTTGATGCAGCCGGACACTTTCAAGCTAGAGCGCGAGGTCGCGATCAGCGCGCCGCCGGCGACCATCTTCGCGAACCTCGATGACTTCAAGCGCTGGGAGCTGTGGTCGCCCTGGGAGAAGCTCGAGCCAGGCATGAAGAAGAGCTACAGCGGGCCAGCGACGGGGGTAGGGTCGACCTACGAGTGGGAGGGCAAAGAGGTCGGAAGCGGACGCATGACCATCACCGACAGCAAACCGAGCGAAGAGCTGACGATCAAGCTGGAGTTCATGAAGCCCTTCGAGGCGACGAACAAAACAGTGTTCGCGCTCGCGCCGCGCGGCTCGGACACACAGGTCCGCTGGATCATGACCGGCGAGAACAACATGTTCGGCAAGGTCATGGGCGTCTTCGCCGACATGGACTCCATGGTCGGCAAAGACTTCGAAAATGGGCTCGCAGCGCTCAAGCGCGTGTCTGAGAGCCCATAAGTCACGCCTCCAGGTGGCTTCGACGGGTCAGACGGTTTTCCAGATTTGCCTGGGTCATGCGTGCTTACGATGTAAGCTTTCGGCGTAATTCCGAAGCGCCCAGTGCACTGTGGCAATCTGCGCCGAGGTAAGGTTTTCGAGCCTCCATGCTCAAGTTTGCCCGGGGTTCGTCCGAACCTAAGAGCATGGAGATATCTGGAATCGCAAGGTTGGCTTCGTCGATGGCGCAAGAGCGAACTGCTCAGGCGACAGACGTGGCTCTCCTGAAGAAGGCTCTAGATATGCAGCAGCAGAACGCGGCGACCATGATCTCCGCGATCACGCCAGCTGCAGCCCTGCCCTCGCACTTGGGGCAGAACGTAAACGTAGTGGCCTGATGACAAGTGCGAGACGCCACCGCCTTGCAGCCACTGGCTGCAAGGTTGGTGGCGTTTTTCTTGGCTCGCCTGTCGGCTTTGTCTAGTCGTCCGTGCTCGGGCGCGTGGGCGCAGGCGTGTTCTTGACCAACACGTTCAAGTCCAGCACGCACTGCTCTTCGTTGTCAGTGTTCGAGTCGACCTTGTGGAGCGTGCCCTCGATCCCGTCGTCCTGGAGTTGCTTCGCGTCCAGCGTGATCCGGATATTGCTCAAACAGATGAGGTCGTACGTCACGTCGCAAAGATCGGCCGAGGCCTTTACGGCTACATTGCAGCCGAGCGCGCTCAAGCGAAAAGCTTCTGGGACTTTGCACTCTCCGACATTGTCGGGCGCGCTTTCTTTGGTGACCTCTACGAGCACATCGGATCCCAGTCTCACGCACGGCGAAGAGTCGGGCGGACATGCAGCTAAGAGCGGCAACAGGCAAACAACGCTGGCCGCAACAGACTTGCTCATACCGTACGTATCGTCCGCGCTCGACAGATCTTGAGCAGGTGGGCCTGTACTTTTCCTGGGCGCGATGCGGGCTGGTTGTGCGTGTCATCTCCACCGCACGTGTGGCATGAGCGCAGTCCCCGCTGAGGCATTCGGGCCAGAACTGCTGCGGTACCGTTCTTGCAGCGTGCTCGCACGACACTGTGTGACTTTACGGAGGCCGACCATGTTCAAGCATCTCGTAGTGCCCACGGACTTCGGTGAACCCGCCCACGCTGCGCTGAGCTTCGCCATCGAGCTCGCGAAAACGTACGAAGCAAAGCTCACGCTGCTGCACGTGTATGGCGTTCCCACGGTCTATTACCCGGACTCTGTTGCATGGCCGCTCGAGGAGCTCGGCCGCGCCGCGCAAACTTCTCTAGATACCTCGGTCGCGCAAGTGCGTGAGCGCTACAACAACGTGCAAGGACATGTCGAGGTCGGGGATCCGCGTGAAGCCATCCTGAAGTTCGCGAAGGAATCCAGCGCAGATCTGCTCGTGATCGGAACGCACGGACGGCGCGGCATCGCGCATCTTGTGTTGGGCTCGGTCGCAGAGTGGCTGGTTCGAATGGCGCCCGTGCCCGTGCTGACTGTCTCGACGAGAACCAACCAAGACAAGTGAGCACGAAAGCGCGCGCGCTGCACGAAGGACCGGTGTCGGTCGCGTTTCGCCGATGCGAAGCTGCGCATCGAACGTGCAGTTGCGGACAGAGCATGTTGCACAGGGCTCACGTACAGCTGGAAAACGCTTGATTCTGCCTGTGACACGCGTAGCTTGCTGAGCTGTGATGTCCACTTCGTTCATCACAGTAGTGCCAACTGAGCACGTGAGGTC
>Ga0190269_10000601_pt1 | contig 18162 bp, 11 predicted proteins | sample Popmic249IS_FD_133749 | JGI IMG/M metagenome (GOLD analysis project Ga0190269, IMG submission 133749) | Populus adjacent soil microbial communities from riparian zone of Blue River, Arizona, USA - 249 IS | ecosystem: Environmental > Terrestrial > Soil > Riparian zone | place: USA: Arizona... | reverse complement strand
TTTACAGTATAATAATCTTTGAATACACTTAATAATCTCTCTGCAATAAGTTTAAATGTTTGAACCTTTAAATCAATGTCTAACACTATCAAATGTAAGCCTTTATCAAGCAATTCACCAGTTCTTATTGAGTAGTTAAGTGTCTGAGGATTTGACAATATCTCTCTAATTGCTCTCTTCTCCAAGGCTCCTCTTGTCCAAGCTTTAAGAGTAGGAATTTTACTATTTCTGTATCCACCCACTCTTACTGTTGGAATATCTAGCTCTGTATCTGCCAAAGAGTTTCTTATTCTCCTCTCAATATCTACCTTTAATTCCAGAGGCTCAGTTGTACCATCCAGACTTCTTGAAGACCTTCTCAAGGTCTATCTTTCTAATTTCTTCATAATTTGGTTTTTCTAGATCGATGTAATTCCTTCTAGAAAAACTTCCTTCTTGAATTGCCAAGATTTAACCAATATTTCTTCATTCTTCAAAGCTCTCTCCCAATCGTCTAAGCTTAATAGAGAACTGTCGTATCCCTTACAACCTGTCTTACTTACTCCACTCATGGTATTCATCAGATAATATTGTTTCCTGCCTAAGTAAATGGATTTATCGAAGGAGCCTTCATACTTCAATTGTCCCATCTTAGAACCCACCATATGTTCGGGTAATTTTACATTGGTATCGAAGCTATCCGTATCCATGTAAAAGACTTTACCTTTCATCTTGAATATCTTATCAACAATGTTCACACTAACCATTCTAGCATAAGACACTATGAAGATCCCAATTGTTAAATTTGACTTATTGTGCCTAGTAAGACCATAGTTTAACCAATTCTGAGCTGCAACACCATAGGAGGAGTTGTGTAGGATCTTACCAAATGTTCTCTTTCCCATATTTCCTTCTCTTTCACCTTCGTTCTTAATTCTATCGAACACTTCAAGGGCCTTACCAAATAACTCCATTCCACTCTTTTTCTTTGAGTAATGTAGTACTTCCAATATATTCTCCACTCTGGCACCTTGTCTTACATAATTCTTAAGTTCTTCTGTAGTTCCTTGGTACAAGACTAAACCTCTGTATCTGTTGAACTGTTTATCATCCTTACAGGGAATTCCAATTGGAACAGAACCGTCATTGTAGACATACGCCTTAATCAATCCGAATAGGTTGGTTTTTATAAAAGGAATTACATCGATTTATAAAAACTTGGGTAAATCACTTACACTTGGATTGAGTATTACTTCTGGTTCACCTATCGGATACTTAAGATCTTGAGTAAGTCTCACATAACTGTAAAGTCCATTTATGTCATACTTGTGAATTACCTCTTGCTTCAAATTCAAATCTAAAACTTCAACTATTCCTCCGCAATAAGAGTCTCTTAGTTCTGAATCCAGATTATGTGAGAGATCATATACTTTTAATCCTTCATTTTTTAGTAGAGGTAGTTGTTGAGTTCGCCATATTCTAAAGGAGGCGGACGGAGCAGAGAAGATTTTTAGAGGATCTATTGGAAATTTGGATTGTACAGTCTCAAAGTATTTAACTAACACTTGATATAGGGCAATGCAATCACCCATTATATACTTTTTGGATACTCCTAAGAAGGACCAATTGTTATTAGAAAATAATGCCTTCATCTCTTCATAATCTTTTAAGGAGGTTCTTTTAGGCTCAAAGTATTCATAGGCAGGTATAGGCCCAAAATAAGAAAGTGTTCGCTCTATACAATCTTTCCAAAAATAATGGGGAAAATGATCCTTCTGGGTAGTCGCGCCCCAGTCTTTAGCCAATTTAGCTAGAGATCCCGGTAGTATTCTTATAGAATCCTTAATTGTTAATAGAACTTTTCCTTTATTAGTTACTTTGATTGAAATGATTTCCCCGTCTTTCATTACGGGGCTAAAAGTGAAAGGTAATTCGAGAAGAGCCGGTAGGCTAAGAATTGCATCATAACCTCCAAAGTTATGAAAATAGACTGTACTTCCATTATTTTGATTGATAAGTTCTTGCCAGAAGAAGACTAACATAGTATTAGTATTATTTCCATACTGAGTGATGTCATAAACTTTAGCTATTTCCCCATTGTACCATGAAGCCATATATACTTTGTTATTCCCATTAGGTAATATTAGATTAGCTTTTAAACAATCCATAGATAATTTAAATGAAGCATTAGCTCATTGGATATGTTGCGATGGGACAAGAACTTATAATGGTATAAAAGAAGTTGCTTTCATTGTTAATGTTCTATTCATATGCAAAGAGGCCAACCTACCATTTATATTTCATCTAAATCTATGGAAAAAATTCAAGCTCATATTTTACCTTACTTTTGTCATTCTATGAGGTACAAATTGTTGAAAGAAAGCTAAGAAGCTCATCTAAGAAATTAGCAGAATGTGTTGATGGTAAATCATAAAGAAATTGAGAAGCCTCTGGCAATGTTTCACCAGGAATCCAATAAGGTCTAGTATCATTCTGAGAAAGGTTTATAGGAACTGAAGGGTGAGTATTATGTCTTGAAAGACCAGAAGAGACAAAGGCAGAAGTATGGAAGCCCCTGTGTTGACCATCAAAGGCATTATGTCTACCCATGCTTGGTTGATAATTTAGAGTAGGCTCACTAGGAGCTAGAATATTCAAAACTCCTGATATGATAATATGAAGGAAATGCGCTATTGCGTAAATAAAAGAGAAAAGGATAAGAAAGAAAGGAATTAGGTAATCCGCTATTGAGGAAAAGAATGATCTCCAATCTGCCAGCATATCAACCGGCTCATAGATTATAGCTGGAACATTTGTTTGATTAAATATAGGATTAGCAGGAAGACGAGACATGTGCTGTGCCCTTTTCACCCTATAAGATAAGAGGAAGACAGGTAACATAAATAGCCATTCTAGTTAGTGTTATCTGTAATAGGTTTTATAGGCAGTATTTCAGGTAGAGAGAAAGGCAAGGTTATAGGAGGAATATTTTCTGGTAAATTTGAAGGTTTGACAGATTCCCTTGTTTCATAGTCATCTTCAGAAAACCACACATCTTCATTTGAATCAGAAAGAGGAATATTAACTATCATATGAACAGAAGGAAATTCTACTACCCTTTTGTTTTCCTTAGCTGCTTTCCAATAAAGATATTGAAATTCTGGCTCCCATTCAGCCTCAAGCTTAGCTAGCTGTTCCTTAGTTAGGAAAGGTGAAAAGCCTAGGTTCTCCTTAGCTAGTTCCTCAGTGGTTTTACGCCCTACTCCGGATATGGGGCTAATAATCTCTTTTTCAACTAAGGGGGCTACGGGAGTTGCAGGGGCAGAAGAAGAACCTCCTCCATTTTTCCCTTGGGGGTCTTTTGAAGAAAGTTCAACTAAGGTTTCTATTTTAGTATTAGTTGCTTTTACAAAAGTATTAACATTTTGAGCTAACTATCAACCGTAGAAGTTAACCCTACCTGGCTTTGAGCTAACTATCAACCGTAGAAGTCAGGGTAGTGATCATAGCTTCCAGGTTGTTTACTTTGTTAAGAACAGGCGAAAGTTCAGCCTTAATTAGTTCCTTGATTTGTTGTACATTCTGGACTTCACCAGAAGTTTGTGTTACGGGTTTAACAGCAGGAGCTGTTGATGGAAAGTTTACGCTACCACCTAGGGATGATACTATAACATTGGTAAGACCGTGAAGTATTGGTGTCCAGTTAACACCGGAAAGGAAAGAAGGCGTTGAAGATTTAGACTCACGTATAGCCTCGACTATTTGACGAGTAGATTCTACTTGAGAAGCTTTTAGGGTTTCCATTTTAGTATTAGTTGCTTTCATATGGGTATTAACAGTGGAAGCTAACTCAGAAATTGAATTATTAGTAGAAACCTGGCTTTGAGCTAAACTTTCAATCGTAGAAGTTAATTGCGTATTGTTTTGGACAAGAGTTGTAAGGGCAGACTCAAGGGTATTAACTTTTTGGATAAGAGGAGTAATCTCAGTCTTAATTAACTCTTTAATTTGAGCTATATTTGCCACACCCTGGGCTTCACCAGGAGTTTGCGCTTGGGATGTAGGGAAGTTTGCTGTGTCACCTAAGGATGTAACCACAACATTAGCTATTCCCTGAATAAGAGGAGCCCAATTAATAGAACCTAAAATAGAAGGAGTAGAAGAAGGAGCCTTTATGGCTTGAACTACCTCTTTGAGACCATTGGTCATTGTAGAGTTAAGGCTATCTATTTGAGAGGATAGGGTAGATTGCATATTGGTAATTGAAGACATAGTAGGTGAAGGTCTACGAGAAGCTTTTCGCTCTGCTTTTATATCCTTAGACCATTGAATATTAGCAGAATCGGAAGAGAAAGGACGGGCTTCTGGATTAGGGGCTGAAGAAATATTGGTTATTTGAACACGGCAAGAAAGAACAGAAGGACCTTTTTCATCACCTGACTGAGCCTCAAAGTTTTCTATACGTTCAGTTAAAAGGCTTTCAAGGTGGTGGAGCTCTGTAAGATGATTAACAAGGAATGAAGGTGCTAAACTACGATATCTATTACCAGAAAGAAGACACTCAATTAATAAGTTGAATTTACCCTCTGAAACATTATTTTTAAGAAGGGAAACAAGCCCCATAAGTTCAGAGAAGAACGTCGAGCTATGAATAGAAGGAAGTTCATAAAGAAAGAGTTTAGCCTCGGGAAAGGACTCACCTGGTAGCCATATAGGTAAATCAGTAGGAGCCTTCATAGGCACAGAGGGATCAATATTATGACGACTTAAGCCAGAAGAAACTAAAGAAGATGAATGGTAAGGTCTTACCCCCTGACCAGCAAAAGCATTATGACGACCCATAGGTCTAGTTTGAGTAAAAGTCTGAGGCTGAGTTAATAAATTGCTTAGAAATGAGAATAGAAGTTGAACTAAAGTGCAAAGAGCAGAAGCCAAAAGAAAGATAGGAATTAATGCAGAGTGCAGTCTATCTGCGAGAGTCTCAAAGTAGGCTCTCCACTCAGCTAAAGGATCGCAATGCTGAGGAAAAACGGAAAGTGTCATCACGTCTTTAGGAAAGATGATTATAGGCGGTAATTGAACAAAGAAATTAGCCCATCTAGTATTAAAGAAAATACCTCGAATGGGCCAAGTTAAGATCCACTCAAAGGCTGCTACTAAGAAGTGGATGAATATAGGAAAGAAAGCTAAAAGTATTAGCATAGTTTAAAATTAAAACCTACTGCCACATCCTTTCACTGAAGCTGAGGTTAGACAAATGTGTACTGAATTGGAAGCTAAATTTGGCTTTGTGTGCTGGTCGAAATTAAACAAAGGAAAACCTACTATAGCTATATCGGGCTCAAGTTACGAACGATTTTTAGATTATACTTCTCCTTTCATATTTTCTACTATGAGGGCAAAGCTGCCTTCTCCTAGGATTCAATCCAGGCAAAACTCCAATAGAATATAAGTAAAGTCAAGGGGCTTTAGGTCGTTTAGCAAAAGATTATCAATTGTTTTTCCCCCTTCTCTTAACTGATAATTAGTAATAACGGTTAATAGAGATTAATAAAGTAAGATTAGTTATTCTATATTACCAATCCATTTTAAGGAAAAGTCACAGGAAATGATGAATGGCAAATACAAGCAATGGTAGTGATAGAGTTGGTCAAATTCATTCTTAATTTATAGGTCAACAATAGTGAAGAACTAACATTGAAACCCATCAGTGATAGAACTTGACGATGGCTTGCTTTAGCCTATTAATTATTCTTCCCTTTCCATTTGATGAAGAAGGGGTATTCTTTGTTTGAATTAAACCTTGGGCTAAAGTATTAAGAGATAGGGAGTTAGAGTTAAGAATAGGTGGACAAATTTGGGAAGGCTAATAAAAATAGTAGTTGTGTATATCAGTTCTACATTTTGATTTGGAATTATATGGAGGAAATTCGCAGCGATCTGGAATGTAAAACCAAGTATAACAAAGGGGCTACTAGGGATGACTAGGCAATGGATCGGAATGAGGTCTAATCCAAACTGTCGAATCCGATCAAGGGTATGTTAATCAACCCGGTCTCGACGATCAAGGCCAAAAGGTGCCTCACTTACCTTGGGAACTGAAACATCTTATGTACCAAGAGGAAAGGAAATCAACCGAGACTCTACAAGTAGTGGCGAGCGAACGTAGACAAGCTATCTCTATCAACTTAGACAACCTCTATGGTCGATTATGATTCGTAGCAGGAAAATGGTAGCCTTCGGACAAAGACATAAACAATAGCTTGGAATAGCTAGCCACAGATGGTGATAGCCCAGTGATGATATGACTTTGCTCCCAGTGAATTTAATTCCTTAGAGAGAATTGGCGGCTTGTCAAGCTGCTTTTATAATACCCTGTCTATTAAGGCAGGAAAGGTGTACCATCATCAAAGCTAAGTATGTTCCATTGACCGATAGTGCAGAGTACCGTGAGGGAATGTTGAAAAAGCAGGTAGTAAACTGGTGAAAAGCCTGAACTAGTGGCTCCATAAGCAGCTGGAATCACAACAGCCATTGACTCCAACTCAATGTGTGATGACAGCGTACCTTTTGTATAATGGGTGAATTGCTTGCCCATGAGGATTGTGAAATCCTTTATCAAACTGACTCATGACCAGGAATGGTCGGTATTATGATTAGCTCATAATGCTAACGGTGAAACCTAAGGTGATATTCTCTATGGCAATACCGTGGGAAGTTGAGAAATCGTAGGAATAGGTGGACAATTGTAGTCCATTGGAGTAATTCTAAAACATATTAATTAAATAAGATTACTCCCTTTTTTTCAACCCTGTAACGACTGATCCGAAAGGAGAGACTAATAAAAATTGGTAACACGTCAGCACTCAAATATTCCAAGAAAATCATGGTAAATAATTCCTAAAATTTCTTTGAGTTGAAGGTATAGTCTAAACAGATATGAAAATTTCTGAATAATTGCAGCAAGATGATGGTGGGTGCATGGTAATACACCCTAGCAAAAGCGACCTTAATTAGCCGGTGATAGTACCAACCATCAGACCCGAACCCAGGTGATCTTGCCATGGCCAAGTGCTATTTAATAAGACTGAACGGGTGTTTAGGACGCCCAATTTAGGGGTGACCCTTTATTTAAATCTGGCTCATAACGGTGAAGCCTAAAGTCTTAAGAGGCCTATGGTAATACCGTGGGAAGTTCTATAATCGTAGAAACCACCTTCTTAGAGATAAAGATACTCTTTAGGAAGACTTAGTCTTTTATAGAACCCCGTAACGACTGACCGAAAGGAAGGCTCTTTAATTAAATTAAGGGCAACACGCCAGCACTTCTAGGTTTCAGCCAATTATGGTGTTAGCATAATTATCAGGTTCATGTTCCTTGAAGAGTTATAACGATCTAGAAATACTTCCTTGGTACACAGGTAGACTTACAAAGCAGGAAGACTATGAGATGAAGAGCAAGTTCAATTCCGAGCTTTAGTCTCTCCTTATTTCTTAGCCTTTCACACTATACAAGTAATAGTAATGTCTATTGGGTAGGGTTAGGGAGTATAAATATTCTAACACCTAAAATTGATAAGAAGTTGAAGGTATAGTCTACTCCAGTACGAAAGTATTGGGCAATAGGTCCGTTGCAAGGGACTCCGAAGAGCTGTGGCAAGGGGTGATTATTCGCCCGGATTATTGGTGACAGTAATCATGAATTCGACTCATAACGGTGAATCCTAAAGTTTATCAACTATGGAAATACCGTGGGAAGTTATAGTAATAGTAGAAACACTTATACTCTATTGAGTTCTTTTCCCTAGCCTTAAGGGCTAAAGGGGAGTTTACTATTAACCCCTTAACGACTGATCCGAAAGGAGAGACGTTAGAGATAGAAATCTAATCGTAACACGTCGACACTCTTATGTTTCAACTAGTCATGAATCTGACCATACTTGAGTTCATATTATGAACAAAAAGGGCAAAGGTCGACGTCTCACAAAGAAAGATCAAAAGATGGAAGCTAAATCCTCTTAAGGAGTCTTCATTTGATGAGAATTCAGAATTCTAAAACTAGTAAGAGTTGAAGGTATAGTCTAAACTGGTTCGAAAGAATCAGAATCTATTGGAAAAGCCAATCTAACCTGGAGATAGCTGGTCTTCTGCGAAACCCGTTTTAGCGGGTCGCCCATTTATTGAAATTAAATTCGTTACTAGACGGTACGGCACTGGAAGCCACGCAGCTTTTGCTGCATAATCGGGGGGCTGTCATGGCTCTATCGATGGCTTCTAACCCCGGAAATGTATAGTATACAATGATGGGCAATCAGACGTATCGTGATAAGGCGATTCGTCAAAAGGGCAACAGCCCAGAACAGGTGTGAAGGTCCCTAACAAGCTACTGAGTGAACACAAGGCAGTCCTCTCCAGTGTCTCTCCACAAAGTGGGCTTGGTTTCCAGGCCTATTCGTTCAGATGTCATACGAATAACAATTTGGCTGTATGCTGGAATACCCTGATAAATGTTAGATGGTATTATCCTTTACCAATAATTCTAATATAGGGGCAATCAGCAGGGAAGTTCAATATTTTAACCCCTCAACGACCACACGCCAAAACCAAACTACAGGTTACTTAGAAGTCAATAAGAAATGCTATTCAATCCTAATTACATTAGTGGGTTAGTCCAAGCTAATGGATCTTTTTTTGTGTCTTCTTAAGGGAGTAGACATAACTTATTATTACTCCCCTTCGGGACCGGGTTTGATAAATACCTGTAATTTAGTATGATATGGTCTAAACATGGTTGAAAAATCATGATATAATATTGTGGAAGCAGCCACCTTTTAGCGATAGCGTAACAGCTCAGTGGTCTGAGCCTCCCTGTAAAAAGGGAATATTGCCTGGTGAGGGCGCCAAAAATGTAACGGGTCTATAGTAGTTGTCTCTCTGTTCCAGCTTTGGATATGGAGGGAGTGGCAGTTTCTTCACTGTCTCACCGAAACCCTGTCCTAGATGTAAAATTCTAGGGGTAGCAGAATACCCAGCAAATGGAATGAAGCTTGCTCATTGAGCCGGTGGACATAGCTGGGCTAAGAATGCTGACATGAGTAGCCTAAAAGGAGGGTAATTCCCTCTTCGCCGAAAGCAGAAGGGTTTCATTTGTAAGGTCTATACCTAGATGATTAAAGCAGCGGCCTCTAAGGTTCAGAGTAACAAATTAGTTCCGATGAGTAACTCTTCTATAGGGCAGTAACCTTCCTTATAAGTTTACCTTCAAGTAATTAGAGGTATACTTCAAAGAGTAAGGTTCGGGAAAGAGCCCTACAGAATCAATCTTAAAACCGTACCCTAAACCGACACAGGTCTGCAAGTAGAGCATACTAAGGCGTAGAGATAATCGTCTTGAAGGAACTCGGCAAAATGACCCCGTAACTTCGGGAGAAGGGGTGCCACTAATAAGTGGCGGCACAAAACAGGGGGGCGCGACTGTTTACTTAAAAGTACGACCTGCAAAGCTATCAGATACAATATGGTTAGAGCCCATTATGGAAGTAAATCTCCATAAGCTTACCTACGGTTGCATAGTTGGTAACGATTATGTGATAAGTTGTAGGGACAATGTAAGACATCTATTTAAGCACAAAATAGTACACTGCTAAGCTAGATTACTATGGATAACGAAAGTGAACATACATTGAGGCGTCGTTAAAACAGAATATCGAAAGTGTTTGATACGATATCATGAGTATTGGATTAATCTGCTTTTAATAGATTAATTGATTTACCATTATATGCTCCGGCGTAGAGTATGATCCTAAGGTAATCATAAAGGTGTATCTGATGGAACAGGGTAAGCCCAATGGTCTCCTCTTGGGAGAGGAGGGATGGAAGTGATTTCATCTATCGGCTAGGGGGTAATGACAATGCAAAAAGCAAATGCCTCGTTGTAATGACGAGGATAGGATTACTTAATCTGCACTGAAAAGTGGCTGACTTGCACATGGGTGTTGCTCTCAAATCCAAAGCTTTTAAGGGTTTAAGAGTTAAGCCTAAGAACTATTAAAACATGAAGTGTCTTAGGTTACAACTGTAAAACTTAGAAGTTAATAAACTATTTTTAGTCATGATAAAACACTTTAAGGATTCTAAAGAAATATTGCTTTATTTGAAATCTAACCCTATCTGGATTTCTGCATTTGCTAATGGTGAGGGGTGTTTCACTGCTTCTTTAATGTGTTATCTAAAAGGAATGTGGGGATTACAGCCTCAATGTGAATTCAATATAACTCAAAAGGTAGAAGACCTTCCTTTACTAGAGGCTATTAATGCCTACTTTGATAACAAAGGTGGTGTCTATGTTAAGCCTAACGAGATGGCTGTAGTTACCTTTAAAAGCATACCTATATTGGAAGAGTTAATCATTCCCTTTTTCTTGAAGTATCCTTTACTCTCTGTTAAAAGTTATGAGTTTGAGAAATGGTGTGAAATTATTCAACTCTTACGTACGCAAAACCATATTGGGAAAACTCTTACTGCTAGAGATGTCTTCTTAGATATTGCCAAATTATGCAGTGATTTAAACTCTAAACGAAATAATCCTTCTAAAGTGATTAGGGCGGAAATAGTTAAAGAATGGTTAGAATCACTTACAGGAGTTCCTTCTATAGAGGCTAAGGCAGAGCTACGAGCTAGAATCCAAAAAGCTAAAAGGTTTTAAGCCCTACCTCCGGAACCTAACTTCTGGCAAATGATTATTAACCGTTTGAGAGCAATGCTTGAGCCGTATGCGATGAAAGTTGCACGTACGGTTCTGAGGAGGGGAAAGACTGAGAGGTCCTACCTATTCCAAACACCGGACTCTGCTAACACTAGCGTGGATGTATAGAGTCTGATACCTGCCCGATGCTAGATGATCAACTAAGCCGTTCTAGGATGGCAAAGGAAGCTCTAGTCAATGGCGGCTGTAACCTTGACGGTCTGGCTATATAGGGCCGTCTTAAAACTCGGCTATATGCTGGGATACCATATTAGGTGACTAGTACATGGTCTTTAACACCTTAGAAGTAAGTTAAGAATTTTAGTCAGAGGTTTTGTTTTTCTAGATCGATGTAATTCCTTCTAGAAAAACTTCCTAAGGGAATTACATCCTTAACGGAAAACCCGGCATAGGTAGCCTTAGAGGGCCTATGTTCTCTACACTTGTCTTATACTTTTTGACCTGTAATAATCTAGTTAATAATGGTAATCAGCAGGAAAAACTAGTTGATAGTAACAATTTCAACTCTAAGCCAAAATTCTTTTATGGTGCTCTGGAAGAGGTACTTGCTATTATCCAAGATAAGGAAAAAATGCATACTTTGCTCAACAACTAGAATCCTCAGAGACCATATGCCGAGCAGGTCCCTTTTTATAGTTAAATTCACTTAGAGAAAACAAACCTTCGAGGGACAGGGTTCTTGAAGATATGGTCCAATCCTTTACGAGAGTAGAGGGTATTAAGCCTAAGGTAGCGAAATACTGCCCTGGCGTGGAATTCCACACGCTTGCAAACCACTATATGCTGGAAACCTCTAAAGACTAAAGTACCTAAATGGTGATAATCTTGAGTATATAACAATAGGCAATCAGCAGGAAACAAAAGGCAGGCAAGAAATTGTTTGCTGAGTAGGATCCTCAGAGACTAAACGTGGTTCTATTGTTAGGGTTTTGTATCTATTTGCCTCATTTTTATTGTAATGAACTAAGAAGTAAGAGATATTTTAATACAACATCATGAAACTATTTAATGAAAAAATATTCAATCCTTATTGGGTTGTAGGTTTCGTAGACGGGGAGGGTTGCTTCTCTGTAGGTGTCTACAAAAATCAAGAAGAGATAAGGGAGAGTGAAAGAAAGGTATTATAACTCTATTTAGATCAGATAAGTCACGGACTAAATACTTAAATTTCAGTCTTATCCTTTACGTACTGTTAAACAATTAGATTTCAATTCTTTTGCTTCTGTGGCTACTATGATGAACGATAAAAAACACCTTACTGAACAAGGTCTTCTTGACATTCAACAAATCAAAGGTTGTATGAATCGCAATAGAATATTTGAGTCTCCTAACAAATAGTAAGATATAGTCCAAATCCTAATAAAAACTCCCCAAGGAGTCAATTAGGATAGAGCGAAATTCCTTGGCATTTAAATGATGTCCCGCATGAAAGGTTTAACGAAGCTCCCACTGTCTCCAAGACGAGCTCGGCGAAATTTAATTATCCGTGAAGATGCGGATTACCTCCAGCTAGACGAGAAGACCCTTTGAAGCTTGACTGCAACTAGTTAGTGTGTAACCGCTACTAAGGTACAAAGGGAGTCGACTAGACGAGATACCTTGATCTTTGTAGTAGGTTTCACTATAAATGCTGGCTAGTAGGCAGTTTGTCTGGGGCGGCAATCCTCACCTAAAGTAACTGAGGAGTCCGAAGGTGTGCTTTGCTAGGTTGGAAACCTCTCTATGGCTATGGTGAGCCTAAATAAGCGCAATGGTATAAGCATGCTTGACTGTGAGACCTACAAGTCTATCAGGTAAAACCCTTTCTATTTACCCCTTCATAAATCAGGTCTCTCACGGCTAAAGTTAACCTTACCTTCTTTCTTATTTCATCACTTATGATCCTATGGTAAATAGTGCAGCGCACTTGTGGAACAAGTTTGTTTTGTTTAAAGTAGTAAAGGAATGGAAGAAGGGGTAATTAGGTATAAAGGGTATAGGTAACTAGGGCATAGTGACCCGGTGATACATCATGGAATGTTCATCGATCAACGGATAAAAGCTACTCAAGGGATAACAGGCTGATCCTCCACGAGAGTCCATATTGACTGGGGGGGTTGGCACCTCGATGTCGGCTCATCCTATCCTAGAGCAGTATAAGGTTCTAAGGGTTCGGCTGTTCGCCGAGTAAAAGGGTACTTTCGTGCCATCTCTGTTCGTAAGAGCAGTGTTATAACTCTACTATGTGCTGGAAAACCCTCATAGCCTAAAGTACCTAATAAAGAAGGTAATAATCTTTGAGGATAGGGTAATCAGCAGGAAACCAAAGGCAATCTTTGCCAAGTAGGATCCCCAGAGACTATATGTAGAGTGTCCTATATTCTTTTTCCTACATCTTCCCCTTGGGCGGCATAGGTACGCCTTAAAGGGGTCAGGGCTAATTAAAATTCAAATGAAATGCTCAACTTTGAAGTACTTAAACAAAAGGTAATGAAGGCTCTGGAAGGGCGTTTAAACCCCATCAACTATAAGCTTACCTCTAATTGGTTTGCAGGTTTCGTTGAAGCCGAAGGGGGATTCTATACTTCTTCTAAAGGTCAACCTATTTTCACTCTTACTCAACATATGTCAGATTGGACTCTTATGGAGGCTATATGTCTATTTTTAGGATGTGGGAAAGTAGCTCCTTCCATTCGAGAAGACGGAAGACCTTTAGCTGTAATTCAAATAACCAATAAAGATGCTTTACATGATGTCATAATTCCTATGCTTGAAGGTAGAATACACTCTCTAAAGAAGGCTGAGCAGTTTAACCTATGGAAAAATACACACTGGGGATTAGCCAAAAGCGAAATCATTCCTTTGCTCAAAGAAGATATTCACTGGGTTGCAGGATTCGTAGATGGTGATGGAGCCTTTTACTTTACTTTTCATAAAGCTAGAGACTATAAGTATGGCTATCAAGTAAAGGCAACTTTTGATATAGCCCAGATAGACACAGAGCAAGAGCTTTTAGCTCAAATTTCTAACCTTTTCTTTAATGGTGCTCACCATTGGGCAAAATCAGGCAATACTCAGCACATGCGAATAATTAACCTGCAAACTCTTCTTAAGTTTGTTGAGCCTTTCTTCAAAGAAAACATTCTACTTTTTCTTTTTCTAGAAGGAATTACATCGTCTAGAAAAAGTCGAGAAAAAGCTTAGATTATTTTATGTGGCAAGCAGTTCTAGATATGATGTCTCGTAAAGATCATCTTAAAGAGGGAGCTATTGAAATCATTCTTCAGATAAGGGATCTACAACGTCATACCCGAGCCTTTATTCACCCTTCTATTAAAGATACAATTATGCACCTCAGACCCGATTTAGGAGATCGTCTATAGGATAAAGATATAGTCCAAATCTCCATCTCGAGTTTCCTTAAAAAAACACCCCAAAAATAGGGATGCAATTAAGGTTACTTGAAAAAGATAGGAGGTTCGACGTGAGCTGGGTTAAGTACGACGCGAGTCAGTACGGCTTCTATCTACTGGAGGGAGTTGGAAGTAAGGAGGAAGCTATTTTTAGTACGCGAGGACTTAAATGGAGTGACCTCTGGTTTACCAGTTATCAACAGCTAATAAAGCTATGGTATGGCTGGAAAGCTACGTCACGAATAGATAACTGCTGAAACCATATCAAGCAGGAAACTACTCCTCTATACTTCCTTTGAAACTTAGGGTAGACCACCCTATTGATAGGGCCTGGGTGTAATAGCAGTAATGCTTTTAGCCTCGGGTTACTAATTGTTAAGCAACTTGGTTTTACCAGATCGTTCTGTAATCAAACCTTGTTCTCAGGCCTAAACACCCGTGCCCTCTTAGGCTACCGTATGCCGCTAGAGGGTTTAGGACTCAAAAACAGGCCGGAGGAGTCCTCTAAAAGTTAACCTTACCTTCTTTCTTATTTCATCACTTGTTAGCCTTGGGTGGGGGGCTTAGAAACCCTTTAGCGGCATAGGTAGTCGAATTGGGTCCGAGTTAGGAAAAGAGGCCGAATGGGTTAAGGCGATAACCTGCTAAGTTATGGGACTAAATAGTCCTTGAGGGTTCAACTCCCTCCTTTTCCGCTACAAGAATCTATGATCCCACTCAATCAATAAAACCTATTGGTTGTCGGGTTAGCTTAATGGTAAAGCTTTCGTCTTGTAAACGAGGTATGGTGGTTCGATTCCGCTACCCGGCTCATTATAGAAGTCTCCTAGGTCGTAGCAGGCTGCTCCCTACGTAGACCGGAGCCAAGCAAATACTAGCTGCATTAAAGCACAAGATGCATTTTGGAGTTTATTTAACTTGTAAGAATCGTAGCTCTTGTTTCAGTTGGAGTCGTTCTATTTTGGTGAATCTGTCCTTATAGAGATGAGGAGTATGTAGCTCAAAGGTAGAGCAGCCGCCTTTTAAGCGGTTTTGTTGGGGTTCGAACCCCCACATACTCAGTTAAAAGGTACTCTATGGGATTGGGCTTAAACTTATTATTTTGAATAGCCGGACCCTTGAAGGCGTACCTATGCCGCCCAAGGGTTGGCTTCCACAGTACGCTACCTGTGTAGTCTCCTGAGTCGTAGCAGGCTGCTTCCTAAGGAGATCAGGCCAAGGGGAGCCAAGGCAACTTTTTCTAAAAGGAATTACATCGATTTAGAAAAACCAACCTAAACGAGATGTTCGTTTTTTCAAAGGGTTTGTGGTCTAACTGGAAAAACAATTAACTTGTCACGTTGAAAGATGTCGGTTCGAGTCCGACCAAGCCCGTGTAGTCTAGAATAGGGAGAGAAGAAAGAACAAATTCCAAGAAAAATAGGAAAGAAACTATAACCCAAAATGATTTCTATTTAATTTACCGGAGTAACCTTTAGCATTGACAAGTCTTCTTCAGTTCCACAATCAAGATAATAAACTTTCGGCATTAAAAATATACCTTCGTTTTTCTAGATCGATGTAATTCCTTCTAGAAAAACTTCTCTAAAAATATGTTCTAACTTCATTTTACCTAAGGCCGTACTAGAGATGTCAGAACTTTCCAACTCTCCCTTGGGACTAGCTTCCAGTGATAAAAAAGGGGAAATTAGCGATGCAAACCTTCTTGTTTCTCCTAAAGAGCTCGAGGGTAGGGATCAGTACTTTAGCCATAATTTCCTAAGTTTTGGACTATAAATAGAGGATGCTCTGCCTTGGCAAAGTTTTTCTAAAAGGAATTACATCGATTGATAAAAACAAATCCTCAAATTTTGGTTTCATAGATTTCATCTCGCAGTCCCTTACCATTCATACCGTAAGGATCATCTCGCTTAGTTTCTTTCTCTCTACATCTAAGGGCTCTTAAATCAAATTACTAATATGCTTAAATTTCTATTCGATACCATTTTTATGGTAAAAGTAGCATACAATGATGCACCTCAGCCATGGCAATTAGGATTTCAAGACGGGGGATCACCATCGATCGAGGGTATCGTAGAATTGCACGATCAGGTAATGTTTTATCTTGTAATTATACTACTAGGTGTTGGCTGGATGCTAGGCTCAACAATCCGTAAGTTCAATAGCAACCATAATCAAATTGTACATAAATACCATAATCATGGAACACTTATTGAGCTTATTTGGACTATAACACCAGCACTTGTACTGATTGCTATTGCTTTCCCTAGTTTCAAGCTTCTTTATCTTTTAGATGAGGTTATAGATCCAGTCATCACTGTTAAGGCTATAGGAAACCAATGGTTTTGGACCTATGAGTATAGTGATTATGTCAATGACACAGGTGAAACTATAGAGTTTGACTCTTATATGATACCTGATACAGATCTAGAACCAGGACAATTACGTTTACTTGAAGTTGATAATAGGGTAATTCTTCCTGTAGATACCCACATACGCTTTATCGTAACTGCTCGTGACGTTATTCACTCTTTTGCTGTTCCTTCCCTTGGTCTTAAACTTGATGCTCTTCCCGGGAGATTAAATCAAACCTCAGCTATCATAAACCGTGAGGGTGTCTTTTATGGAATGTGTTCAGAGCTCTATAAACAGGGCCCCCATATTGGTAACAGTATGGTGCGTATAGGCTGTCTGCTGGAAACTCCTAAAGACTGGGATACCTGTCCTGCTTAAATAGGAGGTTGGGTGACAATTCTCAGTATATTACAATGGGTAATCAGCAGGAAACCTTTAGCTGAGGAATCCTCAGAGACTATATGCCTACATCCTAGACTAGGATGATGAGATAGTCCATACCATACTTAAATTTATGGGTTAAATGCTGTGGCGTTTTACATTATGGTATGCCGATAGTTATCCAATCCGTTTCTCTTGAATCTTACTTGTTATGGCTTTCTTCTCAAAATTCCCCCCCTCACTCTCCATTGTTCCTCCGTGCTAGCTACGCTAAGCAACTCCTAACCTTTCCTACTTCGAGAAGATATCATACCTCCACCCCTACCCCTAGTCTTAGCCGGGCTGAGCTAAGCGCCATAGTTGTAACTCCTGAGCAGCATGAGGTAATAGTAGGCAGCTTACTAGCTGACATGAGCGCAATCAAACCAGCAGGGCCTAAACGTAACACTAGGCTCACCATAGGTCAATCCAAATTGAATCTAGATTACCTCCTTTCGTTATCAACCTTACTCACCACTCTCATTCGACAACAAACTCTAACTCCTGATAACAAATTAGATCGAAACACAGGAATTCAGTATTATGGATATAAACTCTGTACTATGTCTCTGCCTTGTCTTAACATTTATCGGGAGTGGTTCTATCCTCAAGGAATTAAAATCGTTCCTACAGACATAGCGGATCATCTTACTCCTCTGGGTTTAGCTCATTGGTATATGCAGGATGGATCAAAAACTACAGATAATGGGGTTACCTTTGCTACTCATTGTTTCAGTGAGGCTGAAATACTACTTCTCATTCAAACCCTGTTTACTAAATTTGGTCTTAATTGTACACAACAAAAAGGAGGTGCTGATAACCAAAAGGCTATTTATGTACGTCGTGCTTCTATCCCTACTTTCATAGAGCTGGTCAGTCCTCATATCCATTCTTCTATGTTCTACAAGCTGCCTACTAAATAGAGCTCTGTGGTGTCCTTCATTATGGTATGCCTATCGTTATTGAATCTGTCTCTCTTGAATCTTATTTACTATGGCTTTCTTCTCAAAATTCCCCCCCTGAGCAGCATGAGGTAATAGTCGGGAGTTTGTTAGGGGATATGAGTGCCGTAAAACCAAACTTCTGTCATTATAAATCGTTCTATGTTCAAAGAATTATTTGCCACAGTTTTTCTAAAAGGAATTACATCGATTTTAAAAAAGTTTAGAAAAACACACTGAAAACACGGCTATGTTGGAATTGGCAGACAAGTGTGACTTAGGATCACGTGGGTAATACCGTGAGGGTTCA
>Ga0190269_10000600_pt1 | contig 18186 bp, 15 predicted proteins | sample Popmic249IS_FD_133749 | JGI IMG/M metagenome (GOLD analysis project Ga0190269, IMG submission 133749) | Populus adjacent soil microbial communities from riparian zone of Blue River, Arizona, USA - 249 IS | ecosystem: Environmental > Terrestrial > Soil > Riparian zone | place: USA: Arizona... | reverse complement strand
TGTAGCCGAGCAGCTCGGCCGGCCAGATCTGGGAGTGGAACGTGATGTTGTCCTTGCCCATGAAGTAGAACGAGGACGCCTCGGGGTTGCACCACCAGGACTTCCACGCGTCCGGCTCGCCCGACCGGCGCGCCCACTCGACCGAGGCCGACAGGTAGCCGATCACCGCGTCGAACCACACGTAGAGACGCTTGCTGGGGTTGTCCTCCCACCCGGGCAGTGGCACCGGGACGCCCCAGTCGATGTCCCGGGTCATCGCCCGCGGCTTGATGTCGTCGAGCAGGTTCAACGAGAACTTGAGGACGTTGGGCCGCCAGTCGGTGCGGGTCTGCAGCCAGGACCCGAGCGCCTCGGCCAGCGCGGGCAGGTCGAGGAAGAAGTGCTCGGTCTCGACGAACTGCGGCACCTCGCCGTTGATCTTCGACCGCGGTTCGATCAGGTCGGTGGGGTCGAGCTGATTGCCGCAGTTGTCGCACTGGTCGCCGCGGGCGCTGGTGTAACCGCAGATCGGGCACGTGCCCTCGATGAACCGGTCGGGCAGCGTGCGCCCGGTGGACGGGCTGATCGCGCCCTTGGTCGTCTTCTCGACCATGTAGCCGTTCCGGTACAGCGTCTTGAAGATCTCCTGCGCCACCGCGTAGTGGTTACGGGTGGTGGTGCGCGTGAACAGGTCGTAGGAGAGCCCCAGCCCCTGGAGGTCGTCGACGATCACCCGGTTGTAGCGGTCGGCCAGCTCGCGGGCGGTGACGCCCTCCTGCTCGGCCTGGACCAGGATCGGCGTCCCGTGCTCGTCCGTGCCCGAGACCATCAGTACCTTGTTGCCCGCCATGCGCTGGTACCGGCTGAAGACGTCGGACGGGACGCCGAATCCGGAGACGTGGCCGATGTGCCGCGGGCCGTTTGCGTAGGGCCACGCGACCGCAGTGAGGATGTGACGGGTCATGAGTCATAGCCTAGGCCCCGCCTGCGCGAGGATTTACCGTCGCTGGGCGCGCTGGGGACAGCCGCGCGCCGGGCCCGGCCCGGGCGGTGGATAGGGCGGTGTCCCCGCTCGCCCTCGCCACGCCGAAATTGGACCTATCCGACACAACGGAACGCCATCGGGTTCCAATGGCTCCGTGGGTACCAGCAACGACATCGTGACGGACGTGCCGGAGGCTGGGTCGGCCTCGGCCTCCGCGCTGTCCACCGAGGTCCCGACGTTCGCCGGGGCTTCGCCCGCCGACGTTCCGGCTCCGGACGAGCGCGAGCCCGCACCGCAGCCGTCCGCGTCGTCGCGCGACGGCGCGGACCGGTGGGTCGACGCGGGGCTCGCGCTGGTGCTCAGGCACCGGGTCAGCGCGGATGGCACGCTGCCCGACCGGACCGTGCTCGAGCCACCGGCCAGCCTCCCCGCGGCCGCGGGCGGTCGGGAGACGCGATCCCCCGCCGCCGGGCTCGCGGCCGCGCTCGCCCTGGGCCTGCTCGCCGCGTTCTTCGGCTGGGTCAGCGCGGTGCCGTTCTGGCTCGCGACCGGCGTCGGGACGGAAGGAACCGCGGTGGTCGTGGCGTGCCGGGAGCAGACGCTCGGGGATCGGTGCGTAGGGACTTTTCCCGGCGCCGACGGTACGCCTCGCACGGTCCGGCTGGCCGACCTCGACACCTCCGACCGGCGCCCGGGCACCGCGGTCGCCGCTCGCGCGCTGAGCGACGGGGACGTGGCCTACGCGGACCCGACCGCGGGCCTGCACCTGCGGTGGGTGCTGGGTCTCGTCGCGGTGCTGGCCTGCGGCGTGGGCGTCGGCGCGGCCACCGGCGTGCGGCGGCTGCGCCGCGAGGGCCGCCGCAAGACCGCGACGCTCTGGGCGGTCTCGCTCGCCGGCCCCGCCGTGCTCGCGCTGATCCCGGTACTGGCCGCGCTGGCCTGAGCCGCCGCGTCGATCTGCGGTCAGAGGTGCCGGAGCCAGGCGGAGGCCGCGGTGACGACCGAGCGGCTCTCCGGACGGCGGACCGTCACGACCGCGGCGTGAGCCAGCACTACGTGTTCAGCGCAGATCACGGAGCGTGCTTGGCCGCCTGAACCGCGTCGTAGACGACGCTCCGCGGGACGCCGACCGCGGTCGCGACGGCCCGCATCGCCTCCTTGCGGGGCACCCCGCCCGCTTCGGCCAGCGCGACCCGGCGGGCGAGCTCGGCAGCGTCGGGCGCGTCGTCGGCGCTCGGGGGCGGCGCTCCCCCGACGACCATCGTGATCTCGCCGAGCAGCCCGTCCTTCGCCCAGTCGGCCAGCTCGCCGAGCGTTCCCCGACGCACTTCCTCGTGCGTCTTGGTGAGCTCCCGGCAGACGGCCGCTGGCCGGTCCGCGCCGAACGCGGCCGCGGCGTCCTCCAACGACTTTCCGATGCGCCGGGGCGACTCGAAGAACACCATCGTGCGGGGTTCCTTCGCCAGCGCACCGTAGGCGGCCCTCCGCTTACCCGGTTCGCGGGGCGGGAAGCCCTCGAAGCAGAAGCGGGCGCTGGGCAGGCCGGAGAGGGCGAGCGCGGTGGTGACCGCCGAGGGCCCGGGGAGCGCGGTCACCGGGATGTCCGCGGCGACGGCCGCCGCGACGAGCCGGTACCCGGGGTCCGAGACGCTCGGCATCCCGGCGTCGGTGACCAGCAGGACCGTGGCCCCGGCGGCGGCCCGGTCGCGGAGATGCTCGGTCTGCCGCTGCTCGACGACGTCGTCGTACCGGACGACCTGCCCGCCGACGGTCACGCCGAGGTCGGACGCCAGGCGCCGCACCCGCCGCGTGTCCTCGGCGGCGATCACGTCGGCGGTGGCCAGCGCCTCCTTGAGCCGCTCCGTGGCGTCGCCGGGGTTGCCGAGCGGGACCCCGGCCAGGACGACACTGCCTGCCTCGTTCACCGGGCCAACTGTAGGCCGTGTCCTGCGGAGCTCGCTCGCGGCGAGGCGCCACTCAGGAGCAGCCGAGCACGGATACGCAGGAGACGACCTCAGGCCGGGGCGCTCCAGTCGATGTGATGGCGGTGCATCCAGTCGGCGCTCATCGACCGCGCCGCCAGCCGCAGGAACACCGGCATCATCGCGTCCCGCACCACCCGCCCGACCGGACCGGCCACCTTGATCGAACTCGACCGCGCGCCGGCTTTCACCACCCGCTCGACCCGCGGACGGCGGATCTCCACGTACGTCCGGAGCGCCTCCTCCACGTCCGGCAGGTCCCGCAGGCACTTGGCCAGCACGACGCCGTCCTCGATCGCCATCGACGCACCCTGACCCGACGACGGGGCCACGGCGTGCGCGGCGTCGCCGGTCAGTACCGCCCGGCCGCGGTACCAGTGCGGTACGACCGGCAGGTCGTACGTCGCCCACCCGGTCATCGGGTTCGTGCTCGCCTCGATCAACCCGACGGCGGGCGACCGGTCGTCGGCGAACAGCTCGATCAGCCGCCGACGCCAGGCGTCACCCTCGTTGAGCGCCGCGAGATCCGCCGCACTCGGCGGCGTGGGGTAGGGCGGATTCGCGAACCACCAGACCTCGCCGTCCGGCGCGGGTACGTACCCGAAGAACGCGCGCTTGCCGAACACCATCGTGAACGTGCCCGGCTCGGTGTCGACATCGACTCCATGGGCGTACCCGCCGGTGTTCAGCACCGGGACGTACCGCGGGGCCGGTGCCGCCGGGTCGATCGCGGCACGCGTGGGCGAGTGCAGGCCGTCGGCGCCGACCAGCAGGTCCGCGTCCACCGTCGTGCCGTCGGCGAATCGGGCGCGGACCCCCTCCGGGAGCTGCTCGACGTCGGCCAGGCGCATGCCGTACCGGATCGGGATCCCCCGCCGCACGGCCTCGTCCCGCAGCGCCCGGTACAGGTCGGCGCGGCGGATCGTCCGGCTGGCGTCGCCGTTCGACATCGTGCCGAGCACCCGCCCGGTGCCGCTGCGCAGCTGCATCCGCGGCGTCGGGAACGCGGCAGCTTCCACCTCGTCCGCGGCGCCCAGCACGTCCAGTGCGTCCATCCCGTTGCCGGCGAACGTCAGGAACAGTCCGACGTCGTCGGCGACGTCGGCGTGCCGCTCGTAGATCGTCGCCTCGATCCCGGCGCGGTGCAGCGCGATCGCGGTCGCGGACCCGGCGACGCCGCCGCCGATGACTAACACCTTCACGACCGCCTCCATTTATTTCGTTCGGCCGAACTAAGTAAAAGTTAGGATGGCAGGCATGTCAACGGAGCGCGAGTCCCTGATGCGGGAACTCGACAACGGGGGCCGGGCGCTGGCCACCGCGGCCGTGCTCTTCCACACGGCGGTGGCCGCGCTCTCCGGGTTGAGCGCTTCCGATCAGCGCGCGCTCGACCTGATCGAGCGGCACGGGCCGCTCACGGCCGGCGAGCTGGCGGAGCGCTCCGGACTGGCGCCGGCGTCGGTGACCGGCCTGCTCAGCCGCCTCGAGCGCAAAGGCCTGGCCCGACGCGTCCCCAATCCGAACGATCGGCGCAGCGTGCTGGTCGAGCTGGTCTACGAGGGGCTCACCGCGATGGGGCCGCACTTCCTGGAGCTGGGAAGGTCACTGCACCAGCTCTACGACACGTTCGACGAGAAGGAACTCGCGGCGATCGCCCGGTTCCTGCGCGAAGCGGCGCGAATCCAACAGGACGCCGCTGCCCGGCTGCCCGCGCCCGGCGACTGAACGCCGTCACCCTCTCCGCAGCGGCTCGCCGAGGTCCCACAGGTACTCGAAGTCGGCTACCCGCTTTCGGATCTGCCCGATGTCGAGGACGAGCTTCGTGTTGAGGATCGCCGGCACCGCGTGGTGTACCCGGCTGGATGACGCGACCGTCTCGTAGCTGACGCCGCCGTCGAAGATGATGAAGTCGCGCAGATCCAGGTGCGATTGATTGATGCGGTTGTAGTCCAGCACCCGGACGTCGATACCGGCCGACTGTTGCATGGCGCAGATATCGAGGAAGTCGTCATCCGTCGGCAAGTCGGGCTTGTCGAAGATGAAGATCCGCCGGACGACGACTCCGCGCTGGCGGGCGTCGCTCTGCGCCTGGAGGTACCGCCGTCCCAACGGACTCTGCCAGAAGCCGTTACTGAAGCTCTCGCCACCGCCGTCCACGGTGGCGAAGCTCGTCGCGTCGATGTGCGAGCGCGTGCAGTCGGTCAAGCCGATCAGCCAGTCCCGGTCCTCGCCCTCGTAAGTGGCCTCCCCCGCCGCGAGCGCCTTGAGGAATGACGACGTACGGATGATCTCGTTCTGCGCGAACTGATAGACCAGCTCGGGCTCTCCCGGCTTGATCAGGATGGCGTGCCGCACCATCTGCGTGACCGCGTCCGTCCGGGCAGCCGTCTGCTCCAGCAGTCCGAACAGGGGAGCTCGCTCGCTGATCTGCGCAAGAGCCCCACCGACGACCTCATGAATGCTGCGTTCGTGGTCGGCCTGCCGATCTTCGATACCCCGTAAGCGACCTTCGACCTCCATCAGGAACTGGACGACGAGAACCACACCCCCCAAAAAGACCGACAGCGTCAAGGACGACAGAGTGGCCAGGTCCACCGCGCCGGTTCCCCGGGAATTGATCAAGATCGTCAGGCCGTACGTTAACCCACCGATGCCCAGCGATACGAGAATGCGCCGAGCGATTCGGGCGTTACTACCCCCGCCCCTCAGCTCGTTACTCACGCCATTTTCACCCCCCGAAGACTGTCGGACTCCTGTCTGCACCCCACTCCGCTTCACCACGGCACCCCCCGGTTCCTCGTCACGTCGGCGAGCACGCCGACGGCACTTCGATCAAAACGTAGTTGATGAGAACCAACGTTTCGATCGGAAGGCCGAAACGTTCAGCCTACTTCGCTCGGCGATCGGCGGGCACGCCGCACAGTCCTCGAATAGTCGACCGGAATCATTGACCGCGCGAGCGCTGGTAGCAGATCTGCCGGTAACAGCGCGCTATACCTTCTTCCTCCCCAGCGCGAGGATCATCCCGTCGTAGCCTTTGCGGAGCGGGTCTGTTCCGATCGCGGACGACTCGTGATGCACGGTCAATCCCTCGGTGAGCGGCGACAGCACACTCCGGACGTCACGGTGATCAACTTGCACTGCTGGAAAGGGCCGACCCCCGACCGTGTAGCCGAGCGAGTTCTCCATGAACGCGATGGCGAACGGAGCTCCCACTGCGAGCAACCCGACGAACCTCCGGAGAGCGGTCCGGAACTCCTCCGGGCTCGTCGAGATCGACTCCGCGACGAAGAACATCGTCCCGATGTCGTACAGCCGCTCCGGCGCGAACGTGAACAGGTCTTGGCGGAGCACTACGGCCACCCTGCGCAATGCCGCCCTCGGGTCATCTATCTGCCGGTACCGCCCATGACTGCGCAGGGTGGCCCAGAAGGGATCCCAGGTGCGGTCATAGAAATCCACTTGCTCCCGCAGCCATCGAACGTTCGAGTGGGAATAGTCCAGCAACGTGAGGGACGCGACATACGGCAGCATGGCGAAAGCCGGGTACAAATTGGCCCCGGCGCCCAGGTCGACACCACTCGCCCCGGTGATCGGCGGGGTGGCAGCAAAATGATCGCGAACCGCCGCCAGGAAACGCTGGTCGTCGCTACGCATGGTTCGATAGTTGAACTCGTAGTAACTCGCTGCGTCGAAAGTATTCCAGTCGACGTCTCCGTTGCGCCTCCGGGCTACATCCATCAGCGCTCCCCAGGTCTATGGCGCCTGATGCCGTCTTCAGACTAGGCCCGGAATCGGCTCCACCGCGGTCGAATCCGCTATCAAGCCGATTTCGCGCGGCCGGAGGAAGTCCGCAACAACGCGATCGTGTACATCGTGAGCTGATCTCTCACTCGAGCCACCTGAGTTTCCCATTGGCGAGTGAAGCCGGACGCACTTTCCACACTCGCCCACAGCGCACGCGCATGGCTGTCCGATCGCGCCGCGGGCATCCAAAGGTGCAGCAGATGGTCGACCACCGGTTGCAAGCGCATCGCCACCCGCTCGTCCATCCCGCTCTCGAGACCGCTCTGCTCGACCATGCTGGTGAGCGTGGTCACGAGCCAATCGTGCCGGGCGATGTCGGCGGCGAAGTCTGCGGCTCGGCCGGGCGTCAGCCGCGAGGAAGAGATCCGCAGCGTCCGGTGGGGTAGCTCGTGGACGGTGAACGCGATGTGATCGTCCTCGTCGGGCGATGGCTCGAGTATCCAGCGAAGCCGGGTGCGCGCGGCTCGGAAAGCGGGCCTCCGGTCGAGCGCCGACGAGCCTTGGACTTCGTCCATCAAGCGCTCGGCGATGCCACCGAGGTCGAGGCCGGCACCGACGACGTCGGTGAGGAAGCCGTTGGCGATCGGACCCGGCTTCCCCTTCCCGATGGTCTGCGCCTGACCGGGCCGGGCAAGGTAATACGCCCATGGTCGACGATCCGGGGTCCGTCCGGTGACTTCCACCATGGCCGAAGCCTGCAAGATTTGACCGCCGGTGATCGCTGCCCGCCCGCACACGGCCCCGACGAGTCGGGGCCTGCTCCCCGACGACGTCACCAGCCGGCAGTCGATGCCAGTGAAGACGTCAGGGGAGAAAGCGTGGGCAATCGGCCGATCGAACGTCCGCACGATCTCTCCGAGCCGGAGGGCGAGTACGCGCTTGGCGACATCCGAGGGCAACGCCGTCGAATGCCGCACCGGGCCGGTGAGCACCTCGCTCAGCACCAGCATTGGGGTCCCCTATCGACGTACTGAGCTCGTCACTCCGCGCGGGGGTCGCCCTCCGCGAAGACGTAACTGAGCCGATCCACGACCGCCTTGGGAAGGGGGTAGCCCTCCGCTTCCGCGCGCGTGCGAACGTCGGCCAGCACGTCGCGGTCGATCTCGACCTGACCGAGGATCATTCGGACCGCATGTTCGGTCGGGAGAAAACGGTTCGTCATGACCGAGAACGTTCGGTACGCCGTGAAGGAACTCGCACCGGCGTTCAATTGGACGACGGCCGGTACGTCGTCCCAGTCATCCGGCCACTCGTCACCGGCTGTCTCGACCACGTGAGTAACCGGCTTGCCATCGAAGCGGAGCAGGCCGAGGCGAACGAGCTGCCACACCGCCGCGAGGTAGGCACATGACCACGTCCGGGTGCGGTTTTCGTCCCTCCACAGCTCGACGTCGAGGAAGAGCGAGTGGTTGCGCGCACCGTTCTCCACCGGGTGGGCCCACGCCTCGACGCTGCGCATCGCCTCGCCGCCGACGTAGGACGGCGAGCGGACGCCATTGCAGAGCCAGCCGTTCTCCGTGGCCGGGGGCCGGCTGCCGTTGGTCTCCGCCGGCGGATCGGGCACCAGCCGTGACTGCACCAGTGCGGCGAGCGGCACACCGGCCGCCTCCACGCAGGCTGATTCACGCGCCAGGTAGTCGATCGGCACTCCGGCCTTCTTCGCCGCTTCCCGCACCGCCGGGATGACCTCCTGCGGACTCGACGTCCGCAGGAAGTAGTCATCGACGAGGAAGCACGTGCTGACGCGCGGACGGGGCTGGAGCCGCTTCAACTCGGCCACCGCAGTGCGGGCCCACGGCGCGAGCCGATCGAAGTACGACTCCAGGGCCGTCGCGCCGGCTTTGAAATCCTCCATGTAGAGGTGCCCGAACTCGATCGAGAGGTGCGACCAGGCCACTGACTCGGTTCGCCGTAGGCCGGACTCTTCGCTGTGGGTGGCGTGGGCCTGTGTCATAGCGTCTCCCACGCGTCTTTACGGACCTGCCTGGCGAGTTCCTCGAACGCCGCGACCGTGGCCTCGTTGGCGACTTTACGATGCGTGTCCTCGTTGAGCAGCAGCTGTTCCCGCCACTGCAGGACGGGGTCGAGGGGGACGCTGCCCAGCATCGTCGTCTGCCCGAGCCCGTGGTCACCCGCTAGGACATGCAGCTCACGATTGAGGTTGTGCAGCCACGCGATCTGCTCGGTGCGCAGGCCGTCGAGCGAGGGTGAGTCCGGATCGACGTAAGCGGTCCGCACGAACCGCAGGCTTCGCTCCAACGTCGTGCGGTCGTGCCCACGCTGTTCGCCGTTCGCGAGGATCCCACCGGCCCCGTAAACCAACCCGTTCGCGGCAATGATGTGCTGACGAGTCCACCGATGGAAGACCAACCATCGCGCATCGGTGGCCTCTAGCCGGGCCGTCTGCATCGCCTCGAGCACGATGTCCGTGGCGAATGAACGACCCGCACTCAGATCGACGAGGCAGAGGTCGTACTCCTCGTCCAGGCGACCGAGTAGCCGCGCGCACCGATCGACGACCGCGGCGGAGGATCCGAACTCGCCGCGTCCCTCGTCACCCGGGTAGAGCGTGAGCCGACCCGCGCCCCGCGGCCTGCCGCGCAAGCCCGCACGGTCGGACCGGTCCCAAATGTTCACCGAGGCCGGGTTTGCTCCACCGTCCACCAGATACGAGTGCATGCCGATGCCGCCTTGGGCGCCACGGGAATAGTCACCGAGGTGGAAGATCGCCCCCGCCGTCGGCGATCCGAAATCGAAGTCGAGATAGCAGGCGTTGGCCCCGTCCAGTGCTGCCCGGTAGACGATGTTGGCGCTGGTGACCGACCGCCCGGTGCCGCCTTTGTCGGACGTCGCGAAAACCAGCACAGCTACCCCGCCTCCGCGTCCGAGCGGGCGACCTCCCAGCGATACAGCGTGCGCAGTACCTCACCGGCGATCGCCGCGGCGGTAGCCGGGCGATCCGCGATCAGGCTCCGAGCGCCCACGAGGTCCGCTCTCATGCCGTCCATCTCGCTCAGCACCTTGTGGCTGACGAGCGAGGAGCTGCGCTCCTCCTCTTGGTCGAAACGCTGCTCGGCCTCACCGAGCACCGCCCACGCGTGCTCCACCAACTCGTTGTTGGACAGCGGCCGCTCCTCGACGAGCTTCGACAGCGCGACCAGCGACTCGACGATCCGTTCGGTGTAGTACCACGAGGGCTGATCGTGCTCCGCCAGACCGGCATCGGGAAATACCCGGGCCGGTTGGTCCCACAGGAACTCCCCCCTGCCGTCCGTCAGCCGCCGGCGGTTCAGGTAGTTCCACATCTCCTCGGCGAGGTCGAGTAGCGCGCGTCGCAACTCCTGGCTGCGAGCGAGCGCGGCGACGGAGACCGTGTGCTTGAGGAGCATCGCGCCGAAGTCCGATACGACCCACGTCAGCTGGACGCCATCGGATACCGCACTCCCCTCCAGCTCGAGCTGCAGGCCGGGCGCGTGGAGCGCCACCGCGGGATCCTTGTCCACCACACGGCGGGTGATCCGACCCCGGCTGGCGAGCTCGTTGAGCACCTGGAGGACCTTGCCCAACTCCGCCTCGGGAACTCGACGGCGGTCGAGGTCCTCGGATACCAGCGGCGTCATCAACAGCGTGAAGTAGTCCGACTCCTCGGCATCGCTGGTGCGCCAAGGCATGTCTTCGAGTGGCCACCGCCCGGTGCCGAACGTCGCCAACGTGGCCCAGTAGCGACGCGTGAGGTCGTAACGAACCTGCAGCGCCGCCGCCAGCCTCTGCTGCTCTTCGTTCAGGAGGCGGAGTACGCGGGTTCGCTCCGTTGTCAGGTCGAGAATTCCGGCCAGCGCGTTGACGGTGAAGTAGAGCGAAGGCCGGTCGGGCGCCACTCCACCGAACTGCGGACCGATTTCCTCACTGGTCTGGATCTTCGGCGCGTCCCGGACCACGCTCCAGGACCACCCGCACTCGAACAGGCGGTTGGAATTCTCCAGGTCCGACTCGACCTGACCGGAACCGATGGAGAGGTCGCGCAGTCCCGCCCGGACCTCTTCGAGGGACTTGCGGAGAGCGGAGACCAGCGCATCGCGTTGCGAGCCGGTCTGGTTGGCGGTGCGGCACAGGATCTCACCTTGACGGGAATCCACGGTGAAGACGTTCACCGTGAAGCTCCGCAGCAACCCCACCATCGCCGCGGTGAGTCGCCTGCTGGCCAGCTCTTCGAGCCTGTCGATCTCCTCCCGGACCTCACCTCGGGACACCCGGGAACGGAAGACACGCACGAAACCAAGGGTCGCCAGCGTGAGAGTGAGCGAGACGGAGAACGATTCCACGATCGGAAGCGCCCGCTGCTCCGCGGTGATCAGGTCGCGTTCCGGCGCGTCGTGCGGGCCGAAGTACGTACCGCCGGAGAAGACCGGCGCCCCGCTCTCGTCCACGTAGTAGTTCATGTACTCGGTCAGAACCCTGACCAGACGGCGAGGGATCTCGATGTTGTCGCCCAGAAGCGCGAGAGCCTTCACCGACTCCTTCGACGTCTGGTCCGGCTGATCCAGTTTGAGGCTCTTGACCTCGGACGCCGGGTACATGATGCACAGGAGCTGCTCCGCATCACTGACGGAGTTGCGCTCGACCCGGCCACCCCACGTCCACTCGCCGTTGCGAACGGTGGCGCGCGCAGTGGCCTCCCAGATGTCGAGCAGCTCTTGGCGCGGTTGTGCCTTCATCGCCCGCTGAGCACCTCCCGCAGCAGCACTGTCACCGAGCCCTTTTCGACCTCACACGTTTCCGCAGGCCGAACTCCGCCCGCCGGGGCCGGCCGAAAAGAACTCACTGCACTCGGCCCGTGGCCACGATCATTGCGTGGTGGTCAGCCCGCAAGGCGACATCGGTTCCGTAAGTCACCCGATGCACCTCCAAGCACTCAGGCGCATACACCTCGAGAGCATTCCGGACTTCGACGCTGTCGACCGCATACGCGGGGAACCACCGCCCGTTCACTTCGTAACCGTGCGAGTCCTCCATGAACGCGGCAGCAAATGGTGCTCCCTTACGCAGCGAGCCGACAAAAGAGTCGATCGCGGCAGAGAACTCCGATTGCTCCGTGGACATGGACTCCGCAACGAAGAACATAGTACCGATGTCATAGCAACGCTTGGGTAGGTCGAACAGGTCGAGTTGTTGGATCGACGTTTTGCGACTGAACGCGCCCCTCGGGTCACCGACGTCACTGTAAGCCTTTTCCCGGCGCAACTCAGCCCAGAACGATGCCCAGTGCTCATCGAACTCTCGCTGCTGAGCCTGCAGCCAGGCGACGTTCTCGGCGCCACGCTCGACGAGGCACAGCTGATCGACGAAGGGCAGCATCGCGAGCGCCGGGTAGAGGTTGGAACCAGTCCCCACGTCGACGGCCCTGATCGCATCCGGCTCGACGCGGCCGTCGCCTCGCCGCGGCCCGGTTCGCAGCCGGGGGCCGTGCTCACCGAAGAAAGCCCGAAGAATTCGGACGATCTGCCGGTCGTCGACGCGGACACGGAGATAGTTCACCGCCTGGTAGGCGTGCGGGTCGAAGCCGTCCCAGTCCACGTCGCCGTTCCGCAAGACATCAGTTCGCAAAGCGTCGGCCGACCCGGGCGACCGTCCGCGTTTCTCGTCGTCCGACTGTTCCGCTAATGCGCTCGAACCCCGCGATTGCGACTCGGAATTCGGTAAAGGTGGGCTGACGGTGGCAGTTTCGGGCGGCACCTAGTACTCCAGGCTCGGACGCGGCGACAGAGAACCCGGTAAGTAATACCACGGCGCTCGACGCCTCATAAGGCCCTAATTTTCGCAATGGTTATTCCGATAACGTCACGCCGGGCACGGTGACCAATGCGGTGCGCTCTCAAGTCGGGCATCGCTCGTCGGCATATCCCGATAGCCGGACTAGTCCCCGAAGAGACACCTCCTGCACCCCGCGAGCCTTTTGGCCGTCGATGTCCCCACAGGAGGCGCCGCACGGCGCGTCACCCGGCCGCGAACAGGTGCCGCCAACTGCGTCGATCGGCTCCCGCTCGAAAGTACAGGGGGAATGCAGCCGAGGATCCGGCGGAACCACTGGCGTTACAGGAGCCTCACCGGCTCCAGGTACGTAAGAAGAACGGTGATACCAGGGCACGCCGAGTAATATCTGTTTATCTCATCTGTGCATTCACCCGAACCCAGGAGAAGAGCAAAGAGTGGGACGCGAAGACGATTCAGTGAGTTCTTTTCGACCGATCCCTGCGGACGAGGCCCCGCCTGCGGAGACGCCTGAGGTCGAAAAGAGCTCAGTACCCCTTCTACCGCCGCTGCCGACCGGCTACTCCATTCGAAGGTGCCGGCGAGAGGACCTTTCCTCCGTGCTCGTCGTGGAACAGGCTGCGTTCGCCGGCCGATCCCTCTACCCCGAGTTCTTCTTCGCCCAGGCGCTCGACATGTCGTCGGAGGGTTTCCTGGTGGCCGAACACGAGGGAGAAGTCGTCGGCTACGTCATCGCCGTCATCGGCCAGGGTGGTAAACGGCAGGGCTGGCTCCAGTCGCTGGGCGTCCACCCGGCGCACCAGCGACGCGGCGTCGGGAGCAACCTGACCGCGCGCGCCGAGGAGTTCTTGGCCCAAGAGGGTCAGAAGGAGGCCGTACTGACCGTCGCCCCCGAGAACACGGTTGCACGGCGGTTGTACAGCCGACTGGGGTACACGGAGATCGAAAGACTCGAAGACTACTTCGGCGAAGGCGACGACCGACTACTGATGGCGCTCCCCCTGGTGGAGCCGACATCCGGGAAACCGGCGATCACGTGACGACGCTCCGCCACGTTCAGCGGCGCGATCATTCGATCCAACGAAGTTCCCTGGGTCGCGCCGACGCGCGCTCCCGGAACGCCCGGGATGCAGGGGCAGCGGCTCACAGCTTCTTCCGGCCGACGGCGAGGATCATGCCGTCGTATCCGGGGCGCAGCGCTGCTCCGTGGCCACCCGCCGGCTCGGACCTGACGTTCAGCCCCTCCGCCGCGAGAGACAGAGCACCGTCGACGTCCTCTTCCGTGATCTTGACGGCGGGGAACTCGGTGCCGCCGACCGTGTAGCCCAGCGAGTTCTCCATGAAAGCCGCGGCGAACGGCGCGCCAGGACGCAACGCCGCGAGAAATCGGTCAACCGCGACCTGGAACTCCTCGCGACTGTTCGAAATGGACTCGGCGACGAAAAACATCGTTCCGACGTCGTAGAGGCGGTCCGGGCGAAAGGAGAATATGTCGCCCCGAACAACGGTGGCCACTTGGCGCAGCGCCGCGCGCGGATCGGGAATCGAAGCGTAGGTCCGGTTCTCGCACAGCGTCTCCCAGAAGGGGTCCCACGATTCCTCGAAGTGGTGTACCTGACGCTCGAGCCAGTCGACGTTCTGGGCCGAGTAGTCGAGCAGGATCAACTCCCGGACGAACGGCAGCATCGCTAGTGCGGGATAGAGGTTGGTGCCGCTGCCGACGTCGATACCCACAGCATCGGAGGGCAGCGACGACGACGCGAAGTAGTCTCGCATCGCCTCCATGAAACGGCGGTCGTCACCGCGGAGCGTTCGGTAATTGTGTTCCAGGTAGCTGCGAGCATCGAATCCGTCCCAGTCGACGTCGGAGTTTCGCCGCGCCTGTTCACCCATCGAATACTCCGAATTTTGGTTGCCGGATACGATGGGGCCCGCCCCCCAATTTGGGCAGTATATGCACTATCCAGGGCAAAATCGCCCCTAGACAGGCGTGAGTGAACACAGGTGTTCAAGCCCGATCGACCATTGGCCGTCACGGCGGCCACCGCGGAGGACAGGCGACGCACTAGTCGTTCTCGCCAGTCGAGCACAGCCCCCACGCCATGCGTGCGCCGCTCACCGAGCGGGGATGCGAGAACCCCCGACACAACACAAAGGCCGGTCATCCCGTAGGACGACCGGCCTTCGATCCTGCACAGGCTTGGTGGAGATGAGGGGATTCGAACCCCTGACCCCCTCGATGCGAACGAGGTGCGCTACCGGGCTGCGCTACATCCCCAAGCCGGTTTCTACCTTACCAGGACGCGCAGCAAGCTTTCACATCCGGCCCGGCGGTCGGACCCGGTCGACCCTCGCCGAGCCCTGACCCGGCCGAACACTCACCGGCCCCAGCGCCGGCCCCGGCGTCGGTCGGCGGCCGGTCGGCCCGGCATCGATCCGACCGGCCGCGCGTCAACCGTTGACGACCTTCGGCAGTGCCGCGCCGGCGTCGCGCGCCTGACGCCGCGCCGCGGTGGTCGCCCCGGCCGCGTCGCGGGTGCGCGCCGCCGGACGTGCGACCGGACGCACCGCCCAGGAGCCGTCGGCCGCCAGGTAGACCTCCCGGCCCGCGGCGGCCAGCACCCGGACGACGTCGCGAGCCGGACGCTCGCGCTCCGTCCGCGACAGCGCCAGCCAGCCGGCAGCCGAACGCAGTGCCTCCGGGCCCAGCCAGGCCTCCCGCTCGACACCGGCGGGCGCCGAGCGCAGTGCGCGGCGCACGAACGCCTCGGCCCGGTGCTGACGCGCCCTGGCCACCAGTGCCTGCGCGCGCCGTTCCTGGGCCTCGCGGCGTCGACGACGGGTGGCCATCACCTGCAGCCGCGCCAGCAGGGCGACGGCTGCGACGGCGGAGGTGACGGCGCCGATCAGGAACGCCGGCCCGGCGAAGACACCGGCCACCAGCTGACCGAGAACGAGTAGCGCCAGGAGCAGAACCAACCGGCGCCGGCGGGCACGCTGAACCTCGGCGGCCCGGCGGACCGCCGAGGCGGGCACGACGGTCGGAGCCGACCGCGGGGGCACCGGCGCGACGCTGACCGGCCGCTCGGGCACCGGAGCGCTCACCGGCACAGCGCTCACCGGAATTGCGCTCGTCGGCCGCTCGCCGTTCGCCGGCCGCCGGACCCGCACGCGGGTACGTCGACCCGCGTTCTCGCCGATCACCTCACGAACCAGCGAGGCGCTGACGGCCGTGAGGTCACGCCCCTCGGCCGAGACGCCCTGGGCCGTGCGCACCGCGGCAGGCACCACGAGCGACGACGGCGGGCGCACCGGCCCGCGGGACGGCACGGTGCGACGCCGCCGCTCCCGAGGGAGCACCCGCATGGACGAAGCGCGCAGCTCCGCCTGACCCCGCAGAGCGGTGTCGTAGCGGTGGGCCAGGGCCGGCATCAGGATCAGTACCCCAGCAGCAACGACCAGCGCGAGCAGGACAGACGACGGCATAAGCCCTCCCTCCCCAGGTTCCGGTTGAATTACACGTTCGTAGTTCGAGGCTACGAGGGGTAGTCCAGGACATTGCGGAACTCAATGGGCGTGTCTGCTTACTGACCTGAGCAACTGCGATGGCGCTCCGTGGTCACGGCTCCCCACCGAACCGCCTTCAGGGGGACGTCGCCATCCATATTTCGGCTGCACGATCGGGACATTTGTCCCTCTGACCCGGGCAGACCCGTCGGTCACGCGCCGCTGTGAGCGGTGTCCCAGCAGGTCAGCTCCGCGGCGCGGGGTCCGAGGAGCCGGCGTGATCCGACCGGGCCGTGCGCCAGCGCGCCAGCAAGCCGGCCGGCGCCACGTCCTCGACCGTCAGGGCGTACCCGACGTGGTCGCGCCAGCCGCCGTCGATGTGGAGGTAGCGGGGGTGAAAGCCTTCCTGGCGGAAGCCGAGCTTCTCCACCACGCGACGGCTGGACGTGTTCTCCGGGCGGATGTTCACCTCGATGCGGTGCAGCGCGGCATGGGCGAACGAGAAGTCCACGGCCATCGCGAGTGCGGTCGGGATGATGTTCTTCCCCGCCATCCGGCCGTCCACCCAGTAGCCCGCGTACGCCGAGCAGAACGCGCCCCGGACGATGTTCCCGAGCGTCAGCTGTCCGACGAACTCGTCGTCGTACGTGACGACGAACGGCATGATCTGGCCGAGCCGCACACCGCGCCGCAGCGAGCGGTACAGCTCGTAGTAGTCGCTGACTCGGTGCCGGTCGGCCCACGGACGCATCGAGGTGGGCTCCCACCGAGCCAGCCACTGCTCGTTCGCGAGTCTCACCTCGGACCACGCGCGGGCATCACGGATCCGGTGGGGGCGGAGGCCGACCGGGCCCTCCGCCAGGGTGGCCGGCCAGCCGGGCAGTGCGGTCATCGGCGTCCTCGCGGCGGTAACTGGTGCCGGAAGCTTAGACAGCTCCGGCGGCGTGGCGCACGGGCGGTCGGATGATCCGTTCAGACAGAGTTCACTCCGGAGCACCGTCCAGCAGCAACGCCGGCACCTCGGCTCCGGTCGCGACGTCGGCCGCAGCCTCCGGGATCGCCAGCAGCGCGTTGGCCGACGCGTAGCCGGTGAGAAATGCCTCACCGGTCGCGAGCGGCTCGGCCCGGTACTGCCCCTGCGCTCCGCGGAAGACCCGCGCCGGCCGGAACTCCCGGACGCCCACCGGCGACCGCACCGGAGCGGTCAGCTCGGCCGGCACCGCGGGTCGGAAGAGCGTCGCCGCCCCGGCCAGCCGGCGCAGCATCGGACGCAGCACGAGCTCGAAGCCGAGCAACGCACCCGCCGGGTCTCCGGGCAGGCACAGCACCGGCATCCGGGACGGCCCCACCCGCCCGTACCCCACGATGAGCCGGGGCTCGAGCGGCAACGTCTCGAAGTGCACGACGTCGTCGAGGCCGAACAGCCGCCGCAGGACGTCGGTGTGGCCGCCGCCGGTGCCGCCGGTGGTCACCAGGAGGTCGGCGCGGTGGGCGTGGTTCTCCACGAGCAGCCGGAGCGCTTCGTCCTCGTCGGGCACGATGCCGACCCGGTGGGCGTGTGCGCCCGCCTCGCGGGCGGCCGCCGCCAGCCCGAGCGAGTCGACGTCGGCCACGCGCCCCGGCATCGGAGCGAGCGCGCCCGGCCGCGACGAATCGACCAACTCGTCACCGGTGGCGGCCACCAGCACGCGTGGCGGCGGTGACACCTGGACGGATTCGATCCCGGCCGAGGCCAGCAACGCGATCGTCCCGGCGGTGACCCGCGTGCCGGTCGGCGCCAGGACGGCTCCGGCCGCGACCGTGCTGCCCCGCCGCCGGATGCCTTCCCCCGGCTGCGGGCTCCGCCCGATCCGGACGTTGGCCAGCCCGCCGTCGGTGGCCTCGCCGGCCACGACCGCATCGGCACCGGCCGGAAGCGGCGTCCCCGCGGTCACCGTGTAGCTGGCACCCGCCGACACGGTCGCCGGCTCCCAGGACGCCGCGGTCAGGTCACCGATGACGTGCAGCCGGACGTCCGGCTGGTGTTTGGACGGATCATCGGCCCACTGCGCGTCGCCCAACGTGTCGTGCGATCGGACGGCGTAGCCGTCGACCGCGGCGACGTCGAACGCCGGCACCGGCCCCGGCGCGACGACGTCCTCGGCCAGCAGGACGCCG
>Ga0190269_10000599_pt1 | contig 18200 bp, 16 predicted proteins | sample Popmic249IS_FD_133749 | JGI IMG/M metagenome (GOLD analysis project Ga0190269, IMG submission 133749) | Populus adjacent soil microbial communities from riparian zone of Blue River, Arizona, USA - 249 IS | ecosystem: Environmental > Terrestrial > Soil > Riparian zone | place: USA: Arizona... | reverse complement strand
TGGTGAATTCCCGCCGGGCCGTCTGCTTGGCTTCGTCCACCGTCATCGTGGTGAAGAGTTTCACCCCGACCACCGCCTCGGTCAGGGCCTGCAGGGCCCGCCACGGGGCGTCGGCCGCGCGGTCCTGGGCCAGCGCCCTGTCGAAGACCTGCAGGGCGGCGGCGATGTCAGTCTGCGTCAAGGCTGGTCTCCAAGGCTGGGGCGAGGGCATGGCTCCCGCTCGTGGCGAGCAGGTCGCGGGAATAGGAGTGCTCGAGGGTCCCGGCCCTGAGGCGGCCGGCATCGGCCACCTCGAGGATCCGGCCGCCGCGCATCACCGCCAGCCGGTCGCAGAGGAACGACACCACCGGCAGGTTGTGGGTCACCAGGAGATAGGTGAGGCCCTGTTCGCGCCGCAGCCGCTTCAGGAGGTTGAGGATCTCCGCCTGCACCGACACGTCGAGCGCTGAGGTCGGCTCGTCGAGCAGCAGGATCTTGGGCTCGAGCATCAGGGCCCGGGCGATGGCGACGCGCTGGCGCTGCCCGCCCGAGAGCTGGTGGGGAAAGCGGAAGCGGAACCGGGGGTCGAGGCCCACGGCGTCCAGCATCTGCGTCACCCGCCGGTCGGCATCGCCGATCCGGTGAATGGCGAGGGGCTCGCTGAGCGTGGCGTCCACGGTCTTGCGCGGATGCAGGGACCCATAGGGATCCTGGAACACCATCTGGCAGCGCCGCGCGAAGCCGCGGTCGATGCCATGGCTGCGCTCTTGCCCCAGCACGGCGATCCGGCCCCGCCATTGCGGGGCGAGGCCCGCTATGGCCTTGAGCACGGTGGACTTGCCCGAGCCGCTTTCCCCCACCAGCGCAAAGCTCTCGCCCTCCGCGATGGCGAGGTCGATCCCGTAGGTGACCTGGGTCTCCCTATAGAAAACGTCGAGGCCGGCGAGGTCGAGGGCGTTCATGCCTGCCCCCAGGCGCCCCGGTCGAGGACCGGCAGCATTTCCCGCGTTTCGTCGATCCGCGGCATGGCTGCCAGCAGGCCCCGGGTATAGGGGTGGCTGGCCTTCGCCAAGTCCCGCGCCGCGCAGCTTTCGACCACCTGCCCGCCATGCATCACCAGGATCCGGTCGCAATATTCGGCCACCAGGTTGAGGTCGTGGCTGATCAGGATCAGCCCCATGCCCTTGCGGCTGACGAGGTCGTCGATGATGTCGAGGACCTGCGCCTGCACCGATACGTCGAGGGCCGAGGTCGGCTCGTCGGCGATGAGGATCTCGGGCTCGGGGATCAGCATCATGGCGATCATCACCCGCTGCCCCATGCCGCCCGACACTTCATGCGGGTAGAGGGCCGCGACCCGTTCGGGTTCGCTGATGCGCACCGATTCGAGCATAGCCAGAACCCGCTCGCGCAGGGTCCGGCGCGGCAGTTTCTGGTGGGTCCGGAGTGCCTCGGCGATCTGGGCGCCGATGGTCATCACCGGGTTCAGCGAGAATTTGGGGTCCTGCATCACCATGGAAATGCGGGCCCCGCGGATCGTTCGCATCTGCCGCTCGGTGACCCGAAGCAGGTCGGTCGTGCCGAACTGCAGCCGGTCGGCGGTCACCCGTCCGGGCGGGCGTACCAGCTTCAGGATCGACCGGCCGGTCATCGACTTGCCCGAGCCGCTCTCGCCGACGATGCCGAGCCGCTCCCGGCCCAGGGAGAAGGAGATGCCGCGCACCACGTCCACCGGGCCGCGGGGCGTGGGGAAGGTGACGCGCAGGTTCTCGACCTCGAGCAGCGCCGCCATCAGCCCTTCTCCCCGTGCTTGGGATCGAGCACGTCGCGCAGCCCGTCGCCCAGAAAGCAGAAGCCCAGGCTCACCGCGATGATCGCGAAGCCGGGCATGGTTGCCACCCACCATTGGTCGAGGATGAAGGCCCGCCCGCGCGAGATCATGGCGCCCCATTCCGGCAGCGGCGGCTGGGCGCCGAGGCCGATGAAGCCCAGGCCGGCCGCCGTGAGGATGATGCCGGCCATGTCGAGGGTCACGCGGATGATCATCGAGGAGGTGCAGAGCGGCAGGATGTGCAGAGCGATGACCCGGAAGGGCGAGGCGCCCTGCAGTTCCACCGCGGCGATGAACTCGGAATTGCGGAAGGTCAGCGTCTCGGCCCGGGCGATGCGGGCATAGCCCGGCCACGTCGCGATGGCGATGGCGATGATGGCGTTCTCGATGCCCGGACCCAGCGCCGCGACGAAGGCCAGGGCCAGGATCAGCTTGGGCATGGAGAGGAAGATGTCGGTGATCCCCATGAGGATGCGGTCGATCCAGCCCCCGAAATAGCCCGCCACCGCACCCACGATCAGCCCGACGGGCGCGGCGATCACCGCCACCAGCAGCACGATGGCCAGGGTGATCTGTGCCCCGTAGATCACCCGCGAATAGATGTCGCGGCCGAGCTCGTCGGTGCCCATCCAGTACGCGCCGCCCGGTGGGGTCAGGCGGGCCGAAAGGTTCTGCGCCGTGGGCGAATGGGTAGCCAGGAGCGGCGCCGCCAGGGCCGCGAGGATCAGCGCCAGGACGATCGCCGCGCCGATCACCGCCAGCGGGTTGCGCCCCAGGGCCAGCAGCACCCGATAGAGGCGGCCGAGCCGCGCCTGCAGGCGCGAGCCGGGAGAATCCTCGAGCAGCCAGTCACGCGAGAAGGCCATCACCGCGCCCTCGGGTCGAGCAGGCGGTAGAGCATGTCCGAAGCCTTGTTGATGCCGATGAACACCGCCCCGATGACGAGAGTCGCGCCCAGCACCGCGTTCATGTCGGCGTTGAGCAGCGCGGTGGTGAGATAATTGCCGATGCCGGGCCAGGAGAAGATCGTCTCGATCATCACCGAGCCCTCGAGCAGGCCGGCATAGGAAAGCCCGATCACCGTGACCAGCGGCACCAGGATCGGCCGGAAAGCGTGCCGCCAGATCACCAGCCGCTCGGGCACGCCCTTGACCCGGGCGGTGGTGACATATTCCTGGCTCAGCTGGTCGAGCATGAACGATCGCGTCATCCGCGCGATATAGGCGAGGCTGAAGAACCCCAGCACCGAGGCCGGCAGCACCAGGTGCTGCACCGCGTTGGCGAATACGTCGAGATCGCCGGCGAGGAGACTGTCGACCAGCATCAGCCCGGTCACCGGCGCCACCAGCCCGTCGTAGAAGATGTCGATGCGGCCCGGCCCGCTCACCCAGTGCAGCCGTGCATAGAACAGCGCCAGGCCCACGAGGCCGAGCCAGAAGGCCGGCACCGAATAGCCCAGGAGGCCGACGACGCGGATCGCCTGGTCGAGCCAGCTGCCCTGGTGGCTCGCCGCGACCACGCCCATGGGCACGCCCAGCGCCACGCCGATGAGGATGCCCAGCGTCGCCATTTCCAGCGTGGCGGGGAACACCCGGCTCAGGTCGTCGATCACCGGCCGCCCGGTGGACACCGAGGTGCCGAGGTCCCCCTGTAGCACGTCGCCGACATAGGCGAGGAACTGCACCGGCAGCGGCCGGTCGAGGCCCATTTCCTCGCGCACCCGGTCGTAGACCGCCTGCGGCGCCCGGTCGCCGACCACCGACAGCACCGGGTCGATGGGCACGACCCGGCCGATGAAGAAGGTGATGGCGAGGAGTCCCAAAAACGTCAACGCTACGGTGACCAGAATGCCCGCGACCCCGCTAAGCCGCCGCAGGGCGCGGCCGCGGGCACGTCCCGGCGGGACAGGCAGGCTGGGCGCGGGCACCGCGCTGTGGGGCTCGAGGGTCACTGATCCGTCGCGCTGCCTAACGCTGAGGCAGCGGCTCCCTGTGCACAAGATTTCACTTGGACCATACAAGAAACTTTGCTTATATCAAAAAAATTTTTGCCAAGACCGAGGTCCGCTTGGGGATGGAAGCGAAGCGATCGGAAGGGGAGGGGCGGCCGCTGGTCGGCGCCCTGATCCGTGCGCGCCGCCGCCAGCTGCAGCTCACCCTCCAGGCGCTCGGCGATGCCGCCGGCGTTTCCGTCGGCTATCTCAGCCAGGTCGAGCGCGACCTCGCCACGCCCTCCCTCGGCACCCTTGCCGCCATCGCCGCTTCCCTGCAGGTCGGCGTCGACTATTTCATCGCCACGCCGAGCCTCGCCAGCGCCCTCACCCGCGACGGCGAGCGCCGCGCCTTCTCGGTCAGCGGCTCCTCCATGCTCTACGAGCGCATCGGCGCCGACTTCGCCGGCAACGTCCTCTCCTCCTTCATCATCACCGTGCCGCCCGGCTACCGCTCGGAGACCGTCGCCCACGAGGGCGAGGAGATCATCTACCTGCTCGAGGGCGATCTCGCCGTCTGGGTGGAGGGCGAGGAAATGCATCTGGCGGCCGGCGACGGCTTCCATTTCCGCGGCAACAGGCCTCATGCCTGGGCCAACCACGCCGCCGCGCCGGCCCGCCTGCTCTGGACCGGCACCCTGCCGCTGTTCCGGCAGCAGGAGGACGCCGCCCGCCCCGGCAGGCCCGGCCGCGGCAAGGCGCCGGCCGCACCGTTCAACGATCAAGCTCAAAAAGGGGAAACGTCATGAAGCTCTTCCGCGCCGCTCTGCTCGCGGCTGCCTTCACCATGCCGCTCGCGCCCGCCGCCCTCCTGGCGGCGACGCCGGCCGACACGCTGGTGGTGGCCCAGAACATCGACGACATCGTCGCCATCGACCCGGCGGAGGCCTACGAGTTCTCCTCCGGCGAATACGTGACCCAGGTCTATGACCGCCTGGTCCAGTACGATGCCGAGGACACCACCGTGCTGGCGCCGGGCCTCGCCACCGAATGGACCGTCGACGATGCCGCCAAGGCCATCACCTTCACCCTGCGCGACGCCAAGTTCCATTCCGGCAATCCGGTGCGCGGCGAGGACGTGGTCTATTCCTTCAAGCGCGTCATCGCCCTCAACAAGGCCCCGGCCTTCATCCTGACCCAGCTCGGCTGGACGCCCGAGAACATCGAGCAGATGGTCACCGCCGACGGCAACAAGGTCACCGTCAAGTACGAGGGCGACTTCTCCTCGGCCTTCGTGCTCAACGTGCTCGCCGCCCGCCCGGCCTCGGTCGTCGACGCGGCCCTCGTCCAGCAGAACGAAAAGGACGGCGATTTCGGCAATGCCTGGCTCAATGCCAATTCCGCGGGCTCCGGACCGTTCAAGCTGCGCGTCTACCGCCCGGCCGAGATCCTGACCCTCGACGCCAACCCGGACTATTTCAAGGGCGCGCCGGCCCTGAAGTCGGTGATCATCCGCCACGTGGCCGAAGCCGCCACCCAGCAGCTGCTGCTGACCTCGGGCGACGTCGACATGGCCAAGAACCTGACCCCCGACCAGGTCGCCGGCCTTTCCGCCGACACGGTCAAGGTCGAGACCTATCCCCAGGCGGCCGTCCACTTCCTCTCCTTCAACCAGAAGAACGAGGCCCTCACCAATCCGGCCCTGTGGGAAGCGGCGCGCTACCTCGTCGACTACGAGGGCATGACCGGCAGCTTCCTCAAGGGGCAGATGCAGACGCACCAGGCCTTCTGGCCGAAGGGCTTCCCCGGCTCGCTCGACGAGACGCCCTTCACCTATGACGTGGAGAAGGCCAAGCAGATCCTGGCCGATGGCGGGGTCACCACCCCGGTCAACGTCACCCTGGACGTGATCAACTCGACCCCCTTCACCGACATGGCGCAGGCCCTCCAGGCGAGCTTTGCCGAGGCGGGGATCAATTTCGAGATCCTGCCCGGCACCGGCAGCCAGGTGATCACCCGCTACCGCGACCGCGCCCACGAAGCCATGCTGCTCTATTGGGGCCCGGACTTCATGGATCCGCACTCCAACGCCAAGGCCTTCGCCTTCAACGAAGACAATTCCGACGGCAACTACCAGTCCACCACCACCTGGCGGAACGGCTGGGCGGTGCCCGCCGAGCTCAACGAGATGACCAAGGCGGCCCTCGCCGAGGCCGACCCGGACAAGCGCAGCGCCCTCTATGTCGATCTGCAGAAGAAGGTCCAGGAAACCTCGCCCATCGTCGTCATGTTCCAGGCCGCCATCCAGGTCGCCATGAGCCCGAAGGTCTCGGGCTATGTGAACGGGGCGACCTCCGACTTCGTTTTCTACCGGCTCGTCACCAAGAGCTGACGCCGGGCAAGCTCGGCAAGCCAACCGGGCCGCCCCACGGGCGGCCCTTTTTCCAGCGAGGAATCCATGGCGTCCTTTTCCGACCGTATGCAGCGCCTCCGCCGGCGCATGACCGAGACCGGCACCGATCTCGTGGTGCTGGGCCCCAGCTCGCACATGCTCTGGCTGTCCGGCCTGTCTCCCCATGGCGACGAGCGGCCGGTGCTGCTGGTCGTCGGCCCCGAACATGCCGGCTTCCTCATGCCCGCCCTCAACGCCGACAGCTCCCGCCGCCACACCGACCTGCCCTTCTTCCCCTGGACCGATGCCGAAGGCCCCAACGAGGCCCTCGAGGCGCTGCTCGGAGAAGTCGGCGCCACCCGGCCCGCGCCCAAGGTCGCCCTCGACGAGACCATGCGCGCCGACTTCGCCCTGCTCGTGCTCGGCACCCTGCCCGATGCCAGCCATACCTTCACCGGCGAGACCATCGGCTATCTCCGCGCCCGCAAGGACGAGGAGGAATACCAGGCCCTCAAGGAGAACGCGGTGCTCAATGACGGGGCCATGCGCGCCGCCTTCGCCGCGCTCAAGCCCGGCGTCACGGAACTCGAGATCGCCCAGGTGGTGCGGGACTATTATGTCGCGCATGGCGCCAAGCCCGAGTTCACCAGCGTCTGCTTCGGCGGGAACGGGGCGTTTCCCCACCACCATACCGGCGACACCGCGCTCAAGGCGGACGATGCCGTGCTCATCGACATCGGCGGCCGCAAGGACGGCTATCCCAGCGACATGACCCGGGTGGCGCGCATCGGCAGGGTGCCGGAAGAGTTCGAGACGGTCCACGCCGTGGTCGAGGCCGCGGTCACCGCCGCCCTCGCCGCCGCCAAGCCCGGCGTGCGCGCCCGCGACGTCGACAAGGCCGCCCGCGACGTGATCGCCGCGGCGGGCTACGGCGAGTTCTTCCTCCATCGCACCGGCCATGGCCTGGGCATCGACATCCATGAGCCGCCCTACATCACCGCGACCTCCGATACGGTGCTCGAGGAAGGCATGGTCTTCTCCATCGAGCCGGGCATCTACCTGCAGGGCCGGTTCGGCATCCGCCTCGAGGAGATCGTGATCCTGCGCGGAAACCGGGCCGAGCCCCTTTCGGAGCTGCCGCGCGCCGCCTTCGCCGTCGCCTGAGCGGAGCCGTGACGCTTTTCCCGCGGAGCCGGAGTCGCTAGGCTCCGGCTCCGACTCGGGAGGACAGAATGGAATATCGCCTGCTCGGCCGCTCCGGCCTCAAAGTCTCGACCATCACCATGGGCACCATGACCTTCGGCGGCGGCGGCGCCTTCGCCAAGGTCGGCAATACCGACCTTGCCGGCGCGACCCGGCAGATCGACCTCTGCCTCGACCACGGGGTCAACCTCCTCGACACCGCCAACGTCTATTCCAACGGCATTTCCGAGGAGATCATCGGCGAGGCCCTGGCCGACAACGGCCGCCGGCAGCGCACGCTGATCGCCACCAAGGTGCGCTTTCCCATGGGGGAGGGGCCCAATGACCGGGGATTGTCGCGCCAGCACATCATCGCCCAGGCCGAGGCGAGCCTCCGGCGCCTGCGCACCGACGTGATCGACCTCTACCAGGTCCATCAATGGGACGGCCAGACGCCCATCGAGGAGACCATGGAAGCCCTCGATACCCTGGTCCGGCAGGGCAAGGTCCGCTACATCGGCTGCTCGAACTATTCGGGCTGGCACATCATGAAGGCCCTGGCCGCCGCCGATGCCCGCCACGGCCAGCGCTTCGTGTCCCAGCAGATCCACTACACGCTGCAGGCCCGCGAAGCCGAGTACGAGCTCGTGCCGGTCAGCATCGACCAGGGGCTCGGCATCCTGGTGTGGAGCCCCATCGCCGGCGGCCTGCTGTCGGGCAAGTACCGGCGCGGCGTCACCCCGCCCGAAGGCTCGCGGCATCTCACCGACTGGAACGAGCCGCCGGTCCGCGACGAGGACAAGCTCTACGACGTCGTCGAGGTCATCGTCTCGGTCGCCGAGGCCCGCGGCGTCTCGGGCGCGCAAGTGGCGCTCGCCTGGCTGCTGGGCCGGCCCGGCGTCACCTCGGTGATCGTCGGCGGGCGCACGGAGGAGCAGTTCCTCGACAACATCGCCGCCGCCGCGCTGGTGCTCACGCCCGAAGAACGGCAGCGCCTCGACGCAGTCAGCCAGCCGCCGCTCCTTTATCCCTACTGGCACCAGTCCTGGACCGCGTCGGACCGCTTGGGCGAAGCCGACCTCGCCCTGCACCGCCCCTATCTGGGCAAGCGTGCCTGATCCCGCCCGCCGCGTCCGCCCGCCGGCTTGCCTCTAGCGGGCGGGCGAATTCTGTGCTTTGGCTAGGCTTTAGCCGCCGACCGGCCGGCCGCCGCAAGCACAGAATGGACCCATGACTGCCCCGGTAAGCGTCATCCAGCTCGATGGATCGCCCCTCACCTTTGCCCAGTTGAGCCGCATCGGCGCCGCCCTGGCGGTGCCGATCGCCGACGAGGCGGCCCTCGAACGCGTCCGCCGCGCCCGCGAGGTCCTCGAGGCGCGCATCGCCGCCGGCCTTCCCGTCTATGGCGCCACCACCGGGGTCGGCGCCATGAAGGACGTCGAATGGTCGCCCGACGAGCTCGACACCTTCAACCTCGGCCTCGTCCGCGCCCATCATTTCGGCACCGGCGCCCCGTTCCCCAACGCCATCGTCCGGGTGGCCATGGCCATCCGCGTCAACACCGCGCTGACCGGACGGGTGGGCTGCACCACCGATCTGGTGGACGCCTATCTGCGCCTGCTCTCCGCCGACGTGGTGCCCGTGGTGCGCCGCACCGGCTCCATCGGCTGCGCCGATATCGGCCTCATGGGCCAGATCGGCGCGGTGCTGACCGGGGTCGGCGAGGCGATCTACCGCAACCGCCGCCTGCCCGCCGAGGCGGCCCTGGCCGAGGCGGGCCTCGCGCCCGCCAAGATGGCCCCGCGCGACAGCCTGGCGTCGATCTCCATCAATGCCGTGGGCTATGCGGCGGCGGCCGACGCCATCCGCAAGGCGGCGAGCACCCTGCGCATGCTGCTGGCCACCGGGCTCACCACCGCCGGCGCCCTCGGCGCCTCCCGCGATCCCTGGAGGGCCGTCGCCCATGTGGGCACCGAGCGCGAGGCCGCCATCGGGGCCTGGCTTTCGGACCACAGCGACGACTGGGACTGGCCGGTCGCCACCCACATCCAGGACCCCCTGAGCCTGCGCATGCTTTCCCAGGTCTTCGGCACCGCCTTCGAGAGCGTGGCCATAGCCGGGCGGACCGTGCTCGCCGCCACCGGCCGCACCGACGACAACCCGGTGGTGGTGGATGGCGAGGTGCTCACCTCCGGCGGTTCGCTGCCCCTCGACGTCACGGTCTTCCTGCAGACCGCCCAGCTCGCCCTGGCCCATGTGGCGCGCAATTCCTTCAACCGCTGCGTGCTGCTGGGCAATGGCGCCCGCCGCGACCTGCCGATCAACCTCGTGCCGGCCGGGGCCATCGCCACCGGATTCGGGCCGATCATCAAGCTTGCCGGCGATCTCTTCGCCCGCGTCCTCTCCATGGCCGCGCCGATCTCGGCCCAGTCCCTGGTCGTGGCCGGCGGCCTCGAGGACGAGGCGGCCTTCCTGCCCCTCGTGGTCGAGCGCTTCGAGCGCCAGGTGCGGGCCCTGCGGCGCCTTTCCGCGCTCGAAGGCTTGCTCTCGGCCCAGGCAATGGACATTCTGGGCGACAAGCCCGCCGGCGTGCCGCAGATGATCTACGACGTGGTGCGCAAGCATGCGGCGTTCTATCGGATCGACCGGCCGCTATCCGAGGAAGTCGAGATGATCGAGAACGAGCTGGCCATGGACGAGACCGTCGGCGAACTTATTTCTCATGGCCGCCTCCGGGACCTGGACGAGTTTTTCGCCCTGGGCCCGGTGCAATAGAACGTCTGACGCCGGTACTGGCCGCAAAGGCCTGTAGGTTCTGTCCACCGGGCCCGTGGCCCAGTTCAACAATGGAGTGGTTCCATGCGCCTGACTAAAACTCTCCTGAGTGCCGCCGCCCTGGCCCTCGCCCTTTCGGCGAGCGCTGCGCAGGCCCAGGTCGTCGTTTCCTCCAAGATCGATACCGAGGGCGGCGTGCTCGGCAACATCATCCTGCAGGTGCTGCAGGCCAACGACATTCCCGTCGAGGACAAGATCCAGCTCGGCGGCACGCCCGTGGTGCGCGAGGCCATCATCGCCGGCCAGATCGACATCTATCCCGAATATACCGGCAACGCCGCCTTCTTCTTCGAGAAGGCCGAAGATCCGCTGTGGAACGATGCCGCCAAGGCCTATGAGGAAGCCAAGAAGCTCGATTTCGAGGCCAACAAGATCGTCTGGCTGCAGCCCTCGCCGGCCAACAACACCTGGGCCGTGGCCCTGCGCAAGGACGTCGCCGAGGCCAACCAGCTCGTCACCTTCTCCGATTTCGGCAAATGGGTCGCTGGCGGCGGCGAGGTCAAGCTCGCGGCTTCCGCCGAGTTCGTGAACTCGCCCGCCGCCCTGCCCAAGTTCCAGGAGACCTATGGCTTCGCCCTGAAGCCCGAGCAGCTCGTCACCCTGTCGGGCGGCGACACGGCCGCCACCATCGCCGCCGCGGCCCAGCAGACCAATGGCGTCAACGCCGCCATGGTCTATGGCACCGATGGCGGCATCGCCCCCTCGGGCCTCGTGGTGCTCGAGGACGACAAGGGCGTGCAGCCCGTCTACCAGCCGGCCCCCATCGTCCGCGCCGACGTGCTCAACCAGTACCCGCAGATCGCCGACCTGCTGGCGCCGGTCTTCGCCAAGCTCGACCTGGTGACCCTGCAGGATCTCAACGGCCGCGTGCAGGTCGGGGGCGAGGCGGCCAATGCCGTCGCCGCCGATTTCCTCAAGACCAACGGCTTCGTCCAATAGGCTTGGGGCGGGGCGGTCCTTCCGCCCCGCTTCCGCTCGCCGGCCCGCTTTGCCCGGGCCGCGGGCCCGCCTTCCCGCCGCCCAGGAGCAAGCCCGGCCATGGCCCTCAGCGATGCCTCGATCCGCTCGCCGGCCCGCGGGGGCGCCGACAAGCTGGGCGTGCTCGTCGCCCTGCTCGTGGCCGCCGCCTGGATCCTCCTGCCCTTCGTGCTGTTCCGGGCCAACCGCATCGTGCCCGGCGCCGCCGTCGGGCCCCTCGATGCCTTGCCCCCGCTCGAGCTGTTGCTGCTCGCCGGCCTCGTCGCCGTCGCGCTGCCGGTGAGCTTCTTCCGCACCCCCGTCCCCTGGCGCCTGGCCCTGGGCCTCGCCGGCCTCCTGCTGCTGTCCGTGCTGGTGGGACGCGCCGCGACCCACCTCCTGCCCCCCGGCGACAGCTTCGCCCGGGTCTCGCCCGGCGCCGGCTTCTGGCTCCTGGCCTTCGCCTTCGCGCTGCTCGTCGCCGATGCGCTGACCCGCCTCCGCCCGCCGCCGGCGCTCCGCATCGGCCTCCTCGTGCTCGTCTTCGCTTCCCTCGCAGCGCTGCTCGCCTCCGGCGCGTGGAACGACCTCTCGATCCTCAGGGAATATGCCAACCGCGCCGACAGCTTCTGGCGTGAACTGCGCAACCACGCGCTGCTCGCCTTCGGCTCCCTGGCCGCCGCGGCCCTCGTCGGCATCCCGCTCGGCATCCTCTGCCACCGGGTCCGGCTCCTCCGCGTGGTGGTGCTGAACCTGCTCAACATGGTCCAGACCATCCCCTCCATCGCGCTCTTCGGCCTGCTCATTGCCCCGCTCGCCTGGGTGGCGGCGGCGGTGCCCGGGGCCGCGGCGCTCGGGATCTCCGGCATCGGGGCGACGCCTGCCCTGGTCGCCCTCTTCGCCTATTCGCTGCTGCCGGTGGTCGCCAACACGGTGGTCGGGCTCGAAGGCGTGCCGCCCGCCGCCGACGACGCCGCCCGCGGCATGGGCATGACCGATCTCCAGCGCCTGCGCGCCGTGCAGCTGCCCTTGGCCTTTCCGGTGATCCTCACCGGCATCCGCATCGTGCTGGTGCAGAACATCGGCCTGGCCACCATCGCCGCGCTGATCGGCGGCGGCGGCCTCGGCGTCTTCGTCTTCCAGGGCATCGGCCAGCAGGCCGTCGACCTGGTGCTGCTCGGCGCCGTGCCCACCGTGGCCCTCAGCTTCGCCGCCGCCGTGGTCCTCGACGCCCTGGTCGAGCTGGCCTCGGCCGGAGGCCGCCGGTGAGTCCGCCGCCCGCGCCTTGCCTGCCGGCGCGCCCCGAGGGCAGGATAGGCGCCACCCCCCGCCGGCTCCGGAGACGGCCCGCATGATCGAGATCGACGCCCTCACCAAGACCTATCTCGACACCACCGTCGTCGACCGCGTCTCCATGACGGTCGAGGACGGCAGCATCGCCGTCGTCGTGGGCACCTCGGGCTCGGGCAAGACCACGCTGCTGCGCATGATCAACCGCCTCGTCGAGCCGACCTCGGGCCAGGTGCGCATCGACGGCCGCGACACCCGGGCCATGCCCGCCCACCAGCTGCGCCGGCAGATCGGCTATGCCATCCAGGGCCACGGCCTCTTCCCGCACCGCACCGTGCGGCAGAACGTCGGCACCGTGCCCGTGCTCCTCGGCTGGGAGAAGCGCCGCATCGACGCCCGCGTCGACGAGCTCCTCCACCTCTTCGGCCTCGATGCCGCCGAGTTCGGCGACCGGCTGCCCGCCGAGCTCTCGGGCGGCCAGCAGCAGCGCGTCGGCGTCGCCCGCGCGCTCGCCGCCGAGCCGCGGCTGCTGCTCATGGACGAGCCCTTCGGCGCCCTCGACCCGATCATCCGCGCCAAGGCCCAGGAGGACCTCCGCGACATCCAGCGCCGCTTCGGCACCACCATCGTCCTCGTCACCCACGACATGGACGAGGCGATCCGGCTCGGCGACCGCATCGCCGTCATGGACGCGGGCAAGCTGCTGCAATTCGCCCCGCCCGCCGAGATCATCGCCCATCCCAACAGCGGCTTCGTTTCCGAGCTGATCGGCGCCGGCGACCGGCCCTTCCGGCTCCTCTCCCTGGTCGAGGTCGGCCAGGCGGTCGAGCCCGGCGAGGCGCCCGGCATTCCCATCAATGCCGGGCGCACCCTGCGCGACGCCTTCGCCGAATGCCTGTGGTCCGGGCGCGATGCGCTGCCGGTCGAGGCCGAGGGCCACATCATCGGCCGGGTGACCATGGCCGAGCTGGCACGCCGGGCGGGCCGTCCGCAATGAGCCTGCGCCTGCCCACCCTGCTGCGCCTCGCCGTGCTGGCCCTGCTGCTGGCCTTCCTCGTCGACCCGCAGCGTTTCGCCTTCGTCTTCGCCGGCCTCGCCCGCAACGGCCAGCCGGTCATCTACAACCAGGGCAGCCTCCTCGACCTGACGGTCAACCACCTGATGATCGTCCTCGCCGCCACGGTGGCGGCGACCCTGGCGGCCGTCGGGCTCGCCATCCTCGTCACCCGGCCCTTCGGCGCCGAGTTCCTGGCCCTGTCGCGCTCCCTCGCCAATATCGGCCAGACCTTCCCGCCGGTGGCGGTCCTGGCCCTGGCCGTGCCGGTGCTCGGCTTCGGCACCGCGCCGACGCTGGTGGCCCTGTTCCTCTACGGCCTGCTGCCGATCTTCGAGAATGCGCTGACCGCCCTCACCACCCTGCCGCGCGCCGTCACCGACGCCGCCCGCGGCATGGGCATGACCGGCCCCCAGCGCCTCGTGCGGGTGGAGCTGCCCCTGGCGATCCCGGTGATCCTCGCCGGCATCCGCCTGTCCACGGTGATTTCGATCTCCACCGCGACCATCGGCTCGACGGTGGCGGCGCGCACCCTCGGCGAGGTGATCATCGCCGGGCTCCTCTCCAACAACACCGCCTTCGTCGCCCAGGGCGGCCTCATCGTCGCCGTGCTGGCGGTGCTCATCTATGACGGGCTCTCGGCCCTCGAACGCAACCTCCTGGCCCGCACCGGCCAGGGCCGCCAGGCGGAGGCATGATGGCCGATTTCGATCTCGTCCTGTCCGGGACCCTCGTCCTGCCCGACCGGGTCGTTGCCGGCGGCTATCTCGCCGTCCGCGACGGGCGCGTCGCGGCCCTCGGCCAGGGCACGCCGCCGGCCGCCCGCGAGCGGCATCTCCTCGGGGACGCCCTGATCCTGCCCGGGGCCATCGACGCCCAGGTCCATTCCCTCTCCCAGAAGGACCAGGAAGATTTCGTCTGGTCCACGCGCTCGGCCGCCGCCGGCGGGGTCACCACCATCGTCGACATGCCCTATGACGAGGGCAATCTCGTCTGTTCCGCCGCTGCGGTCGAGGCCAAGGCCGCCCATGCCGGCGCCCAGGCGCGGGTCGATTTCGCCCTTTACGGCACGGTGGATCCGGAGGAGGGCGCCCGCCGCATCCCCGAGCAGGTCGCGGCCGGCGTCGCCGCCTTCAAGTTCTCGACCTTCGGCACCGATCCCAAGCGCTTCCCGCGCATTCCCGCCGCCCTCCTCGAGGAATGCTTCGCCGCCATCGCCCCGACCGGGCTCACCGCCGGCGTCCACAACGAGGACGACGAGGCGGTGCGTGCCGCCATCGCCAGGGTCAAGGCCGCCGGCATCACGGACTACCGCGCCCATGCCCTGTCGCGTCCGCCCCTGACCGAGCTCCTCGCCACCTTGCAGATCTACGAGACCGGCGCCCAGACCGGCTGCCCCGCCCACGTGGTCCACTGCTCCCTGGGCCGCGGCTACGAGATCGCCGCCGCCTACCGCGCCCAGGGCCATGCCGCCACCATCGAATGCTGCATCCACTACCTCGTCCTCGACGAGGAGAGCGACGTCCGGCGCCTCGGCGGCAAGGCCAAGATCAACCCGCCGATCCGGCCGCGCGCCGAAGTCGAGAAACTCTGGCGCCACGTCGCTGCCGGCAATGTCACCCTGGTCTCCACCGACCACGTCTCCTGGTCCGAGAGCCGCAAGTCCGATCCCGACATGCTGGCCAACGCGTCCGGCGTGCCTGGGCTCGAAGTCCTGGTCCCCCTCTTCGTCAAGGGCGCGCTCGAGCGCGGCATTCCGCTCACCTGGGCCGCCCGGCTCCTCGCCGAGAACCCGGCCCGGCATTTCCGTCTCGACCATGCCAAGGGGGCGCTGGCCCTCGGCAAGGATGCCGACATCGCCGTGCTCGTGCCGCGCGAAACCGTCTACGACGCGGCCGCGAGCGGTCACAACGTCGTCGGCTGGTCGCCCTATAACGGCCTGCGCCTGCCCTATGCGGTGGCGGCGACCTATCTGCGCGGCGTGCTGGCTTTCGACGGCACCCAAGTCCTGGCCCAGCCGGGCACCGGCCGCTTCCAGCGCCCGCCTTCGTCCCGTCCCCTGCCGGGGAGCGCCGCATGATCCGCAACCTGTCCACCCGCCGCGAGCGCATCGCCGAGGAGATCGACGCCCTCGCCGCCATCACCGAGCCGGATCGTCCCTATACCCGCCGCGCCTTCACGCCCATGTTCCTGGCCGGCCGGACCTATCTCGAGAAACGCTTCCGCGATGCCGGGCTCGAGCCGCGCATCGATGCGGCCGGCAATCTCGTCGGGCTGCGGCGCGGCCGAAAGCCCGGCCTCGGCACCATCATGGTCGGTTCCCATTCCGACACGGTGCCCGAGGGCGGGCGCTATGACGGCATCGCCGGCGTCTCCGCCGCCCTCGAGGTCGCCCGCGCCCTGGCCGACCAGGGGGTCGTGCTCGACCACGACCTCGAGATCGTCGATTTCCTCGCCGAGGAGGTCTCCATCTTCGGCGTCTCCTGCATCGGCTCGCGCGGTCTGGCCGGCCTGCTCCCTGCCGAATGGCTCCACCGCCAGGTCGAGACCCTCTCCCTCGAACAGGGCGTCGCCCAGGCCGGTGGACGGCCGGCGGCCCTGGCCGCGGAAGCGCGCCGCGACGTCAGGGCCTTCCTCGAGCTGCATATCGAGCAGGGCACGGTGCTCGAAAGCGCCGGCCTCGACGTGGGCGTGGTCACGGCCATCGCCGGCATCACCCGCATCGAGATCGTGGTCGAGGGCCGCGCCGACCATGCCGGCACCACGGTCATGGGCGCGCGCCGCGACGCGCTTTCCGCCGCCGCGCGCCTCGTGCTCGCCATCGAGGCGCTGGCCACGGGCATGGCCCAGGCGGGCCCGCATTTCGCCGCCACCGTGGGCGAGTTCCGCATGGAGCCCAATGCCGCCAATGTCGTCCCGTCGCGGGTCGAGATGCTGGTCGACGCGCGCGCCGAGCGGCGCGCCGACATGGAGCGCTTCGTCGCCGAGCTGGCGGTGCTGGCCGGCGCCGTAGCCGCCGAGACCGGCGTGGCCATCGCCCCGCCGCGTACCATTTCCGACAACCATCCGACGCCCCTCGACGCCACCGTGCTCGACGTCCTCGATGAAGCCTGCGAGGCCGCGGGCGCCCGGCACCGGCGCATGGCCTCCGGAGCCGGCCACGACTCCGCCTGGATGGCGCGGATTTCCAAGTCGGCGATGATCTTCATCCCGTGCCTCGGCGGGCGCAGCCACGCTCCCGAGGAATCGGCGACGACCGAGGACATCGCCCTCGGCGCCGCGGTATTGCTCGAGGCCGTCAGGCGGCTCGACCGGGTCTTGCAGGAAGGATAGGCATGGGACGGGTACTCACCGAGAAGGATGTCGAGGCAGCGGTCAAGGGCGGCTCGGTCTACGCCGCCGGCGGCGGCGGCTGGGCCGATCACGGCCGGATGCTGGGCTATGCGGCGGTCTCGATCGGCAAGCCCGAGCTGGTTTCCGTCGACGAGCTGCCGCCCGATGCCTGGGTGGCGACCGCGGCCGCCATCGGCGCCCCCGCCTCGACCACGCCCTGGGAAATGCGCGGGGTCGACTACGTCAAGGCGGTGCAGCTCCTCCAGGATGCCCTCGGCGAACCCCTGTCCGGGCTCATGGTCGGGCAGAACGGCAAGTCCTCGACCCTCAATGGCTGGCTGCCCTCGGCGCTGCTCGGCACCAAGGTGGTGGATGCGGTCGGCGACATCCGCGCCCATCCCACCGGCGACATGGGGTCCATCGGCCTCGCCGGCTCCCCCGAGCCGATGATCCAGACCGCCGTCGGCGGCAATCGCGAGGAGAACCGCTATATCGAGCTCGTGGTGCGCGGCGCCACGGCGAAGATATCCCCGGTCCTCCGCACGGCCGCGGACCAGGCGGGGGGCTTCATCGCCTCCTGCCGCAACCCGGTGCGCGCTTCCTATGTCCGCGCCAACGCAGCCCTGGGCGGCATTTCCCTGGCCCTCGCGCTCGGCGAGGCGATCATCGCCGCCGAGCCGCGCGGCGGTTCCCGGGTCATCGACGCCATCGTCGAAACCACCGGCGGCGGCATTCTCGCCCGAGGCACCGTCCGGCGGAAGGACGTCGTCTATACGCGCGAGGCCTTCGACATCGGAACCATCGCCCTCGGGGAGGGCGCCGGCGCCACGACGCTGCACGTGATGAACGAATACATGGCGGTCGAGGCGGCCGACGGCACCCGCCTGGCGACCTTCCCCGACGTCATCGCCACCCTCGATGCCGCCGGCACGCCGCTTTCGGTGGGCCAATTGCGCGAAGGCATGTATATTTTCGTGCTGCACGTGCCCAAGAGCGTCATTCCCCTGGCCTCGAGCGTGCTCGACCCCTCCGTCTATCCCCATGTGGAAAAGTCCATGGGCATCGAGATCGCGCGCTATGCGCTGGATGGGGCAGGAGGCTGAGCCATGGGACGCGATCTGGGCCTCGAAGAACTGGTGGAGGCCGATCTGGGGGAGCGGCCGGGCCTCGTCCAGAAGGCGATGTTCGGCGGCCGGGCCTGGCTCCTCGACGGCCATCTCCTCTGCGGCGCCAGCGACCGGGGCCTGCTGGTCCGGCTCGGCAAGGACCAGGACGGCTGGGCCCTCGCCATCGAGGGGGTGACGCGGATGGTCGGAAGCCATCCCATGCCCGGCTGGATCCGGGCCGACGAGCGGGTCTATGGCGACGACGACCTGCGGGCGCGCCTGCTCGGCGCCGCGCTGGCCTTCGTCGCGGG
>Ga0190269_10000598_pt1 | contig 18211 bp, 11 predicted proteins | sample Popmic249IS_FD_133749 | JGI IMG/M metagenome (GOLD analysis project Ga0190269, IMG submission 133749) | Populus adjacent soil microbial communities from riparian zone of Blue River, Arizona, USA - 249 IS | ecosystem: Environmental > Terrestrial > Soil > Riparian zone | place: USA: Arizona... | reverse complement strand
CGCGGATCCACACGCCCGCATGTACAAGAGCGGCGATCTCGGCCGCTGGCGCGCAGATGGCACGCTCGAGTACCTCGGCCGCAACGATCAACAAGTGAAGATCCGCGGCTATCGCATCGAGCTAGGCGAGATCGAAGCCGCGCTCGAGAACATCCCCGGCGTGAAGCAAGCGCGCGTGATCGCGCGCGAAGACGAGCCAGGAGACAAGCGCCTCGTAGGCTACGTCGTCACCGACAGCACGGCCCCGAGCGCAGAGACCCTGCGCGCAAGGCTGCAGCCGCTCTTGCCCGAGTACATGCTACCGAGCGCGTTCGTCGCGCTCGAGCGGCTGCCTCTGACAGTCAACGGCAAGCTCGACCGCCGCGCCCTTCCCCCGCCCGAGCGCCACGCCTACGCGACGCGCGACTATCGAGCGCCCCAGGGCGAAGTCGAGCAGATCCTCGCCGGCATCTGGCAGACCGTCCTCGGCGTGCAGCGCGTCGGCCGCGACGACAACTTCTTCGAGCTCGGGGGCCACTCGCTGCTCGCGCTGCAAGTCCTGGTCAAGCTCGATGCCGCGCTCGGTCGGGATCTGAGCGTCACCGATCTGTATCGATACCCCACCCTGCGTGCGCTCGCCGAGAGCATGCACGAGGACGCAGTAAAAGACGAGCGCGTGGACATCGCGCAGGAAGCGCAGCTCGACCCAACGATCCGCGGACTACCAGGCGCCCTCGCCGAGACGGCGCAGACGGTGCTGCTGACGGGCAGCACGGGCTTCGCGGGCCGCTTCCTGCTCGCGCAGCTCCTGCAGGACACGAGCGCGACCGTGTACTGCCTCGTGCGCGCTGCGAACGAGCAGCAAGCGAAGCAGCGCGTGCACGACACCTTGCGCGAGTGGGATCTGTGGAGCGCCGGGGTCGAGTCGCGGGTCATCGCGGTGCCGGGCGATCTCGCGGTGCCACAACTCGGTCTGAGTGAGGCGACGTTCGAGCTGCTCGCCGAGCGTGTCGACACCATCTATCACTGCGCGACCAGCATGAACCATCTCGAGACCTACGCGATGGCGAAGCCCGCCAACGTGGACGCGACGCGGGACCTGCTGAAGCTCGCGACGCTGCGCCGGCCCAAGCTCATCAACTACATCTCGAGCCTGAGCGTGTTCGCCGCTCGAAGCGGCGACGTGCCGCGCAGCGTGAGCGAGCGCAGCCCCATCCATGGCGAGCAGCACTTCGCGTCGCAGGGCTACGCGGCGAGCAAGTGTGTAAGCGAGGCCATGCTGCTGACCGCCGCTCAGCGCGGCATCGCCTGCAACATCTTCCGCCTGGGCCTGGTCTGGGCGGACTCGGAGCAGGGGCGCTACGACGAGCGGCAACGTGAGTATCGGCTGATCAAGAGCTGCATCCTGTCAGGTCTCGCCATCGAGAGCTACGCGTATGACGTCGCTCCGCTGCCAGTCGACTACGTGGCGCGCGCGGTGCTGACGCTCGCAGAGCGCCATCCACGTGGCGAGGGCATCTTCCACCTGGCCTCCGCAGACGCGCCCGCGGAGCGCGTGTTCGAGGACTGCAACGCCAGCGCGAACACCCAGCTCGAGCTCGTGTCACATCACGCGTGGCTCGCTGGCATCAGGCGTCTGCACCAGGCCGGTCGGTCGCTGCCCGTGGTCCCGCTCGTCGAAAGCAGCTTCAACCTGAGTGAAGAGGCGCTCGCCGAGCAGCTACGCCCGGCCGCGCCGCGCGTGGATTGCGAGCGGACGCATCGCGAGCTGGAACAGGCCGGTCTGCAGGTTCCGCGCTGGAACGCGCAGCTGATCGAGCGCTGCATCGCGAGCATGCGTGCGCGCGACGCGGACGTGCGCCTCGCAACGAGCTCGTCTCAGCCCACGCATGGCTACGAATGACAGGGGGTCTCATGGAAACTCAAACCTTAGCGATTCCGGGTGTGGTGTCCACGCTGCCAGCTTGCCGCATCGACGGCGCGGGCCAGGCGCAAGTCGATCAGCGCGCGGTGCTCGCGCTGGCGTTACCGTTGATGGTCGAGAGCGCGGTGCAGATCGCGATGAGCCTCACGGACATGTGGTTCGTCGGGCACATCTCGACCAAGGCGCTCGCTGCGGTCGGCGCCGTGCAGTTACTCATCATCGTCATCATGTGCGTGCTCGGCGGCGTCGCCGTGCCGGTCCAGGCCATCGTCGCCCAGAGCGAAGGCGCAGGCTGTTACAGGCGCGCTTCGCACGCGGGTTGGACTGCGCTGTGGGCGAGCCTGTGCGTTCTGCCGCTGTTTGCCTGGGTCGGAATGTCCAGCGCGTGGATCCTGGCGCCGTTCGGCCTCGATGCCTCGATCCAGGCGCTCGCGTCGGAGTTCTGGTTTCCGCGCGTCTTCGCCGCGTGGCTGGGCGTCGCTGTGTGGGCGATCCTCGGCTTCTTCAATGGCGTCGGACGCACTCAGGTCACCTTGCTCGTCAGCATCGCCACAGCGATCGCGAACGTACCGCTCAACGCGCTGTTCATCTTCACTTTGGATTATGGGATCGCCGGATCGGCTTGGGCCACGGTCATCGCTCAGGCGTGTGGGCTCGTGCTCGCGCTCGCGATCTTTCTCGGTCCTCACTACCGCACCAAGTATGCATCGCACCTGACGTGGAGACCGCGCTTCTATCGCCTGCGTCAGCAGATCCGGCTCGGCATCCCGATGGGGCTCTTGCCCGCGGGTGACTACCTCGGCATCTGGTTGTTCCAGATCATGCAGGTCCGCCTCGGCACGACCGCCGGCGCAGCGACCCAGCTCGTCATGATGCTGATCTCCATGGCGTTCATGCCCGGCATGGGCATCGCGTCCGCGGGCACGACCTTGGTGGGCGAGGCGATCGGCGCGGGCGATCGAGCTTGGGCCAGGCGCATCGGTACGCGCGTGATCGTCGTGACGATGCTCTACATGGGCGGCGTCGGCCTGTTGCTCGCGCTATCAGGCACGTGGATCCTGCCGTTCTTCACGGGTGCGAACGACGCGGACAGCGCCGCGACGGCCGCGCTCGGCGCGCGTCTGTTGTGGCTCGCCGCGGCCTATCAGCTGTTCGACGGCTTGTACGTGGGCGCGAGCCACTGCCTGCGCGGTGCGGGAGACGCAGTGGTCCCCGCCAGCCTGGCGCTGCCAGTGTCTGCACTGATCTTCGTACCGCTGGCGCATTCTCTGACGTTTGCCCCGGGAGAAGGCTGGGTCGATTTCCTGCCGCAGTTCGGGCTCGGCGCCGTCGGAGGCTTTCTGGCAGTCATCGTCTACGTGACGCTGCTCGGATCCACGTTGTGGCTCCGGTGGCGCTCACGCGCCTGGCAACGAATCCGCATCTAACGCAGCACTTGGGGGAGCACGAGATGAGAAACGAAATCTTCGAGCACTGGAACAGCACGCAGACCTACCCGAACGATCCATGCATCCACCAGCGCTTCGAATACCAGGCCGCGCGCGCGCCGCACGCAATCGCCGTCGAGCACGCTGGACAACGGCTCAGCTACCGTGAGCTGGACGAGCGAGCCAATCAGCTAGCGCACGTGCTGCTGCGAGCGGGTGTGGCTGCGGACGAACGCGTAGCCATCCGTCTGCCGCGCGGGCCACACATGATCGTGAGCATCCTGGCCGTGCTGAAGGCGGGCGGTGCATTCGTGCCGCTCGACCCCAAGTATCCCCGCGAGCGCACGCGCTCTCTGCTCGAAGACATCGCACCGCGCGTGCTGCTCACCGAATCTGACATTCACGACGGCCTCGACACGGCAGCGCAGGTCGAAGTAGTGGAGCTCGATCGCAGCGCGTGGCGCAGCGAATCAACGATATTCCGAAACTCTGCGCCGAAGCCGGGCGACCTCGCCTACATGATCTACACGTCCGGCTCCACGGGCCAACCGAAGGGTGTAATGATCGAGCATCGCGCGCTGAACAGTCAGATCAGCGCGCTGCTGCATCACTACGCGATCGGCGCACACGATCGCCTGCTGCAGTTCGTGGCACCGACCTTCGATGTGTCCCTGGAGGAGATCTTCAGCGCCTTGCTCAGCGGCGCGACGTTGGTGCTCCGCACCGACGCCTGGATCACTTCACCGGAGGACTTCTGTAAGCTGTGCGAGAGCCACGCGATCAGCGTCGCGAACGTGCCCACGTTGTTCTGGCACCAGCTCGCCCATGCGGTCGATACGCCGTTTCCCGCGTGCCTGCGGCTCATGATCATCGGCGGTGAAGCCGTGAGCGCCGCCGGGCTCGAGCGCTGGTGGAGCCGCGCGGGACACTTACCCGTGCTGTGCAACGCCTACGGTCCCACGGAGACCACCATCAATGCGACGATCTCGGACTGCACGCCCGACACCCCGGTGCGCTCGATCGGACGGCCCTTGCCGGACGTGCGCGTCTACATTCTGGACGAGCACGCGCAGCCTGCTCCGGTGGGCGTCGTCGGTGAGATCTACATCGGCGGAGATCAGGTGGCCCGCGGCTACTGGAAGCGGCCCGAGCTGACTGCAGCTCGCTTCGTGCCCGATCCCTTCGCAGGACTGCCCGGCGCGCGCATGTACAAGACCGGCGATCAGGCTCGCTGGCTGGAAGGTGGGCTCATCGAGTTCCGAGGCCGCGACGACCACCAGGTCAAGATCCGCGGCTACCGCATCGAGCTGGGAGAGATCGAAGCTGCCCTGGGCAGCTGCGAAGGTGTAAGCCAAGCGTTGGTGCTGGCGCGCGAAGACCAGCCCGGCGATAAGCGTCTCGTGGGCTATGTGCTCGCGCGAGAGGCCGCGACCGCGCTCAGCGCCGACAGCCTGCGCTCGCAGCTACGAGCGACGCTGCCGGAGTACATGGTGCCGAGCGCCTTCGTGATGCTCGAGAGCTTCCCTCTCACGAGCCACGGCAAGCTCGACCGCCGCGCGCTGCCTGCGCCGGCGCGCCAGGCTTACGTGAGTCGCGACTATCAGGCGCCGCGAGGTGAGCTCGAGCAGGGGCTAGCGTCCATCTGGCAGGAGCTGCTGCGAATGGAGCGCATCGGTCGCCACGACAACTTCTTCGAGATCGGAGGGCACTCACTCCTCGGCATGAAGCTGATCACGCGCGTGCGCGAGACTTTCGACGTTCGCTCCGCGTCCATGACGATCTTCCGCTACCCGACGATCGAAGACATGGCGCAGCAGATCGAGCGCATGCGGAGCGAGGCGCCCACTGCGCTCATCCCCATGTCGCCGCTCACGGCGCGCCCGGCTTCTGCCTGCGCTCCCATGGCGCAGCCGCAAGAGTGGTGGTGGAACCTGACACAAGTCGACAAGAATCGCAGCACACGCAACTTGTCGACCGCCGTGCGGGTGTCCGGTCCGCTTCAGGTCGAAGCGCTGCAACACTGCTTCGCCGAGCTGTATCGCCGCCACGAGGCGCTGCGCACGCGCATCGTGGACCGCCAGCAGCTGGTAGAGGCGGCCGGCCACTACGAGCTCCCAGTCATCACGCTGGGAGAGGCCACGCTCGGCGAGCGCGAGGCGGCTGCGGCGTTCGTGTTTGCGCAGGTCTGCGACGAGCTGCTCGACGTCGCGTCCGACGCCCTCTTCGCCGCACGCTTGCTGAAGCTGGACGAGGACGATCACGTGCTGATCATCGCGCTCGATCACCTGATCGCCGACGCGTCCTCCATGCTCGTCATCTTGCGCGACGTGTGGACCATGTACGCGCAGCTCGAGGCAGGCCGGCCACTGGGACTGTCGACACAACCGCTGCAGAGCGCCGACTATGCCGTCTGGCAGCAGCAGAACCGCGCGGTGTGGCTCGCCAATCATGGCAGCTTCTGGGAAGAGCAGCTGAGGGGTGCGGAGCGCATCCGACTCTTCAGCGCAGAAGAGGCCTCGCACGACTCACATCGGGGGTTCAGCGCCGCGCCGTTCGACTTCGGTGCGGCCACCACCACCGGTCTGCGCGAGCTCTCACGCCGCGAGCGCACGACCCTCGCGATGACGGTGCTCACGGCGTGGGTCGCGCTCGTCGCGCGCAAGTGCAACACGGAAGATGTGGTGGTTCCGTTCCTGAGCGTCGGCAGACCGGGCCCCGAGGTCGAGCACACGGTGGGCTGCTTCGCCTCGCCCCTGTACCTGCGCTTTCCAGTGCAAGCGGAAGACACGTTCCTCGAGCTGCTCGAGCGCGTCACGACGGTCTACGGCGCCGCGTTCGAGCGCGATGATCTCGGGCACATCGGCTCGCTCGTACCGCGCCCGGAGTGCACGTACAATTCGTGCTTCAACTGGCACCCGAAAGAGTTCCACCTGGATCCAGTCACGTTCCTGATCTCGATCGACAGCTCCGAGATCGAGGGCATGAGCGATGCCCTAACACTCCGCGCGTTCGACGTGCCCGAGCCCAGCGCCGCCGAGAGCGACGACATGGTGTGGGACGACGAGCCGGGCTTGTTCCTGGTAGAGACCCCGGACACAGTCGCAGGCCTCCTGCTCTACCGCGTGGAACGCGTGGCGGCGAGCGCAGCCGAGTCGCTCGCGCAGCGCTTCGTCCGGGTCGCAGAAAGCATGGTGGCAGCCCCACACGCCCGCGTATCGGATTGAACGACGGCGCGGACGCGGTTCACGTGCGCCAACGGAACACGTATCGGCCGCCGTCCGGCTTGCGCTCGCAGCTGACTTGCACGTCGCGCCGCCCGGCGAGCTCCAGGATGCACTGGATCCCGACGCCGAGCGAGCGCAGCTCGGGCGGCGTGAGATTTGGATACTCCGTCACTGTCACCTCGGCGACTCCAGGTGACAGCATCCGCGCGCTGAGCTTGCCGCAGTTGCGCGAGCGCGCGTACATGAGCGGCGCGCGCTTCAGCAGAGCTTCGTCCGTCGTGAAGCGCAGGAGCGTGCGCCACACCGTCGTGAAGGTCCGTGTGGTCGCGCCGCGGATTGCGGCCGCGACCAGGTCTTCGGTGTCACGCTGGGACTCGCGTGCGACCGCGCGCATGACTTCGATCAGCAAGGTGTTGGGCACCCAGCTCACCGCCGTGATCGTGGACATCTCATCCCGCAGTGACTGCGGCAGCCGCTCGCAGGCCTGCGCGAACACTTGCTTTCCGACGATCTGCTCGGCCGCATGCAACACGTCGAGCACCGAAACACCGGACGTCGAAGGCACGACTGACGTGAGCTCTGGCGCAGCACTCAACCGGCTATTCACAAATATTCACGATAGCCGCGGCTGCCTGTTCCGCAAGGGCGGCATGGGCTCCGTGCGGCCTACGTTCAGCGCAAGGTGTTCCCATTGGCGTCGAGCCCCACATTGCGCAACCGGCTGGGCCGCCTACGCGCTGTGCGTGGTCTCGCGGAACGACACGTGCCACAGTCCCTGACATGTCAAACGAAGGTCTGCGATCGATGAGTCAGGGAGCGTCGGCCGACGCTCGTGAGGTGCGGCTGTGGACAGTCGATGTGGCAGCGCTCGTCGTGCGCGTGGGGTTCGGCATGACGTTGGCTCTGGCACACGGGCTGAGCAAGCTGAAGTCGCCCGAGCAGTTCATCGAGGGCGTGGCGAAGCGCGGCTTCCCCGCGCCGACCGTGCTCGGGTGGGTCGCCATCTTGAGCGAGCTACTCGGAGGCCTCTTGCTCGCGCTCGGCCTCTTCACGCGCCCGGCCGCGGCGGCCGTCGCGAGCACGCTCCTGATCGCCGCGTTCAAGGTGCACGCGGACGATCCTTTCGCGAAGAAGGAGCTCGCGCTGGCGTACGCGGTGGTCGGCCTCGCGTTCCTGATCGGCGGACCAGGCCGCTACGCCCTCGACGCAGTCTTGCAGCGCAAGCGACGCGGCCGCGACGGCGTGTAGCACCGCCACCTCGGAACAGCTTGCCACGGCGGTCGGCCACTGCCATCCATGAGCCCAGTGCGAGCTCGCGTAGCGCGAGCCCTGTAGCCAAGCACCTCGAGGCGCGGTATGCGTCTCGAGGGTCGATTGGCGGAGAGGGTGGCTCGATGAAGCTCGAGAACGTGGTCGTTGTGGATGGCGCTCGCAGCGCGTTTGCGCGCGGCGGCAAGGGCAAGCTCGTGGCGACGCGGCTGGACGAGGCGGGAGCGCAGATCATCCGCGCGCTGCTCGATCGCAATCCGAAGGTCCAGGACACCATGATCGAGGACGTGGGCCTAGGGAACGTGGGCGGCCGCGGCGAGTTCACTGGTCTCGGCATCGTGGCGCGGCTCGCCGGGTTGCCGCTCGAGGCCTGCTCGTTCAACAGCAATCGGCAGTGCGGCTCCAGCATGGAGACCTTGCACCGCATCGCCATGTCGATCGCCGTGGGAGCGAGCGAGTGTGGCATCGCGCTCGGCATCGAGCGCATGGGACGAGCGCTCGGCCGCCCAGGCAACGCCGACGCACAGACGCGCGTCACTGCGCCCAATCCACGCTGGCTCGAGCTCAATGCCGCGCAGCGTGCCCTCGCGCCGGATCACGCCGAGTACTTCGAGACGCCGATCCCCGACTTCATCTTGAGCGCACCGCCGCTGCTGAGCATGACGCAGACCGCGCAGAACGTCGTCGAAATGTATCAGCTGTCGCGCGAAGCGCTCGATCGCTTCGCGTGTGAGAGTCACGCGAAGACGGCGCGCGCGTACGAGCATGGCATCTACAAGCAAGAGATCGTGCCCCTGGAGGTCGAGGAGCCCGTGTTCGATGCAGATGGCAACTGGCTCGAGGCCGAGACCGGGCGGCGGGTTCGTTTCGATCGCGACGAGTGCATTCGCCCCGAGACCAGCCTGGAGAAGCTCGCGCAGCTGCCCGCCGTGAAGGGCCTTCGCAGCTACGGGGGCGCGGAGCTGCGCATCACCGCGGGCAACTCCTGTCCAACCAACGACGGCATCTCGGCCGTGCTGCTGATGAGCGAGAAGAAGGCGATCGCGCTGGGGCTGACGCCACTCGCGCGCATCGCAGGTCTCGGCGTCGGAGGCGTCAAGCCGCAAGTCATGGGCATCGGCCCCGTGGTGTCGTCCAAGAAGGCGCTCAAGCACGCAGGCATCTCCGCCGAGCAGATCGATCGCGTCGAGTTCAACGAGGCCTTTGCCGCACAGGTGCTGCCGTCGCTGCAGGAGCTGCGCATCCCAGGTGACAAGGTCAATGTGAACGGTGGCTCGATCGCCATCGGCCATCCGCTCGGCGCGACCGGCGCGCGCCTCGTGTTGACTCTCGCCATGGAGCTGCGCCGCAGCCACAAGCGCTTCGGCCTGGCCACGCAGTGCATCGGTGCGGGCATGGGCATCTCCACGATTCTCGAGCGGCTCGACTGAAGCCCAGCGCAGGAGGACCGCATGCTCACTGACGACGCCGCAGCCTTTGCGAGCTCGGCCGGGCGCGGGATGTACCTGGCCTTCTGGGCCGCGCGCATCCCGAACGCGACCGCGCTGCTCGGCCGCCAAGGGCGGCTGACCTTCGCCGAGCTCAACGCTCGCGCCAACCGCTTCGCGCATGCGCTGCGAGCGCGAGGCGTGCGAGCGGGCGATGCGCTCGCCGTGTTGTGTCACAACAGCTTCGAGCTCGTCGATGTCGTCATGGCCACGCGGCGTATCGGCGTGCGCCTGACACCCATCAACTATCAACTGGGCGCAGACGAAGTCGCCTACATCTTGAATGACTCGGACGCGAAGGTGTTCGTCGCGAGCGAGCGCTTCGCGGCAGCTGCGAGCTCCGCTGCAGAGCGCTGTCGCTCGCTCGAGCTGCGCATCGCCGCGGACGGCGCGATCGCTGGCTTCGAGGATCTCCAGAGCTTTCAGCGCGGCCAACCCGAGCACGATGTGCCAGATCCGGTGCTGGGCGTGAACATGCTCTACACCTCGGGCTCCACGGGCAAACCGAAGGGCGTCGAGCGGCCCTCGGCGCCGCCTGTTCCGAACGCACGCATCGTGTTCGGCCCCGGGCGCTCGCTGTGCCTGTGCACAGGGCCGCTGTACCACGCGGCACCGCTGGCGTTTTCGCTGATCTCGCCGCTCTTCAATGGTGCCGGCGTGCTGCTCATGGATGGCTGGGATGCCGAGCGCAGCCTGCAGCTGATCGAGGAGCACGGCGTCACGCACACGCACATGGTGCCGACCATGTTTCACCGGCTGCTCGCGCTGCCGAGCGAGGTTCGCGAGCGCTACGATCTCTCCTCGCTCGAGTACGTGCTGCACGGAGCTGCACCATGTCCGGTGCCGCTGAAGCGCGCGCTCATCGAGTGGCTCGGTCCGGTGGTCTTCGAGTATTACGGCGCCACCGAAGGGCTCGGCACGATCGTCGACGCCGAGACGTGGCTTCAGAAGCCGGGCACGGTCGGCAAGCCCGATCCCTCCGATCAGATCTGTATTCTGAACGAAGTCGGCGAAGCGTTGCCGCCGCGGCAGTCCGGGCTCGTCTACCTCAAGGCGCCCGAAGGCATGCGCTTCCGCTATTACAAGGACGTCGACAAGACGGAGGCTGCCTTTCGTGGCGACTACTTCACGCTCGGAGACGTAGGCTACATCGACGAAGACGGCTATCTGTTCCTGACCGACCGCAGCGCCAACCTGATCATCTCGGGCGGTGTGAACATCTATCCAGCCGAGGTCGACGCCGTGCTGCTCACACATCCGGCCGTGCAGGATGTGGCCGTGTTCGGAATCCCGAATGCCGAATGGGGCGAGGAGGTCAAGGCCGCGGTCGAGCTGCGCAGCGACACCGCGCCATCGGACGCGCTCGCGCGAGAGCTGATCGAGCACTGCCGCGCGCGCCTCGCGCACTACAAGTGCCCGCGCAGCGTGGACTTCTTCGACAAGTTGCCGCGGCAGGACACCGGCAAGCTGTCGAAATATGCGTTGCGGGAGCAGTACCGGCGAGGGGCTTCAGCGACTGCCCGTCATGAGTGAAAACGCGAAAGCGCAGGGCTCGAACGGCAAGGGCCCTCGCGTCGCGCCGATCGTCATCGGACACCGCGGTGCGAGCGGCTATCGGCCGGAGCACACCCTCGCCGCTTACAGCGTCGCGATCGAGATGGGCGCAGACTTCATCGAGCCCGATCTCGTCGCAACCCGCGACGGCAAGCTGGTCGTGCGGCACGAGAACGAGATCGCCGGGACGACTGACGTCTCGGCGCGTCCGGAGTTTGCGGCGCGCAAGACGACCAAGACCATCGACGGCGTCGCGGTGACCGGTTGGTTCACCGAAGACTTCACGCTCGCCGAGCTCAAGACGCTGCGCGCCAAGGAACGCTTGCCGGCACTCCGCAAGCAGAACGTACTCTTCGACGGCAAGCTCGAGATCCCGACGTTCGAAGAGGTGATCGCCCTCGCCCAGACCGAGAGTCAGAAGCGCGGTCGCGCGATCGGCGTGTATCCGGAGACCAAACACCCGAGCTACTTTCAGAGCATCGGGTTGCCGCTCGAAGACGAGCTGCTGCGCGCGCTAGACGCGGCCGGCTACCATGACCACGAGGCGCCCGTGTTCATTCAGTCCTTCGAGCGCAAGAACCTGCAGCAACTGCGCAGCCTGACACGCCTGCCGCTCGTGCAGCTCATGGATGCAGCCGGAGGGCCGTTCGGCGACACGGTCACGTACGCCGACATGGTCACGCCGGGGGGCCTCGAGGCGATCGCGACGTACGCGGACGGCGTCGGCCTCAACAAGAACCTGATCGTGCCGCGCGATGCGAGCCAAAAGCTGCTCTCGCCCACGACCGTCGTGAACGATGCCCACGCGGCAGGCCTGCTCGTGCACGCATGGACGTTCCGCGCCGAGAACAACTTCCTGCCGCTCGACTACCGCGTCGGCGCGGACGTCGCGGCCCGAGGCGACTTCCACGACGAGCTGAAGCTGTTCTTCGGCTTGGGTCTGGACGGCCTGTTCTCCGACCAGCCAGACGTCCCGGTCGCAGTGCGCAGCGCGCTCGGCTTCAAGTAGACGTAACGTGAGAGGCAGCGGCTCGCTGGCCGCTGCCTCTCGTGTGGGTCACGGAGCGCCGGTCGGCATCGGCGGGCCATTCGGGATGGACTTCGAGTCGACGAGCTTCGGCACGTCCTCGAAGCGAACGGCTTTGTCCTCTGCATCCGTGTAGGCCGGCCAGGTGAATCCGTCCGCGCAGCTGAAGGACTTGGCCTGCGGATCCATCTTGTAGAACGCCACCCAGCAGGAGCTCACCCGCTTCGCGACCGCACGACCTTCGTCGTCGAGCTTGCCAGTCGCACTGACTGCCCAGCTCGATGTGTCAGGTGTGTCGAACGCGAACAACAACTCAGCCGAGTGGATGGCGCCATTCGTCCACTCTGCGCGCCGGAACTCGGGCACGTACGCGAACTGATAGAGCCAAGCTCCGGCCCCCGAGTCTCCCGCCAGCTTCGCGATCGTTCGCGCGGCGTCCATACCCGTCTCGCCGCTATTCGCACCGACCAGCACGGGAACATCGTGCTCCGTGCCGGCGTTGAGCGCGTCGATGGTCGAGATGGTCTTGAAGCGGTCGTCGATCGGGAACGAGTTCAGCGGGGTGCTCGCAGCGCGCAATGCGCCGTACGCAGTCACGAGGGACTGCGCCGATACGGCGCGCAGCTGCTCCGCGGTGGCGTCCGTCAGGCCCAGCGCCTTGGCCGTTTCGACGCCGGACGACTCCGCATCGGCCAGCTTCGCGTCGGGCCGCGTGTTGGAGCCGGATTGGATGATCGCCTTGTGGAAGAGTCCCTTCGCGCGCGGAACAGACAACAGATGTGTCACTGCCACGCCGCCGGCTGACTGTCCGGCGAGGGTCACATTGTTGGCATCGCCTCCGAACGCGGCTGCGTTGCGCTGCACCCACTCTAGCGCGGCCACGGCATCCATCAGCGCGTAGCTGCCGAGCCACTCATCGGACGCGGCCTCCTTGGTGAGCGCCGGGTGCGCGAACCCGCCCAGGGATCCCAGGCGGTAGTTGATCGACACCGTGATCACCCCCTGCTTGGCGTGGCTCGTCCCGTTGTACGAGCCGAGACTTCCGGCGCCGAGGAAAAACGCGCCACCGTGCAGCCACACCACGATCGGCGCCTTCTCTGCCTCCGCGGGTGCGTAGACGTTCAGATACAGGCAGTCCTCCGAGGTCGCGCCGGTCACGCCTCCGCCGTTGGCCGTCTTGCCATCGAGGTTCGTGGGCTGCGCGCAGGGCGGCTCGAACGCGACGGCCGCGCGTTCACCCGGCCACGCGTCGGGCTTTTGGGGCGGCTTCCAGCGCAGCGCCCCGACGGGCGGCTTGGCGAACGGGACGCCGCGGAACACGTCCACTCCGCCGGAGCTCTCGCCCACCAGGGTACCGCTGTCGACCGTGACCTTCACGACGTCAGGCTTGGGCGCGGCCGCGTTCGAGCCAGCGCTGTTGCCAGCGGCTCCGCTCCCCGAGCCAGCAGCGGCGCGCGAGCCCGCAGCAGCCACGGCGCGCGCGCCCGCTCCGCCGGTGCCACCTGAGGAACTGCCGGCGGTCGTGAGCGGCAGGACCTCTGCGCGCTCTTCACTGTCTTGACACCCGATCAGCGAGCCCCCTGCGAGTACGACGACCAGCGCGAAGCGATGCGGACGCATATGTTAAACCCTCGATGTTGGAGCCGCCGAAAGTAGTGCACACATGCGAGCGGTGTCCATTGCTTTCCATGCGACGAGTAATCGCTCGTTACAAGCATTACTCTGTTGTCATCGACCACGCGCACGAACGACCCCGAATGGCGATGAGCGGCTGATTTCGTGGCTGCGACGCCTAGCGCGTCAGATTTGCGTTCACCCTGAGTGAAGACGTCAGGGCAACGTGCCGGTGTTGTGCATAGCCAGCAGCTCGCGCGCGCGTTCGAGGTGCTGCATGAGCGAGACGCGCCTGCTCATCAGCTCCTCGCGCAGGGCGTCCACCTCGACCTGCGGCAGCAGCGTTTCATCGATCAACGTGAGCACCATCTGGTGCACGTCGACTCGACTGCTCAGATACATCTGATCGAATTCCCACTCTTTCCCGTTCTGCAGGCGCGCCACGATCGCGCGCGACATGGTCTGTAAGGTCTGACTGACGTCATGCTCCGCCGGGATGATCACGGAGCTCGCGGCGAGCGCCCTCTCACGCGCGATGGCGGCCGTATGCACGGTAACCAGATCCTGTGCCAAGCTGCGGACGTCCGCGTTGCTGCTGCGGGCGACCGCCACCCTGCTTTGTTCGATCTCGCCCGTGCTTGCTGCGAGTGAGATCGAAGCGATCTGCCCGTCGTTCACCGCGATCATCTGCGTGCCACCGGCTCGTGTCATACGAAGCTGCTCACTGGGTTAGGCCCGAATCGGAACTGGGGCGCCCGTCCTGGCCGCTTCGAAGATGGCGAGGACGATGCGGATGTCGCGCAGGCCTTCCTCGCCGGGCGCGAGAGGAGAGCGGCCCTCGAGGATCGCGAGCGCGTCGTCATCCATCTGCTGTCGCTGCTGGTCTTCGACCTCCAGGTCGAGCTCGCGACCGTCGCTGACCTCGCCCTTGACGCCGTCGTACGTCTGCATCGGCTCGAGCTGGTACCAGCCGCGCTCTGCTTCGACGCGCAGCACGTTTTCGTTTTCGTAGCGGCTCGCTTTGCCATAGCCGGTCGCACCCGAGGGAAACTCCAGCTCGAACTCGGTCGACTCGTCCACGTCGCGGTAGATCTCCGGACGGTTCGCCCAGGATCTCGCCTTCAGCACGCGCACGGGCTCTTCGCCCGTGGCGTAGCGCAGTGCGTTGATGCTGTAGACACCCATGTCGTAGAGCGCGCCGCCGCCCATCTTCGGATCCATGCGCCAGGGCGACTCGGAGGCCGCGCGACCGGCCGCGACCGCGCGCAGCTTGCGGATCGCACCGAACGGCTTCTCGCGCGCGAGCTGCATGACGGTGCGTGTGTTGGGCTCGTGATGCAGGCGATAGCCGATGGACAACGACACGTTGTTCGCGCGGCATGCGTCGATGATCTCGCGACACTCCTCGACGTTCATCGCCATCGGCTTCTCGCACCACACGTGCTTGCCGGCGTTCGCAGCCATGACGGCGTACTTCGCGTGCAGCGCCGTCGGCGTGACCACGTACACGACGTCGATCGCTTTGTTGTCTGCGATCCGAGGCAGGGTCGTATAGTCGTACACCGACTGTTCCGGGATGCCGTAGTCAGATCTCCACTTCTCGATCTTCTCCGGAGTCCCCGTGACGATGCCGCGCAGCTCGCAATGTTTCGTCGACTTGAGCGCGGGTCCGAGCTGCGTCTCGGAGTAATCACCGAGACCCAGCAGCGCGACGCCCAATCTGCGGGCCGGGACACGCGTCGGCTGCGCGGGGCCATTTTTCGTGCTCGGCGACTTGCAGGCCGGCGCTGCGAGCAGCGACGCCGCACCCGCGAGCACACCGAGGCGAACGATCTCGCGACGGGTGGATGAGTGCGTCAGGAAGGTCTGCGACTGGCCAGTACGTCCGTTCGATGGAGTAGCCATGCCGTCACTGTCCCGTGTGCTCCAGCTCCGCGCAAGCTTGGAATCCGTCAGATTGGCTCGAAGCTGGCGTCGCGCAGGAGCGCAGCGGCCGAGTCTCCGAGCACGTCGCGCTGCAAGCGCTTCCGATCTCCGAAGAACGCCTGAGCGATGCTGTGGTCGAGGCGCCGAGTGCCCACCAGCTGCAGCGCGGCCTGCTCGTCGCTCACGCCCTCCGCGTAGGCGAGGCGTTCCTCCGTGCCTTCCGGCTCGCGCATGCGGGCACGGAAGTACTGCATTCCGAGGCTCAGATTGCGAGCTTGATGATCACCCGTCACGACGACTTGCAGCGCCCCGCGCTCCGCGTCGGAGAGCAGCCCGAGCGCGCGCTCCACGCTCGCGTGCAACGTCTCGAGCTGCATGCGGGTGGCCACGTGCGTCAACCGGAGCAGCACCGGTCCGAGGCGCTGCGCGAAGCCTTCGATGCGAGCTGCGGGTACGTCCCCGCGCACGGCGTCGTTCAGCAGCTCGAGGCTCGTCTGCACGCTGAGCTCGGCGTCGCTGAGAGCGGCGCCATGAAGGCCGAGCGGCTCGCGCAGCGCCTCGAGCTGAGCGCGCGATGAGACCGTGAGCGCGTGCAAACGCTCGAGCTGCGAGCGCTGCGTCGCCGTGCTCACGTGCGGGTCGTTCGGACATAGCACCGTGAACATCGCCACAGGAATGTGCGCGACGGCCTTGAGCACATGAAAGAGCTTCGGCGCCGTGGGGAACGCGCTGCGCGTTCCGCCGCGATACAGCACCAGCTCCTCCGTGAGCAGCACGAGCACGGGCGTCTCGTGCTTTATCTCGGCCCGCGCGTCGCCGTACAGTTCATGGAATGCCTGGTCCACGGCTTCGAGCGCGCCCTCGAGGGGAGGCGACGCGTCGAGCGATGGCGGGTCGGACGCCTGAGTCATCCCCGGCGTATAGCATGCCGTAGCGCGCCTCGGTGCGGGCAGTCCGAGCCAGCGATTCAGAAGTGCCGACCCACACCGAGCGTGGGGCGTAGCGCGAAGTGGACGACGTGCTCGGCTGGGCTCAACACGTTCTCGCGCAGATGCATGAAATGCGTCTCCGCCGAGGTCGAGTCGCAGGTATGCTCCGTGCCAGCCCAGATCCAGCACGGCGGCTGCCGCAATCGAGAGGAAGGGGGCGAGCGTGAGCCGATCCGGGGCGCGCCCGCGCGCTTCGAAGGTCTGCGAGAAGAGCGTCAGGCCTGCGCCCACACCGAGCTCGACCGCCAGTGCAGCGGCATCCCAGCTGTGCGAAATGCGCAGGTCGGGATCGTAGGCATTGATGGCTGCGTCTACTGCCGCGTTGTCGAATCCGCTGTGGCATGCGCCGAAGCGCGCACGTGCGCCGAAGCTCGCGAAGTCGATGCCGTAGGCCGCGACAGCGCCCGCGCACGGCGTCTCGGCGTTGGGGAGCGCCGTTCGGAGCTGCCCTCCCAGCTCGATCGCATGTGAGTGAGCAACAGCAGCGTGGCCCTTGCGGACGAGCCGCGCGTATTCGATGCGCGTAAGCTCCGAGAGCTCGACGCGGCGCACCGCACCGGCTCCCGCGCTGAGCGAGCCCTCGTACATCACGTCCGGCCCGCGCGCTCGCACGAAGTAGCGACCGGGCCGCATACTGAGCGCGCGCTGGACCGCGCTCGCGCCGAGCTCCGCGACCACCGGCCCATCCGCGGCGTCGCGCATGAGGAGAAAGTCGAAGCCCTCTGCGAAGCGCAGCGTCGCCCGCGCCAGCACGTACGCTTCCGGTCGCGTCAGCACCACCGAGCCTTGTCCACGAAAGTCGTAGCGAAACGCTGGATGCTGCGTGCCGTGGAACGTGCGGCTCGTGGCGCGAATCGTACCCTCATAGGCATAGCGATACGCTTCGTCGATCGCGACTTCACCGTTGCCGTCCCGGTCGGCCGCTCCAAGCAAGCCTGACACGAACGCATGCGTGAAGAACGACGAACGCAGCTCATCGGACTCCTGCGCATCTTCGTGAGCTGCGCTCGCCGTCAGAAAGGCGAGACCCTCTTCGGGTAGCGTCTCGGGAGGCAGCTCGAAGCGTGGGCCGACCTTACCGCCCTGAAACACCCGGAGCCGCCACACGCCTGGCAGACGTCTTCCTCGCAACCGAATACGGTCGAGCGAATTTCGGTCGCCATCTGACGCTGCGGCGGATGATCCTCTGCAACGGCCGTGATGTACCCGATCGCCAACCGTGGATCGCCGCTCGTCTGGCGCGTCGCGTTGAACAGCGCATCGCTCGGAGGCGGCTCGAACACGTCGAGCCGGAAGTCCGAAGGGAAGCGCCCTTGCACTTCGACGTCGCTGATCGTCACCGCCCCTCGCGCTGGAACCATGAAGGCAAGGGCCGGGACGACGAGCGAGTCGCTGCGAGCGGCGCCGACCTCCACGCGCCCTGTGACGGTCAACAGAGACTCCCCAGTGTAGGACGGCGTGACTTGGGGGTCGCACGCTGTGGTGGCGGCGAGCGCGAGCGCCCCGAATGTCAGCACGGATTGGACATGTCCCATCGAACGGCTCCTCGATTGTGCGGGGGTTGAGCGTCCGTTGGGAACGCGAAGTGGCGTTTCGGGCAGAGCCGGGCGTGCGAATTCCTCGATAGGCTGCTCGGTTTTGCTGGGGCGCGGGTCCGTGGTGGATGCCTTATCAGCGTACCTACGGGGAGCCGATCGATCCTCACCGATCGACGGCTGCAACGAACGCGATACGCCGCCGGGCGCGCGGCTTGACCGTCAAAAAATACTTCGATCCTAGCACTGGACAAAT
>Ga0190269_10000597_pt1 | contig 18218 bp, 13 predicted proteins | sample Popmic249IS_FD_133749 | JGI IMG/M metagenome (GOLD analysis project Ga0190269, IMG submission 133749) | Populus adjacent soil microbial communities from riparian zone of Blue River, Arizona, USA - 249 IS | ecosystem: Environmental > Terrestrial > Soil > Riparian zone | place: USA: Arizona... | reverse complement strand
GCGAGCTTCGATGCCGCGCCGGTGCCGCGCGCAGTCGAGCTGGTCGGTGCTCCGGAGCTCTGCATCGCGCTGCGCTCTGATCAGACGGATGGCGCAATTTTCGCGTACCTCGAAGAGGTCGCGCCTGACGGACGCGTCACCTATCTCACAGAAGGCCTGTTGCGCTTGATTCATCGGAAAACGCAGCACGAGGGCGGTGCGTGCGACAGCGCACGCGGCACCGAGCGCAGCTTCAAGCGCGCTGACGCAGCGCCGGTTGTCCCCCATGAGCTGATGCATGTGGAGGTCCCGTTCCTACCCGTAGCGGCGCGCATCGACACAGGCCACCACCTGCGTTTGTCACTGGCAGGCGCCGACAAAGACAGCTTCGCCCCGCTCACCGAAACTGCCGCAACCTGGCAAATCGCCTACGGCGGTTCACACGCCTCGACCCTGACTATCCCAGTGCGCCGCTGGGACTAACGAACAATCGCCACCACAAGCGATCTCAACTGCAGCTAGCAGCGGCGCCGCTCCTCACGGACGATGCGCCGCGCGCTGCTTCGGCGCCAAGCTCGACAAACGCGCCTCCAACCAGCGCTCCCCAGGAAACTTGGGTGTGCGGCGCCTTGGTCCGGTATGCTGCGGCCTTGGACATCGCGCTGCAAATGCGTGCGTACGCTCGCTGGCTGCTCTTCGCAGCTTGCGTCGGTGTGTCCACGACCGCAGGCGCAGATGCCGGCGTGCCACACGTCACGAGCGCACAAGCGGACGAGGATGCCGGCGTTGATCTCTCGGCGTTTGAGCCGTCATCCTCAGCAACCCCCGCGATCACGCTGCCGCCCGCGACGCCTGACCCGGAGATCGCGCCGATCGTCGTGGGCCGCGAGGCCGTGCAGCGGTCCGACGCGCCGATCGAGTCCAATCAGCGACCGCGCGCGCTGGTCGAGACGATCCTCAGCGTGCTTTCGCTGATGGCGCTCGCTTACATGGGCGGCCATCCGCGGGTCGTGCTGCTCGAACGCAGGCTGGGCATCTCTCAGGTGATCACGGCGGGGTTCCCGTTCGTCGTGCTTGGCCTGATCGCCCGCCTGCCAGGCGTCGACGTTCTGGACGATCAGATGCTCGGCGATCTCAGCCCGCTCTTGCGCATCGGCCTCGGCTGCATCGGATTCGCAGCCGGCTTTCGCTTTAGCTCGGCGCTGGAGCGCGAGATGGAGCCCGCGCACGTGCGCATCGCTTCGTATGCTTCGGGTATTCCATTCGTATTCGTCGCAGCGCTGTGCGGCGGCGTGCTCCTGGCGTTCACCGGCGACATCACCACGGCTGCGCTGCGCGATCCGGTGTTCCTACGCGATGCCGTGATCCTGGGCACTGCGGGCGCGATGACCGCGACCACTTCGGCAGATGTGTTTCGTGCGGACGATCGGACCGTGCGCCGCGTGCTGCAGCTCGAAGAGGTCGCTGGGATCATAGGCCTAGCCATCGTCGCCGCGTATTTCAGACCACGCCACGAGGTCACGTGGCAGCTGCCCGGCACAGCTTGGCTGCTGCTCACCTGTGGGCTCGGGATCGCGCTCGGCTTGATCGGCCTGCTCGTCATGCGCAGGCCCAAAGAGGGCCCCGAGTTCGTGGTGCTCACGCTCGGGATGATCGCCTTTGCCTCGGGCACCGGCGGTTATCTGCGACTGTCGCCCGTGGTGGTCGCGTTCTTGGCCGGCACCTGCCTCGGGCTCCTGCCGCCCCTGCAGAAGAAGCGCATCGCGGCAGCGCTGCGCCGCATGGAGCGGCCGATCTATCTCCTGTCGCTCGTCGTGATCGGCGCGCTCTGGCAGGTGGACGACTGGCGGGGCTGGCTGCTCGTCCCCGTGTTCACCGTCGCGCGCTTGTTCGGAAAGCGCATGGGTGTCCAGCTCGGACTGCGCCACGCGGGCATCGCTCTCAGCAGCGAACAAAAACAAGCGCTCTCGATCGCGCCCATCGGACCGCTCGCGATCGCGATCGTGGTGAACGCGCAGCTGCTCTATCCCGGTGGCTCGATCGCACCCATCGTCGCTGCGGTGATCGTCGGCGCGATCGTGACTGAGATCATCGTGCAGCTCGTGAGCCGGCGCACGCAGCAGAACAAAGCGGAGCTGTCACCATGAACGTGCTGCTCCTCCTGACCCTGTCGGGGCTCATGCATGCGGTGCGCTCGTTCTCGGGGGTCGAAGAGCCTGGCAGCTCGGGAACCTCGCTCGCGCTCGGCTATCTGCTGGTTGCGGGATACTTCGCCGGCAAGTTGTTCAATCAGATCGGGCTGCCCAAGCTCACCGGCTACTTGATGCTCGGGGTGTGCGTCGGACCGTCCGGCATGGCGCTCGTCTCGCGACCGATGGTCGAGAGCCTGAGCCTCGTCAATGGCATGGCGATCGCGATGATCGCGCTCACTGCAGGCACCGAGCTCGAGCTGAAGCTGCTGAAGCCGCTCCTGCGCACGGTCACCGGCGTCGCGGTGGTCGGCGTGATCGGCACGACGTTGCTGCTCAGCGCGGCGGTCTGGTTCGCGCGCGGCTACCTACCATTCTTCGAGACGCTCACGACTGTGCAAGCCGTGATCATCTCGTGCGTGCTCGGCGTCGTGATGGTGGCGCAGTCGCCCGCCGTGGTGGTCGCGCTGCGCGACGAGCTGCGTGCAGACGGGCCGGTCGCGCGCAGCGTGCTCGCGGTCGTGGTGCTCGCCGACTTGATGGTGATCTTGATGTTCGCGCTGCTCAGTCCAGTCGCAAAGGGGACGTTCGGCGCGGGCGCGGACATCTTGGGCACGCTCGGCACGCTGGGCTGGGAGATCGGCGGCTCGCTCGGGATTGGCGCGAGTATCGGCGTCTTGCTCGTCGTGTACTTGCGCAAGGTGAAGGTCGAAGCCGCGCTGCTCTTGCCGGCCGGAGCATTTCTGATCGCCGAGGTGGGCAGTCGCTTCGGGCTCGATCCGCTGCTGCTCGCGCTCGCTGCCGGCGCGCTCGTTCGCAACGCCTCGGACGTCGCGGACGAGCTGCACGAGCGCTTGCAGGTCTCGGCGACGCCTGTGTACGTGCTGTTTTTCTGTGTAGCCGGCGCGAACCTGCACCTCGATGCGCTGCCGATCGTGTGGTTCCCTGCGACGCTGTTCGTGCTTGTCCGCGGCGTCGGTTTGCTCGTCGGCTCCAGCCTCGGGGCGCGCCTCGCAGGCGCACCGATCATGGTGCAGCGCTTCATCGGTTTCGGACTCTTACCGCAAGCGGGGCTCGCGCTCGCGCTCGCCCTGCTGTTCACGCGCACCTTCCCCGAGTTTGGCGCTGCGGCCAGCGCGCTCGTGCTGAGCGTGGTCGGGTTGAACGAGATCCTCGCGCCCGCGTTGTACCGCTACGCGCTCGTCAAGAGCGGCGAAGCCGGCAAAGAAGCACCGCGCTCGAACTGGCCCGAGTCGAACCCAGCCGAGCCTCTGTCAGACAACATCGGGGTCGATCCCGTCAGCCGCTAAGTCGCTCGCTCGGGCCAGGCTGGCGACTGTGCCTTCGGGATGCTTGTACCAAGCGTCGCCATCCGCCTCCGGGTTGTCGCGCACCTTCAGGATCGTGAACATGCCGCCCATGTCGATCATGCCGAATGGGCCGGGACCACCGGCCATCGGCACGCTGTTTTCCGGGATCGGCATCTTCATCTCGGACATGCCGCCCATGCCGGTGTGACCCATGGTCATGTACTCAGGCACGATCGAGCTGACGCGCTTGTCGATGCGCCTGCCATCCGCGCCGATCGTCACGGGGATGTCGTGCCCCATCTGGTTCATGGTGTGATGTGTCATGTGACAGTGCATGGCCCAGTCACCGGGTGCATCAGCGACGAACTCGATCGTGCGCGTGCTGCCGGTCGGCACGAGCACTGTGGCTTCAGGAAACTGCGCCGACTCGGGAACATCACCCCCGTCTGTCGCGACGAGCTTGAAGTAATGGCCGTGCATGTGGATCGGGTGGTGGTCCATCGCGCTCAGGTTGCCGAGGCGAATGCGCACGCGCTCGTTGCGACCGATCACGAGCGGCTCGGTGCCGGGAAAGGCGCGGCTGTTGAACGTGAGCACGTTGAAGTCGAGCATCGCGGTCGGGTCTGGCTTGCGCGTGCCGACCTTGATCTTCCACTCGTGCGTCATCAGCACGAAGTCGCGGTCGACGCGCGTGCGCGGCACCCGCGGATGCACGACGATCATGCCGACCATGCCCATCGCCATCTGGGTCATCTCGTCGTAATGCGGATGGTACATGTACGTGCCGGCGCGGTTGAACGTGAACTCGTACTTGAAAGTCTCGCCGGGCTCGATGCGCCGCTGCGTGAGGCCCGCGACGCCGTCCATGCCGTTCGGCAGGAGCACGCCATGCCAGTGCATCGTGGTGGGCTCTGGCAGGCGATTGGTGACGTAGAAGCGGCAGCGGTCACCCTCGGTGACCTCGATGGTCGGACCAGGCGTACGACCGTTGTAGCCCCAGCAATCGGCGCGCAAGCCGGGCATGAACTCATGGTCGATGAGACCCGCGACCAAGTGCGCCACCTTGACGTTGCCGACGCGCTTCCAAGGTAAGCTCGTCCCGTTGGGTGTGATCACGCCGCGCTTGGCTGCGATGTTCTGCTGCGCGCGCACCACGCGCGGCTGCTCCGCAGCTGGCGGCGTCTGCTGTGCGTGCACGGCAGACTCTTTGAGCACGAGCGCGGAGCCAGCTGCCGCACCGCTCCATCGTAGAAATGATCGTCTATCCATGATCACGCCTCTCTCGTCTCAATGGGCATCCGCGCTGCCGCCGCCGCTGGAGATCGCCGAGCTGCGGGCTGGCGCGCGACTCATCACACCCAAGCTCGCGACCAAGCGCCCTGCGAGGATCTGCTCGAGCGCGGCGCGCGAACGCCAGTACTCGTGCAGCGTGACGACGTAGTTGCGCGCGGCTTCGAGCTGATCGCGTCGCGCTTGCAGTAGCTGAAATACGCCGATCTGCATGGCGTTGTACTGTAGCAGGGTTTGCTGCACGACGCGTTCGCGCAGCGGCAGCACGGTGTCGCGGTATTGCTCGGCACGCGCCTGTGCCGAGAGCGCGCGGTCACGCGCCGCGCGCAAGGTGGCGCGGATCTCGATGGCGTTCGCCTGGTAGCGCTCGCGCAGGCCCTCCAGCTCGGCTTCTTGCGCGATGCGTGAGCCCTGCAAGCGGTCGAACATCGGCACTGTGCCGTGCACCGACGGCCCGACGAACCAGATGCCGTCGTGCTTCTCCGCGGAAACGCCCGCGCTGAGATCAGGCAAAATGCCAGCGAGCCTCGTGACGCCAACCTGACGCGCCAGCGCCAGCACCTCGGCGCGCGTCTCGGCGAGCTCCAAGCTGGCTTCGATCGCGCGGGTCTCGAGTTTGTTGAGGTCGCCGAGCGATGCCGCGGGATCGGGCAAGCGCTGCGTAACCTGCCACGCGATGCTGCGGCCGAACAAGCCGAGCTGGATGTTCAAGCGCTCGCGCGCATCGATCAGATCCGCTTCGGCCTCCGCGACCGCCACGCGCGCGCCTTCGTACGCGGTCTGCTCGTTCGCGACATCCAGCTCGATGGTGTTGCCCGCGCGTCGCAGCTCGCGCGCAGCATCGTAGCTCGCGCCGAACGCTTGCATGGCGGTGCGGTACAGCTCGAGCTGCTGCTCGGCCGCTTGCACATCGTAGTACGCGAGCCGCACGCGGTACCCGAGGTCGAGCGCAGCTGCAGCGGCGCGGATGCGCGCGGCATCGAGACCCGCTTGTGCGCTGTCGGTGCGCGGGCCGCGCAAGATCAGCTGCGTCAGATCCAGCGTCGCGCCCACTTCCCACTTGTTGGGATGCTCGCGCCCCTGCGGAAACATCACCGCGAGCTCGAAGTCCACAGTGGGGATCATGTTGGCTTGCACCAGCTGGCCGCGTGCGATCCCGAGGCCCGCGAGCTCCGCGCGCAGCTGTGGGTTGTTGATGAGCGCGATGCGCATCGCGTTGTCGAGCGTGAGCTCTTTCTGGAGCAAACCGCTCACGTCGCGCTCGATCTCTTCGTTCGAGCTGCCACGTGGATCACGAAAATCTTTGCCGGTGCGCTCGCGCACGATGTCGCTGATGGCGGCACGGTCAGACTGACTGGACGAGGTGACACAACCCTGCAGGATCAGCCATATGCCGCACAGCGCGAGCTTAGTTCGCATGCTGATGCTCATGCGCCGGCTCCTCGGGCTGTGACGACGCGGGCTTCGGCACGAGCTTCATGCCGCACTTCGGACACTCGCCCGGTCCTGCTTGTTGAACTTCGGGATGCATCGGACAGATGTATTGTGTGCTCTCCGCTGCGCCGTGCTGATGGTGCGCGTGAGCAGGTGTGGCCGAGGTTTGCTCTTGCAACGGATCGCTTGCCAAGCTGGTCGCGATCGGCCTTGCTGGAGCCTCTTCAGCCTGGGTGGAGGCGGGCGCACGCGTCGATGCACGTTCACCGCTCTGCGCGCACGCGGCGGCGAGGCAGAAGCCACAAACTGTCCAAGCCACACGGAGTCCTGACGTCACTGAGCGCTCCTTGTATCTCATAGGCGCGGCGGCAGCGTAGCGTGACAGGTGGCCAAGCTTTAGGCGCAGATCAGTCTTTACCCGCTGCGGGGCACTCACATATCAGACCGCCCACAGGCCGGCAAACCCGCGGCACATGTAGGGAGGTGGTTCTGCATGCATGCCTGGCGCGCGCCGTCAGGGTAGATCGACAGTCAGCTCGGCGTCGTACACGAGCCCGGGGTCGCCACGCTCTTGGATGCAGCGATCGAGCACCGAGATGGTGCGCTGGACCGGCGTGTCTGAGAGCATCTGACCTTTGAAATCCACGCGAACCGGGCCTTCCAGATCGAGCATGTCGTCGCGGAGACGGATCGAGACACGTTTGACATCTTTGGCGTCGCTGATGTGCACACCCATCGCGTCGTAATGCGCTTTGAGCAGCGCGCCCTTCGCGCGACCGGCTTCATCGACTGCGAGCCAGTAGAACGTAGAGCGCGGATACTCCGCTTGTTCCCACACGATCTTGTCTGGAATGGGATTGCGCGTGTGGCTCTGCAGGAACGGGATGCTCACCGCATCCTCCATGTCCATCCAGTGCGGCTTACCCGCGTGCACCTGCCACTGATTCTCGTAGCCACCGGGATCTTCGCTGGCCAGCATCTCCAGGCGCTTGCCCCACTCTTCCGCCTTTTTATTGCGATCGTAGGCCGTGTCGTTGCCCCCGACGTGGATCGCGAACGGCACGTTGCGCAGGCTGAGCGGCGATGACGCGTTGGGGTGACCTGCGCTCATGCCTGCGCCCGCCCAGCGCTCGCCCATGCGCGGACCGAGCTGATAGACGCCGTCACCGCCAGCCGAGTAGCCGTTGATGTAGACCTTATTCGGATCGACATTTTCGAACACGATGAGATCGGTGATCAAGCGCTCCAAGAGCGCGTCGATCTCCTGGATGAAGAACATGTTCCAGTCGTCGATCGGCGCGCGCGGCGCGACCCACAGCGCGTCTTTGGGATTGTAGCCATCGACCAACGAGATCTGATTCTCCCACTGGCTGTCGTTCGTCGCGGCCGGGGCATTGCCACCGCCGTGCATCGAGATGAAGAGCGACCAGCCACTCGCCGGCATCGTGCCGCGCTTGGCCATGTAGTAGCGCAGCATCTTGTCGTTGCCCGGTACGCGCACGGTGCGGGCTTGCGACTCGGTGGCTCCGACCTCGTCCCGGCGCGTCTCCCGCACGCCGTCGGCGTAGTCCTTCCAGAGCAGGTCTTTCGCGCTCGCGGCATCGGCTTTGCTCAGCGCCACGCTGGCGAAAGGTTGCGTGGCGAGCTCAGGTCGCATCGCACGCGGCCTGGAAAGATAGGTCGTGAGCTCGGCGAGCGCTGCTGCGGAGCCCCCGCTGCTCGTAGGCATACCGCTTCCGCCGCTACCAGCTGCGCCGCCTGTCCCCGCGACCGGCAGCATGCCACCGCTTCCAGCCGTGGGCGCTACGCCAGCGCTGCCGCGACCCGCTTGTGCGGCAACGCCTGCGCCACCTGCCGCTGTGAGCGGCGGCCGGGCGCCGGCACCCGCTTGCGCCGCTTGTCCGGCGCTGCCGGCGCCCCTCGGTTGTTCCGGCGCAGCCACGCCTGCCGCTTTTGGCTGCGTCTCTCCCGTGCTCTGCGCGGTGCTGTCAGCACCCCCGCAGGCCACAAGTCCCAGCAACACGACAGCGGTGGCTCGTGGCGCAATCAGCACGCGAAATCTCCTCATCGGAGACGGCAACGTGCCAGCTACGGAGCGCGTTGTCTGCAGTCCCCGGCCGGTGTGTCAGCGCACGAGCTTGCGGACGAGGTCCACCAGCTCCTGGTTGCCCAGCTCCGCCGACAGCTGCGCGGGAAGCTCCGCGACGATCCAGCGCACTTTCCAGCTCAAAGACGCGCCAGGCATGAGCGCCGTGTAAGGACCTTGCGGCTCGATCTCGACGTAACCTCGCGCTGCGTACAGTGCGATCTCCGCTTCCGGCGCAGGCGCTTGGGCATCGACCGGAACATCCGTGAACGTCTTGACCAGCAGGTTCCGGCCCGCCACGTGCGCGAGCCAGCCCTCGGCGCCATCGCCTGTGAACTTTTGCCCGTCGCCGCTGATCTTCGACGGATCATGGAGATACCAGCTGATGCCGCCCTGCTCGACCACGCTCAGCGCGGTGTTTACGGTGCGCTCGCCTGTGGGAAAGAAGCTCAAACCACTCGCCGGGACGCGCGTAATTTCCCATGGGGCCCACGATGCCTGGGCCGTGTCTTCATTCGTCAGGCTGTACGTGATCTCCACGGTGTCTTCTCTGACCTGCGGGTGGATGAGCTTCGAGACGGAGACCTTCGCGCGCATGCCCGTGCGGCTCTCGAACTGGAAGCCGCTCACGCCTGCGGGTGCCTCAACGAATTCGTAGGCCTCGCTGTCGAGCTCAGGCACCGGCGGCCAACCCCAGCGCTCTTGTGGGCTCGGCCAAAAGGTCGAGCCGTAGTTGAGCATGTCGACCTCGGGACCGGTGAGCAGGTTTGCGTCATCCAGCCCAAAGCGCGTGATGCGTGCGCCGTGCGCGGAATCGACGACGAAGTGTCGGCGGCCAAACGTGAAATCGTAGAGATCACCGCGGATCTGCGGCGTGGGCTCGGCTGCGGTCGACCCCGCGGCGCTCATGCCTGCCGCGCCTGTGCCTGCTTCTGCGGCAGCTCGCCCGCCGCTACCAGCTGCAAGCGGAGGCTGTGCTGGCGGGACCATGCCAGCAGCGCCAGCGGCAGCTCCTGCGGACGGAGCGGGCGCAACGGTTGTCTCAGTGCTCGTGGGTTTCGCAGCAGCTTGGCCTGGAGCTGGGGCTCGCTGATCTCCGACCTCTGTGAGCATGGCAGGTGCCGGAGCGCTCGAGCACGCAGCACAAATGACGGCCAGACCGGGTGCGAATGACCGGGATTCTTTTCGGAATATGTGGCGGTTGCTCATGCGACAACACCCTGACGATGCTCTGTGGCTCGGCGGGCAAAGATAGGGTCAGGTTCACGCGAACCGCGCTTTCATGGTAGACGAGGCCAGCTTTGGAGGCTCCACGTGTCACAGCTTCGCGGTATCACTCTGTTGTTAGGTCTGCCTGTCGCGCTCAGCGGCTGCTTTGGTGTCTCCGGCAACGGCGAGCGTGAACGCGAGACGCGTGATCACAGCGGCTTCGTAGCGATCGAGAACGAGGGCGAGCTGAACGTGCAGGTGCGGCGCGCAGATGCGTTTCGCGTGTCGGTGAGCATCGATTCGAACCTGCTCGACAACGTAAAGACGCGCGTGCGCGGTGACACGCTCGTGATCGACAACAATGTCAATTTGGTGGACATCGTGTCGGGCCCGCATTTGTTAATCGAGATGCCAGAGCTGCGCTCGGTGCATCTTTCAGGCTCAGGCGATCTCGACGCCGCTGGCTTCGACGAGGCGAACGGCGTGCGCTTCGAGCAGAGCGGCTCGGCCGATCTGCGGTTCGAAGGGGCGGCGACGCGGCTCGCTGCAACCATCACGGGCTCGGGCGACTTGCAGCTCGTGGGCACAGCTGACTTCCTCGATATTCGGATCCTCGGCTCAGGTTATGTCGATGCGCGCGATCTCGACGCCGCGGAAGCTCGGCTGCAGATCGACGGCTCGGGCGACATCGACGCGACGGTCCACGGTGAGGTCGACGCCGAGATCAACGGCGCAGGGGATGTCAATCTGTACGGCGACGTGAATCTGGTGCGCGCGGACGAAGACGGCAGCGGCGACATCGTCGTGCACTGACGCGGGGTGTGGCGGCCTTGTCCCCGCTCGCAGCAGCCCGCGCGTGCTAGGCTGTGGCCTACGGGCCTCACATGCAGCACGCGCGACATGACGAGGGAGCAGCCAAGGTCTTTGCGCTGCTGGGCCCGACCAACACCGGCAAGACGCATCGTGCGATCGAGCGCATGCTCGAGCTCGACTCCGGGATGATCGGGCTGCCGCTGCGCTTACTCGCGCGCGAGGTCTACGATCGCGTGAGCGCGCGGGTGGGCGAGCAGGCGGTCGCGTTGATCACAGGCGAAGAAAAGCGCGTGCCTGCGCGGCCGCGCTTTTGGATCTGCACGGTGGAGGCGATGCCGCCCGATCTGGCAGCGGGTGCGCTCGACTTTCTCGCGATCGACGAGATTCAGCTGATCGCGCACCGCGAGCGCGGGCATGTTTTCACCGATCGCTTGCTGCACGCCCGGGGACGCGTCGAGACTTGGTTTATGGGATCGGACACGGTCGCGAGCTTGGTGCGCGAGCTGCTCGGTGGCTTGGAGACTGGCCGGTTGCCGCGCTTGTCGCAGCTGCGCTTTGCCGGGCAAGCGTCTGTGCGCACGCTGCCGCGGCGCAGCGCGGTGGTCGCGTTCAGCATGCAGCAGGTGTACGCGCTCGCGGACTTGATCCGCGTACGGCGCGGCGGTGCGGCGGTGGTGCTCGGCGCGCTCTCGCCGCGCGTGCGCAACGCGCAGGTCGCGATGTACCAGGCGGGCGAAGTGGACTTCCTCGTGGCGACCGATGCCATCGGCATGGGCCTGAACTTGGATCTGGATCACGTCGCGCTCGCATCGCAGCTCAAGTTCGACGGCCAGGAGACGCGGGAGCTCGAGCTCGCGGAGCTCGCGCAGATCGTCGGGCGCGCTGGTCGTTACCTGCGCGATGGCACGTTCGGAACGCTGTCGCCGCTGCCGAGCTTCCCAGATCATGTCGTGCAGCAGCTGGAAGCGCACACTTTTCCCCGGCAGCGGTTTGCGTACTATCGCAACTCGCAGCTCGACTTCAGCAGCATCGAGGCGCTGCGGGCGAGCTTGCTCTTACCACCTCCGCAGCGCGCGCTGCGCAGCACGCCGAGCGCGGAGGACTTGGAGCTCTTGGACGCGTTCAGCAAGCGCTCCGAGATCGCTGCCTTGTGTGATGCCCCAGAGCGCGTCGCGAAGCTGTGGGATGTGTGCCGCGTGCCGAACTACGAGAAGCGCCTGCCGGAGCACCAAGCCGAGCAGCTCGCGCCCGTGTTCTTGCAGCTGATCCAGCGCGGTCGCATCGCGCCCGACTTCATGCACGCGCAGCTTCGCAAGTTGGAGCGCTACGAAGGCGACATCGATGTGCTGCTCGCGCGCCTCGCTGCGGTGCGGACGTGGTTGTACATCAGTCATCAGGGCGCATGGGTCGCGGAGCCGCAGATCTGGCAGGAGCGCGCACGTGCGCTGGAGGACCAGCTCAGCGACACGCTCCACGCGCGGCTCCTGTCGCGCTTTGTCAGCGGGCGCTCGCGCGTTGCAGCTGCGGGCGGCATGACTCGCGCGCGTGATGCGAGCACACATCACCCGTTCGCGAAGCTTGCCGCCATCAGCGGCATGTTTTCCAGCGAGACAGAGCTGTCCGGCGAGACAGGCTGGGTCGAACGTATCGTGCAGGCGGGCTTCGAGGATTTCGAGCTCAGCGCGCATGCTGAGGTCACGCTGCGCGCCTCGGGCGAGCGGCTGGCGCGCTTGAAAGCCGGGACATCGCTCCTGGCACCCGCGTTGCAGTTACTCCTGCCGGACGGCATCGACAGAGGCGCGCGAACGCGCGTCGAGCGGCGCTTGCAGGCGCACGCGAAGGATCTGGTGAGCTTTCTGCTCGCGCCGATCCAGCCGCCGGAGCGCGCGAGCCTCGCGCACGATCCCGAGGCGGCAGCGCTGCGCGGGCTCCTGTACCAGCTCGAGCAGGGGCTTGGCAGCGCACGGCGGCAGGACGTCGCGCCGCAGCTCGCGCTCCTACGACCGACCGACCGATCGCTCCTCGGGCGCTGGGGCGTGCGCATCGGCCGCGCGAGCGTGTTTGCAGGGGCGATGTTGCAGCCCGAGCGGCTGCGCATTCGTGCTGCGTTGTGTCACGCCTGGCAAACTGTAGACGGAGCGCGGCCTCAGACCTTCGACGCGAACGATGCTCGCAGCTACAAGCTGCAGAGCGCGTGGGACAAGAGGAGCGCGCTGCTGCGAGGTTACGTGCCAGTGGGCACCTGGGCTGTGCGGTGCGACCTGATCGAACGCGCGATCGCCGAGCTCGACAAGCGAGAGACCGATCCGCCGAGCGTGATTCAGTCGCTGCTCGATGCCGACGCGCAGCAAGCCGCTGCCATCGCGCAAGCGTTACCGAAGGTCGCTGGCCGGCGGCGCAGCGGGGCAAGAAAACGCCGGAGGCGCAAAAAGAAGCCCGGCACGTCAGAGCGCGCCACAGAGCAGCAGGACTGAGCGAACGCGCTTCGGTGCTCTGAGCGTAACGCGGTGGGCACTGGGATGGGCTCGTGGCATGATCGCGCGACCCGGTGCTGCCTCGTCTGCGCGCTCGTTGGTTACTGCTGTGCACGTTGCTTGCGTGCATGGTCTTCCTCGCGACGGCCGGGGTGCTAGCCGGCCGCACGTCGGCCACCTTTGACGAAGTCGCGCACATCGGGGCAGGCGTTCGCTATCTGGACGGCGACTTTCGCCTGAATCGCGAGCATCCACCGCTCGCAAAAGTACTGGGGGCGATCGCCCTACCGCGGCGTGATCCGCCGCTGCCGCTCCCGGAGGCGGAGACCGCAGACCAGTTGCAATGGCTGTTCGGCTCGGCCTGGCTGCACCGCGCAAAGCAGGCGCCGCTGGATCTGTTGTGGCGCGCGCGCCTACCGCTGATCGCGCTCAGCATGTCGCTGATCCCGTGCATTGCGCTCGTCACTCGCGCGCTCTCGGGCGTGATCGGAGCGAGCCTTGCTGTCGCGCTGGCAGCCTTGTGCCCGCTGTGGCTCGCACATGCCATGCTGGTCACGACCGATGCATCAGCGACATTGTTCGCATTTGCCGCTGTGAGCTGCACGCTGTGGTTGACGCGTGCTGCGCGCGTGCGGCAGCGGCTGCTGACGGCAACCGGCATGGCCGCGTGCGTGGCGCTCGCGCTCGCCAGCAAGTACTCCATGCTCGCGCTGCCATGTCTGCTCGGCTGCGGAGCGGTGATCGATGCGGTACGCCGGCGGAGCCGCGAGACTCTCCTGTGGACGGCCGCCGCGCTCGTGCTTGGAACCACAGTGGGCGTCACGTGCGCGTGGGGGCTCCCTGCGAGGCCCTCACTGTATTTCGAGGGCGTCGCGCGCGTAGGCACAAACCACATCGCGAGCCACCAATTCTATGCGTTTGGTGAGCTCTTCTCCGGGCGCGCGCCTCTGTACTTCGCGCGCGCACTGGCGGTGAAAGTCGCGCTGCCGGTGTGGCTCTTCGCCGGCTTCGGGCTCGCCAGGGCGCGAGCCGCTGCGCCACGCGCAAACGAGCTGCCAGCTGCGTTCACCGTGGTTCCGCTCGGCTACTTCCTCCTCATGTCGATCTATGCGCCTCCGATGGGCGTGCGCTACGTGCTGCCAGTCCTGCCCTTCATGTTCGTGCTCGCAGGCTACGGCGCGCAGCAGCTCGCCCGACTCCGTCGCGGCACGCTGCTCATTGCCGTGTGCTTGCTGCTGCAGCTCGGAAGCTATCTCGTCGCGCTGGCCAACACACCGCTGTCGTTCTTCAATGGCCTCTTCTGCTTCAGCGGTGACAGCTCGCCTTGCCTCGACGACTCGAACCTCGACTGGGGGCAAGCGCTGCCCGATCTGGCCCGCTACCGTGAGCGAAACCATCCGGGCGTTCCGATACGTGTGATCTACATGGGCTCGAGCCCTGTCGATGCATACGTCCCCGATGCCACCGTCGCGAGCACCGAGGAGCTCATCGCGCCGCTGCCCGCGCTCTACGCGATCAGCCTGCACTTGCGTGTGCGTGCGCCGGAAGACAGCTGGGTGCGGCGCGCCGCTCCGAGCGACATAGTCTCCGGCGTGTACGCGATCTACGACTTACGGCGCGTGACCGCGCTGCGCGCAAGCTCGCCATAACAGACCCGTCAGCAGAGCGAGGAGGAGCCCGAGAGGCACAAGGCTCGAAAGGCCTTGCAGCCCCAGCAGCTCGCCCAAGTTGAAGCTCGCCCACACGCCACGCGGCTCGTTCGTGGGCAAGTAGTCGAGCACGCTCTGCGTCGAGAGCGAGAGCTGCTCGCGGAACAAGTGGCTGATGCAATAAGCGACCGGATTCAAAGCTTCGCGCGAGCTCGTCGAAGTAAGGTCGGGCACCATCAGCTGGACCGCTGCGACGCTGAACATCTCAAAGGCGGACAGCGCTGCCAAGCCGGCACACAGACGCGGGAAGCGTCGCCAGCCGCGCAATGCGAAGCTGAACAAGAACGGCAGCATGGGGATCAAGTAGCGAGGCCCGACCCCCCACCCTCCGTGCCAGCCATTGAAGCTCGAGTTGAACAGCACGAAGGCTGCGATCACCGCGAGCGGCACGACGTTCGCCGCTCTCAGCTGCAGCGGCGTCTGCCAAGAGAGGACGGGGACCAAGAGCACGGGGCAGCAATAGAACAGGCCGCGATAGGGGTGGAAGGTCAGCAAAAACAGACGCGAGAGCTCTGGCGTATCCAGCATGCCGAGCACGAGCCCCGGCGTCTGGAACGCACGCGATTCCAGGAGCTGATTGGTCACGAACGCGCTGCCAAACGCGCTGCGATTGTACACGAGGTAGAGCGCCGCAATCGCCCCCGCACCCGCGCTATAGGCGAGGCTTGCGACCCGCTGGCCGCGCAGCGCGGTATAGCCAAGCAGGATGCCCGCGGCTGGAAGCGCGAGCTGATCGGTGACCACGGCATACGCCGCCATCAGCCCCGCTGCGAGCGCGGTCTTGCCGCTCACGGCGGCGCTCGACAACAGATGCCAGGCGGCGAAAAGCAAGCACGCGGTGAGCACGTGACTCATCATCACGCCACTGTATGGAAAGATCAGCGACCCTGTGCCGAACGCAAGAGCGAGCCCCGAGCTCTCGCCGATCGTCGCCCCCTGTCGGCGAAAGCTCCGGTACATGACGACGGTCAACAGCACGGCCGGAAGCCCGCTCGCAGCAAAGCTCAGCGCATGTGCGAGCTTGTCGATCTGTAAAAAGGCCTCGGCCTCGCTGTCCGCAGACATCGGCAACCGAGACAACACGGCGTAAAAAGGCGAGAGCCACAGCGCGAGTCCGGGCCCTTTGTTCGAGTACACCTTGTCGTGCAGATAGCCGACGTCGCCGGTGTTCCCTGCAAATGGCGTGATCTCGATGCTGGCGGTCTCGACGATCGCGCGCACCGCGTCGAAGTGGCTGTTCTGGTTCCAGCCGCCACCCTGATAGAAATAGCCGTACAGCAGGCACAACGTACCTGCCAACAGCAGCTGGGCCTGGCGTTCTCGCTGCGCTATCGGGGCAGTGTCCTGTCACCGGTTCCGCCCTGTCAACGAAGCAGCGCTGGTGCGCTCACACAAACCTCTGGCGGAAACGCTGCATGCCGCGGATCCACCGGTCGTAGTCCGCCGTCTTGCGCCGCATGTACTCGAGCACTTGTGGGTGTGGGAGGATCAGGAAGCTCTCGTCTGCGAGCCCTTTCACCACACATTCGGCGACGTCTTCAGGTTGCAGCATACCATCGGCGGCTTGAGGTGTATCGCCCTGTCCGCGCGTCATGTTGGTGAGCACGCCCTGTGGACACAACACCGAGACCTTGATGCCTTGATGGCCGTGCTCGATCGCGAGCGACTCAGCAAACGCGACCGCCGCATGTTTGGTGACGGAATACGCTGCGCTGCCGATCTGGCTGAGTAAACCCGCCGCAGATGCAGTGATCAAGAAGTAGCCGGACTTGCGCTCGATCATCGAGGGCAGGAGCGCGCGCGCTGCGAGCACATGCGCCATCACGTTGATCTCCCAGATGCGCGTCCAATCTGCGTTGGAAGCACCAGCAGCGCTTCCGTTCGCGTCAGGAACGCCGATGCCCGCGTTGCCACAGAACAAGTCGACGGGACCGAACGCGGCCTCCGTCGCTCTCACGAGGCGCAGCACCTGCTCTTCGGATCGCACATCGCACGGCACGAACTTTGCGCCGCTGGCAGCGGCAACCCTCTGCCCCTCGGTCTCATCCACATCCGCGATCACCACACCCCGCGCGCCCTCGCGCACGAAGCGCTCGGCCAGCGCCCGTCCGATGCCATTCGACCCGCCCGTCACCACGACGACCTTATCCGCGATTTGCATGGCCACGGCCTACCAGCACCCATCGCCTGTCACAAGCTGCGGCGCGCCGCGTTGAACAAAATAGCTGAGCCAGATCGCTCACTTACGAGAAACGCACGGACCCGCTGAAATAACCGCCTGCCCTGGCACGAACAAACTCCATGCGACCCACCATCCCACTGCTCATCCTCGGAGCTCTGAGCTGCACCAGCTCCCAAACCGAGCCACAAACGCCCGGTCCCACGACCTACCGCAGCTACCGAACCTGGGACGCCACAGCGGTCAACAGCACGCTGGTCGAGCAGACCTTCGGCGAGCTGCACACGCTGCGCGGTCACACGCAGCTGCACGATGGAACTTGGCTCATGGAGCAAGCCACGCTCGATGGCCGCGGCCGCTTGCTCAGGGCCGAGATCGACCGCGGCGGGCCATGCGCCGCGCATCCGACGCACATCGTCGTCGACGCGCAGCGCGGCAAAGTCGAGCTCGACACGGCCGGTATCCACACGCAGTGGTCCGTGCCCACTGACCTCCCGTGGGTGCCCGTCGGACTGCTCGCAGCCGAGACCTCGGGCCACGACGTCGCGACGCCCGTCGCGATGACCATCGCGCTGCGAAGCGCCAAGAACGTGCGCGCTACGCGCTTGGTCGATGTCCAACACCTCACGAGCGCCACGATCATGTCCGACCAAATGCTCGTGAACGACACCGAGCCCACAGTCGTATTGGGCGACGATTACGCCGAGGTCGATGGGGAGCTCCCGGTACGAGTTCACATCGCGGCGTTCGACCGCGACCTCGATGCCCACGACCCCGACCTCACAGCCGCCTGGGCACGACTCCGCTGCAAAAGTACGGGCGAAGGCACCGCACTATGACGCCGAGGGCCGGCGAGCGTCTTGCGCCCAGCCACGTGTTTAGGGGATCACTGGAAAGCAAACGATGGCCGAGGGGCTCGACAACGCAGCGCTCGTCTCGTACCGCACTGCCGTGCGCGCGCTCATCGCGCATGTGCTCGGCGTCGGCCTCGGCCACGCCGACGTCGAAGACTGCACGAGCGAAGCGCTGCGACGCGCGCTCGAAGGCTCTACCCGCTTGCAGCCAGGAGCGGCGCTCCGCCCGTGGCTGCTCGGCATCGCTCGGCACGTCGCCCTCGATGCACGGCGCGCCCGGTCGCGCGCGCTGCGCCGCGACGCGACCCCCGAGCCGGGGGACGAAGATGGCAGAGCGGCGCTCGATCGCGTCGAGACCGCGTTGCCCGACCCACACGAGCAAGCGGAGCTCGCCGAGCGCACGGCGCGCGTGCAGCAAGCCTTTGGCCTCTTGCCCACCGCACAACGACAAGCACTGTCGTTGCATGCCGAAGGACTGGGCTACCGTGAGATCTCAGCCGAGCTCAACGTACCGATCGGCACGGTGTGCACTTGGATCGCGCGCGGCAGACAATCGCTCGCGCGTGCTCTGGGCGAGTCCGAGGCACACCCAACCACTACGAACCTAGCGAGCAGCGAGGCCAATTCATGAGCGAAGACGAGAGCACCATGCTCCATAGCTCCCTGGTCTGGGATCAGGATGGGCACCTCAG
>Ga0190269_10000596_pt1 | contig 18220 bp, 16 predicted proteins | sample Popmic249IS_FD_133749 | JGI IMG/M metagenome (GOLD analysis project Ga0190269, IMG submission 133749) | Populus adjacent soil microbial communities from riparian zone of Blue River, Arizona, USA - 249 IS | ecosystem: Environmental > Terrestrial > Soil > Riparian zone | place: USA: Arizona... | reverse complement strand
TCTCGCGCTCGAGCAGCTGGCCGATGCCGCCGAGCCGCACGTGGCCGAACGCGTCGAGCTCGCTCTCCTGCAGCGCCATCGTCCCCTCCTTGGGGGTGGCCCCCTCGGCGACGACGATGATCGGCGAGAACTGGCGGGCGAACCGCTGCTCGACGTACCGACAGACCTTGTCGATGTCGAACGGCTGCTCCGGGATGAGGATGACGTTGGCGCCGCCGGCAAGCCCGCTGTGCAGCGCGATCCAGCCGGCGTGGCGGCCCATGACCTCCACGATCAGCGCCCGGTGGTGCGACTCGGCCGTGGTGTGCAGCCGGTCGATGGCTTCCACGGCGATCTGCACCGCCGTGTCGAAGCCGAACGTGTAGTCGGTCGCGCCCAGGTCGTTGTCGATCGTCTTCGGTACGCCGACGACGGTCAGCCCCGCGGCCGCCAGCTTGGTGGCGACCCCGAGCGTGTCCTCGCCGCCGATCGCGATGAGGGCGTCCACTCCCTGCGCCTCGAGGTTCTGCCGGATCTTGTCGACGCCGCCGTCGATCTTGAGCGGGTTGGTGCGCGAGGAGCCGAGGATCGTGCCGCCGCGCGGGAGGATGCCGCGCACCTGCGGCACCCCGAGCTCCATCGTGATGCCTTCGAGCGGGCCCTTCCAGCCGTCCCGGAACCCGACGAACTCGTGGCCGTGGATCTCCACCCCCTTCCGCACGATCGCGCGGATCACCGCGTTCAGCCCCGGGCAGTCGCCCCCGCCGGTCAGGACACCGATGCGCACACCCGCACGCTAACCACTCTGGGACCCCCTCAACCAGTCAAGATCCGAACTCGCCCGGCCGACGACATCGAGGTGTTCCGACGAACGGCGGTGACGGCTGCCCTGCTGGCGCTGCTCCTGCCGTCCTCCGTCGGCCGTGCCGAGCCCCGGCCGGTCACCTCCGCCGACCTGCCGCGGCTGACGAGCGAGCTGGCCCGGGTGACCGACCGGGTCGAGGTGCTCACCGCGGAGCTCGACCGCGCCACCGCGCTCGACGGCGGTCTCCGGGTCGCCTTCGACCGGGCCGACATGGAGCGCCAGGAGGCCCAGGCAGTGCTCGACGCCCGTGCCCGGCAGGTCTACATGGCCGCTGCGACGGTCCCGCTGTCGGCCTGGGTGCAGCGGGTCGCCTCGCCGGACGCCCAGTACCTCGCCCGCCAGGGCAACGAGGCGGCGCTCCGGGTCGACCAGGCCCTGCTCGACGACATCCGGACTCGCTCGGCGGAGCTGGCCGCCCTGCAGCGCCAGGCGAACGCCTTCCGCTCGCGGCTGCTGCGCAAGGCGAAGCCGCTGCTCGAGGCGCAGGAGCAGGCCCGGCAGCTGCTGGCCCAGGCCGAGGCGCTCGCCGCGGCCGAGCAGTCCGCGGCGCTCCAGGCGCAGCTCGCGGCGCAGCGGAAGCGGCTCGACGACGCCTCCGAGGCCGCGACCCTGGCCCTGACTCCCGGCCAGCAGTCCCGGGCCCGGAAGGCGCTCGAGCGCGAGGCACCGGTCCTGGCCCTCGTCGAGGCCGCAGGCTCCGGCTACCCGCAGGGGTACGGCCCCACCGGCGAGGTCCTGCGCGGCGGGGCCAGCTGGTACGGCCCCGGCTTCGTCGGCAACCCCACCGCCAGCGGAGCCCCCTACGACCCCGAGCGGCTGACCTGCGCGCACAAGACGCTGCCGCTGGGCACCGTGGTCCGGGTGAGCCGGGTCGGGCTCGCCGTGAGCTGCCTCGTGAACGACCGCGGCCCCTACGTCGACGGGCGGATCATCGACCTGTCCCGGGCGGGCTCGCGGGCCCTCGGCTTCGACGGCGTCGCCACCGTGACGGTCGAGGTCCTCGCCCCCACCGGCTGACGCCGGGACCTCCCCCTCCCTGCGACCGGGACGGACGGCAGGTCCCCGACACTGTCCCCGACACTTGGGCAGCCAGCTGGCCCCCCTGTGGCGCCTGCGGGCGCGTGCTCGGCCTCCGGGGAGCCCTCGAGCGCCGACACTGGCGGCTCATCTGTCGGAGACGCCCCCGGACCGGGCACGGGCCGCAGCCGGATCAGACCTCGAGGCCGAGGAGGTACGCGCGCTCGGCCAGGGCGTCGTACCTGGCCTTGCAGTGGCGCGCGTCCTCAAGCGCGTCGTGGAGCCCCCGCTCCTGCACCGGCAGCGGGGGCCGGCCGAGGTGCTCCCAGAGCTGCCGGACGTCGAGGGTGAACCGCGGGAAGGCCCGCGGCAGGGAAGGCATCGCGCCCCAGAGCTGGCACAGCGCCACGTGGTCGTAGGCGCCGTACCAGGCCCACCAGACCGGGTCCTCGCCGAAGAACGACACGAGCTCGGCGGCGATGACCGACCGGGGCTTCCACGTCGAGGCGGGCGGGAGCTGCGGCAGCACGTTGTCCCGCACCCACGGGTGCACGGCGAGGGGGTCGAAGTCGCTGGAGACGGCGTAGTACTCGCGGCCGTCCTCCGCGACGACCCCGACGGACACCAGCGTCACGACGGTGGCCGTGTCACCGAACTCGAGGTCGTAGAAGAAGCGCACCTTGCCTAGTGTGCCGGGACATGACCTTCTCGATCGTCGCCCACGCCGACGGGCAGTGGGGTGTCGCCGTCGCCAGCAAGTTCCTGGCCGTCGGTGCCGCCGTCCCGGCGGCCCGCTGGGACGTCGGCGCCGTGGCCACCCAGGCCTTCGCCAACCTCGCCTACCGGCCCGAGGGGCTCAGGCTGCTCGAGCAGGGCCGATCAGCCGCCGACGTCGTCGCGGCGCTCACCGAGGACGACCCGATGGCCTCGCAGCGGCAGCTGGGCGTGGTCGACCGGACCGGCGGGGCCGCGACCTTCACCGGCCCCGACTGCTTCGACTGGGCGGGCGGCCGGACCGGCGCCGGCTTCGCCACCCAGGGCAACATCCTCACCGGACCCGAGGTGGTCGACGCGATCGCAAGGGCCTTCGAGAGCAGCGAAGGACCGCTGGCCAGCCGGCTCGCCGAGGCCCTGCTGGCGGGAGACCGGGCCGGCGGAGACCGTCGCGGCCGGCAGAGCGCGGCGCTCCTCGTGGTGAGCGAGGCGGGCGGGTACGGCGGCGGCTCCGACGTCCTCGCCGACCTCCGCGTCGACGACCACGCCGACCCGGTCCCCGAGCTGCTCCGCCTCCTCGACCTGCACCACCTCTACTTCGGCAAGCCCGAGGAGGTCCTCCCGCTCGAGGGCACCCTCCGGGCAGAGGTGCAAGAACGCCTGCAACGACTGGGGTACCGCACCCTCGACGACTGGGCCGGCGTCGAGAACTTCGAGGAGCGACTGGTCCCCGACGGCATCGACGCCCTGGTCCTCGAGCAGCTGCGGAAGGCGACCCCGTGAGCGTCCTGGCCATCGACTGCGGCACGACCGGCGTCACCGCCCTGGTCGTCGACGAGCACGGCGCCGTGGTCTCACGCGGCTACCAGGAGTTCCAGCAGCACTTCCCGCAGCCCGGCTGGGTCGAGCACGAGCCGGACGAGATCTGGGCGGCCGTCATCGCGTCCTGCCGGACCGCGCTGCACGGGCGGAGCGTCACCGCGATCGGCATCACCGACCAGCGCGAGACGGCCGTGCTCTGGGACCGCCGGACCCTGCAGCCGCCGCGCAAGGCGGTCGTCTGGCAGGACCGTCGCACGACCGACGTCTGCGAGCGGCTCAAGGCCCAGGGCCACGAGCCGCGGGTGGCGGAGCTGACCGGCCTGCGGCTCGACCCCTACTTCACCGCCACCAAGCTGACCTGGATCCGGGAGAACGAGCCGGACGTCTGGGAGGGGGTCGCCGCCGGCCGCACCGTCGTCGGCACCGTCGACTCCTACGTCGTCGCCCGCCTCACCGGAGGCGCGCGCCACGTCACCGATGCGAGCAACGCCAGCCGCACGCTGCTCTACGACCTCCGCAAGGGCGACTGGTCCGACGAGCTGTGCGACCTCTTCGGTGTACCGCGGTCGTGCCTGCCCGAGGTGGTCCCCTCCTACGGCGTCGTCGGCCGGACGGACCCCGACGCCTTCCTCGGCCTCGACCTCCCCATCGCGGGCATCGCGGGCGACCAGCAGGCTGCCCTGTTCGGCCAGGGCTGCTACGACAGCGGCCGCAGCAAGTGCACCTACGGCACCGGCTCGTTCGTGCTGGTCAACACCGGCGGTACGCCGGTGCTGAGCGAGCGGCTCCTGACCACCGTCGCCTGGATGGCCCCGGACGGCTCCCTGACCTACGCCCTCGAGGGGGCGGTCTTCGTGACCGGAGCCGCGGTGCAGTGGCTCCGCGACGGGCTCCAGGTCATCGGCGGGGCGGGCGAGGTCGAGGGCCTGGCCCGCCAGGTGCCCGACAGCGGCGGGGTGGTCTTCGTGCCGGCCCTCACCGGCCTGGGGGCGCCCCACTGGGACCCGACCGCGCGCGGCACGGTGCTGGGCATCACCCGCGGGACCACCCGGGGGCACCTGGCCCGCGCCACGCTGGACGCCATCGCGTTCGAGGTGCGCGACGTGGTGGACGCCATGACCACCGAGGCCGGCGTGAGCCTGCCCAGCCTGCAGGTGGACGGTGGCGCCAGCGCCAACGACCTGCTCTGCCAGCTGCAGGCCGACCAGCTCGGCGTGCCGGTGCAGCGGCCGCAGGTGCTCGAGACCACGGCGCTGGGCGCGGCCTTCCTCGCCGGGCTCGGGTCGGGCACCTGGTCCAGCACCGACGAGCTGGCCGAGAGCTGGCAGCTCGACGCCCGCTTCCAGCCCGCTCCGGGCGTCCGGGACGACGGCAGCCACGCTCGCTGGCTGCGGGCGGTCGAGCGCGCCCGCGGCTGGGAGCTGTAACCCCCGCGGCGGTGGCGGGGCCGCCGGACGAGGTGGGACCATCCACCGCATCATTACCTCCTGCCTCGCGTGCGCTGCCCCGTCACCCGTCGGCGCGCGCTTCTGCGGCCAGTGCGGGGCGATGCTGCCTGTGCTCTGCCCGGGGTGCGGCGAGGCGTGTGACCCGGGGACGTCCTTCTGCACCTCGTGCGGGCAGCCGCTCGAGCAGGTCGCGCCGCCGCATCCCGCGGCGCCGGTGCAGCTGCCCGGGCCGCAGGAGGAGCGCCGGTTCGTCAGCGTGCTCGCCGTCGACCTGGTGGGCTTCTCAGGTACGGCGCAGGCGCTGGAGCCCGAGGACCTGCGGACCGCCCAGCGCAGCTTCTTCTCGGTCGTGGCAACGGAAGTGCTGAACGCCGGTGGCACGGTCGCCAAGCGCATCGGCGACGCGGTCATCGCCGTGTTCGGCGCCCCGACCGCGCACGAGAACGACCCGTACCGCGCCGTCCTGGCCGGCATGCAGGTCCAGGCGGCGCTCGACGGTCACGAGCTCCCAGACGGACGGCCGCTCCGGGCGCGCGCCGGCGTCGCCAGCGGCGAGGCCATGGTGACGGTCGACCTGGAGCGCGAGTCGCCGCGGATCGCCGGCGAGGTGCTCAGCCGCGCGATGACGCTGCAGGCCGCGGCCCCGCCCGGCCGGGTCCTCGTCGGGCCGTCCACCCACCGGCTCACCCAGAGCTCGGTGCTCTACGACGAGCACGCGGTGGTCCCGGTCGGCAGCCGGGGCGCCGAGGAGCAGACCTGGGTGGCGACCGGCCGGGCCGACCGCTCGGGCAGCGTCGCCGACCCGCTCCCCCTCGTCGGCCGGGAGCCGGAGCTGGCCCTGCTGGTCAGCAGCGTGCGGCGGGTCATGCAGGAGCGGCGCGGCCAGCTGGTGGCGCTGATCGGCGAGGCCGGCATCGGGAAGAGCCGGCTCACCCGCGGGCTCGGCGAGCACCTCGACTCGCCGGCCTCCCCCACCCTGGTGCGCTGGCGGGTGGGCACGTGCCTGCCCTACGGCGAGGGCGTGAGCTACTGGGCGCTGGGCCAGGTGGTGAAGACCCAGGCCGGCATCCTGGAGTCCGACTCGGCCACGGTCGCCCGGGAGAAGCTCGAGGGCTCCGTCGACCGGCTGCTCCCCGCCGACGCGGGGGTCCAGGTGAAGGAGCGGCTGCTCGCCCTGCTCGGCGTACCCGGCTCGGGAGCCGAGGTGAGCGACGACGTCGCCGCGAGCCACGCGGCCTGGCGGCGGTACCTCCTGGCACTGGCTGAGGACAACCCCACCGTGCTGGTGCTCGAGGACCTGCAGTGGGCCGACGACAGCTTCCTCGACTTCCTCCGCAGCGTGGCCGAGGCCTCGACGCACCTGCCGCTCATGCTGCTCTGCACGGCCCGGCCGGAGCTCGTGCAACGCCGCCCCGACTGGCTGTCCGGCCTGCGCGACGCCATGACGATCACGCTGACGCCGCTGTCGGAGCCGGAGACCGTCACGGTGCTGTCGCGGCTGCTCGGAGAGGCCGAGCTGCCGCACCAGCTGCTCCGGCGGCTGCTGGACCGCGTGGGCGGCAACCCGCTCTACGCCGAGGAGTACATCCGGATGCTGGCCGACTCCGGGGTGCTCCACCGCACGCCGGACAACGACGGCTTCGAGGTCGAGGCCTCGATGGACCTGCTGGCCGACCTGCCGCTGCCGGACAGCCTCCAGGGCGTGGTCGACAGCCGGCTGGACCTGCTGACCGCCGCCGAGCGGAGCGTGGTCTCCGCGGCGGCCGTGGTCGGCGAGGTCTGCTGGGACGGCGCGGTCGCTGCCGTCGCCGGCGCCTCGCGCGAGGAGGTGCTCCAGTGCCTGGAGGCGCTCGAGCGGCGCGAGGTCGTGCGGCGCTCGCTGTCCTCCTCGATGGCCGGCGAGCAGCAGTTCGCCTTCCGCCACGTGCTGGTCCGCGACGCCGCCTACGGCCGCATCCCGCGGTCGCTGCGCGTCATGCAGCACCAACGGTGCGCCGACTGGCTCGACAGCTTCCTGCCCGAGCGCGGCGACGACGTCGCGGAGCTGCGGGCCTACCACCGGGCCACCGCCTACGAGCTGGCCGCCGTCCTCGGCCTCGACCTCGAGCCCTACACGGAGCCGGCCCGCAACGCCCTGCTGGCCGCCTCCGAGCACGCGCTGCGGCTGCGCGCCGTCACGGCCGCGCACGGCTACGCCCGCCGCGCCCTCATGCTGTGGCACGGCCACGACCAGGAGCTCCCCGCGCTGCACACGGCGCTGCAGGTCGCCTCGCTGGCCTTCCTCGACGACCCGCACGCCTTCTACGGCGACGGCGGCCCGGCGAAGGTGGAGGTGGTCGCGCAGCAGCTGCTCGCGCTGGGAGACCGGCGTGGTGCGGCACGCGCGGAGGGCATCCTCGGCCAGGTCGAGTGGTACCGCGGAGGGGACCCCGAGACGGCGGCCGTGCACCTGCAGCGAGCGGTCGACCTGCTCGCCGAGGAGCCTGCCTCCGAGCAGAGCGCAAGCGCCCTGGCTGAGCTCGCCCGGCTGCGGATGCTGTGCCACCAGTACGCCGACGCCATCGCGCTCGCCGACCGCGCCGCCGCCGTCGCCCGGCCGCTGGGCCTGCTCGAGGTGGAGGCCAACGCGCTCGCCACGGCCGGCAGCGCGCGCTACTCGATCGGCGACCCGCTGGGGATCGTGCAGCAGGAAGAGGCCCTGCGGGTCTGCCGGGAGCACGGCCTGCGCGCCCTGCAACGCGTCGCCAACAACCTCGCGGCGACGATGCAGGAGGAGGGCCGGCTGCGCCGCTCCTACGAGCTCATCGACGAGAGCTCCAAGGCCGCGCGGGCCTGGGGGCTCTCGCTGACGACGAGGGCCGACGACGCGGAGAGCGCCCTCATGGCGTGGTACGACGGCGACTGGCAAGCCGTGCTCGCGCACACCGACGCCTTCCTGACCAACGTGAGCGAGGAGGCGCAGCAGTGGGAGTCGCACTTGATGGCTCTCGCCTGCGTGGTGCACGCGATGCGGGGCGAGCCCGTGCCGGACCGCCTGGTCGCCGTGGTCGAGCAGGCCCGGGCCTCCGGCTTCCCGAGCCTCGTGCGGAGCGCGCAGGTGCTGCTGGGCTGCGCCCGCTTCCTGGAGGGCCGCCGGCCGGAGGCGGAGGCGCTCTTCGACGAGCTGCTCGTCCACGCCGGCGACACCTCGCGCGGGAGCGTGCGCGAGTGGGGCTACGGCGCCACGCTGCTGGCCGCCTTCCTCGGCGGCAACCGGCTCGAGCCGGTCTCGGCGATGCTGGCCGCCCAGTCGCCCAAGACGCCGTGGATCGCGGCCGCCGAGCACGCGGCCGCCTCCTTCGCCGCCACCGAGGACGGCAAGCTGCAGGACGCCTTCGAGCACGCGGTGGAGGCGCTCGCGACCTACGAGCGGGTCGGCGACCTGTCCACGGCGGTCTTCGCGCGGGTGCGCCTCGTGCGGACCGCCGAGGCGGTCGGCGAGCTCGTGCTCGCCGCCGAGCAGGCCGCCCGGGTGCGCGAGTTCGTCGCGGCGACCGGGGCGGTCCGCTTCCTGGACTACCTGCCCGGGACGGTGGGCTAGCTCGCGCGGCGGCGCTCGGCCGCGGGGGCGTCGCTGACGAGCGCCTCCTTGGCGGCCCGCCGGGCGTCCTCGATGTCGGCCTTGGCCTTGGTGGCGTAGGTGTCGACGTACTCCTGGCCCGACAGCTGCATCAGCTCGTACATGATCTCGTCGGTGACCGAGCGCAGCACGAACCGGTCGCCCTCCATCCCGGCGTACCGGGAGAAGTCGAGCGGCGCGCCGACCCGCACGCCCACGCGACCGAGCTTCGGGATGACCTTGCCGGTGGGCTGCACCACATCGGTGTTGATCATGGCCACGGGGATGACCGGGACGCCGGCCTCGATGGCCATCCGCGCCACGCCGGTCTTGCCGCGGTAGAGGCGGCCGTCCGGGCTGCGGGTGCCCTCCGGGTAGAGCCCGAGCAGGTTGCCCTCGGCCAGGATCCGCTTGCCGGTGCGCAGCGCCGCCTCGGACGCGGCCCCGCCGCTGCGGTCGATCGGCACCTGGCCCACGCCCGCGAAGAACATCTTCGACAGCCGGCCCTTCACGCCCGTGCCGGTGAAGTAGTCGGCCTTGGCGAGGAAGGTGATCCGCCGCGGCACGACCAGCGGCAGGAAGATCGAGTCGCTGAAGGAGAGGTGGTTGCTCGCGAGGATCGCAGGACCCTCGGCAGGGATGTGCTCGCCGCCCTCGACCCAGGGCCGGAAGAGCGTCCTGAGGATGGGCGTCAAGATCGCCTTGACGACCCAGTAGAACACGTTTCCACCCCTCGGCGACCTTGGTTGTGACGACGACCATATGCGGCCCAGGTCGCTGCGGCAACGACGCCGCGGCCGTGGGACGATGACCGCGGGGCCGTCGCGGCCCGCCCGAACCGAGGGAGCGCACGTGTCCGGACCTGCCGTCATGCCCGGCGCCGAGCCGATCGACCTTCCCGGCGGGCCGGTCGGCGTCGTGCTGAGCCACGGCTTCACCGGCACGACCCAGTCGATGCGCCCCTGGGCGGAGCACCTGCACGCGGCCGGCCTCACCGTCGTGGCACCCCGGCTGCCCGGCCACGGCACCACGCTGGCCGACGCCAACACCACCACCTTCCAGGACTGGTACGCCGAGGTGGAGCGCGCCTTCGACGACCTGCGCTCCCGGTGCACCACGGTGTTCGCCATGGGCCTGTCCATGGGCGGCACCCTCGTGCTGCGGCTGGCCGAGCAGCGGGCCGGCCAGCTGGCCGGGGCGGTCGTCGTGAACCCCTCGCTCGGCACCCAGCGCCGCGACGCCGCCCTCCTCCCGCTGCTGAGCAAGGTCTTCCCGACCTGGAAGGGCGTCTCCGACGACATCAAGCGGGTCGGCGGGCCGCGCGAGCTGGCGTACCCCAAGATCCCGCTCAAGGCGGCGTACTCGCTGCAGCAGGCCTGGCCGGTCGTCCGCCGCGACCTGGGCCTCATCACCTGTCCCGTGCTGTGCTTCCGCTCGGCCGAGGACCACGTCGTCGAGGCGATCTCCGGGCACTGGCTGCTGGAGGGGGTCGGGCACGCCGAGGAGCGGGTCCTGCACGACAGCTACCACGTCGCGACGCTCGACAACGACTCCGAGGAGATCTTCCAGGGGTCGCTCGAGTTCGTCCGCACTCACACCTCAGCCGCCACCGGGTAGCGGAGCCATGACCGTGCCCCCTGACGACCGGGCCCGCGAGGACGAGCTGTTCCGGCAGATCGTCGCCGGCTTCGACGCGGAGACGACCGACCCGGTGCCGCGGTGGCCGGTGTCCGAGGACGCCGAGCGGACGCCGCCGGAACCGGCCCCGGAGCCCACCTCCGAGCACCGGGACGAGCCGGCGGCCCAGTCCGGGACGCCGGCCGGGCTGCCGGACTGGGTCGAGCCGGCCGCGCTGCCGGACGAGGGCCACTACGTGCCGCCCGAGCCGCCCCGGCTCCCCAGGCCCCGGCTGCGCACGGCGCTCGGCGTCATGGTCCTCGTGCTCGGGCTCGCCGGCCTCCTGGTGCCGACGTCGGTCTTCCTGGACGACTCCGGGGCCTCGCTGCTGCTGGCGATGCTCGTCACGGCGACCGGCGCGTGGCTCCTCGTCAACGCCCTCAGCGACCACCACGACGACGGGCCGGATGACGGCGCCGTCGTCTGAGCCTTCCCAACCCTACGAAGCAAGGAGCACGTGTGCCCGTCAGCGAGAGCGTCGAGGTCACCGGTCACCTCATGGACAGCGGCATCCTCGCCCGCGTCCTCGACGACGTCCTCGGGTACGGCGCGGACTACCGCATCGACCGGCTCGACGTCGGCAAGCACCACGAGGACGAGTCGCACGCCAAGCTCACGGTCACGGCCGACGACGACGAGGCGCTGCAGCGGCTGCTGATGCGGCTGCAGACGCACGGCGTCAACCAGGTCGACCCCGGTGAGGCGGTCACCCGTCCCTGCGACCGTGACGGCGTCTTCCCCGACGACTTCTACTCGACGACGAACCTCGAGACGGTCGTCCGGCTGGGCAGCACCTGGGTGCCGGTCCGCAACCCGGAGATGGACTGCGGCCTCGTCGTCGAGGACGGCCGGGTGCGCACGGTGCCGGTCAGCGACGTGAAGGCCGGCGACCTCGTGGTCTGCGGCGCTGCAGGCGTGAAGGTGGTGCTGCCACCGCAGGAGCGCGCCGACAGCGACTCCTTCGAGTTCATGAGCTCGACGGTCTCGTCGGAGAAGCCGCAGGCGCTGCTGGTCCGGCAGATCGCGGAGAAGATGCGCGAGGTCAAGGCGGCGGGCAACAAGGTGCTCTGGGTGGGCGGCCCCGGGATCGTGCACACGGGCGCGCAGCCTGCCTTCACCGCGCTCGTCCACGCCGGCTACGTCGACGTGCTCTTCGCCGGCAACGCCCTCGCCACGCACGACATCGAGGCCGCCCTCTACGGCACCTCGTTGGGCGTCGACCTCGCGCAGGGCAAGGGCGTGGAGCACGGCCACGAGCACCACATCCGGGCCATCAACACGATCCGCCGGTGCGGCTCGATCGCGGCGGCCGTCGAGCAGGGCGTGCTGACCGGCGGGATCATGCACGCGATGGTCCAGCACGGGAAGGACTACGTGCTGGTCGGCTCGGTCCGCGACGACGGCCCGCTCCCCGACGTGCACACCGACGTCATCGAGGGCCAGCGGGCGATGCGCGACCAGCTGCCCGGCGTGGGCTTCGCCATCATGGTCGCGACGATGCTGCACTCGATCGCCACCGGCAACCTGCTGCCCGCGTCGATCCCCCTGGTGTGCGTGGACATCAACCAGGCCACCGTCACCAAGCTGGCCGACCGCGGCTCGGCCCAGGCGATCGGCATCGTCACCGACATCGGGCTCTTCCTGGAGCAGCTGGTCCGGGAGCTCGTCCCGGGCTACTCCAGCCCCGCCGCCTGAGCCCAGCTCCCGCCGTACCTCCTTGCGTCATCACGCGCCCGCGCCTTCGGCGGGGCGCTCGTGATGACGTCCTGACCCACCACCGCCCCGGCCGTCCTCACGAAGGCCCCCACGCACCCCGCAGGAGCGTGATGACGCAAGGGGGTGTCAGGGGGTGAACCAGGTGCCGGCGCGGCCGGCGAGGACGTCCGCCGCCTGGTCCAGGGCCCCGATCGCCGCGCGCCCACCGGCCTCGACGAAGGCCACGCAGGCCTCGACCTTGGGCCCCATCGACCCCTCGGGGAACTCCCCCGCCGCCAGCAGCTCGCGGGCCCGGGCGAGCGGCACCTCGGCGAGCTCCTCAGCGTCGGGGGTGCCGAACCCCGCCTGCACCCGCGGCACCTCCGTGAGCACCAGCAGCGCGTCCGCCCCGACCGCGGTGGCCAGCAGGGCGGCGGTGCGGTCCTTGTCGACGACGGCTTCCACGCCCCGCAGCCGCCCGTCGTGCTCCACGACCGGTACGCCGCCGCCGCCGGCCGCGACGACGACGTGCCCCGAGTCGACGAGCGCCCGCAGCGGCCCCTCTTCGACGATGCTCAGGGGGAGCGGCGAGGCGACGACCCGGCGCCAGCGGCCGTCCGGCTGGATCGCGAAGACGTAGCCGGTGACGTGGGCGATCTCCTGTGCCTGCTGCCGCTCGTAGGACGGGCCCACCGGCTTGGACGGGCGCCGGAACGCCGGGTCACGGCCGTCCACCACGACCTGCGTCACCAGCGTCAGCACCCGGGTCCCGAGCGAGCGGTCGCGCAGCTCGTTGTCGAGCGCCTGCGCGACGAGGTAGCCGAGCTGCCCCTGCGACAGCGCCCCGCAGACGTCCATCGGCATCGGCGGCACACGGTCCGCGGCGAGCTCCTGCTGGAGCAGCAGCCGCCCGACCTGTGGGCCGTTGCCGTGGGTGAGGACGAGCGACGTGCCGCCCGCCACCAGGTCGGCGAGCGCCCGCGCGGTGTCGAGCAGCGCGGTGCGCATCTCCTCCACCGAGCCGTCCCCGCGCGCCGGCGACAGCGCGTTGCCGCCGAGCGCCACGACGACCCGCACGCGGCGGCCCTACCCGAGTCGGGCGAGGTCCGCGGCGCCGACGAGCCCCGCCTCGTTGCCCAGAGCCGCGTGGAGGATGGGCGGGTGAGGCCGGTACGCCGAACCGGTGAGCCGCCTCGCGAACTCCTCCCGGACCGGGTCGAGCAGCAGCTCCCCCGCGTCGGCCACGCCCCCGCCGATCACGATGACCCCCGGGTCGAGCGCGGAGCTCAGGTCGGCGAGGCACTGCCCCAGGGCGGCCCCGATCACGGCGAAGCACTCCAGCGCCGCCGGGTCGCCCTCCGCGGCCGCCTTGGTGACCTCCTCCGCGGTGATGCCCTCGATGTGGCCCTCGCCGAGCTCGAGCAACCGGGCGCCGTACCGCGGGTCGACGTCGGCGATCTCGCGCGCCTCCCGGAGCAGGGCACGGCCGGAGCAGTACTGCTCGATGCAGCCGCGCTGGCCGCAGCCGCAGCGCCGCCCGTGCCGCACGAAGTTCAGGTGGCCGAGCGCCGCGCCGTCGCCGAAGGCTCCCCTGTGGAGCCGGCCGCCGAGCACCAGCCCGCCGCCGATCCCGGTGCCCACGGTCAGGCACAGCAGGTGCTCCTCCCCCTGGCCGGCGCCGAAGCGGTGCTCGGCCCAGGCCATGGCGTTGGCGTCGTTCTCGACGACCACCGGGAGGTCGACGAGCTCCTCGACCCGCTCCTTGAGCGGCTCGTCCCGCCAGACCAGGTTGGGCGCGTAGCGCACCACCGACCGTGTCTCGTCGATGATCCCGGCCGCGCCCAGGCCGACGGCCACGACGTCGTGCCCCTCGCGCAGCTCAGCCACGACCTGCCCGATGACCTGCTCGACGTCCGCGGGCGAGCCCGACGGCGTGGCGCGGCGGGTGCGGGCGACGACCTCGCCGTACTCGTCCACGACCCCGCCAGCCACCTTCGTGCCGCCGATGTCGACCCCGATCGCCAGCGCCACGTCAGTCGTCGCTCAGGTCGATGTGCTGCACCCGCTGGCTCCTCGGCTCGTCCGCCGGCGTGTGGGGCAGCGCCGACTTCAGCGCCGCCACCACGGAGGCGGCCGCGTCGAGCAGGTGCTCCACCGTCTCCGGCTTCACCTGCCGGAGCGCCGCGATCCCCTGGCACACCGGGCACACCTGGCACTCGGCGGCGCCGGTCGCCAGGTGCTCGTGGTCGAACCGGGTGCGGGCCCAGTCCTGCACCGCGGCGAACAGCTTGGCTGCCTCCTCGGCGGCCGAGCCGACGCTCTCGGTCATGGGGTGCTCCTCCAGAGGGTGGGGTCGGGCTCGAAGCGGACCAGCAGCCTTCCGTCGGCCAGCCGCGCGCCGGCGACCTCGCAGCGCTGCAGCGCGCTGGGCAGGGTCAGCAGCCGGCGGTGGCCGCCCGCCGTGATGACGAGGTCCTCGCCGCTGCGGGCCAGGTCGACGTCGTCCCGCGAGGCCAGGGGCAGCGCGAGGGACAGCTCGAACCCGTCGACCAGTCGGCGTACCGCCATCAGCTCCTCGGCCGGGCCGAGCGCGAGCGGGTCGTCGCTGCCGTACAACGCCTGGCCGAAGACGACGAGCGCGGCGGCACCGACGGGTTCGGCTGCGGCGTAAGGGCTCTCGCGCACGGGAAGCGGGGAGGCGTCGGCCCGGATGCGCGCCAGCTGCGCCGCCTGCGCCTCCGCCCAGCCACGCGCCCAGGGGTCGTCGGAGCCGGGGATGACGCGGTTGGCGACCAGCCCGTCGACGCGGTAGCCGTAGAGCGCCAGGCTGGTGAGCGTGCGCCGGGCCTCGGCCACCACGACGGCCTCGGGGGTCAGCACGAGGCGCACCGACGTGCTGGGCGCCGTGAGCAGCTCGTGCACCTCGGTCAGCTCGGCGTGCAGCCGCGTCACGGCCTCGAAGAGACCGTCCTCCGGGACGTGCGCCACCCGGCTCAGCAACGGGCGGACCGCCCGCATCGCCCTGCGGTGGGCGGGGAACACGCGCTCGACGTACCAGCGCAGCGCCTCGGGCAGGGCCAGCAGCCGCAGCGTCTCGCCGGTGGGAGCGCAGTCGACCACGACCAGGTCGTAGCGGCCCGACGCGGCCTGGCGCCGCAGCTCGAGCAGCGCCAGCACCTCCTCCGCTCCGGGCAGGACGGTGAGCTCGTCGGCCTGCAGCGCATCGACCCCGGCGCGCTCGAGCACGCCGCGCAGGTAGTCCTGCACGTCGCGCCAGGACTGCTCGAAGGCCCGTTGCACGTCGACCTGCATCGCCGACAGGCCGGGCTCGACCTCGCGCGGCTGCGGCCCCAGCGGCACGTCGAGGGCGTCGGCCAGCGAGTGCGCCGGGTCGGTCGAGAGGACCAGCGTCTTGACCCCACGGGACGCGGCCAGACCCGCGGTGGCGGCCGCCGTCGTCGTCTTCCCGACGCCGCCCTTGCCCGTGAACAGCAGGACGCGCATCAGCCGAGGCTACCGAAGCGACTCGACGCGCTTCTTGAGCTCCTTCAGCGCCGAGTCGATGATCATCTTCTCGGCCTTGCGGCGCATCAGCCCGATCATCGGGACCTTGATGTCCATGGTGAGCAGGTAGGTCACCTTGGTGCCGTTGCCGTCCGGGACCAGCGCGTAGGAGCCCTGCTGCGACTTCTGCAGCCGGCTCGGCTCCGCGAGGCGCCAGGACACGCCGGACGGCTGCCAGTCGTACACCAGCGTGTACTCGTCCGAGAGCCCGCTCTGGCTCATCGAGAACGCGACCTTGGCCGGGCCGCCGTCGCCCTCCTCCAGCACCTCGGCCCGGGCGATCCCGCCGGTCCACTCGGGGTAGGCCTCGACGTCGCGGATCACGTCGAGCACCGCCTCGGGCGTCGCGTCGATGGTGATGCTCGAGCTGGCCTGGTCCGCCACGGGGGTGCCTCCTGCGCGTCTCGACGTGGCGGCAACCGTACCCAGCGGCTACAGGTCCAGCACGAAGGGCACGCCCGAGCCGCGGAAGTGCCCCACGTTCACGCACTCCGTGCGGCCGATCCGCACCCGGGCCTGCAGCGGCTGGTGGACGTGCCCGAAGAGCACGAGCTCGGGCTGGGTGTCGCGCACCAGGTCGAGCACGGCGCGGCTGCCCCGCTCGAAGCGACGGGCCTCGACGTCGTACAGCAGCTCGGGCACGTCCGGCGGGATGTGGCAGGCGAGCACGTCGACCTTGCCGAGCGCGGCGACCTTCGCGTCGTACTCCTCCTCCGGCACCTCGTACGGCGTGCGCATCGGCGTCGGGAGCCCGCCGCCCACGAAGCCCCAGGTGCGGCCGCCGATCTCGGCCGTCTGGCCGTCGAGGACGGTGTGGCCCTCTCGCAGGTAGTCGGGCCACAGCGCTGGTACGTCGACGTTGCCGTAGGTCAGGAAGGTCGGGTCGGGCATGACCGAGAACAAGGCCTGGTACTGCTCCCTGACCTTGCGCTGGATGACCGTCCTCGGGTCCTCGCCGAGGCCGGCCCACAGCGAGTGCGACCAGGCGCGGGCCTCCTCGAACTGCCTGGCGCTGCGCAGCGAGATCAGCCGCTGGGCCGCCTCCGCGCCGAAGAGCTCGGCGAAGATGCCGCCCGAGTGGTCGTGGTAGTCCAGGAAGAGGACCAGGTCGCCGAGGCAGACCAGCGCGTCCGCGCCCGCCGAGGCCCGCTCGAGCGCCGCAACGCTGCCGTGGACGTCGCTCACCACGTGGACCCGCACGCCGGGCACCCTACGGCGTGACGGTCTCCGTCACGGCCGGCTGGCCGTCCTGGGTGCCGGTCGGGCCTTCGGGCCCGGAGCTGCTCATGAGCATCGTGACCAGCGCGACCGGGACGAGGAAGAGGACCACGGCGCCGAAGGCCGCAGCGATCCGCTGGCCGCGCGAGAGCGAGGTCAGGTCACCGATCAGCGGCAGCACGAGCGTGACCTGCGACGACGCGGCCGCCAGGAACGGCGTGCCGCAGGCGCCGCAGAGGGGCGCACTGAGCTGGTTGGTGGTGCCGCAGGCGGTGCACGGCCAGGTCGGCTCGGCACGCGGCGGCTGGGCCAACTGCGTCGCAGGTACGGCGAGAGCGGCCGGCGCCGCCAGCTCGGGCCGCACCAGGTCCAGCAGGGGCGCCGTGAGCGGGTCGGGCGCCGCGTGCCGGGGCTGCGCGGCCGCCGGTTCCGGGGCCGCGGCCGGCTCGGGGACGCGGAGCACGGTGAAGCAGAGGGTGCACCAGTCCGCGTCGTAGCGGACGCTGGCGCCGCACGACGGGCAGGTCGTACCCACCGGCACGGCAGGGGTCGGGTCTGGTCCCACGAGGGAGGAGTCGGCAGGTCTGGGGTGATCCTTGACGGCTGCCGTGGGCTGCGGCCGAAGTGGCACCGCGCTACGTTGCCCCACAGGACCCACGCACGCACCAGGGAGCAGCTGTGCTGAAGGAGTACTCCACCCCGCAGGTCATGGAGCTGCCGGAGGACGTGGCGCTCGTCGACGCCCTGTTCGAACGTGCGCGGACCACGCCCGAGGCGGTCATCTTCACCCGCAAGAGCGCGGGCGGCTGGACGGGCGTCACCGCGCGCGACTTCGCCGACCAGGTGCGGGCGCTGGCGAAGGGGCTGGTCGCGAGCGGCGTGGGCCCCGGCGACCGGGTCGGGCTCATGAGCAAGACCCGCTACGAGTGGACGCTCTGCGACTACGCGATCTGGGCCGCCGGCGCGGTCACGGTGCCCGTCTACGAGACGAGCTCCGCGGAGCAGGTGCAGTGGAACCTCGGCGACTCCGGCTCGGTCGGGGTGTTCCTCGAGACCTCGTCGCACAAGGCGACGTTCGACACCGTCCGGGACCAGCTGCCCGACCTCAGGAGCGCCTGGGTGATCGAGGACGGCGGCCTGGAGGAGCTCTCCGCCGCCGGCCGCGACGTGCCGGACGCCGAGCTCGACGCGCGCCGGGCCACCCTCGGCCCCGACAGCCTCGCCACGATCATCTACACCAGCGGCACCACCGGGCGGCCCAAGGGCTGCGAGCTGACCCACGGCAACCTGGTCGGGACCGGCCGCTCGGCCGCGATCGTGCTGCCGGAGCTCTTCAACGACCGCGGCGCCACGCTGCTCTTCCTGCCGCTGGCGCACGTCTTCGCCCGGCTGATCCAGGTGGCCTGCGTCGAGACCGGCGCGCGGATGGGGCACACCGCCGACATCAAGAACCTGCTGGCCGACTTCGGCACGTTCCGGCCGACCTTCATCCTGTCGGTGCCGCGCGTGTTCGAGAAGGTCTACAACACGGCCAAGCAGAAGGCGCACGCCGACGGCAAGGGCGCCATCTTCGACCGCGCCGAGCAGGTCGCCATCGCCTACAGCGAGGGCATCGAGCGCGGT
>Ga0190269_10000595_pt1 | contig 18224 bp, 11 predicted proteins | sample Popmic249IS_FD_133749 | JGI IMG/M metagenome (GOLD analysis project Ga0190269, IMG submission 133749) | Populus adjacent soil microbial communities from riparian zone of Blue River, Arizona, USA - 249 IS | ecosystem: Environmental > Terrestrial > Soil > Riparian zone | place: USA: Arizona... | reverse complement strand
GCTGTCGGCGTCGGACGCGAACGCGGGCCGCTTGACGGTCGAGGTCAACGTGCTGAACGCCGAGGTGCGTCTCGATGGCCAGATGATCGGTCAGACGCAAGACGGAAAGCTCACCCTGGAGACCGTGACCCCTGGCGAGCACTCGCTCGAGGTGAGCGCGACCGGGCACCAGGTGCACACGCAGACCATCAACATCAGCCCGGCCGATCAGAGCATCGTGAGCGTAACCCTCGAGCGCACGCCGGACCCGACCGAGGTCGCGGTGGCTCCCGAGCAAGCGACCTCCGCCTCGACAGAGCCGGAGAGCCGCAGCTCGCTGGCGTGGCTCGGATACACGTTGATCGGCGTGGGTGCGGCCTCCGCGATCGCGTGGGGCACGTCGATGTACATGATCGAGTTCCAGTACAACCGGGACAAGACCTACAAGGATTACAAAGACGCCTACGGCAACCGCGCCCAGGATGCTTGCGATGCAGCTCTCGGCGGCAACAACGCCGGCGGCATGTTGGACGCCGCGCAGCTGTCCGACTTCCAGAGCCGCTGCCGCACGGGCCGCACGTTCCAGACCTTACAGTGGGTGTTTTTGGGCGCCGCGGTCGTGACGTCGGGCATCGGCGCGTTCGTGCTGATCAGCGAGAGCGGCAAGTCCGACTCCGGGCAAGCGCGTCTCAAGCCGCCGCCTGCGCCGCGCTTCGCGCTCGACCCGCTGATCGATCGGCGTAGCCTCGCACTGCAGGCGACCCTGCGCTTCTGAGGTCCGGCCTCACCGCACCGCATGCGAATCATCGCTGGTTCACTCGGGGGCAGGCGCTTGCACGCCAAAGTGGCGAGCGGGACCCGCCCCACTTCCGACCGGGTGCGCGAGGCGCTCGGGTCACTCTTGCAGGCCCGCGCTGCCTTCACTGGGGCGCGCGTGCTCGACCTGTTCGCTGGGACGGGCGCGTTTGGCCTCGAAGCCCTGTCGCGCGGGGCGGAGCACGTGCTGGCCGTGGACAACGCCGCGAGCGCGCTGCGTTGCATCGAGCAGAACGTGCGCGAGCTGGGCGTCGGGGACAGCGTCACGCGCCGCAAGCTCGACCTGCTCGCCCGGCCGGAGCGCGTGATCGAGGCGCTCGCGGCGCACGGCGCCGGGCCGTTCAGCTTGGTCTTCGCCGACCCGCCGTACCGCGACGTGCAGCGTTGCCTGCCTTTGATAGAGGCGCTGGCTGCGTCGCAATTGGTCGGGCCGGACGCGCTCTTCGTCCTGGAGCACGCGCAGCTTGCCGGGGCTGCGCTGCCTGCGCCGCACGGGCTCCGCATCGCTGGCCAATACGTCTACGGCGACTCGGCCATCACGCTGCTTGCGCGACCGGACCAAATGGGAGAAGGTGAGACACACGACATGACCTCCGAGACCGCTGCGGTGCAAAGCCGTCCCTCGGCTGCCATTTACGCTGGCAGCTTCGATCCAATCACCAACGGTCATGTGGCAGTCATCCGCAGTGGCTTGGTTGCGTTCGACCGCATCATCATCGCGGTGCTGACGAACACGGCCAAAAAGCCGCTGTTCAGCGTCGAAGAGCGCATGGAGCTGATCCGCGACGCGGTAGGGGCGGACCCACGCGTCGAGGTGGATCGCTTCGATGACGGCCTGCTCGTGGACTACGCCCGCAAGAAAGACGTGCGCGTGCTGCTGCGCGGACTACGTGCCGTGGGCGACTTCGAGCACGAGCTGCAGATGGCCAACATGAACCGGCATCTGGCGCCGGGCATCGAGACCGTGTTCATCATGGCCAACGACTACTTCTACGTCAGCTCGACGTTGATCAAAGAGGCGGCGGCGCTCGGTGGCAACCTGAAGGGCACCGTGCCCGCGCTCGTCGAAAAGAAGCTGCGCGTCAAGTTCGGGCGGTGAGCCGGCGGCACGAGCAGCCCGTGCGCGAGGAGAGCCCGGAGCTGTGGTAGCGCCGACAGGCCCACGCGACCCATGCGCAGCTCATCGAGTGACGTCGCGCCGCTCGCGAGTGCCTCGCGCACACGCAGGTAGCCGCGCAAGTAGCCCGCGTCGCGCGCTACGCCGCCGCCGCGGTACGCGCGCTCGCTGATCGCGATGGACTCGGACACGCTGAAGCCGTAGTCGCGATGCAGGCTGCGCGCCGTCTCGCCGAACGCCGCGCCCGCGTGCATGTTGCGCGTGGCGAGCACACGCCCTGCCAGCGAGCGCAGGCGCGCGCGGTCCAGCACGCCGAAGTCGGCCTCGATGCTGAGAGCCACGCCCTCCTGATCGGCGAACGAAAACGCCGTGCCCCATTCGAGCAGGCGAAGCGGCTGTAGCCCCCCGTTTTCCGCCGCCGTCAGATGCCCCAGCACCTCGTGCACGGCGAGGCGCCAAGCCTCGCGCAGCGTGAAACAGCGGTCGGCCACGAACACCGTGTGATCGCCCGTCGCCGCGCCGGCGGTCAGGTTCGGCTCCACGCGCACCGTCACGTGCAGGCCCGCGGCCTGAGCCACGCGCTCGATCAGCGCGCACAGGCTGAGCTCACCGGCGCCCGCGCTCGCGGGGATGTTCGGCTGCTCACGGCGGCGCAGGCTCGGCCCGTTCAGTAGGCGCAAGGCGTAGTCGATGAGCCGCACCGGCCCGGCCTGTGTGTGCGTTTGAATGAGCTCTTCGCCGGTCCCGAAGCGGCGAGCGGCGAGCGGGCGCACGCTGCGCGCGTCTCCGAGGCTCGCGAGCAGCGCCACGTCGAGCTCCAGCTCTTCGATCTTGTCGAGGTACAGGCGCGCCGCTGGTAGCTGCGCCGCTTCGCCGCGCAGGTGATCGAGCCAGCGCAGATTGGCGTGACACGGGCGCGGCTGCGCATACACGAAGCGCGGACACGGCATCTGGCCGCGCCGCAGCTGGTCCTCCAGGCGCGCGCGCTCGTGCGCTGCGTTGCGCGCGGTAATCGCGGGCAGAAGGCGCACGGACTTCGCGACGAGCGCGAGCTTGGTCTCGAGCTCGTGCAGGGCCCGCGCGGCGACGCGCGCCGCGGGGGTGAGAGGTGCGCTCCCGCCAGCTGGCTCTGCCGCTCTGAGATGCGGCAGTGAACGCTGTGGGCCGCGCAGGGTCATTACAAGAGCTGACTGGCGCGCTCGGCGAGCTCCGAGCGCTCGCCCTTGGTGAGTGTCACGTGGCCGGCGATGCGCTCGTTCTTGAAGCGCTCCGCGACCGTGGTGAGCCCGTTGCTCTGCGCGTCCACGTAGGGATTGTCGATCTGATCTGGATCGCCGGTCAGGATGATCTTGGTGTCCGTGCCGCAGCGCGTGATGATCGTCTTCACCTCGTGCGGCGTGAGGTTCTGCGCCTCGTCGACGATCAAGAACTGATTGGGCAAGGTGCGGCCGCGGATGTAGGTCAGCGCCTCGACCTGGATCGTGCCCGCGGCGATCAGCTCCTCGTAGCTGCGCCCCGCATCGAGGCGGCCGCCGCCCGTCGCGAAGATGTATTCCAGATTGTCGAAGATGGGTTGCATCCAGGGATTCAGCTTCTCTTCGATCGTGCCAGGCAGATAGCCTACGTCGCGACCGAGCGGGAAGACAGGGCGTGAGACGAGGAGCCGCGCGTGCACGCCCTCGAACACCACCTTGCGCAGACCTGCAGCCACGGCGAGCAGGGTCTTGCCCGTGCCGGCGCGACCCACCAGGGTGATCAGCTGAACCTTGTCGTCGAGCAGTAGGTCGAGCGCGAAGCTCTGCTCCAGGTTGCGCGGCTTCACACCCCATGCGCCTTCACGTGGCACACGCAGTGGCACGAGTTGTGCTGAGCCGCTCGCCTGATCCACGCGACCGAGCGCGGTATGTTTCGGATTGCCTTCGTCGACGAGCACCACGCACGCGTTCGGATACAAACCGAGACCTTGCTGTGCCAGGTCGCTGACCGGGATGGGTTGGCGCTTGGCGAGTCCGTCGACCAGCTCGGCGCGCGCAGTCACGTTCTGAAAACCCGTGTACAGATGGTCGGTCTCGATCCGACCGCCCTCGTAGTTCTCCGCCCGAAGACCCAACGCATCCGCACGGATACGCAGGTTCGTGTCCATCGTGACGAAGACGGTCGGCGACTCCGGGTGCGTGTTGCGTTCGAGCAACGCGACTTGGAGGATCTTGTGGTCTGCGCTGCGACCATTGCGGTCCGACAACACGTCGGACGGTACCGCGACGCGCAACCGGCCTCCGGAGGGCAGGGTGACACCCGCCTGCAGGTTGGCATCCGCCCGTTCCCGCAGCTCGTCGATGAAGCGCGTGAGCATTCGGGCATTGCGGCCCAGCTCGTTCATGTCGCGCTTGAAGCGATCGACCTCTTCGATGACGTAGATCGGGAGGACGACCTCGTGCTCGTCGAACTTGTAGATTGCCCTGGGATCGTGCAGCAGGACGTTGGTGTCGAGGACGAATACCTTTTGCACTCTGCTGCAAGGTAGCACGTGGGATCGCTATGCGACCACACGAAAGCGCGCCGATGTGGGCGCCGCCCTCCGCATCCGGCAACGGCTTTTTCTGCCGTGGATCCTTTGTGTTGTCCTCGCTCTAAGAGTGCTACGATCCTTGGCAGCTCGGGTGCGAGTCCCAAGCTCGCGCTTGTCAACCGAGTAACCGAGGAAATTTATGGCGACAGATACCTCCTCTGCCAGCTTCGTTTCGAAGATCGCTGCCCTCCAGGACTACAAGCAGTACGAGGACCTGCACTGGGAAGGCTCGTTCGAGGACTACCTGCGCACCGTGCGTGAGCGACCGGAGATCACGCGCAACGCGTTCCAGCGCCTCTACGACATGATCATCAGCTACGGCGAAGAGGAGTACATCGACAACAAGAAGCGCCTCGTGCGCTACCCGTTCTTCCGCGATCCCATGGAGAACGGGCGTGATGCGATCCACGGCCTCGACATCCCGCTGATGCGCCTCGTGCACGTGTTGCAAGCCGCGTCGCACGGCTACGGCCCCGAGAAGCGCATCATCTTGCTGCACGGTCCCGTCGGCTCTTCGAAGAGCACGATGGCGCGCCTCTTGAAGAAGGGCATCGAGCACTACTCGCGCACGAGCGCGGGCTGCTTGTACACCTTCAAGTGGGTGAACTTGCAGGGCACGGGTTGCGTGGCCGACGACGACACGCACGGCGAGTTCCCTTGCCCGATGCACGAAGAGCCGCTGCGCCTGGTTCCGGAAGAGTGGCGCGGCAAGGTCACGCGCGAGCTCGCGCTTGGCAATGATCACCACCGCGTGAAGATCAACGGCGACCTCGATCCCGCGTGCCGCTTCATCTTCCAGCGCCTCATGAACCGCTATCACGGTGACTGGGGCAAGGTCGTCACCAATCACATCCGTGTGAAGCGCTTGCTGCTGTCCGAGAAGGATCGCATCGGCATCGGCACCTTCCAGCCGAAGGACGAGAAGAACCAGGACGCGACCGAGCTCACGGGCGACATCAACTACCGCAAGATCGCGGAGTTCGGCTCGGACTCCGATCCGCGTGCGTTCAACTTCGATGGCGAGCTCAACATCGCGAACCGCGGCATCGTGGAGTTCGTCGAGATCCTCAAGCTGGACGTCGCGTTCTTGTACGATCTGCTCGGCGCCACGCAGGAGCACAAGATCAAGCCGAAGAAGTTCGCGCAGACGGACATCGACGAGGTCATCATCGGCCACACCAACGAGGCCGAGTACAAGAAGCTCCTGAACAACGAGTTCATGGAGGCGCTGCGCGACCGCACGATCAAAATCGACATCCCGTACATCACGAAGATGAGCGAGGAGATCCGCATCTACGAGAAGGACTTCTCGCAAGAGCGGCTGCGCGGCAAGCACATCGCTCCGCACACGCTCGACGTCGCGGCCATGTGGGCCGTGCTGACGCGGCTCGAGGAGCCGAAGAAGCACCAGATCTCGCTGCTCCAGAAGATGAAGCTGTACGACGGCAAGATGCTGCCGGGCTTCACGCAGGACAACGTCAAGGAGCTGCGCAAGGAGACCACGCGCGAGGGCCTCGATGGCGTGTCGCCACGCTACGTGCAGGACAAAATCTCCAATGCGCTCGTGCGCGACGGCGTCGAGGGCTACATCAACCCGTTCATGGTGTTGAACGAGCTGGAGAAGGGCCTGAAGCACCACTCGCTGTTCTCCGATGAAGATCGCCGCAAGCGCTACGCGGAGCTCATCGCGGTGGTGAAGGGCGAGTACGAGGAGATCGTGAAGAACGAAGTCCAGCGCGCCATCAGCGCGGACGAAGGCGCGATCGCTCGGTTGTGCGCGAACTACATCGACAACGTGCGCGCATACACGCTCAAGGAGAAGGTCAAAAACCGCTACACCGGTCGCGACGAAGCGCCGGACGAGCGGCTCATGCGCAGCATCGAGGAGAAGATCGACATCTCCGAGAACCGCAAGGACGACTTCCGCCGCGAGATCATGAACTACATCGGCGCGCTCGCGATCGAGGGCAAGAAGTTCACCTACGACACCAACGATCGCCTGCGCCGCGCGCTCGAGATGAAGCTATTCGAGGACCAGAAGGACTCGATCAAGCTCAGCTCGTTCGTGTCCAACGTCATCGACAAGGACACGCAGGACAAGATTGACGTCATCAAGAGCCGTCTCATCAAGTACTACGGCTACAACGAGGCGAGCGCGAACGACGTGCTCTCCTTCGTCGCGAGCATCTTCGCCCGCGGCGACGTGAAGGAGTAGTCGTCAGCTCCGGGCTCCAGACTTCAGGTTCCGGCCTGAAGCCTGGGGCCCGTTTCAATTTCACTCAGGCGCTGTGCACGAGGCGCTGGTTGATCAGTGTCATCAGCTGTTCCCAGTCGAATGGCTTGCCGAGCCTGGGGTTCGGGACGCGATCCAGGAACTCGCGGGCGCGCAGGGTGAACGCTCCTCCGGTCAGGAAGATGACGTGCGCTGCGAGCTCCGGGTGCTTGTGCGCGAGCTCGCCGTGGAACTCGATGCCGCTCATCTCGGGCATCATGACGTCGCACAGGATGGCGTCGTAGCGTTCGCCTGCGCCGAGCCGCTCGAGCGCGTGGCGCGCGCTCATGGAGATCGCGACGTCGTGCTCCTCGGCGAGCACGAGCTTCAGCGCGGAGCCCACGGACGGGTCGTCGTCGATCACCAGCACGCGCCCGCGCGGCGCGCTCGGACGTGCGGGCGGCAGCGCTTCGGGCACGCGGTCCAGCGGCTCCGTGTGCGCGCGCTCGAGCGTGACGCGGAACGTGCTGCCGCGGCCGAGCTCGCTCGCGACCTCGATCTGGCCGCCCACGCTCGTCACGATGCGCTGACAGATCGACAGCCCGAGGCCGGTGCCGAGCGCCGCGGGCTTCGTGGTGAAGAACGGGTCGAAGATGCGCGCGAGGATCTCGGTGGGGATGCCGCTGCCCGTGTCGCGGATCTCGACGACGACGTGATCGGGCGTGCTGCACGCACTCACGTGGATCTCGTGGCTCTCCGCGCAGTCCTCCGGGATCGCTTGCGCGGCGTTGATCAATAGGTTCAGAAACACCTGACCGAGCCGCGCTTCGCTGCCGCGCACGAGCGGCAGGGCCGCGTAGTCGCGCACCACGCGCGCGCGATGCCGCAGCTCGTTCCACGCAAGCCGCACGGCGGAGTCGAGCACCTGGGTCAGCTCGACCGGCCCCTGCAGCTCCTCCTCTGCGCGCGAGAATAGCTTCAGGTCGTTCACGATCGAGCGCACGCGTCCGCTCGCATCGCGCGCCTCCTCGACCGGTCGCGCCAGCCGCTCCAACCCGCGCCGCAGCTCCGCCAGCGCCTCGGCGCCGTCACCCGGCGCGTTGCGCATGCGCGTGAGCTGCATCGACAACCAGTCGAGCGTGCTGAGCACGGCCGCGAGAGGGTTATTGATCTCGTGGGCCACACCCGCGGCGAGCGTGCCGACCGAGAGCAGGCGCTCCGTGACGAGCAGGCGCGCTTGCAGCTTGCGATGCTCGGTGATGTCGCGCGCGCTCAGCAAGACGGCTGGAGCGCCCTCGAACTCCGTGAGCGGAGCCGCACGCAGCTCGAGCCAAACGTATTCTCCATCCGCGCGGGCGTAGCGGATCTCCTTCGTGGTGGCGTCGCCGTCCAGGGCTGCAGCGAGGCGCAGCGCGCGCTCGCGATCTTCGCTGTGCACGAGCTCCGTTGCGTCGCGGCCGATCAATGCCTGCGCGTCCGGGTAACCGAGCGCCTCCACGAGCGCGCGATTGACGAAGATCCAGCGCTGATCGCGCACGACTGCGATGCCTTCGGGGCTGCTCTCGATCACGCGGCGCAAATCTCGCTGTGCGCGGTCGATGGCGATGCTCGCCTGATGCTCCTGCGTGATGTCCGCGAGCACACCCACGAAGCCGGTGAGCTCACCGTCGTCGCGCATCGCCGCGAGGCTGAGCGACACCCAGACCGACGCGCCGTCCTTGCGCAGCAGGTGCAGCGTGCCCTCGAGCTCCGTCCAGCTGCCCGCTGCACGGGCGCGTGCGATGCGCTGGCGCTCGTCCGCGTGCACGGAGAGCTCCCAGTTGTGACCGAGCAGCTCGTCTTGCGAGCGACCGAGGAGGTCACATAGCGCGGGGTTGATGTAGTTCAGCTCGAGGCTCGGATTGCTCACGATGATGCCGAGCGGCGCGCAATCACACATCGCACGGAAGCGCGCCTCGCTCTGGCGCAACGCCTCCAGCAGCTGCTCGAAGTGCGTGTCGGACGAGGAGGGCTTCGCGACGTCGATGCCGAGACCCACGACCGACGTGACGCGCTGTTGCTCGTCGAATCGGGGCACGAACTGGATCATGTAGCGGCCGAGCGGCCAGATGCCGGACAGGGTCGCGCGCTCGCCCGCAAGCGCGCGGCGCACGACCATCTTCTTGCCGGGCACGAACTTCGGGAAATCGAATACAGAGCGCCCGATCACGGACGTTGGTGTGATGCCAAACAGTTTGAGATAGTCGCCCGCGGCGCACAAATACTTGCCGTTGGCGTCGAACTCGAAGAGCACCACGGGCAGCGCATTCATCGCGCTGAACACACGTGCTTGCTCCTCGAGGCTCGGCTCGGCATCCCGGCCCTTCCTGCCCGGGATGCCCGCAAACATCCGCGAAAGGTCCACTCGCATCGGCGCATGAAACTGACTGGCGCACTTGACGTCAAGCCAAACCAGCTAATCCAGCTACCTACATCGCGTGGTCCCTAAACGGCTACGGCAATTGCACAGAGCCTGGTGTTCACGCGCGACACGAGCTGACTGTTCAACGAGGCGGATCTACATCCGACCACGTGTCGTACAACCGCTCGCGGATCACTGTTCGCGCTCGTATGTCACGCGGTAGATGATCCCGTGCTCGTCGTCCGTGAAGAGCAAGCTGCCATCGGCGGACACGGCGACACCCGCGACGCGCGCGAATTCGGCCGTGCCATCTTCGATCAGGAAGCCCGTCACGAAGTCCGCGATGCGCGTCGGCTGGCCGTTCTCGAAGACGACCTGCGCGATCTTGTAGCCGGTGGCCGGGATGCGATTCCAGGAGCCGCGCAACGCGATGAACGCGCTGTTTCGGTACGCCGCTGGGAACTGCGCGGCGGTGTAGAACGCCCAGCCGATCGGCGCCTCGTGCGCCTGGTTCGTCAGCACCGGAGGTTGTGTCTTCGCACAGTAGGCTTCTTTGGTCGTGTCTCGCGGCGCCTGAATGACCTTGTCGATCTGACGGTCGCCATAGCAGTAAGGCCAGCCGTAATCTTTGCCCGTCTCGATCAGATTGAGCTCCTCGGGCGGGATGTCATCGCCGCGCCAGTCTGAGCCGTGATCCATGCCCCACAGCGCCTGCGTCACGGGGTGCCAGCCGAAGCCGATCGTGTTGCGCAGGCCGCTCGCGAAGATCTCTCGGCTGCTTCCGTCTGGCTCCGCGCGCAGCAAGCTGGCGTATTCGGGATCGTCGATGGCGCACGCGTCGCAAGGGCTGCCCACCGAGATGTAGAGCTTGTGATCCGGTCCGATGCCGAGCGTTCGGTTCGGGTGTTGTCCGCCCGCGGGCAAGTCCGAGATGATCTCTTCGGGTGCAGAGAGCTCGCCGCTCGCAGCCAAGGTGCTACGCAAGACTTGAGTGGGAGTGGCGAGATAGACTGTGTCGCCATCGATCGCGATGCCGTGCACGTTCGGCAGGCCGGAGGCCACGGGCTTCTGCGAATCCGCCACACCGTCGTCGTTCGTGTCCTCTAGGAGCAGCACGTCACCCTGCGCGGGGCGTGTGAGGTAGACGTGGCGCTCGTGCACGGCGAGCATGCGCGCGTGTTGCAGATCGCGCGCGAACACCGAGAGTGCGAAGCCCTCGGGCAGCTGGAGTGACGCGATGCGCTCGGGCGTCGGCTCGCGCGACTCGGGGCGCAGCACGTCGCGCTCGATGCCCTCGGTTCCGCCCGCGTCGTCGGAGCCGGCGTCGTCCTCCACTGCGGCGTCCACCTGGATCGCCGTCTGTTCCTTGGCGATAGCCGGGCTGTCGGCGTCCTCGCACGCGGTTGCCGCACACGCCAGAGAGCCACACAACACGAGCGGCATCGCAGCCACTCGAAAGCGTCTGCATGATGTCATCGCATCACCTCCGCGCTCCGTGAGGCAACTTGCGTTCCAGCGCGGAGCCGAGCTGCGAAGGTCAGCTCGTCAGCAGGCCGTCTCGCTCCAGCATGCGCCACACGGGGTCGAACGCGGCGTCGCGGCCGAGCTGCACGATGTGGCCGCCGGCGTACGTGCGATACGTGGCGCCGAAGCGGCGCGCGAGTCGATGGCCGTGTGGCACGCCGGTGATGTGATCGGCCTCGCCGGCGATCACGAGCGCGCGCCCCTCCGGCAACAGCGAAGGGCGTGAGAGCGGACTGATCGGTCGATACACGTGCTCGAGCGCGGCGGCCTGTTCCTGCTGCTCGCTCTCACTGCCGACCATGCGGCCTGTGCGCAGCGCGAAGTCTGCGATCGACGCGAGTGGCATGTAGAACACGCTGAAGCGCAGACGTGGATCGAGCGTGCTCAGCAACGCAGCGGCGTAGCCTCCGAGGCTCATGCCCATCAAGCCGAGCGAGCTGACGCGCCCGTCGAGCAGATAGTCGAAGAGTGTCAGATGATCGTGCACGAGCTGTCTGAAGCCCTCGATCGCGAGCCGCGGATCGACGGCGGGGAAACCGGGCAAGCGAAAGCGACCGCGTGTGCCCGCGCGTACGCCGTGCATCGGCAGGACCGTGAGCACGACGTCCATGCCGCGATCGAACAACGTGCGGATCGGCCACAAGTACTCTTCGAGGGCGAGCGTTCCGCCGAGGTAGCCGTGCAGGATCACCGCGCACGGCCGCGGCGCGCCGCGATGCTTGAACCAGCGCGCGCGCATGAGCGCGTTGTCCGGCGCGGCGTGGCCGTAGCGCGCCTCGATGCCGAGGCGGCGCTCGCAGGCTTCGAGCGTGCGAATGCAGCGTGCGAGCTGCGCGTGCTCGTCGGACGCCTCTCGCAAGCGCTCGAGCGCGCCTGCGAACGCAGTCTGCGCGGCCGCAGCGGACCACAGAGGCTCGAACTCACTCGGCCAGCGCAGATCGATGACGTGGCCTGTACCCCGATAGCGCCGCACATGGCGCTCTTCCAGCGCGGGGCGGCCGAGGCGTGAGAAGAACCCGGAGTCCGGCTCGAAGTGCTCGGGCCGATCGTAAAACGCGGCAAACGCGGCCAGCGCGGCCATGCGCTCGGGATGCGAGAGCGCTTCGATGGGATCGAGTGCAGCTGGAAGCGGCGTAAGCACGCGCTCGAGCACGGCGCGATCCAGCGCGCCGATCAGCCGACTTGTGGTTTGATGCAGGAGCTGACTGGACATGAGGCCCGGAGTGGACGCGAGACAGCTCGGCGCGTTCGCGTTAGGATCTACTGGGGCGAGAATACGCGTCTCGGACGACGAGTTGGACAGAATTGCATGACGGACGGAGCTCGATGTCGATGAGGCGCGCTCTCGCGCTACAGACGAGCATCTTGTGGCTGCTCCTCGTTGGGCCGCTGTCGCTCACTGCGGCAGGCCAGTCCGCGCTCGTGCTCGATGCGAAGCTCGATGGGAAGAGGCTCGGTAGCCATCAGGCGATGTTCGAGGATCCCGAAGGGCGCTTCGACATCGTGGGCGTGAGCCAGGGCGCCGTCGGAGTGAGCTTCACGCCCGTGCTCTCCGATGCGCCGAGCCTCGGCTTTTCGAAGTCCTCCGTGTGGCTGCGCTTCACGGTGGTGAATCCGGAGCCCACGCCGCGCGAGTGGCTCCTCGAGCTCGCTTACCCGCACGTGGATGTGGTCGAGCTGTACATCCCGGATCCCGAGCTCGGGTTCGAGCGCCGTGCCTCCGGCGATCGACGGCCGTTCTCGGAGCGCGACGTGCCGTACCGCAACGTCGTGTTCCGCATCGCGCAGCCGCCCGGGCCCGCGACGTATTACTTACGCGCGCAGACCACTGGCTCGCTCACGTTGCCGCTCGTCGCGTGGTCGAACGAATCGTTCATCTCACAGTTGAACTCGCAGCAGCCGGCGCTGTGGATGTTCTACGGCCTGATGGTCGCGATCGCGCTGTACAACCTGTTCATCTTCCTGTCCGTACGGCACCTCGCGTACTTCTATTACGTCCTGCACACGCTCTCGTACGCGCTGTTTCAGTTCGTGCTCAATGGTCTGGCGTTCCAGTATCTGTGGCCCAATGCGGTGTGGTGGGCCAACCAGTGCATGCCGGCGTGCATCGCGTTTTCGTTCTTCACGGGCGTGCAGTTCCAACGGAACTTCCTGGACCTGAAGCGCAACTTCCCGAACATCGATCGCGTGACGGTGGGGCTCGGCGTCTATCCCACGCTGCTGGCGACCATGGCGTCTCTGCTCTTGCCGTACGCGCTCGGCATCCGTGCCGTGGTGGTGCTCGGCACCGTGATCATCGGCACCGCGCTGTACAACACCACGCGGATGATCCTGCAGCGCCACCGACCCGCGTACTTCTACGGCGTCGCCTGGGGCTTTCTGCTCATCGGCATCCTGGCCTATCTGCTGAAGGCCATGAACGTCCTGCCCACGAACGCCGTGACCGAGTGGGCGCTCCAGATCGCTGCCTCGCTCGAGACGATCTTGCTCTCGCTTGGCCTCGCCGATCGCATCAACGTGATGCGGCGCGACCTGCAGTCGCTCAACAAGCGCCTGGGTGAGAACGTGGAGCAGCTGCAGCACGCGCTCGAGCGCGCGGAGGACGCGCGGCGTGCCAAGAGCGAGTTCCTCGCCAGCGTGTCGCACGAGCTGCGCACGCCGCTCAATACGATCATCAACGTGCCCGACGGGCTGCGCGATGACTTCCACGCGCTGCCCGCCGTCTCGTGCCAGCGCTGTGAGACCGTGTTCGAGCTGGAGCCAGGCGAGCAGCCCGATCTGAAGGTGCCGTGCCCGGAGTGCAGCGCGGCGGACAGCTTGCACCTGACACAACATCATGTGTACGGCGGCTCGCCCCAGCGCACGCTCCGCTACCTCGATCAGGTGGTGCGCTCGGGCAATCATCTGCTCGAGGTGGTGAATGACATCTTGGATGTCAGCCGCCTCGAAGCGGGCCAGATGCGCGTGCACAGGCAGGCGACGGACATGGGGGAGCTGTTCGAGCGGGTGATCGCGCCGATGACTGCCCTCGCTGAGCGTCAGGGCGTCGTGCTGCGTATCGAAGCGCCGCCGAGCGACTGCGTGGTGTTCGGCGACTCGACGAAGCTCGGGCAGATCTTCATCAACCTGGTCGGCAACGCGATCAAGTTCTCCGATGGCCGCGGGACCGTGACCCTGAGCGTGCGGCGCGAGCGCGACGACTTCGTGTTCAGCGTGTGCGATCAGGGCATCGGCATCTCGCAGCAAGATCAGGCGCGCATCTTCGAGAGCTTCGTGCAGGCCGAGGGCGGCGCGACGCGTCGCTTCGGCGGTAGCGGGCTCGGGCTTGCGATCACGAAGAAGCTCGTGCTCTTGCATCACGGTGAGATCTGGGTGGAGAGCGAGCCGGGCCGCGGCAGCACGTTCTACGTGAAGTTGCCGGTGCACGCCGCGCCGGCGGTGCACGGCATCGCCACAGGCAACAGCCGGCCACCCCCTGCAGCCCTGGCAGGTTCCGCGTCATGAAGAAGCTGGAGGAGCCCAAGAACCCTGGCTTCGCGGCGCCGCGACGCCTCGTGCTGTACGTCGAGGACAACGATGACAACTGGTCGGTCGCGGAGCTGCGCCTGTCCAACGTGTACCGGTTGATTCGGGCGAAAAATGATCGCGAGGCGTGTGCGCTTCTGACCGCGCACGCTTCGGAGCTCTACATCGTGCTGATGGACGTCGAGCTGCAGGGCTCCCGCCTCGATGGCATCGCGCTGACGAAGTTGCTGCGCGGGCGTCTCCCCGCCGATCAGATACCGGACTACGCGCGCGCGGTGCCGGTGTCGAACGTACCGGTGGTGTTCGTGACCGCGTACCACGCGGCTTTCGCGTCGACCATGCAGGCTGCGGGCGGAAACCTCGTGGTCCCGAAGCCGGTCGAGTTCCGACAGCTGATCCGCGCGCTGACGTCGATGCATCTGAACGGCATCGGCGACAAAGAGCACTGACCGATCTCGGTGAGTCGTGCGGCCCGCTGTGCGCGCTGCCCCCGATCCCGAATTGATTCGCGGCGTGAGGCGCTCGAGCGCTTGACACGCCCGCCGTCTGCTCGTAGTTAAGGTGCAAATGAAATGCATTTTCGATAGGCGCTCGGCCTGAACAACCTTGCCAACCGGCACGTCGGTGCGGATGACGCAAATGCTTCGAGGGGACCCGGCCACTCGTACTCCATCCAGGACTTCGCGTTCCCCATCGTGGCCGCGGGATCCGCACTGCTGCAGACGTAGACGCAAGTGGCAAGGTTGTTCGGGCTGAGCGCCGCGTGAGTGCTCAGTGCATGTCTCGCAGGCAGCGCCGAAACGCTGCGACGAGATCCGTGCGCACGAAGAGCGGCGTGCTCGAAGGCGGCAGCTCGGCGATGTGAGTGAACTGGCGAATGCACGCGCCGCGCAGGAGCTTTTCGTTCAGCTGGCGATGCGTGAAGTGCGGCAGAAACAGGACCTGCGGTGGATCGCGCAGGCACAACGCCTCCACGTCCGTGCGCTGCTGCGCGATCTCGGCGTTCATGAGGCCGCTCAGATCCGTGACGCGCGAGCGCAGGAAAAGCGCGCCCGGCAGCCCGATCTCCGTCTGATAGATGTGCGTGGGCTCGCCGATGCAGCGCTGGACCTCGAGCAGGCCCGGCCACACCCGCGCGGTCTCGCGCAGCAGCTGCGCGTCGTCCAGCGTGCGCGGCCACACGGCGTACGACGGGATCCCGAGCAGGAGCGCCGCGCCCGCGACGGCGAATGGCGCGCGACGCTGCCAGCTCGCACGCCACAGCGGAGCGCTCAGCCAGCACACGCTCGGCACGAGGAACGTGGCGTATTGACCGGCGCTGATCCAGCTCGCCGGATTGTCGAGGCCGCGCCGCTCGAGCAGTTGGGCGACCAGCGCGAGCCCGCCGAGGAAGAGCCAGCCGAGGAGCAGCGGCAGCACGCGCCGAAGGTAGCCGCTTGCGCGCGCGAAGCTCGGCCAGGCCAGCCGCGCGGCCCACAGCACAGGAAACAGCGCCGGCAAGTAGAAGCGCGCGTGGTAGCCCATGATCTGCAGCGTGCAGAGCTCGTGGTACACGATGAGTGCGAGCGCAGCTCCCAGCGGCAAGAGCACGCGCGGCACCGGCCGGTGCAGCGCGATGTAGACGAGCGGCGCCGCCAGCAGCAGCCAGGTGCCGAGCTGACGCAGTGCGCCCGCGCGGTCCAGGCTTTGGTATTCGGCGTCGTAGTGTGTGAGCCAGCGGTTTTTGACGTGGAACGGCAGCGGCAACGCCGAGCCGTAATACGCGTGTAGCGCGAGCCACGTGAGCCCCAGCGCGACACCCAGCGCGAGCACGAAGCGTGCGTAGCGCGCGCGCTCTTTCGCGAGCGGCAGCGTGGCGAGCCCGGACAAGAGCAGCAGATCGGGCCGGGCCAGGTACACGAGCAGCTGGCTTGCGACGAGCGCGCTCAGCTCGCGCGCTTCGCTTGCAAAGCGGCCCGCACGCGCGCGCTCCGCGACCCACAGCGCGAGGCACACGCACGCGCAGGCCAACAAGGTCTCCATGCCGCTCTCGAGGAGCAAGAGCAGCGGCGGCGCGCAAAACGCGCAGAACACCAGGCTCCCCGCGCGGCGCTCGCGCGACAGCGCCAGGCAAAAGCTCGCGTACAGGCACGCAGCGAGCAGCAAGCGCACGCCGAGGTGGTAGTGCCCCGGGCCGAGCGCCACCACCCCCGCCGCCATGAGCTGCAGGAGCTGCGAGGTGTTGCCGTGCACCGGCCCATCTTCGACGTTCCACGCGGCGACACCGGAGTGGACGATGTTGAAGCCGACGCGCTGGAAGAACAGCGCATCGTCCCACAGCGGCCTCGCCAGCGCTCGCAACGTGGCAGCGCCAACGAGCAGCGCGTAGGCTGCCCGCAATACGCCCGTCTTCTCAGGCTGCGCCGAGCTCGTCTGCATCGAGCGCACCGAGCAGAAGATCGAAGGCGGCCTGCCGCTCGGCATCGGCGCGCTGCAGCGCGAGGCACAACTGCATGCCGTGCTCGAAGCTGTCGTCGCCCTGGCGGCTGACTTCACACGCGAGCTGGGCGCCCGTGATCTCCGTGTGCACGCCGCAGAGGACCACGCGCCCGCGACCGACTTCCATGCGCGCCGCTGCGAGCCCGCTGCGCCCGTCCGGGAAGGCATACGTCAGCAGCGGGGTGTAACGCGCGCCGCTGTCCGGCACGAGCTCGGGCCCGCCCCAGTACAGCGCCGACAGCGTGCGCGCAGCGCCCGGAGCGTGCACGGGCACCAGGGCGGCACAGCGCAGGTGATCGAGCGCGTACGGCTCCGCGAGCTCGTGCAGGCTGCCGCGGCCCGTGCCCGCGAACAGGGCGAGCTCACGCTGGCCCGTGATCTCACCCGGCCGCGCGCCCTCCCACGCGATGCGCGCACAGCTGTAATACGCGCCTGCGCACATGCCGAGCAGCTTGCCGCCCGCCTCGATGAAGCGGCGGATCGACGCGTTGCCGCGCCCGTCGAGCTTCTCGCAGTACGGTCGGTCCGCTCCGCCCGGCAGCGCGAGGAGCCGCGTGCGCGCGTGCCACTCGTCGGACGCGCAGAGCTCGTCCGCGAAGATGCGACGCACGCGCGCTCGACCCGCGTACGCACTCGCCAGCGCGTGCAGCAGGCAACCGCGCGAGAGCTCGCCGCTGCCCAGGTCGTGATAGACCGCGATGTCCATGACTGCGCGGCGAGTATGCCCCAAGTCGCAGCGCTCGCCCATCGCGCTCAGCCTCCATCGAGCACCGCGCGCGACAGGAACGCCAGAAAATCGCGTGCCAGATCGAAGTGATTCTCGAGCACGGCGAGGAACGCAGCCAGATCGATGCGATTGCCGATCACCAGGCTCTCGGCGCGCGCACTGTACGAGCGCGGACGCTGCGCCAGCGCATCCATGATCCCGATCACGAAGTTGCCGCCGACGTCCACCGTGACGCCCCCCGCATTTTCGCAGCGCACGTGTCCGTATTCGATGACCACCCAGTAGGGTGCGAGGGCGCCGCGCTCCCAGAACACGTGGCCGGGCTGCACCTCGATGTCCTCGGTGCGGCGCGTCAGCTCGATCACGGCCTCGATGTTGCCGCGGCGAAACAGCGGCACCGACCGCATGTCGATCAGGCGCTCGACCATGGTGCGCCTGCGCTCGCGCCGCACGCCGAGATCGAGCGGGGGCGCAGCGGCGGGCGTGATCGGCAGGTCGCCGCGCATCGACGCGAGGGCGTTCGCGCCCATGCGGAGCAGGTTGCGGACGAGCGCGAAGTCGACCTCGAGCGTGAGCTCCAGCACGTCGGTCGGCAGCTCCACCACGACGGCGGGCTCTTCGACGACGGCGGAGATGCCATCCGGCTCGCGCGCCATCGAGCTGATCCAGCCGACCACCTGGTACTGCCCGGCGACCGAGCCGAGCTCCTGGCCCTTGCGCCCCCAGCGCACGCTGCCCTCGAGGATGATGTATACGTGGTGGATGGGCTCTCCGATCGAGAGCAGCACCTCGCCCGCGCGAAAGCGGCGCAGGCGCACGTGCTCTGCGAGGAGCGACAACGTGTCGTCCTCGAGCGGGGCGAACGCCGGCAGCGAG